>Ga0224508_10001640_pt1 | contig 19863 bp, 20 predicted proteins | sample SF_Jan12_sed_USG_4_FD_170157 | JGI IMG/M metagenome (GOLD analysis project Ga0224508, IMG submission 170157) | Sediment microbial communities from San Francisco Bay, California, United States - SF_Jan12_sed_USGS_21 | ecosystem: Environmental > Aquatic > Marine > Sediment | place: USA... | reverse complement strand
ATTTCGTCGGCCTCGTTGGTTTTGCGCTGGTCGGAGGAGTTTTGCTTGCCATACATGGTTCCAACCACGTGGCGGCAAAACTAGATACACTGACGACCATGTCGCTGGACGAAATCGATCGTGGTCAAGCGAGAAGAAATATTTGGGAACTGAATTGGTTGGCCTTTCAAGGAAATCCGTGGTTTGGATGGGGCGTCGGAACACACCGTGACTACTATAAGATTTTTTTGCCAGAAAGCTATTCTGTCGAGTTTACTCACGCGGAAAACGGCTACCTGCAAATCGGAGCTGAGACGGGAGCGGCGGGAGCCGCCCTGCTGGGATTGGGAATCGGCACTTGCATTTTCTGGTGTGGTATGGCCTTTCGCCGACTCGAACATCGTAGCGAATTCGCCTGCCTTGGCGCGATAGCGGCTGCCCTGGCGGCGAGCGCCGCCCATTCGCTGGTCGATTTTGTCTGGTACATACCAGCCTGCATGTTCTGGACGCTCATTCTGTGTGGACTGGCCTGTCGGCTGTATCAGTTGACTGGCGATCGGCGATCCCCTCAGCCGGCCGAATACCTGCCGCGTACTGCCTGGATCATTGCGGCACCAGTCGTTGTTGCGATTGCCGGATGGATGATACAGACTCTTGCTGCTCCGGCATTGGCGTCGAACGACTGGGAAAGCTATCTGAAGTACTCGAAGCAACGATCGCTGACGGAGAACAAAGTTGCGAATCCGCCGTCGCTGGCCATTGCCCGGCAGGATCCGGATGTTGAACAGGCTCGTGCTGCTTTGAATCGCCGTATGGCGGACCATTTGTCTGCTTGTCTGGCTGAAGATCCCCACAACGCCGGAGTGAATCTTCGGCTGGCGGCCACCTATCTGCGTCAGTTTCAACAGAAGCAACGGTATGGCCAAAATCCCATGGACCTGTCGCAGATCCGCGATGCCGCCATGGCATCCAAGTTTCCATCGCGCGATGCGCTCAATGAATGGCTCGATCGCGCAGTTGGGCCGCATCGGGTCTTGTTGGATCGTGCGCTATGGCATGCCCGCCAGGCCGTCAGTCAGTGCCCTTTGCAGGGTGAGGGATACTTGTTCCTGGCGAAACTCTGCTTCTTGGAAGGCGCTTCGGCGGCGGCCAAGGCCGACTATGTCAAGCAGGCATTACTTGTGAGGCCCTACGACGGCAACGTATTGTTTATGGCTGGTAAAGAGGCAGTGATAGCCGGCGATATTGAAAAGGCGATGGAGTACTGGCGGCAATCGTTTCACGGGACATTGGGAGACAAGCAAGTGCTGGTCAGTCTCTTGGCCGGCCGTATTCCCGCAGCTATCTTGTTGGAAGCCTTGCAGCCAAAAGCGAACGACTGGTCGGTGCTATATTCTCGATACCGCCAGTTGGGGCAACCGGAGGAGATCGCGGTTGTTTGTGATTACTTTTACGAGCGTGCGGATCAGCATCCAGAGGAACTAGCGAATCCCAGTCGGACCTGGGTGGCGCTGAGCAACGCCTATATGTCATTGGGCAACGACGAGCTGGGCAATACTTGCGCCCAACACGCGTATGCCCGTGATCCTGAAGTCTTCGCAGTGCGCCTGTTGATGGCAAAATGCCTGTTGCATTCGGAACGATATGCCGAAGCCGAGCAGCACCTGCGCTGGTGCACGGCTCGCAAACCGGAGGCGAGGGGTCTGCACGACCTCTTGAGACAGGCGGTCACCGGGCGGATTGCTCGACCAACCAGAACCTCGGCGATGGTGTTACCGGAAAGATCGATTCCGAGTCAACCGAGATAGTCCTTCATGAGATGGACCAAAAACACGTCCAGCGCAACTTAATTACGCGAGAGGGCAGGGCACGGCCTCCAAGAAGAGGACGTTTCAGAGAACGCCGAACCGTCAGTGAAGATCGGGGACTTGCAATCTTGGGCGGGCCCCAGCGTCACCGACAAGAATCGTGGATCGCGATCAAGTCGTCAAATGCAACTCGACCTGAATCTGCGAATTGACCGCGCTACGCGTAAAGGACGGGTCACAATACAGCCGCGGCTCCCTAGGTGGCTGACCAGAAGAGACGGTGAGCACGCGCGTGCCGAGAAGGCCCAAGCCGCATTCAACCGGCAATTTCGCCGCGGCAAGAGACTGTCGGGCGCGACAGAGAAATCGAGATCCGCGAGCTGACGCAGCTCAGCCACACCGTCCTATGGCTGCGCAGTTACGCGGCCCTGCAGAGCGAGAACCTAGAAGGCCGGCACAGCGCGATTTACGGGATAGTCGCGCCAACTCGCCGGCGAGGCGCAGAATGTGTCAACCAGAGACGGAAAATCCGGAGCGATACGCTACCGACCATCGAAAGATGGTTCCTTTCGCGGTGCTCGATGTGCAAGAGACATCAAGTTTGGACGTTGGAGCAAGCCAACGAAACGCGCTTCGATTGGCGATCCGTTGGTGTCGAACCGGTCATGGCTTGACAAAGGCAAGGCTGTTCTCGGAACTGTTATTAGGTTGTGTTGACATTTAACAAAAGGCCTTAACGTGGGTGCCTGGGGTCAAACAGCGAGGAATCCCGGCACGCCGGGACTCGTACCTCGACCCCAGCCACCCCCAGATCCTGTTTGAGCCTTCAGAACGGCAATATTGAATGTCAACACGATCTAGTAGCCACAGTGCCGATTTGTTGTTTGCGATGGTCTCGTCCGTCGCGACGGTAACTGCGCGCGACAGCGCGAACATCGTAGGTCTTCCTCACCATCAGGCAGCACGCCGCGGCAAGACCCCGTTGGTTGGAAATGCGAGCGAGTCGATGATTCGATCGAATTTGGCCAGCGAAACTACGTCGTTGTACTCGGTCTCGAATGCCGCTCGTGCCTTCACACGCAATGCACGATGCGCTGCTGGTGCGCGGCGCAGCCGTCGAACAAAACCAACAAATCCATCGACGTCACCATTCCGAAGGCTCAGGCCGCAGCCGTGCTTGCCGATCGCATGGTCCACGTTGCTGCCGCGAGGGCCGACATACAGAATCGGGAGCCCCATCGCCAGGCTTGCGTGCAGCTTACTTGGACTGACGACACCGGCCATCTCCGCGCGTAACGTGATCAGAGCGCAATCCGCCGACTCTTGCAAGTCGCGTAGCTCCGCGGTACTCACGTAGCCAAAGAGGTGCACGTTCTCTAGCCGGCGCTGGTCGATTGCTTGTTCGATCTCGACGGCTTTGGCCCCGCCGCCGGTGAACAAGAAGTCCACCGCTTCACCGCGCAATCTCTCGGCAGCTTCGATCACCGTGTCAAAGCAATGCCCATGTCCCATGTTACCTGAATAGATGATTCGGGTCGGTTGATCCGAGTTTCGGAAGCCGACAGCGGGGGGCGACGAGAACGCCTCGAGTGGCTCCCAGTTGGGCACGACGCTGATCGACCGCTCGAGACTTCCGTTTGATGAGCAACGGGCTTGCATCAACGAACTCATCGCGTCGTCCAGGCAGACGACGTGATCCAGTCGCCGCGTCGTTCTGCGGTTGAGCCTGCGGAGTAACCGACTGATCACGCCTCTCGGCTTGATCACGCCCGCGCGCTCGGCGGCCTCGGGGTAGCAGTCCATGCACCACAGGACGAGCTGTGCTTGTGGATGCAGCCGCTTGTGCAGCACACCGAGCAATTCGATAAACGGCGGCGTCGTCAGGCAGATCACAATGTCTTGAGCCGGCAACCGAAGAACTTGATTTCCTGCAGCTATCAAAAAAGTCATGTAAGCGGCGTGGCGCCGAACAGCTGTCTTCTTCGCGAGCGGCAGCGTCCACACACGTCGAATCCGCAGACCGGCCGTCGCCACCTCGAAGTCACTTGTCTCGGAAACATATCCCTGGCTCGCAATCACCGTAACGTCATCGCCCAGCGAAGCGCGATGAGCGGCCAGAGAAGCAGCGAGTTTCCCCGTCGGACTAACGTCCGGTGGGAAGAACTGATTGATGATTGTTATTCTCATCTGGTTTCACCGGGAGTTCAGGTCGTGCATTTTCGGGTCGATCAACGCCTCTTACCTGGCGCGCTTAGGACAATACGGTAAGCCCTTCGTGAATCCCGTACACATACCGGAGTCAACATGATTGGCGAAAGGGCAATTGGTGTTATGCGGCGCGGCGGCGTGTGGCGAGGTCATTGTCGGCGTCCTGGATGGCAGCGATCCGATACGGTTGGCGGCTGGCGTGATAACTGAGGCACGCCAGCACGAGACATTGCAGGGCAAAGTAGATGGGGCAGGCGATGGCGGCGCCCAATAGATCCCATTGCCACACCATGCTAAGCGTGACAGTAACTACGCATATTGCGCCAGCGGTACGACCCAGAAGAATGTAGTGCGTTTTCTTGTAGGCGTGCAGTTGCGATTCGATTATCCGAGAGGCGCCGAGAAGCAGATTCCCCCCGGCGAGCCACATCATCAACGGCGCTCCGCTACGGTAATTCTCTGCCAGCAGGAATGATACCAATGTATCGCTTGTCAACGAAATCGCCACCACACCCACGGTACCGATTCCGAGATAAGTCGCCGTCCAAATCAACAGGACCTTCCGCCGCTCGGCTTCGTTTTCGCTGGCGGTCGCCTTGAAGAACCGCGGACGGAATGTCAGTGACGTTACACGCTCGAGCATCAAGAACGGCTGACTCGTCAGGCTGTAAACGGCAGCATACAGGCCGACATGATTCAAATCGAGAATCCAACAAATAGCGTAGCGGTCCCCCATGCCGGCAATCCACCCCAGTAGTGGTGCGGGAATCACCGGCAGTGCGTAGCGCAGCATTTTGCGGGCAAGCCGATCATCGGACGCGTCTCTGCTTGCCTCCCTGTCGGTGGGCGGCATTTCACCGCGGCCAGATGCACGCAAAAAGAATGGCATCACGACGGCGGTTGCCAACAGAAAGCCGGTCATCATCGAACTGAGCGAGGCACCGGCGAGGTAGATCATGCCGACAATCGCCAATGGCTTCACCCACGCATCGGCGGCGGTCCAGAGGGAGTATGTCATATGACGGCGACTGGCGTTAAGCCAGCTAAATTCGATATCGCGGATCACAAACAGACAGATCAGTCCGGTAAAGGCGGCCGATACAAGTAGTGGTACGCTGGCCAGCGACCAGGCGGCCAATGCAACGCATGCGCCCCCGCTCGCCAAGGCGGCGATCATCCACCGTTGCCACCTGCGGAGCACACGTTTTAGCCGCCAGGTGGTGCCACTGATTTCGGTGTCGGCGTAGAACCGGTTGACTGTTTGACCAAGCGGCGTCAACGCGGAACTTCTGAGCAGCATCAGCACACCAGTCAGTAGAGAGAAGGCGCCGAAGACTTGAGGCGGCGCCATGCCGGTCAGTAGACGCGTGCTTGCAAGTGCGGCAATCACACAAAGCAGTTGCCCTGCAGCCAGCACGGACGCTTCGCCAAGCACGCTGGCGCGGGGTGATTCGAACGAAGCTGACGTTTCGGCATTCATCGGTCGTATCGCCCGCCATTCTGTGGAAGTCCGGCAGCCTTCGTCTGCTGCAACTGGAATCTGGCGAATACTGGCTCTAGCATCGGTCCCAATAACCGATCGGCGCCACGAGAGGAAAGGTGATTGTCGTCGGTGTAGAACGTGCCACTTGCGCTTCCCAGCCGTGAGCAGCCGTGATTGTCGAAGCAGTACTCAGCCGGATCGAGTATCCGGGTGCTGCGCGTGGTGGCCGTGTTGATGACATCGTTGACGGAAGCCTGCCGCCCAAAGTGCTCGGCGAGCGAAACACCGACCGGCAGATCGCGGCCTGCCAACGCCGCCCATACCAGCTTCCGATTGGGGGTGCCTTCCTGTAGTGGCACCTGCTTTAGTACCCAGACGGCGGCACCGTGCGCTTCGAGTAACGCTATTGTCTTGCGTAAAGCTCGCGAGAAGGCGGTTCTGGCTTCGGTGGGCGAGGTTTCGCGAGAGTGTTCATCAACTACGAGCGTGTCCATCCCCCCCCCGGGGCGACCATCGACGTAGACTGCCCACCGCGAAACGAGCAGCACGTGAGAAACTCGATGCTTTCGTACGAAATCTAGTACCGCGTCGTTCCAGTCAATTGCGTCTTTACCCTGAGTTGGACGCCAAATCCCCACTAGCGGCGCGGTTCCTAATCTGGCGGCGATCACTCCCGACAGCCCATGCTCTTGCGCAAGTGTATCGCACAGCCCGCCGAGCGCCAGAGCGTGACTATCGCCCCATAGCAGGAAGTCGAAACGGTGCCCGTCTCCCACCACACCCAGCCGAGGCAATTGTTCCTGACGGATCTGCGACGCTTTCACCTGAAGATTCTCTCCAGCGTGTTCCACGTGGCAAAACGCAACGACGCGTTTTGGAAGCCGACCGGGCAGTCCTCGCGTCTGGTCGATTCCCAACGAAATCGTTACCAGGCAGAACGTAAGTGCCACGGCAGCCAAAGCGACCTTTCCGCCGCTGACCGTCGTGAAACCGCGACGGAAGGGCGCTTCCACATACCGCCATGAAGCGTAGGCCAACGCAAAACTTACGACGAGCGCTCCCACTCGTACCGCCAGCGGCAATTGGTCGCCCCCCCAGTAACGCAGAAATGACAGCACCGGCCAGTGCCAGAGATAAAGGGAATAGGACATCAGGCCGATCAAGACGAGTGGCCGTGAGGCCAGTATGTCGCCGAGAAGCGTTCGCCGTGTCGCGCTGGAGTAAATCAGCAGAGCGGCACCAAGGCAGGGCGGCAGCGCAGCGAAACCAGGGAAGGTAGTGGTCGAATCAAACGATAGCGCGGCGCCGCAGATAGCAGCCATCCCCAGCCAGCTAAGGGCATTGCTTATCCAGGGACGAAGCCGTGTAGGTGGTGGACAGAGGACGAGAGTAGCGCCCAGCAGCATTTCCCAGGCGCGCGTCGGCAACATGAAAAAACTTGCCGAGGCCGCCGCATGCGCAGCCCATTCGCTCAACGCCAGTGAGGCTGCAGTTATTATGCATAACAACGTCAACAGTCGTGCTCGCGACAGGCGGCGACAGACCAGCAGCAGAAACGGATACACCAGGTAGAACTGTTCTTCAACCGCCAGCGACCACGTGTGTAGTAGTGGTTTTGTTTCTGCCGCCCCGCCGAAATAGCCCGTATTCCGCCAGAAGTAGACGTTGGACAGCATTAGCTGTTGCGGACGGTCGACTCGGCGAGTTCTTCCAGATCGCGGGGTAGCAGCAATAATGCACCAATCGACAGCGTGACGGCGACCATCGCAGAAGCCGCTGGTACAATGCGCCGGACACGCCGCTCCCAGAAACGAACGAGGCTGAATTCGCCCGCCTGTTGCTCCTTGAGGATCAGCCCGGTAATTAGAAGCCCGAGATCACAAAGAATACATCCACGCCCACAAAGCCACCGGCAAAGCCGAGGTTGGTGTGGAACAGCAGAACTAGTAGAACGGCGATGGCTCGCAATCCGTCGTTGTCAGGCCAGTATTTGAATTGAATCATGAAAAAGCCGCTAAGGGTACCTCGCGGTCAAAAAAGTGCAGTCCTTTCGTTCTGCTAATCGAAACTGCTGGCTGCATCGACAATATGCGATGCAGCCACGTCGTTCCGCACAGTTGGCCAGCCATTACGAGAAATTTGGCTTCACCGGTGACGATTCTCCTGGGAGCGCAGGGACGGAGACGTTGGCCTCCGACCACCGCGTTTTCCCTGCCGCCGTTTTGTGTGCAGTCGCACGTTCTGAATCACGCTCGCCGCTGGAGATTGAGTGCTAGCGTCAGGCGAGGAAAATCGAGTTGCGGTCCGTGAAGACCGAGCGAGATGTAGAAATCCGCAACTCAAGCCGATGATCATCGGCAACATCAATTGCTCCAACATGATTTGACTCTTCAGGCTCATCAGCAGCATGAGGCCGATGTACGTTGCGAGACATGGCAGGTCACTACGATGGGAGGACCAGCAAGCCCGCAACAACGGAATTGTCGTAACCAGGCAGAACGCCATCAGAAGGCAGACGCCCATAATTCCATTACGTAGAAAGTAGGCCCCCCACGCGATGTGCACCTGGTGCATTTTTCCTGACGCCGTGTAAATCCCTGTATGATGCACCATCTCGACCTCGGCACCGAAGCCGCAACCGCCGATTATCATCAGGCCGTTTTTCGCGTAGTGCAGCCAAATGTTGTTGAGTTCGCGACTGCGGCCATCGAGCGACTGGTCGGTCTTTTCGCGAAAAAGGGCATTGTCGGTACTCTCGACCAATCTTGTGATGCGTTGGCCGATTTCTGTGACCGCGAAAGACTCAGAACTTAGTGAATCAATCAGCAGTAAGCCGCCGAACAGCACCAGGGCCGCAACAGCTGCGTTTGCTGCGAAAACCCTGAAGTTGCGAGTCTGATACATCAGGATGATCGGCGAGAGTGCGACAATGACGACTAGCCCCCCGCGTTTGCCGGACAGTAGTAGCGTTAGCACGCCAAGTCCGAATAGCACCATGCCGACCCAGCGGGGTCTGCGGGTCTGGAATAGGCCCCAACCGAAGAGAAAAAAGTAGGCGGACGTGGATATCTTGAACCAGGGGAATTGTTTGTAAATGTAAAGCGTGGCGAGTGCATCGAGTACAGCGAGGCAGGCGAGCGCATCGATCAGCCGTTGCAGTGTCTTTTCGTGACCGAGGGTGGCAAGATTTCCGGCGGCAGCCATGCAAAGGAATAGCGTCCACCACGCAAGTCCGTAGCGAAACGTGTCCGAGAGCAGATAGCGAAACGCGCTTCCCGATGCGACTCCCACGGCCAAGCCAGTCAACCCGACCAAAAAGCAACCAAAGAAAAGGCGCCTCCAGACCTTAGTCAGGCGACTGTAGAACGATGGACCGTAACGCGACATCACCACCAGTGTGGCGAAAAGAATCGCCAGCGCCGGGAATACGCGATTGTAAACCATCGACTGTTCCGACTGCCTGGCCGCGACGCTGATAATGTAGTAATAGTGAATCAGCAGTTGCGAAAACAGTCCCAGCATACAAATCCACAACACATGGCGACTTACGACGGCGAGCGTGCGGCGCGCGTTCGCATCGGTGCCTGCCAAACGTAAAGCGACAGTCGACATAGTGTCAGGATCCCTCGTCTAGATTGCTGTCAAGCGACTCGCGAAATCGCTCGGGACGATACTCGACATCCAGCGGGTGCCGTACTGTCATACATAAAGTCCGGCCATAAACCGGTTCCGGTTATCCACGCATACAGCTGACATGTCTGGGCGGCGATGGCTGACCAGGCGTATCGACTGCGCGCCAAATCTTGGGCCCGCGCGCCCATTTCGCTCCGCTCGTCGTCAGAAAGCGACATCGCCTCCTGCAACGCGGCTGTTAACGGCTCGACGCCGATCGGAATCCACCAGCCGCAATGTTGCGACCTGAGTTCGCTCCATGGCGCGCCTGTGGTCGTGATGACCGGTCGTCCAGCTGCGAGCGCTTCAGCTACGACCACCCCGAAATTTTCGCTAAACGTTGGCAGGACAAAGACGTCGCATTGGTCGAGCAGCCGTGACTTTTCAGCGCCGTACACTGGGCCACTCAACTCCACGCGCGGGGCGCCAAGTTCTTTCACTAGACCGCGGACTTCGCGACTATGGTCTTCTTCGTCCGGCCCGGCGATCACCAGGCGCCATTGAGGGAATCGCTCATAAGTAGCATTCCAGGCCGCGACCAGATTCAGCAGCCCTTTTTTACGTTGCAGTCGCGAAAGAAATAGCAGCGTCCGCACCGCGCGTCGGCCAGTCTTCGTACCCAACGTGTACTGCGGTTCCGGGGTATGTACACCGTTGGGGATTACCGCCACTGGTGCCGTGATACCAAGTCGGACGATGTTCTCCGCTTCCGAAGTCGATGTCGCATGAATTGCAGCGGCTCGTTTCAGCAGTTGACCGAATCCCATCCAGAGACCTAGTTGTTTCTTGCGAGGCCTCTGCGACATGCACCAGGGTTCGAGCATGCCAGCCGGGCGCAGGATATAGGGAATATCTCGCCGAATGGCTTGTCCAGCCGCGAACAGATTCGAGGCGTTCCATAGCCCGTGTAGCTGCAAGACGTCCGCGTCTCGCAGCGCTGCCGCAGCTGACCTGGAGATCTTAAATCCCAACTTGCGGCGCCAGCCACCTTTCACTGGCTGCATATCGACCAGCTCTCTCACACCAGGATGTATCTGCTCGATAAACTCGCGCGTGGCAGCCAATCGCATTGGATCTTCTTGGCTTACTACTCGTACGACGTGTCCCAGTTCCCGTTGAGCGGCGGCCAAATTCAAGGTTACAACGGGCGGACCGCCATAGCGCGGATCAACGGAACCAATATGATGGCAGATTTTCATGCGGAGTTCCGAAATTCACTAAATTCCCACCGCGGCCATAGCGGTCGATCGGTAGCCAGGACGTCTTGCAAACGGGCGATTTCGTCGCCCAATGACCGTCGGACATAATCGATGGTTTCCGGAAGAAGTACATTGGCGCTGGGCGGTGCTTTGGGGAGTAACTTCTGTCGCAGCATGTCGCGAGTCTGGTGATTGAGCAGGGGCCGAAATATCTTTCGGTACCAGGCCATCTGAGTGACTCGAAAAAGCGTGCCCCTTGGAATCGGTTTGCCTGAGCTTTGGTTATAGATGCGATCATCCAGAATGCTGTCGGCGTGGCTCGGAACTCCCAGGAATTCGCAGACCGATTTCACGGTGCGTTTTCGATTGTAAATGTAATCCTCGAAAACAAGGACACGAACACGTCGCTTCCCAAATCTTTCCAGCCACGGCGAAATCTGAGTCGTATATCGAGAGTAGTTCAACAGCGCGGGACACGAAAAAATCGCGCGATTAATGTCCAACCGTATTCGGCGGGCACTGAACTCATGACGATACTGGCTGACAATGCGATCCACCGGTTCGCGCACTAGATAGAGGACCTTGATATCGCGTCCCAAAATCTGTTCGGCACGGCGGGCCGCGTCGGGCCAGTCGGGCCACATCGTATACCTCGTAGACGCCTCACCGCACCATTGATCGGAGCGAGCTCCGCTAAACAGTTCCGCGTACTCTGCGAGACCTTGCTCAGTAAAAATGGCATCTTGGGCCAAGTGATTGGGCTCTTTGGTTGTCGGAAAATAGATGTGTGTGTTGGACGACAGGTCGCGGTATAGTGTCGTCGTGCCAGCCTTCATGGCGCCGACGATTAAAAAGTTCGGCAACTTCATTTGGGCGCCTCCGCAGTATGCTGATGATCAAAATTCATTTCTTCGCCCGAAACTATGCGCTTTCGGATATGTCGACTGTATAGATTCAGGTCTGTATGCGGTGAAATAAAATCTTCCATCACACTACGAGGTCGGACATCGAGGCGTTGATGTGCGAAGCTGCGGCTGGCGGCAGATGGCCAATTGCACCAGCGAGCGGTCGTCGATTCCCGTTGCAATTCGGAACTGGCTCATCACCTGCTTGAAACTCGGTGTGCTCCGCAGCGACCGGGTATAGCGGACCAGCGACTGCACGCCAACGCGGCGAAGGAGCGTCCCCAGCGACGAATGGGCGCGGCGATGGTGCCGCTGCCGGGCCTTGAACGACTCAGTGTCGACGAGCCTTTGACCGTAGAGCATCACGCCGCCAAACGACGACTTGCAAAGTGCCGTAAATTCATAATCATCAAGCTCGTTAATGTGATCCGGGTTGAGCGAGATGCCGTCCGGCGAATAGACGGGTCGGTACGGCGTCGAAAGGACCGCCGAACCCGAGGGCCGTACGACCCTGGCGATTTCTTCGAGCAGGTGTCGCTGTACTTCTTGCGTCACGTGCTCAAGCACTTCGAAGCAGGTGACCACGTCAAAAGCTTCGGATGGAAAGGGAAACTTGCCGCCATCGTACGATTCGAAATCGATGCGGCGATCCTGGTTCTCTGCGCGGTTGTCCTCGACCAGATTGTGATCGACTTCCAGCCCTACAACCGCTTCCGCGCCGCCGCGGCGGACGAGGTAGTGGGCCGTGTAGCCGGTGCCACAGCCGACGTCGAGCACCCGGCGGCCCTGCACGAGCCGCTGCTGGCAGAGGAATTCAGCGCGGACGAGCTGCTCGATGACGGCCGGGCTTGTTTCCTCGTCAAAGTCAAGCGTGCCGTGTGCCGGCCGCCGGCCGACGATTTCGGACGGCGTGTGAGATTCAATTGTTGCCACGTATTGTCTCCCGTGTGCAAGTTCAAAACTAAAATTTGGAGAGTTGGAAATCTGTATTTAGCTTGTGGCTGCTGATAAGTGCTGGTATTCATGCGGTGACGCAACAAATGAGCTCGTTGTTGGAAGACGTGTGTTGGCTCTAAAATTCATTATTAGCGAACATTTTTCTAGTTCCCTCGCCCTTTGTGTGAACAGGATAATGTATCGCGTCGTCGTGCTGGCGTTCGTGACGCCGACGGTTAAATAATTCGGCAACGCCATGTGGGCGTCTCCTTGGTGGGCCAATGAACACGATGTATCTCTTGGCCCTGCACTAACTGCCTGTTGAAAATTATGATTCGAATTGTGAGCAGGTTTCTCAGCCTGCCAAAAGGCCTTTTACTTATCAGGCACGTTGGGAAACCCGGCCCACGTGTTCTTCAGAAAGCTGTTAAGCAGCGTTTCGTAATCTCCCGTTGGCCCGGTCAGTGTTACTTGGCGAAAAACGCGCTTTGGACAAGCAATCACTGCGGCGATCGCATCTTAACTCGTACAGCTTCGCTCGGACTTGTGAGATGTAGGCACTGCGAATCTGGCTGGCGATCAGCCCGGCACGGCCTTCCAGGAAGCCGAGTCGAAAAATGTAATGATAAGCGAACCAAAGCAATGGCTCGCCGGGAATGCGGATGGCGATTGATTTTAAGAACCGCCTGCACTCCTGGACATTGCCGAAAAGCGCCGGTCGGATGGTACGTTCGCCCCAGGTTCCTGTTGTGCGGAGGCGATGCCGAATCCGTGCCTCCCACGTCGAGTAACTATTGTGTCGGTCCAGATAGGCTGCAATGCCTTTGAAATCATCGTGCACGAGTGGTGTGCGCAGCTTTCCGATGCGACCGTCAATCAGCAGACGTTCGTGAACTTCCATGTCGAGAGCCGAGTCAGGTTCATCGATCATTTGTTCAAACCGAGCGCGGCCCGTCTGCACCAGCAGCACGGCGTTGTGTGAAAAGCCACCGAACCGAAAGCGCCGGCCGAGAAAGTGGTAGCCTTTTGTGATCAGGAAAGCCTCGGGGGCTCGCGGATCGCTGAGAGCCGCTTTGATTTCTCGCCACAGCGCGGTCGGTACGACCTCGTCGGCGTCTAAGAGCAGCACCCAAGGGGTTTGTATGGCGAGGGTGTCAAGCGCCCACTGGCGTTTCTTTGGATAACCGCCGTGATAATCGAACTGCACGACCTCAGCACCTGCGGTTTCTGCAATCTCCGCGGTTCGGTCGGTGCTGTGCGAGTCGATGACCACCAGGCGCTCGGCGGTAAGCGCAGCGGCCAGACAGCGCCCAAGGTTTATCTCTTCGTTCTTAGCGGCAATAAGTACAGTAATCGGCAGCGTCGACATTGAATGTGTTTTTCCGTGTTGGCGACGTATCGTGTCGAGGCTGCAAAATAGTTTTTCTTCGCTGATCTATCCAACGATCGGCGGCGGCGGCCCGGGTTTGCCGGCTTTCTTCGCCACGACGAACCAGGTGCGGTAAATCGGCCAGCAACGACCGATTCCGTCCCACTTGATCGGCTCGAAGCCGGCACGGCGCAGGCAGCGATTGAGTCCCGCTTTGTCGAAAAAGCGAATGTGACTTATTTCCGGATCGAAGTGGCGATCGAATTTCGTCAGGGCGATGACGACGTTCTTGGCAACCGAGTGGTAGGGGGTGGTGAGAATGTAAAATCCGCCCGGCACCAATACCCGGTTGACCTCGCACAGGTAATCATGCACGTCGAAAACGTGCTCGATGACCTCACTCGACCAGACGGCCTGTACCGTGTCGTCTTCGGCGGGAATCGATCCGTCCGGCGCCATCACCTCGAAATCGAGCTTGGGAAACTTCTGTTTGGCCATCGCCACGGCTTCGCTGGATAGGTCCGTTCCGAGCGGCTGCAGTCCCAGCGAAGCCAAATGCGACGAAAAGACGCCATTACCACAGCCCAAATCGAGCACCCGCGCCCCGCGCTGAAGCGGCGCGAGCGCTTGGGATAGCTTAGCGCGGCGGGCGGAACTTGTCGGGTCCTGATCCGGGATCGTATCGTCAAGTTGCCAGTAACGGTCGTAATAAGCGGTACTTGTCACGGTTGCTGAGCCTTTAAGAATCAGTCTTCCATTACCCGTCGTTTACGTGCTTTGGCGGGATTGCCGGAGGCGATGGTCCATGGCTCGATGTCGTGAAACACACTTGAGCGAGCGCCGACCACCGCGCCCTCACCGATCGATACACCAGGGGCCACAAACACGTCAGCACACACCCAGGCTTTAGCGTCGATCAAAATTGGTCGAGTTGTCAGCGGCATTGCGGCCATGCGGTAATCGTGGGTGGCCGTGCACAGGTAGCTGTATTGGCTGACGATGGCATGTGGTCGGATCGTGATCTTGTCGACCGAGTAACAATCGACCTGGTCGGCAAGACAACTTAGGTGGCCCATTTCCAAATTCCATGGCGCCCAAATCTTCGCGCCAGGATAGGGATGGGCTTTACCTTCGATCTTCGCCCCGAACAGACGTAGCAGGAATCGCCGCCAAGCGTGACAACCTCGTGGGCTCGGCCGATACAACACGAGCCAGACCATTCGCCAAGCGAAACGCGCGAGCTTGTTCCGTAAAGAGTGCTGGCTCGGGTAGCTTTGCACGTCCGCCCCCGAGGGCGCGGCCGGACAGACTTCGCCCGACAGGAGGGCGGCAACAGCGGCCGTTGGTTTATCAACTATGCCTGGGGGGGCGCTCAATCTAGGGTCCTTTCGTGGCGTCGACGGTACGCTCCAAAAATGTTGGCGCGGCAGCCGCCGAGAAAGGGCACGCGATTGACGGCCCGCTCGTAGGCCATAAACGTCAAGAACAGTATCCGCGATGACATGCCGTAGGATGGCTGCTTTTCGATCATCCGGCATTCGACCTGTTCCCAATGCGCACCATCGCAAAAACGAGCAAGCGCGCCACGCGAATTTATCCGGTAATAGGTCGGATAAGGATCGCGGGCATCCACAGGCAGGTTGCGCAACCGATTAGCGATCAATTTATGAAACCAGTGCGGGGTTAGCCGCGAAATAAGCGATGTATAGTGCCAGAGATTGGGCGTGCGGAAAAGGAACATTCCGCCGGGCTTGAGTACGCGACGAGCTTCCGCCACAAACGCCCGTGGGTCGGCGACGTGTTCGAGAACGTAATTGCTGACAATTGCATCGTAGCTTGCTGTATCACAAGGCCAGCGGTCGCCAGCGTACAAGTAACAATGGGCCAAATCAGGGTTGGTCTGTGCGTCCGGGTCAATATCCAATCCATCGACGGCGTCAAATGTATCGGCGAGGAAGGCGGTAGTCCTGTTGGCCGGTCCCGGCCCGACCTCGAGAACTCGCTGGCTCCCGGCGGCATGCAACACAATAAATTCCCAAAACTCGCGTGTTCCGTTGCGCCAGCCCGGTTTTGTGGAGTAGAACCGCCGGGTGTAAATCTGCTGCCAATTTGTGAGAGCGGTTTCCTGCCGACCGTGCTTGCAAATCTTTTGTCGTGGCTCAAGATTGGTTCCAATGGCCATCGTCTGCTCGCTTGATCTTTGGTAAATGAATCCGTGGCGTTCTATCGTTCGTTTGCTGGTCCAACAGGGGAATCACTCTTTACGCGGCAATTCGCTGTTGTTGGAAGGATTCGGAGCGTGCCATCTCCCAATCCGCGTGGACCATTAAGCGGACCAGCTCGGTGAAGGTTGTCCTTGGTTCCCACCCCAGCACTTCACGGGCTCGCGAGGCGTCACCTAGCAGGAGGTCAACTTCGCTCGGCCGACAATAGCGAGCGTCAATCTCTATGTAATCCTGCGACGCCAAACCGACCTCCTGAAACGCCAGCTCGAGAAATTCGCGTACGCTGTGCGTCTTGCCGGTGGCGATGACGAAATCTTCAGGCTCGTCCTGCTGAAGCATCAGCCACATCGCCTCGACATAATCGCGGGCAAAGCCCCAGTCGCGCTTGGCGTCGAGGTTGCCAAGATACAACTTGTCTTGCAGACCTTCACGGATTCTGGTGGCGGCTCGGGTAATTTTGCGAGTGACAAACGTTTCGCCACGGCGCGGGGATTCGTGGTTGAACAAGATGCCGCTGCAGGCAAAGAGGTCGTAGGCTTCGCGGTAGTTTACTACCTGATAATGGCTGTAGACCTTGGCACAGGCGTACGGGCTGCGGGGATGAAATGGGGTTGTTTCCCGTTGCGGCACTTCGTGAACCTTGCCGTACATCTCGCTGGACGAAGCCTGGTAGAAACGGACGGTCTTGCGCCGGTTGAGTTGACGGGCCGCTTCCAGAAGGCGTAGCGTTCCCAAAGCGCCGATATCGACAGTGTAGAGAGGTTGGTCGAACGACACCCGGACGTGGCTTTGAGCACCTAGGTTGTAGATTTCGTCGGGCTCGACGGAATGGACGATATTGGACAGGCAGGTACCGTCAGTCAGGTCGCCGTAGTGCAGTGTCAGTTTCCCATCCGAGTCATGCCGATCACGATAGAGGTGCTCGATGCGACCGGTGTTGAAGCTGCTAGCTCGGCGAATGATGCCATGAACTTCGTATCCCTTTTCGAGTAGAAGTTCGGCAAGATAGGAGCCGTCCTGGCCCGTGATGCCCGTTATAAGTGCAGTTTTTCCTTCCACTATTGCAGTTCCTTCTTCAGGGTTGTCGCGAAATCCATTTCGGCACCGTATTTTTGATTATGGTGGCGGTGCAATGCCGTTAGGTGATTTCTTTTGGAGACGTCACAGTCGCTTGGTTGGCAGTCGTCCTGAGGCACAGGCGCGCCTAGCTGCATGAAGTGGACTGTGGCCAATACGGGTCTCGTTCAGTAGGTTGCCGGGTGGAGATCGGATTGCTTTTCAAGAATCGGCTGGTGTGGTTCTGAATCGGTCGAGACGACGCGGAACATGTACGGCTTCGTTCTGGCGGGCGCACACTCCGTCCCTCTGGGTGACACCTTACCTCGTCACCTAGTGTTCCCAGGTGCGCGTCGTTCCGCAGCGCCGCGTAGAACTTGCTTCTCGACAACTGCGCAGCCAACCGCACACTTTTCGCACGTATCGATACAAATCGTGAAGGATTGGCGGGCAGGGAGCCTATCGAATCGGTCAGTAGGCAGCAATGGCGAATTGAGCATCTTAGGAAGTCGTAAAATCGCAAAAAACGTCGCCGGTTAAGACCAAAGACGCGGCTTCTCAACATTATGCAGGTGCTAGCAGAATGCCACGTCAAGAAACGACTTGCGCCTATTGAAATACTGGCAAAGCTACGCATTCCCGTCCGCAAGTCGATTGATGAAGGTCGAAATGACAGCAGCTGCATAAAGTTGTTCTGCGGCGGATTGTGGCCGTGCGGGCGTGGAATTCTTGCATGATCTCGCGGATTCGCACATGAAACGGCGAAATGCGATTTGCATATTGGCCTGACGAAGGCTGCGTCATGCGGCGTGTCGCTGTTGCGTCGGCAGAGATTGTTCATACCAGCGGATCGTTTCCGCGATCCCGTCGCGAAGCTTCGTTTTGGCGCGAAAGCCAAATTCCTTGTACGCTCGAGTCGTATCCAGGCATCGACGGGGCTGACCGTCGGGTTTCGTGGCATCCCATCGAATCTCGCCCGAGTAGCAGCATTGCTGGCAAATCAACTCGGCAAGATCGCGTATAGTGATTTCATGACCGGAACCGAGGTTGACTGGCTCCGGCTTGTTGTATCGATCGGTGGCGAGCGCGATTCCCTCGGCGGCGTCTCGGACGAAGAGGAATTCGCGCGACGCGGCACCCGTCCCCCAGCAAGTGATTGATGTGGCATTTGCGTCGCGAGCTTCTACCGCCTTGCGCATGAGTGCTGGAATGACGTGACTGCTAGCAAGATCGAAGTTGTCGTGGGGGCCGTAAAGGTTCACCGGCAAGAGTGAGATCGCGTTCATGCCGTATTGCTGTCGATACGCTTGGGCTTGGACGAGCAGCATCTTCTTGGCGAGCCCGTAAGGCGCGTTGGTTTCTTCCGGATATCCGAGCCACAGTTCATCTTCTTTGAACGGTACGGGTGCATGTTTTGGATACGCGCAGATGGTCCCGGCGACAACCACCTTCGCCACGCCGGCCCGGCGAGCCTCCTCCAGAAGTTGGACACCCATGATTGCGTTATCATAGAAATAGCGTCCCGGGTTATCGCGATTAGCCCCGATCCCACCGACCACGGCTGCCAGGTGAACGACCACGTCCGGCCTTGCATCTGCCAGTAACTGACGTATCGCGTCCCGTTCGCGCAGGTCGTAGTCACGACTGCGCGGAACGAATACATCCTTTGGAGAATAGGCTGCAATCGCACCGCAAACATGTTTGCCGAGGAATCCCGCGCCGCCCGTGACAACAAGACGCTTGTTGGCAATACCACTCATGATGTATTTCTCCTACTGGATCCCAGCCGCAATCAAAATGTAGGGGCACGTGTTTAACAGGTTTGGCAAAACGTAATCGTGCTTCACGACGCTCCTATGGCTCCGCTCCTATTGGCTCCGCTCCTATGGCTCCTATGGCCAGATTATCCAAACACTGATTAGCGAGACGAGGGCTTACACACAAGATGAATCGCCGGGGCAGGAGTGCTATCAAACGGGGTCAACTCAGCGAACGCTGACTCTTCGCTCAATTAGTTGTGCCTTATCACTGAATCCCAAAACCTAGTACCTCACCCGGCTTCGATTGACAGATTCTAATTGTGGAACAATTGTCGCAATTGTTTTGCAAGCAATTGGGACAATTGCTCTACATGACTCGCCAAACGAAGATGGGCGAGGTACTAGCAGCATTTACGAGTCGATGTTGACAAAAGCGTGACGTCCTCCTACAAGTTCCCGCCCCGGCAACCACATCTGCTGGTTCCGGTCCTCGTCTGTCAGGTATCGGCTTCTCAATCTTTTGCGTTCTTGGCGATTCATCGCGCGACGCGTGACAGGGTTTGCCCAGAGGCAAGCGGGACTGTTAAGGCGATGGCTTGTGCGTCGTCTTGCCAGCGAAACTCTCGTCGAATGAATCCATCTATTCCGCTCTTGCTTGGCGGCTTCGTGTGCGCGGCAGTGTCGGCGTACGGATTGACCTGGCTGGCACGGATCTTAGCGCCACGACTGGACTTCGTGGATAAACCAGATGGTGGACGCAAACAACATAGTAGTGCGACGCCACTTCTCGGAGGCGTCGCGATCTACATCGCGTTTGGCGCGACACTTTTGGCATTCTTGCCATTTGGCTTTCGCAACTGGCTGCCAGACAACTCGCTGGACTTAGCTTTAATATTTGGTTCGGGTGGACTTTTTTGTCTGCTGGGGCTGTGGGATGACAAGCGTCCGTTGCGGGCACGAGATAAGCTGCTGCTCCAGATTCTGGCAAGTCTTCCCTTTGCGATCTGGGGACAACAAGTCAATGCAATCCAGGTCGTTGGAATTCACTTTGGCCTCGGATCGTGGGCTTTGCTCTTTTCAGTATTCTGGGTGGTCTCGTGTGCCAATGTGGTCAATCTTGTCGACGGCCTTGACGGTCTGGCTTCCAGCGTGGGACTCATCGCAATCGGTACGCTAGCGGTCATGTCGCTCGGTCGCCAGGACGCCATCGTGTCGCTTGTCGCTTTGACGTTTGCAGGAAGCATTGTAGGCTTCCTTGTACAC
>Ga0224508_10001639_pt1 | contig 19877 bp, 13 predicted proteins | sample SF_Jan12_sed_USG_4_FD_170157 | JGI IMG/M metagenome (GOLD analysis project Ga0224508, IMG submission 170157) | Sediment microbial communities from San Francisco Bay, California, United States - SF_Jan12_sed_USGS_21 | ecosystem: Environmental > Aquatic > Marine > Sediment | place: USA... | reverse complement strand
GGCACAAACGGCAGCTACACGCTGACCGTCAGTAATTCCGCAGGAACCCAGCGCGAAGACAACACGGTGGTTGTCACGGATACCTTGCCGACGGGCTTGAGTTTCGTCAGCGGCACTGGCACCGGATGGAGTTGTGCTGCCGCAGGCCAGGACGTGACCTGCAGCCATGCGCCACCGCTCGACCCCGGTGCAAGCCTGCCGTCGATCACGCTGACCGTCGCGGTTGCTGGCGCCGCCGTGCCGAGCGTTACGAACACCGCGACGGTAGCGAGCACCAGTGTCGATATTGATCCGAGCAACAACAGCGCCAGCGACCCTACCGTCGTATTCGGACCCGATCTCTCGACGTCGAGCAAGACCGTCACCGATTTGAACGGCGGCGAAGCCGATCCAGGCGATACGTTGCGCTACACAATCACGCTCAACGAAACGGGCGGCATCGCAGCGACCGGCGTCAGCGTCGTCGATGACATGGCAGCGGAATTCACGGGTCTGACTGTCTTTAGCATCCCGTCCGGTGCGACTGACTCGTCAACGACCACGGGCGGCGCCAACGGCACGGGCCAGGTAAACGTCACGGCAATCACCGTGCCGGCGAGCGGCAACGTTTCCATCGTATTTGATGTTCAAATTGCGGCCGGCACCCCACCCGGCACGCCGATCAACAACACGGCAGCTATCAATAATCCGAACGGTGCCGGGGCTTCGCCGGCTGCGCCGCAACTGATTGTTTCGCCTTCGGCGATTCCGTCTTCAGGTGCCAAACCACTCTATCTGTTGACCGCGTCCGGAAATTCCTTGTCACGCATACCGCCAGTGAGTGACCCATTTGTCGCCGTCACTTCCGCCACGCCGCAAAACTGGACGCTAAACCCACCGCTTGCGCTGCCGCTCACGTTACCGGCCGGCAACATTGCGGTGCCATTATGGCTGCGCCGCGCAGGCTTCGGCGGCAACCGGCAGATCCAGGCGACCCTCAGCAACAGTGCGACGGGCATCATCGGTACGGCCATCCAAACGCTGTCACTGCCGGGATTCGGGTCTCCGGTACTCGCCACTTTTGTACTGAATAACGCAGCCGTTCAAACATTCCCGGCAGGTTCGACGTTTTCATTGACGGTCGCCCAGCTCGCGCCGATCAGTTTAAGCCGAACAACCCGCGTCTATCCCGTGGGCGCGGTTGCCGGAGACTTCAGTCGGGTCGTGTTAGACAGCGCGACGGTAATCAATGTCGACAACGTGGAATCCTATGACGCGGCTTACAGTGGTGGGGCACCGCAGGCCATTTTCGAACCGGGAGAAACGGTATTCGTGCGCTCCGTGGTAAGCGATCCTTTCGGCAGTTTCGATATCGCGGCCGTCAATGTTTCGATTATTGACGCCGATTCCAACTTCCTCTTGACCGACGCGGCGATGACGATGGTCGCGGATTCCGGCGGCGCGACGCGTACCTACGAATATGCTTACGTCGTCCCGGTGGGTGGCGTGCAAGGAAACTGGTCAGCCCGGGTCACCGGCATCGAGGGGACCGAAGGCGTCGTGACGCATACGCGCACCGGCGGTTTTGAGGTGCGGATACCGATGCCCGCACTCAGCGTGCAGAAGGTGGTCGAGGTGTTGAGCGATCCGATCAACGGCAGCAGTAATCCGCACCAGATTCCCGGCAGCGTGCAGCGCTATCGACTCACGATCACCAACTCAGGTCCTGGTGAGGCGGACGCGAGTACGCTCGTTATTCTGGATGCCCTGCCGATAGAAACGGATCTCTATGTTTCGACCAGTGGCGGCGATCCGGTTGAGTTTATCGACGGCTCGACGCCGAGCAATCTGACATTCGATTATTCGCTGGACGTCACCTTTTCCAATCAAACAGGTGGCGCACCCCCGTTTAACTATTCACCCGTACCCGATGGCGCCGGCTTCGACGCGAATGTCACTGGCCTGCGCATAGCCCCTGGCGGCGCGTTGGCAGGTGCCTCGGGTGCGGGCGATCCGAGCTTCAGCATCGAATTCCGAGTGCGCCTGCGTTAGTCCCCTTCGGTAAATCCCTGAGCGACCAGCACGCAGGGTCCGGAATGAATGAGTGTCAGCCCGAGCTCTGCGGCACGCTGAATCGCCGTCGGACTTTCCGAGCCCGGCTGCATCCATAGATGACGAATGCCCGCGGCCGCGGCCTGCTCGACGATTGCCTCGGTCACCTTAGGCGGTGTAATGATTGACGCGCCGTGAACCCGCTCGGGCAACGAGGCGAGATCCGGAAAGCAAGGCTGGCCTTCTATCTCGTCAGCATTGGGATTGATCGCGTAAACCCGCCGCCCGGCTTGCAAGTATGAGCGTAAGACTTTATTGCCATACTTCTGGCGGTCTTGAGACGCGCCGACAACGGCAAAACTTTCGCCGGCCAAAAACGCGCTTATGTCATTTTCGTGACTGTCGTCCATCGATGACAGTCTACGCTTGTTCTTCGTTGCAGACTGAACTGACAAACTCGTAATGAATGGAGTAACGATATCTCTATACTTGACCGCATGACATCGGAAACACGATGCCGCAAATTTGGGCGGTCACGCGCTCTGTTATCGGCGCCATTCTTTCTAACGCTGCTCACAGCCTGTGGCGGTGGCAGTAGCGGCCCGGCCGCTCCTCCGCCACCTCCCCCACCGCCACCGGCGAGCGTCACTTTGGATTTGCTCGGCCTGGCTAGCGGCAATGGTTTCTTAAGGGCTTCAGGTACAGGCGCAGCCGGCGATGGCCGCTTCGGACTGCCCGTTGCTGGCGGACTGGATCTCGATGGCGACGGCAACCGAGACTTTGCGCGAGCGAATATGCTGGATTCACCTTTGGGCCGGACGCGCGCAGGCAGCGTGCAAGTCGTTTTTGGTGACGGTCAAATCGCCCAGGACGTCGATCTCGCAGTCGCCAATCCCAGAGTCCTGTCGATTCTCGGTGATGGCAATCAAGAAGCGACAGGCGGCGAGATATGGATGGCAGATCTGACCGGCGACGGTACCGGCGACCTCATTATTGGCCGGCCAAACTTTCGCGCCAGCAGTCCCGATCGGATCGGTGCAGGCGCATTGACCATTGTGGTTGGCAGCCCGGTCCTGCGCGATATGGCGATCAATGGAACGCCGCTTGACCTGAGGTCGCCGCCCGCAACTATCAACGTCGTCACGTTTGTCGGTGCGGCCACGCTTGATCGATTCGGGTTCTGGATGCGTGAAGGCGACGTTAGCGGCGACGGTATCGACGATCTGGTTGTTGGTGCGGACCAGGAAGACAATGGTGGCGCTGCGAACAGCGGTGCAGTCTTTGTAATGCGCGGCGGCGCGCACCTCAATGCGAATTTAACAATTGACCTGGCGAACTTCGGCGCCACTGCATTGGCCGGCCACCTATTCAAAATACTGCCTCCGCCTGGAAGCGAACGCTACCATTTTGGATCGACCGTTGCGGTCATGGACCTCGACGGCAATGCCCGCAGCGAGGTGCTGGCATCTGCTTCATTGAATCGCGCTGGCGGAGTACTCGCCGCTGAAGGCGCAGACCCCGCAACGGCTGAAGGCAGCGGCGCAAACATTGGCGGCTCTGTGTTCATCTTGTGGGACGACAACATTCCGACTGGTGCGCCCTGGCCTGCGGGGCTTACGTTCACGATGGATTCTGTACCCATGAGCTCGACACGCATCGACGGCGGCGCGGTCGCCGGGCAATTTACAAATGATCGCTTCGGTGAAGAAATGCTGGGTGGACTCGATTACAACGGAGACGGCATTGCCGACGTTTTTTTCGGGGACATTTCCGGTCAAGCCTTTGGCCAGAACGCGGCCGGTCTCGGCCATCTGTTTTTCTCGGCAGAATCGCTGAAAAACCGAAACTTTTCGATGGGAAGCGTACCCGTCGATCTGACGTTAACGACATTCTTCGGCCCTCAAGCCGGCGCAATTTCCAGTGATACGACACTGCACGGCGATTTCGACAATGATGGTTTCGACGATCTCGGGATTGGCTCGCCGAAGGCGAATCCGGGCGGACGAATCGGCGCCGGCATGATTCACGTGATCTGGGGTCGCGCCGCACCGTGGCCCCCGCGAGTCAACCTGCAGGGTGGACTACAACCAGATCCAGATGATCTTCAAATTACGGATATATTTGGCGCGAACGGCGACGTACCGGGGAGCGACGAAGGCGATACGCTGATGTACAGCGCAACGGCTGCCGATATGGATGGCGACGGGCTCGACGATCTGATTGTCAACGAGATGCTCGGCAATGGGGTTGCAGCGGGGGCGTTGGACGTCGGTAATGTACTGATCATCGGCGGCGCAACCGTTCCCAAAGAACAGTTGTAGCAGGCCCGGAGGTCTGGTGGGTCGGGCAACGTGACGATACTGCTAACAGGCTTTGATGCATTCGGCGGCGCGAGCGTGAATGCATCGCAACTCGTTATCGATACGCTAGCGGAGGCGAAACCCAGCGGGGTTATCACAGCCGTGCTGCCTACTTCCTATCGCGAGGCGGAGAAAGCAATACAGAGGCTGATCAGAGCGCACCGGCCCAGCGGTGTCTTGATGCTTGGCCTGGCGAATAAGGCCGCGGCAATTACCCTTGAGCAAACCGCTCTGAATCTCAATGACTGCGCCGCACCAGACAACAATGGCGAAGTGCGGCTCAGGCAGCCGATTGCTGACGATGCCCCGGTTGGATACTGGAACTCATTACCGCTAAATCGCATGGCCAGCATCGCCAGAGCATCCGGACACCAGGTTGAATTCTCACGCGATGCCGGCGGATTCGTCTGCAACCACGTATTTTTCATTGCAGCTCGTACGATTGCCGACGAATTGCCGGACAGCCGCTGCGGTTTCGTTCATCTGCCGCTCATCAGAGAAGCGGGCCCCGAGCTTACGCGTGTCGTCGAGCTCGTCCAAACCTGGATAGCCGATGGGCTTACAGTCGAATTGGATCGTCTAAGCTAAATCGAATCGATCCAGGTTCATGACTTTATCCCACGCAGCCACGAAGTCACGCACGAACTTTTGCTGCGCGTCGCGACTAGCATAAACTTCGGCAACAGCCCGAAGCTGCGAATTGGAACCAAAAACGAGATCAACACGGGTACCTGTCCATCTGATCTTACCGGTTGCACTCTCGACCCCTTCGAAGTCACCGGCCGATGCAGACGACGCCTGCCACTTCGTGCCCATGTCGAGCAGGTTCACGAAGAAGTCGTTACTCAGAGATTCTGGCTTATCGGTAAAAACACCGCGTGACGACTCGTCGTGGTTCGCATTGAGCGCGCGCAATCCGCCGACGAGCACGGTCATTTCTGGCGCCGTCAGGGTTAACAGATTTGCCCGATTTACCAGCAACTCTTCTGCCGATCCAGCTTGTTTCGTTCCGAAATAATTGCGAAACCCGTCCGCGGTTGGTTCGAGTACTGCAAATGCGTCGATATCGGTTTGGTCCTGCGACGCGTCGGTGCGACCGGGCGAAAAAGGAACCGGTACGCCGTAACCCGCATTGTTTGCAGCCTGCTCCACCGCTGCGCAGCCGCCGAGCACAATGAGGTCGGCAAGCGAAACTTGCTTGGCACCGGCCGCGGAACCGTTGAATTCCTGCTGAATCCCTTCCAGAGCCTGCAACACGCTCGAGAGTTGCGCCGGCTGATTGACCTCCCAGTCCTTTTGAGGCGCAAGACGAATTCGGGCACCGTTAGCTCCGCCGCGCTTGTCGCTACCGCGGAACGTCGATGCGGAGGCCCAGGCAGTTGTAACGAGTTGGGCTATCGACAGACCCGAGGCGAGAATCTTGCGCTTGAGCGCAGCGATGTCTTTTTCGTTGATCGATTCGTATTCGGCTGTCGGGACCGGATCCTGCCAGATTAGCTCTTCGCTGGGCACTTCCGGGCCGAGATAACGCGAGACTGGTCCCATGTCGCGATGCGTCAACTTGAACCAGGCGCGTGCGAAGGCGTCGGCAAGCTCGTCGGGTTTTTCGCGAAAGTGTTTTGAGATCTTCGCGTAGCTCGGATCCATCTTCAGGGCCATGTCCGCCGTGCTCATCATCGGAAGATTCTTCTTCGACGAATCGTGAGCATCCGGCACTACGCTTGCAGATTCATCTGTCGGTTTCCACTGCTGTGCGCCGGCCGGACTCTTGGTCAATTCCCAGTCGTAGTTGAACAGGTTGTCGAAGTAACCGTTGTCCCACTTGACCGGATTGTTGGTCCACGCACCCTCCAATCCGCTGCTGATCGTATCGCCGGCGTTGCCGCTGCCTAAGCTGTTCGACCAGCCGAAGCCTTGTTCTTCAATGCTCGCACCTTCCGGTTCGGGCCCGACGTATTGGTTTGGATCTGCGGCGCCATGGCATTTGCCGAACGTATGTCCGCCGGCAACGAGTGCAACGGTTTCATAGTCGTCCATTGCCATGCGCGCGAAAGTTTCTCGAATGTCTCGGGCTGAAGCCAGCGGATCCGGTTTGCCGTTTGGCCCCTCGGGATTGACGTAGATCAGCCCCATCTGAACCGCACCGAGCGGATTCTCGAGTTCGCGATTGCCGCGGTAGCGCTCGTCACCGAGCCAGGTTGTCTCCGGGCCCCAATAGATGTCGTCTTCCGGTTCCCAGATATCCTCGCGCCCGCCCGCGAAACCAAACATCTTGAGTCCCATTGATTCGATTGCGCAGTTCCCAGCGAGGATCATCAGGTCGGCCCACGAAATCTTGCGCCCGTATTTCTGCTTGATTGGCCACAGCAACCTTCGCGCCTTATCGAGACTGACATTGTCGGGCCAACTGTTCAGCGGTGCAAAACGTTGCGAACCGGAACCTGCACCGCCGCGGCCATCGCTGACGCGATAGGTGCCAGCGCTGTGCCATGCCATGCGAATAAAGAACGGTCCGTAATGGCCCCAGTCAGCCGGCCACCAGTCCTGTGAGTCGGTCATTAACGCGTGCAGGTCCTTCTTGACTGCATCGAGATCCAGGTTTTTGAACTGATCAGGGTAATCAAACGCCTCTTCCATGGGATCTGACAGCGGTGAATTCTGATTCAGAACCTTTAAGTTCAACTGGTTCGGCCACCAGTGCTGATTCGCCGAGGCGCCTACTGCGGTTTGGGCCCCGTGCATTACCGGGCACTTCCCTGTGCTAGCTGTGTTCTGGTCGGCCATGGTGACTTCCTTGTTCTAATGTTTGTTGCTGTGTCTATTCGTGGATCAGTGAGTTTTGGATTGTTTACCGGGTTTACGGCGAGGCTGCTTTGCGGCACGGTGGGCAGCGCCCCCAATAGATGACTTCGGCTTCGTCGATCTCGAAACCATGATCGTCGTCTGCGGTAAGGCACGGCACCTCCCCGACGGCACAGTCGATGTCGAACATCGTTCCACAGCTTCGGCAGATCAGGTGATGATGGTTATCGCCGACTCGGTCTTCATAACGGGCAGAGGAACCGGCCGGCTGTATGCGGCGAACCAGGTTTTTTTCAACGAGCACGCCGAGCGTGTCGTACACGGCCTGGCGGGAGATTGACCCGATGACCGTTCGGACGTCTTCGGTCAACTGGTCGGCAGTGGCATGCGGGCGAGCCGAAACCGCTCGAACCAACGCGAGCCGCTGAGCGGTTACCTGCACCCCGTGTTGACGAAGGAGTTGTTCGACACCATCTGACATGCGAGGCATGATGCCACTTATTCTAGACTAAGTCTAATATTGGATAAGATCCATATCAATCCGTTGAATTCACAACGGCCATGATCTAGGGTCAATTCCAATTGTGACCCGTGTGCCCGGAGGGTAATTAAATGAGTGTCGTTTCGCTGCGCGTCAACGGCGCAACTCATGAAGTCGATGTCGAGCCTTCGACACCGCTTTTGTACGTGCTTCGCAACGACGTCGGCCTGCAGGGGCCACGTTTCGGTTGTGGGCTTGCCCAGTGTGGTGCCTGCACGGTGATCGTCGATGGCGTCGCGATTCGATCCTGCGTTATGCCAGCATCCGGTGTGAGCGGTGAAATCACCACGCTCGAAGGTCTCGCGCAAGACGGTCAACTCGATCCGCTGCAGCAGGCCTGGATCGACGAGCAAGTGCCGCAGTGCGGCTATTGTCAGAACGGACAGATCATGACCGCGAAAGCACTGCTCGACCGGAACCCGAATCCGACCGACACCGAAATCCGCGACGGAATGGAAGGCGCGCTGTGTCGATGCATGACCTATTACCGGATTCAGGCCGCGATCAAACGCGCGGTACGCGGGACAGCTGAAACCGCCGACGCTGCGACGACCGATCGGGAGCCGGCGGCATGAGCGACACACTTCGACTGCCTCGGACGATTGCGGATACGCTCCAGCGCATCAACCCGTCGGCAACGCGTCGCAATTTTCTGAAATCGTCGGGCGCCCTCGTCTTTAGCACCGGCGTTACCGCCACTACCGGCGGAAAGTTATGGGCACAGGTCGCGAGCAGCGGCCCGTATGCCGATCCGGATTTTCTTGAGCTCGACACCTGGATCGTGATCCATCCGGACAACACGGCAAGCTTTTTCGTCGGCAAGACGGACGGCGGCCAGGGTACCGGCACGGCATTCCGACAAATGATGTGCGACGAATTGGACATCGCTTACGACAAAACCAATCTGGTTATGGGCAGCACCGACACAACGCCGGACCAGGGGGGATCGGGCGGCTCCGATGGGGTCGAGCGCGATGGCTGGGCGATGCGCAGAATCGCCGCCGAAGCGCGGCGAGTCTTGCTCGAGCTGGCCTCGGAGAGGCTGAATACGCCCGTCGCGAGTTTATCGGTCAGCGACGCCACCATTTTCGTCCGCGCGGATTCAGCCAGGTTAGTGACTTATGCCGAACTGGTGGGCGGAGAACGTTTCGATGTGGCGCTGACCGGCAACAATGTCAACGCTGCTCGCGGCGTGGCCAACGTGAAACCCGTCAATGAGCTGCGGGTTGTCGGCCAGTCGGTCCAGCGTTACGACATACCAGCCAAAGTCGACGGATCTCTGACCTGGGCCTGCGACGTCAAACTGCCGGGCATGGTCCACGCACGAAATGTCCGGCCGCCGGTTGCTGGCGCGACGCTGCAACGCATCGACGAATCATCGGTCGCCAACCTGCCCGGATTCGTGCGAGTCGTCAGTCGAGGCAACTACGTCGCCGTGATTTGCGAACGAGAAGAGCAGGCGATCGATGCGGCGCGACAGCTGCAGGTCAGCTGGTTACCGCCGGCCGATGCGCCGTTCCCGGCATCGGAAGCGCTGTTCGACTACATGCGGAACGCAACGCCGATGTCGAGCAACGGGCCCAGCATTCAGGGCGATCCGGACGCGGCGTTTGCCGGTGCGGCAACGGTGATCGAGGCGGAATACGAAGTCCCGTTTCAGGGGCACACGGCAATCGGCCCGGCGCACGCGCTGGCCGACCCGTCCGACGGCCAGATGACGATCTATTCGAACGACATGAAGTCCTACGGTTTACGCAACGGCGTTGCCCGGTTTCTCGATATGCCTCGCGAGCAGGTGCGGGTCGTTTATATGGACGGGCCGCAGGTTTACGGGCGGACGGCCGCGGACGATGCGGGCTTCGAAGCGGCGTACCTGGCCCGTGAGATTGGACGACCCGTGCGGGTGCAGTGGATGCGCGATGAGGAAACGGCCTGGGACACGAAGGGCCCGGCCTACACGTTCAAAATGCGTGGCGGACTCGACGCGGCCGGCAATCCCGTGGCGCTCGAATACGAAACGCGCGCAATCGATTACAACCACCTGGGTTACAACGATCCGGACACTGTGCTGATCGCGCAACTGATGGGCATGCGCCCAAACGGTCCGGCGCGTGGCGGCGCATCGATGCCGTCAAACCAATACGGCATTCCAAATCTGCGAATGGGCGCGCATGTCGTCAGCCTGCCGATGATCTGGGAGACGCCGCTTCGCACCGGCAACCTGCGCGACCCGAACGGTCCGCAAGTCACATTCGCATTCGAGTCTTTTATCGACGAGATGGCTGCCGCGGCAGGGGCCGACCCGGTGCAGTTCCGGCTCGGGCTGCTCGAAGCAAGCGAAGAAGACAACGCTTTTCGCAAAGCACGATCGATTGCGACGGTCCGGGCAGCGGCCGAAGCCTTCCGCTGGGAGTCGAGGCCCTCGCCGAAAGCGCCGCTGGCCGACGACTTTGGCGCTATCGCTACCGGTCGCGGCATCGCTTATACCTACCGCAGTAATACGATTGTCGCGACCATCGCCGAAGTCGAGGTCAACCGCGAGACCGGCCGGGTCTGGGTCAAACGCATTGTCTGTGCCCACGACTGTGGATTGGTCATCAATCCCACCGGCCTCTCACATACCGTTGAGTGCGGCATGCTGCATGGTCTGAGCCGGGCGCTTTGGGAAGAAGTCCAATTCGATACCGAGAAAGTGACCAGCGTGGACTGGGCTTCCCACCCGAGCCTTCGACATTCGGACACTCCAGAATCGATCGAAGTGATTATCGTCAACGGCGACCCGAATCCCGATCGTTCCGATTTAGCGCCCTATGGTGCCGGTGAGACCAGCCATAAACCGATGATCGCAGCGGTCTCCAATGCAGTTTACGACGCAACCGGCGTTCGCCTGCGGCGCGCGCCGTTCCGTAGCGAACGCGTGCTCGCAGCACTGCAGGCAGCGGAAACTTAGGTCACGCGACGCTGCCGGCAACGTGTCCTGACGACCACGCCCACTGGAAATTGAAGCCGCCGAGGTGGCCGGTTACGTCCACCACCTCGCCAATAAAGTACAGCCCGGGGTGCTGACGCGATTCCATCGTTTGTGACGAAAGTTCGGTTGTATCGACGCCGCCGAGTGTGACTTCGGCCGTTCGATACCCCTCGGTACCCGCCGGCCGCAGCCGCCCACTGTGAATTTTCTCTGCCAGGGCGCGTAAATCGCGGTCGCGGATTTCCGCCAGCGGCGTTTCGGCCAAGGCGCTCCACAACACCGGTTGCAGCGCCATGATCAATGCGCGCGGCAGATGCTCGCCCAGCACTGTGCGCAGCAGGCTGCGTGGCTGCGCTGCCTTTCCAGCGAGCAATATTTCTTCGGCGTTCGACGTGGGTAGCAGGTTGACCGCGATATCTTCGCCCGGGTTCCAGTAGCTCGAAATCTGCAAAGCTGCCGGACCGCTCAAGCCTCGATGCGTGAATAACAGATCGTCGTCGAACGTCATGTTTCCGGCGGAAAGACTGACGGGCGTGCTGACGCCAGCCAATGCTGACGTCAATTCTTGGGTCACCCCGGTGAATGTGAGGGGCACCAGTCCGGCGCGCGTATCGAGAACGCCGTGCCCGAATTGGCGCGCCAAACGATAGCCGAAATCAGATGCACCCATTTTAGGTATCGATAGACCGCCGCTAGCGACGATCAAAGACTCTGCACTGAAGAGACCTTTGTTGCTGCGCAGCTCAAAGTGAGCTTCTTTCGACACGGTTTCGATGACGCAGTCAGTCAGTATTTCAACCCTGGCCCGCTCGCATTCAACGCGCAGCATGTCGAGAATCTGTTTTGACGAATCGTCGCAAAACAGCTGGCCAGCTGTTTTCTCGTGATAAAGGATCGAATGACTTTCGACCAACTCGATAAAGTCCCACTGACTGTACCGACTGAGCGCCGAAATACAGAAACGGGGGTTGGCCGAAATAAAATGAGTCGGATCCGAGTGGAGGTTCGTGAAATTGCAGCGTCCACCGCCCGACATCAAGATCTTCTTGCCGATCTTGTTGGACCCTTCGAGCACCAGGACGCGACGTCCGCGCCGGCCAGCAGTGAAGGCGCTGATTAGCCCGGCAGCGCCTCCACCGATGACAACAATGTCGTATCTAGTCAATGCAAACGAGATTTGCCGACAGATTGTTCAGTCGGCGGGCTCGAGCCTCAGCAACGCGCCGTTGCGTTCGTCAGTGATCACGTAGAGCAGATCATCCGGACCCTGGCGGACATCGCGGATGCGCCAGCGCTTATCCACCAGCAACGATTCGCGCCGCTGCTCTTCCATGTTGTCGTTGAAGGAAATTCGCTCCAAACGCCCCGACGGCGCGATCTCGCCGTAACGCACGCCGCCGATGAAAAGATCGCCCTGCCAACCCGGGAAGGCGTCACCGTCGTAGAAGGTCATGCCCGTCACAGAGATCGAAGGAACGAAGTTGACGACCGGTGCGATCGTGCCCTCGAGCTCAAAGCCCCGCGGTTGGTACGGACCGGCGTAGGAGCGCCCAAGGCTGACGAGCGGCCAGCCGTAGTTGCCGCCGGCCTCGATAATATTGATCTCGTCGCCGCCGTGCGGGCCCATTTCGGACTCCCAGATCGTGCCAGTTGGCTCGTGCCAGACCAGGCTCTCCGGCGTTCGATGGCCGAGCGTGTAGATTTCAGGACGATAGCCCGGGCGTCCGACAAAAGGATTGTCGTCCGGAATGCTGCCGTCATCGTTGTAGCGCAGGATCTTGCCGCTCAAGCCCATCGTGTTCTGTGCCATCGGCTCGGGCTCACCCCAGGTGCTGACCAACAGCGTGCCATCTGGCAGGAACAGCAGACGCGAGACGGTGCTCGCGCCATCGGCGGTGATGATGTCCTCAACATTCGTCAGCGCTGCGCCATTGAAAACACCGCGGGCGACTGACAGATCTCTGCCGCCACCGCCACCTCGGCCGCCGCCGGCGCCGGCGCCGGCGTCGCCGCGGGCCTTGTTATAGACCCAGTAAACCAGATTGTTCTGCTCGAAATCCGGATGCAGCTTGATGTCGTGCAGGCCGCTGATGAAGTTATCCGCGACGACCTCCGGCAAGCCGGGTACCGGTCCGGACAGCACGCCGTCCTTAAAATGGCGCAGCCGTCCGTTCCTTTCGGTGATCAGGATCGATGCGTCGGGCAGGAACTCCAGGCTCCACGGGTTCTCGAGACCACTCGCCAGCACGCTGACGCGTACGTTCGCCGCCGCCGTCTGGTATTCCCACGGCGCGTCGGGCAGCGGGGCTGCCTGGATGCCGCCGCGCTGAGCAGATGCAGGTGCGGCAATGGCCACCAGTGCCGCTGAAATGAGAACGGCGCGAAGCAGTGTGGTTTTCATGTTTTAGTCCCCCGATGTCGCGGCTGGTGCCGTGACTGTTTTTCTGGCTGAGCGTAATTGTAGCGAGAATTTCGCCTTCCGATTCTTAAGAGATGTTATTGCGGGTCGGGCTATGTCGGCTACGCGACAGAAGTTTTTTTGATCCTGTGGCTAGCTATCCCGCGTGAAAGCTGAGGACCGTTCAACTTACCGGGTTTTTGATAACGTCGAACGCATCAAAGCCTGGATGGCCGGGTCCGACTGGGGCCCGATCGAGGGCCACCTGATTAATTTATCAGCTCGCGGCGCCGCGATCTCGATCTCGGCGCCGGCAGCTGACGTTCCAAATATACCGTTGGGTATTGAGACAGAAAGACAGGCCCGCGGACGCCCCAGACGCAAAGAACGGTTGAAGCTCTTGCCGGCCGTGAATGCAAACTGTGACGCTGTTCACACTTTCCCGTGACCTGCCGTACGGGTGGCTAAAGAATACGCCCTCTCCAGCCGACATAGTTTATGTAACAAGCGTCGTCTCGCATGGAGGCGCTACTGTCGACGTGCCGTGCGACAAGCGCTATCGGTTGCGCGCTGGCCGGAGGATTGGATGAAGACCAAAACGCTGTTGATGCAAACTTTGGGGCTGACGTTGCTGTGGGCTCACGCGAGCGCACCCCTTTTTGCACAAGAATTCGATGCGGCGACGGAACTGAGCAACCGAGGAAACGGCGCTGCTTCACAAGCTGAGATTGCACCAGACTTTACGCTTAATGGCGTGCTCATCTCGAAGACCGGGCGTACCGCACTAATCAACAATCGGATATCGCGGGAAGGCGACCGCGTCGGCGGCGCCGAAATTCTGGCTATCACCGAAGGCGCCGTGCGAGTACTCGCAGGTTCTCGAGAATTTACGGTGCGTGTGGGGTCCACGGTTATTTCGGAGCGACCCGCTGGCACGGATCCAGCGCAGCTGATCGCTTCGGATGCAGTCCATCGGGATACCGTACATGGGCCTGTTCGGCAGGGTGAGACGCTCTCACACATTGCGGAACGCTACCTGACCGACGGCACCACGATGAATCAGATGATGATGGCCCTGTTTCAGGCCAATCCGAGAGCTTTCTCAAGTAATATCAATGTCTTACGTGAGGGTTTCACTTTAAGAATTCCGCAACAGAATGAGCTGCACGGCCAATCGCCCGCAGTCGCGACGGCTGCGGTCCGACGCCACATGGATGCGTGGAAAACCAACCATCAACCGCGAACTCAACTGGCGAAGGTTAACGATCCCGACACCTACGGCCCGGTAGCGAGTGGCGAAACGCTGTCCGGCATCAGCTCAAGGGTTTCGCATGACACCGCCACGTTGAACCAGATGATGATTGCGCTGTACGAAGCCAATCCACAGGCTTTCGGCGGCAACATCAATATTCTGCACAAGGGTGCGACTCTGCGAATCCCGGGCCTGAACGCGCTGATCTATCCATCAGCCGAGGCGGCAACCGCTGAAGTCTTGAAACATATTGATTCGTGGCGGCCTGCCTCCGGACAGCGGCCACGATTGGCGGGTGCCGTTCCTGGCGGACAGACCGCCGGAGAGCCCGCCGGACCGACCGTGCGGCCACCGATCATCGGGGAAGTTGTGGCTCGACGATAGTTCTCCCGCCGGCGAAACAGGCCGCACGCTCGTTTGCCATCAAATATGGTTCGGATTCCGAACGCGACAGCCAACCGCAATAGAATGGTAGCCCCTGGCCACCAAAAATTGACGGAGCTTTGGAGTGGCCGCAGGAATGGCGCTCAGCCTGTACATATTCGTGATCAAAGGCTGGTTGCGTTGAGCTGTGAATCACAGAATCCCTGAGCGACTCCGAGCAAACTGATCCGTCAGGTCGCCTCTGCTGGCTAGTCCAGTTTAAGGCGCCAGTTCTTATCGTCGCTGACAATTCTTCCGGCTGTCGGGTCGCAGAAGTGGCTGCCGATGACGGTGACGTCACTGTCGGCAAAGCGCTCGCAGAATGCCGTGCGCGTCGCTATGCCCTCGGCCTTGTCGCTGTCCGCGTTCATCGGCAGGTCCGGGCGGGCCAGTTGGATCGGGTGATGCATCAGATCGCCCGTAATGACGGCTTCCTGACCTTGTGAGCTGATCAAGACGCTCACGTGCCCCGGCGTGTGGCCAGGCGTCGGGAACAGGCTGACCTCGGGGCAAATCTGGTGGTTCGATTCGATCAGATCAACGAGACCCGCCTCGACTACCGGCGCAATCGAATCGTCCCAGTGATCGAAATGGCCCTCACCCGTGGCGCGTTCAGACTTCCAGTGCTCGTATTCGTGGCGGTCGAACAGGTAGCGTGCGTTTGGAAAGGTCGGCACCCAGCGGCCATTCTCCTGTCGCGTGTTCCAGCCGACGTGATCGAAATGCAGATGCGTGCATAAGACAATGTCCGCAGCATTCGGATCGTAACCGGCAGCTACGAGGTCGTCGAGGTAGTCCGATTGCATGTGCGTAAAAATTTCATACTCGCGCTCGCGGTTCTCGCCGATACAGGTATCAACGATGATTGTGAACTCTGGTGTCTTCAGGGCAAAGGCCTGAAACGAGATTTTCATCTGCCAGTCATCGGTAACAAAATGAGGCGCAAGCCACGGATAGTGTTTGCCGAGATCCGGTTCCGTTTGGGCCGACAGCATCGTGAACGGATCTTCGTGCGCGTTGATCTCGACAATGCGGGTAACCTGCACGTCGCCGATCTGCCAGTGTCGAATATTCTCGGTTGCCATCTGATCCCTCTCGTCCTGCCTCTAATTCTCGATGTGCCGGCACCGTTAAGTCCGGGCAGACAAGCTTAACGCACATCATTTAGTCTGCCGGGTGTCGCTGGACGCCACGCGATTAAAGCCCTACTGTTCTTCACGGGCCCACACGCGCGGGCAGGGGGAAGTCTAATGAACAACAATCAATCTCCGTCGGCAGCCTATCGAAACTACGTCCTGATTGTGCTCATTCTGGTCAATACGATTAATTTCGTTGACCGGACCGCGATCTCAGTGCTGGCGCCGTCTATTCAGGCCGAGTTTGAGGTCTCGAACACGATGATTGGTCTGGTCATGGGCATGGCCTTTACCTTCTTTTATGCGACGCTCGCGTTCCCGATCGCGCAGCTGGTCGACAAGCGCAAGCGCAATGTCATTCTGGGTGCTGTTGTCGCAATCTGGAGTGGCATGACTGCGCTTTGTGGCGCTGCCGCGAGCTTCATGCAGTTGTTTCTGTTTCGCGTTGGCGTTGGAATCGGTGAGGCTGGCGCTGGTCCCGCTGCGCATTCGCTGATCGGTGACTACTTTCGAAAGCCCGATAGGCCAAGAGCCATTGGTTTGTTTTCGCTCGGCGTACCATTCGGAATTTTTCTTGGACTTTGGATCAGCGGACAGCTGGTCGACAGCATCGGCTGGCGATGGACGTTCGTTGCGCTTGGTGCTCCGGGCGTTGTGCTGGCACTGCTTGCGTGGCTTACCATTCGGGAACCCCAGCGCGGCGCACTCGATGATCCGGAGGATCTCAAGCTGATGCGTGCCGGCGAGGAGATTCCGCTCTTTCAGTGCATACGGGATCTCTGGTCGAGTCCGACTTTCAAGGTCATGAGCTTTAGCGCCGCACTTTCCGCACTGGCCGGTTACGGAATGAATCTGTGGATGCCTTCGTTCATACAGCGTGTCTATGAGCTGCCGCAATCGGAACTGACTTTCCAGCTGGGTCTGGCGATCGGTGCGGGCGGCGGGCTCGGTGCATGGCTTGGCGGGGCAATCACCGGAAAAGCGGCAGAGCGTGATCCGCGCGCATTCTTGAGCTTGCCGGCGCTGACAATGGTCGTGTTTGCGCTGGCCATGGTGACAGCAGTATTCACATCGTCTCTGACTGTCGTTTACTCGGCAATTTTTGTCGCCGCGTTCTCGCAGTTTTTTCTGATGGGGCCATTCTTTGCCGTCGTGCAGCGACTTGCTCCACTGAACGGCCGTGCAGTTGCGACCGCTTTCTTCTTTTTCATCCTGGCGATGGTCGGTCTCGGCATTGGTCCCGCTTACGTCGGCGCGATCAATGATCTGCTGGCAAGCGCCTTCGGTGAGGCAGACGGCCTGCGTTATGCGCTCGGCACACTGGCGATTATCTCTCTGATCGCAGGTGCCATTGCTTTCTTCGGGCGCAACGCGGTCATGCGGGACGCACAGAAAGTCGGTGGTGGCGAGGCCGTGGCGTAAGCATCAATTTTCCGTCGTTGCGCGGTATTTTTTAATTGCTGTCGGTGGCGCCAGGCTCGCCGGCCAAGGTATCCTTAGGATTCGCTACCGAATGGATATCGATTGGCTCGATCGACTACCTGAACGATGAAGCCGCACGAACTTTGCCAAGGACAGGCAAGCTTGAGCCGACTGGTCATCGGGCATGGCTATCACATCGACAGGGAATGGTGAGCCTCTATTGAGCGATAAATCCGCGCCCAAGCGCATCCCCCTCATTGTTGTTATCGCTGCCTGCGTGAGCTGTGCCCACTTCGCCCGCGCGCAGGAAATAGATATTCAGCCAGCTCCGAGCTTCTCGAGCGAAACGCTTGCAGCGGTGCCCACGACGGGATGGCTCACCAATGGCGGTAATCTCGCCAATCAGCGCTATTCACCGCTGACTGAGATCGGGCCTGAGAACGTGAATGGGCTAAAAGCCGTTTGGCGCACGCACCTGGACGCTTCAGGAAGCGGACCGCGCTTTTCGGGTGAGGCCCAGCCGATCGTCCATCAGGGCGTCATCTATATATCAACGGGCGCGAACGACGTCTTTGCACTCAGCATTGCAACGGGCCAGATTCTGTGGAAATACGAGGCTCTCCTCGACGAGGTTATTGACACCGTCTGCTGCGGCTGGACGAGCCGCGGTGTGGCGCTTGGAGATGGCAAAGTCTTCGCCGGGCAGCTCGACGGCAGGGTCGTTGCGCTCGACCAGCAAACCGGCGACGTCGTCTGGTCTGTGCAGGCCGAGGCCTGGCAGGACGGGTACACGATCACCGGCGCCCCGCTCTACTACGACGGTATGGTTATCACCGGATTTTCAGGAGCGGAGTTCGCCACGCGCGGCCGCGTCAAGGCTTTTGCTGCAGACGACGGCGAGCTGTTGTGGACTTTTTTCGTCGTGCCGGGTCCAGGCGAACCCGGCCACGATACCTGGCCGGCGGATAACGAGGCCTGGCGTTACGGTGGCGGTGCCGTCTGGCACACGCCGGCCGTCGATCCTGAACTTGGCCTGATATATTTCTCGACGGCCAACGCCAACCCCGATCTCGATGGATCCAATCGCGCGGGCGACAATTTATTCACGGCCTCCGTCGTCGCGCTCGACGTTGCGACCGGTGAATACCGCTGGCATTTCCAGACCGTCCATCACGACATCTGGGATTACGACATGCCGACGCCGGTGGTCCTGTTCGATATCGAAATCGACGGTCGTCAGCGCAGCGGACTGGCTGCAACCGGCAAAACCGGCTGGCTGTATCTACTGGATCGCACCAATGGCGAACCCCTGATCGGCATCGAGGAGCGGCCGGTGCCGCAGGAGTCGCGGCAGGCAACAGCCGCAACGCAACCCTATCCGGTCGGCGATGCCTTCGTTCCGCAAAGCGTCGATATCGCACCGGAAGGTTTCGAGATCACGAACGGTGGCCGTATCTTCACGCCGTTCTGGGACGAGACCGTCGTGTACAAGCCCGGAGCGCTCGGCGGCGCGAACTGGCCGCCTTCGTCCTACGATCCAGAACGCGGGACTTATTACGTGTGTGCCAACGACGGCTTTCAGAGCGTGGCCTATTCAAATCCGGTCAATAACGACTCACCGGTGCCGGGTGAGGAACGCATCGGCGGATCACTGGCCGGCGAGGTTGAGCTGCCGAGATTCGGCATACTCGCAGCGCTCGATGTCAGAACCAATCGCCTGCTCTGGCAACAGCGCTGGTCCGACACCTGCTACAGCGGATCGGCGGTCACGGCCACGGGACTTTTATTTGTCGGGCGCAACGATGGCCGCTTCACGGCAGTGGACGCCAGCAACGGCAGCAGAGTCTGGGAATTTCAGACCGGCGCCGGCGTCAACGCGCCTCCTGCTATTTTCGAGCATGAAGGCACGCAGTATGTTGCCGTCTACTCGGCGGGCAATCTGTTCGCCCAATCCGCCCATGGCGACAGCGTGTGGCTGTTTTCTCTCGACGGCACGGTCGATCCGGCAAACATGGCGGTAATCGGTCCCGCGGCAGCCGCCACCATCGACGCAGAACCGGCCGACATCCGGAATGCAGATCCGCAGCGCGGGCGGCTCGTCTACACGCAGACCTGCGCCTTCTGTCACGGTGCCGAAGGCAACGGCGGTCACGACGGGCCAGCCCTGACCACGGCGCTGGATCCGGAATCGGTCGCTGCCACGGTCAGGAACGGCCGGAGCCGAATGCCGGCTTTCGGGCAGCTACTGACCGCTCAAGAAATCGGCGACGTGACTGCCTATCTCCGGAGTGAATTACTCCAGTAGAGATGAACCTCCAGTGATTTCAACTGATGGGCTGCGCGAGCTAGGGTTCGAGCTTCAGAATATGAGCGGGATTGCGTCGGATCATCAAATCCAGTTCGCGTTGCGTGAATCCCGCTTCGAGCAGGCGCGTCACACCCGTCGCAAATCCGACGGCTGGCACAGGATTGGCCGCCTGACCTAGATCTGTACTCAGGACGACATTCTCCGGACCGACAGCGCGGATTCGTGCCGCAAAC
>Ga0224508_10001638_pt1 | contig 19880 bp, 18 predicted proteins | sample SF_Jan12_sed_USG_4_FD_170157 | JGI IMG/M metagenome (GOLD analysis project Ga0224508, IMG submission 170157) | Sediment microbial communities from San Francisco Bay, California, United States - SF_Jan12_sed_USGS_21 | ecosystem: Environmental > Aquatic > Marine > Sediment | place: USA... | reverse complement strand
ATCAGACCCCGAAACTCCCCGGAATCTGACCCTCTAACTGCCGGACTGTCCGCCGACGGACGATCGAGTGTCCGGTGTCCGGACAACAAGCCGCAATCAACGGGCCACGTTGACCTGCTTGTCCGCACCATCGAGCACGAAGACCCGCCTCGACTTTCGATCCACGTCGATGGCGATCGGGTTGCCGACCAGTCCCGTCGTATGGCCCAGGTTGTATTCGAATTTGATGTCGGGCCCACTGCCCGGGTTCCCGTGCGGCGTGCGATAGACCTCGACGTTCATCGTTTTAGTGTTGCCGATATAGAGGTAGCGGCCGGTGGCAGCCAAACCGAACGGGGCACCCTCATCGGGCAAGGCAAAGCTCCAGGCCGTCTCGAGGGTCTCTTGATCCACCGCGATGATCGCGCGGTGGCGGCGGTCTGCGACCAGAATCAACTCATTTGGGCCGGCCGCGATCCGGCGTGGGTTCTGAACGGTCTGCGCCGCTACCGATCCAACAAGGGCGAGGGCACACACGAGCGCGGCTCCGCCCACCCGCGATCCGAACGAACGTCCGCCGATGGACATGTCCACACCCTCCCCCCTTTCAGTCCTTGAGTCCGCAAGACGTACCGGAGACATATAGGACATTCTAGGTAGGGAACACATAGTGGATTCCCGTAACCTACCGTCCCGGATCTGCGGGAATCCCTGGCTGTATCCCCCTGGTTTCCCCGAGAGTCCACTATTTGAGAGGATGGGCACTACGGGAAGACCGGGCAGATACTCACCAACGGATGGGTGCACGCCGACGACCTCTGGCTTTCACTGAACAAGGCATTGCGATGCTATCGAGCGTCCTGCGCTATGTCGACACTCGACTGATAAGCGCTCCGAGAAACCGCGATCACGGTTCCGGAGATGTAGGATCCCAGATCTTTTCGGCGTATATTGGGTGCGACTGCGTCGCGATCCGAGTGGCTGGTGATCAGTTGCTCCAGTGTGCATGCCCGAGGGTGAAGCCATCAAACCAGCGAGACTCAGGATCGCCCTGGCGATCGCGGCCGTCTCGATCGTCCTTTCCGGAACTGTCCACGCCGAAATCATATGGTCGGACGAGTTCGAAGGCGACGTGATCGACACCTCGACCTGGACCTACGATGTCGGGGGCTGGGGCTTCGGCAACGGCCAGATGGAATTCGACACGGCTCGATCCGAGAACTCGTACGTCGAGAACGGCAATCTCGTCATCGAAGCCCGGCGCGAAGATTATTCCGGGAACGAGTTCACATCGGCTCGGATGTTGACCCAGGGTCGCTTCGCCTTTCGATACGGCGACCTCGAGGCCAGGATCAAGGTCCCCGATACCGCCGATGGTTTGTGGCCGGCCTACTGGCTACTCGGCAACAACTTTCCCGGCATCGATTGGCCGGGCGCCGGTGAAGTCGATGTGATGGAGATCGGCTCGTCCGACGGCATCGCCGAGGGCCTTCAGCAGAGGAAGATCAACTGCGCGTTGCACTACTCGAATGCCGTCGGCGGGTACAGCAACCATGTCGCCTGGCTGGACGCTGCTGTCGACCTGAACCTCGATTATCATCTTTACAAGGTGTCGTGGACACCGACCGATATGACCTTCTACCTGGACGGCGTCCCGTTCGCGTCGTGGAACATCACGGGGAGTGAATACAGCGAGTTTCATCAGCCTTTCTTTCCGATCCTCAACATCGCCGTCGGCGGATGGGACCCCTCGTATACGGGCATCTACCACCCGAATGACGTGACGGCCGGCTTCCCCGCGAAGATGTACATCGACTGGATCCGCGTATCGAACAACGGATTCACGGAGTTACATTCCACCGAATCGATCGAGGAGAGGGGTAACTTCGGCGTCTTCACGGAGACGACGCCGGTCGACAACTCGCTGGCCTACGAGGACGGTTCGGATCCTGCCTTCGAATACGGATCCACGGCTGCGCTCTACACCTGGAACAACATGACGGCGGCGACACCGGCGACGCACTCCGAGGGAGCCGAGAGCTGGTCCTTCGACATCGCCGGCGGCGACTGGTTCGGGATGGGCGTCTTCTTGCCGAACTTCCGCAACATGCGGAACTACTCCGACGGGTCTCTCCACCTCGATATGAAGACGACGTCGGCAGCCCCCATGAGGATCGGGATCAAGAGCTCCAGGGCCGGCGAATTCTGGCTTCCGGTCGGAGACGAGACTACTGAGTTCGGCTTCCCGAGAGACGGTCAGTGGCACGAGGTCGTGATCCCGCTGAATCGTTTCGCCAACATCGACTTCCACACGATCCACCAGATCTTCATGATCGCCGGCGACCCGCCCCCGGTCGGGCTCAACCTGTCGATCGACAATGTCTGGTGGCAGCCCAGCGTAGCAAGACCCCAGCCGAAACTCGGAAACTTCGGCGTATTCACCGAGACTTCGGCGCACCAGGACGCCGGATCGTTCGTTCTCGGTAGCGACGGCGACTTCTTCATCTGGGAAAACACGCTGGTCGACTTCCCGGAGGCCCCCTACGAAGGCAGCGAGAGCCTCAGCCTGGGATCCGCGCCCGGACCGACCTGGTTCGGCGCCGCCTTCACGCCGAACGTGAAGTACGACCTGACTGCCTACCGGTTCCCCACCAGCAAGCTCTCCTTCGCGATGAAGACGACCTCGCCGGTGACCTTCATGATCGGCATGAAGAGCGGGAACATCGACGGCATCGGTCAGAAATGGATCCCCTTCGTTTCAGGCAGCGACCCTTACGGTTTTGCGCGCGACGGACAGTGGCATCTGATCGAGATTCCGCTCTCCGATATCGCCGACGAAGTCGATCTCTCCGTGGTGAGCCAACTGTTCCAGGTCCTGGGTGTGGAGGGTCCCATCTCCGACATCGAGTTCGACGACATCCACTTCACCAACGGCGGCAACGGCCGACAGCCGGTGACCCTGACGGTGGACAAGCAAGGGACCGACGCCGTGCTCTCCTTCCTCTCCGATCACGAGACGAACTACCGCCTGCTGCACAAAGGAAGCCTGACCGATTCGCACTGGACGGTACACAGCACACTGGCCGGCGACGGGACGCAGAAGTCGGTCACCGATCCCCTGTCGGCGCCTCCTCAGTTTTTTCTGGTCGAGACGATTCGCTGACGAACTCGGCGGCCCAGGTCGGTTAATCTCAATCAAGGGCTGGTGCCGGAGACAGGACTCGAACCTGTACTCCCTTGCGGGAAGAGGATTTTAAGTACTCTCGGGAAGGGCGGCGAATCAACGTCTGTTTGATTCGTCGCCCTTTCCCGCTTGCGAGAGTAGGCCACGACGAACGACTTCAGAAGTGCGCGAGTCCAACCCGGCGACGACCTCGACCTTCTTGCCGACCATGTAACCGGCCTCGAGGGAGTAGATGTCCAGGTCGCTCATGCCGTCGAGGTAGATCCCGCCGATGAAGGTCGGGGCGACGGTCTCGGCCGAAATCTGCTGGAACTCGACATCCATCGAGAAGCCCCTGCCGCGGACGCGATGCTGTCGAGGTCCGCCTGCTCGAGCTCGTGGGCAGACCCGTCAGCGAGTCGGTGAGGGTGATGATCGCGACCCCGGCCTGGAACGGAGGGTCCAGGTAATCAGCGGCAGGTGCTTCAGAATCTGATCACCAGGGACGTACGCACGACCGTGTCGTGAGAGCTCTTGCGTGCCTGACCCTCGCTGACCGTGAGCTCGAACACGTCGGGCCCGGCGCCGGCGACAGTTTCAAAAAACTCGTCCCCGCTTCCGGGCGTGCCGTCCGGATCGTTGAGCCTCAACAGGGCAATCACGTCGACGTCCTCGAGGGCCGGTTCGCTGTTGTTCAGTAACTGTATGCTGGCCTTGAGAGAGATTCGACCACTCATCGCGACCGAAACGGAAGCGGCTGTGTCGATGGAGTAGTCGCTCCGATCCTCGAAGTTGATGTTGCCGGTAAAGTCGTAGGAGAGCGTCGTCGTGGGTCGGACCAAGTAGTCGAAATCTGCCGTGAGCCGGAATCCAAGGAACTCCTGTTCCTTCTCGGGGTCCGGCTCCTCCTCCTCACGGTCGGTGTAGCTCAGTCCGTAGGAGGTTTCCAGGTTGAGTTTCGGTCCGTCTATCCAGTGATTCCCTATCCCGCCGAAGGCGATGTAGCGGTTCAAGATGCCCGCATCTTCGTTGCGATCCCAGCTTCCACCGGTATTCCACGACCGAGTGCCGCTGAGCATCTTTCTCGTGAACCGCCCTTCGAAGAAGTACTTCTCCGCATCGGGATCTTTCGATGGACTAATCACCTCCGTGGCGACCAGATTGGGCTGCTCCCCAGGAAGAAAGACCTGTCCGGGGTCGATCAGCAAGAAGCGATCGTCGGCGTTGTTTGTACGCATCCCGTCGAACAGCAGTTTGAGCCGCGAATGTTTCCAACTCCTTGTCAGAGAATTCTTGAACGCGAGGCTATCTGTGTTCGAGTTGCCCTCGGTGGTCGCCAGGCTCAGTTCGGTCTCGTTGGCCCAACCGACGGTGTTTTCAGTATCGTTGCCGACCTGAGCCGTCGCGATACTGCCACCCAGCACGGTGGCGATACAACCGAGCAGGATGACTCGTCCCATACCCAACTCTTCGGATTCCATGCTCTTCAGGATACGCGAAAGATGCCGCCGATCTCTAGTCGTTCAGGTCGCTCTTCCAGTACTTCGTTCCCGATACATCGGCGCTGGCCATAAGGCCCTTGTTCGTTCGGACGAACACTGCTATTCCGTCGTGAAAAGTGGTCTTGGCCGCCGCGCCCTTGGTCCCGGCGGCGGCACCGGCTTGGGTGTCCGCTTGCCAGCCTTTCTCGACGAAGGCGCGGAACACCTTCTCGTTCTCGAACAGCATGACGACCTGGTACTTCTTGACTCCGATACCGAAGCCGACACCGGCGGTGCCCATCTTCATGTACGTTCGCGCCCCGCTCGCCTTGTCCACAGCCACCCCGCTGCCCCCACCGCCGCTGACGCCCAGTGCGGCCTTGGTGTTGGCGAAGACGGCGTAGCCGATCGCTTTCTGGAAAAGTTCCTCGGCCCGCGGGCTCTCGGCCACGACCTTCTCCAGGACCTCGTCCGAGCGAGCGTCGATCTTGTCGCGCTTTTTCGCCGCCTTGCCGTCGTCTTCCGCGAGTGCCACCGAGGCGCCGGCCAGCAACACGGCCACACACAGCAGACCCAAAATCGATAGTGTCTTCCTGGTCACGTTCCTCTCCTTTGCATGCACGCGAGGACGTTTGAGGCGGTCCTCGACACGGTGTCCACTTAGCAGTGTGTCCGGCGGCGTCAATCCACACATCCCTCGAAATGGGGGATAAACAGGGCAGGAATAAAGGGAAGCGGTCTTGTCCGCGTCCTCTCTTCCCATCACGATGATCACCATGGATGGTTCACCTGCACATACCAGGCCCAGTCCTCAGGTCCGCGGGCGACGTCCAGCCCGACCCAGATCTTCTGGGTCTCGAAGATCTTGTACCTCGCGCCCGCTCCCGCCGAGTGAATCGAGTCCGAGTCGGTCACGAAATCGAGGTCATCGTCGGTGACTCCCAACCCAGCGAATCCGAAGACGATCCAACGCGGAGCCGCCCTGAATCGAGCCTGCATCTCCAGGGCGCCGGCCGTCTCGCCCTGGAATCGCATGGCTGGTACGCCACGCAATTTGACCCAGGGGAAGCCGAAGAAAGGGGGATCCCCTCCGACCGTGGCGACATCCAGCCGCAGGCCGAGGGTGAAGCGCCGGCCCACGGGGTGGAAGGAGAGGAAGCGCAAGGTAGGCTTCCAGTAGTCGTAGTCGCCTTCCAGCGTCTCTTCGTAACGCCACAGGCCCAGTTCCACGAACTGGCCCCGCGAAGGCATGGTCACATTGTCGCGGCTCTCGTAGGCTGCATTCGCGGCAACGCCGATCTCGCGCAGATCGACCGTGAGGAACTCCGGCGGCACGCTCGGCCCGGACCCGGAGTCGAACCGATTCGTCGCGTCGAAGTAGCTGAGCGAGGTGCCGAACAGGAGCCGGCTGTTCCCCACGCGAAACTTGAGGCTTTGATAGACGAGCGTTCCTTCGAGTTCGAACTCGATGGGAGCGTCTTGAACGAAAAAGTGCGAGGTCACACTCGTGGACGCGGCAAGACCGGCGTAGCGAATCGTGTCGCGGCGAAAGTTGTTCGCGTGCCCGACGCCGAAGGCCCACGTGCCGTCGTTCGTGTAGCCCCCGAATACTGCGCTCACGACGGGAGGGGCCTCGCCCCGTATCGTTTCGTCCTCGATTGACTCCAGGGTCGCGGCCTTCGGGCCTTCTCCTGCGCTTGCTCGCGGCTTTGTATGAAGGACACTCAGTGCCAGGCCAAGACCTTCGCCGATGGCCGGTTCGGTGACAAGGACCGGAATCAGTAGGATGCGGCGACGGTCCTTCTCGCCCTCCTTCCGCTTCCCGTCGTTGTCGTCCGAAGCGGTGTTGCTGGATGCAGTGGCGACGCTTTCGGCGGATTCGGCTGGCGGTGACTCCGAGGCTTCGGTGGAAGCCGCGCCCAAGAAAAGAAGCCCAGCGAACATGACGGCGGCGAGCATGATTGTCGATCCTCGGGTTGCCAGGAGGCCTACATCGCTAGAACGCGAAAGAGAAGTAACCCACGAAGCCGGACTGAGAAAAGTCGATCAGGAACGGATCGTCGCCGGTATTGCGGATATCGATGTCGGACTTGTTGACACCGACGCCGACACCGGCATGGCGAAAGAAATACCATTCGAACAGCAACGTCGTGTCCGTGACCTTGCCCTCGAAGTCGCCGACGTCCAGATCGAGGAATTCCGCCTTCATCCTGAGAACCAGGTTCGGCCGGAAGGCGTGAGTCATGAACATCCCGATCGTCGGCACCGGAGCGAACACGTTCTCTTCGGCGCGAGCCGCCTGACGTATCGTGCCACCCATTCCGTCCGACACCGTCGCGAGACCCTCGATGCTCGCACGGACCTCGTAGTTGCTCAGTCCCGCCGTGAAGCCGGCCTCGCCCGTCTCGGTCCGGAGCAGGCTGTACCTCCAGTCGACGCGAAACCACCTCGTGTTGAACTGCGAGTTCAGATCGACACCGATGTCGAAAATGTTGCCGTCGAACTCGATCTGTTCATTGATTGTGGCTGTGCCGTTCCGGTTGAGCGTCCACAGGCCGAACCCGATCGCGTGACGGTCGCCGAACCTCCTCAGACCGTCCAGCCGGAAAAACGTCTGCCTGGCGTCGACACCGAGTTGATCTTCGAAACGGATCGACGTTCCGAGAACGCGTCCAGAGCCGACACTGGCGTCGGTCTTGAACTCGGCCAGGTAGCCACCAACGCCGATCACCCACTTGTCGTCGACGACGCGGCTCCCGTCACCGGACCCCGAGGCCGCGAAAACCGGCAGACCGGCAGCAAGAAGCAGAAGCCCCGCCACGATAGCTCTTCCGGCTGCGACGGCTACGCCGCGCCTCGCCTGCGGACTTTTTGACTCTGCCATCATATTTCCTCTCGGGAATTACTTCCCCTGGTTCTTCAGAATCTTCTTCCACTTGCCGCCGAGCTTATCGAGGATCTTCTCGATCTGTTTCAGCCGTTTCTCCGGCTTGCTGGCGACGGTCACGGTGCCGGCACCCCTCCATATCATCGTGTTCTCCCCGGCGTCGTACGCGTCGACGATCAGGGTCCCTTCCGTATAGGTCGTTGCGGTGGTCGTTGCGGAAACCGGTCCAGCACCCCACCGCCGCCAGCCGCGTCCGTATCCCCGGGAAGCGTATGCGGTGGTGTCGAGCCGATACGCCTTCTCGACGACAAGTTGGAATGTGACGAAGATATCCGGATTTTCCCCAACTTCGCGAAGTCCGCCGTCTCGCAATCGGGCCTTCAGGGCTTCCGCGATCCGATCCGCCATCATCGGGCTCGCGGTATCGGCGTCTGTCGACTCGATGTACTGAAACGTCTCCAATGTTTCGAAGTTGACCTCCCTCGCGTAGTCGATCGTGACCTTCTGGGCCGCCGCCGGCATGGCGACGAGCAAGACGGCTATTGCGATCAGCGTTTTGGCGACCATCAGAACTTCACCATGTAGTTCTTGGCCTCGAGGCACACGCTGAACGCGTTCTTGAAGTTCGTTAGTTGCTCCGCCGTCGCTGCCTGGGCCTGCTGACCCTGCTGCTCGGCGGACTCCTGGGCCTGCGATCGCGCCGCGCGGCCTCTTCGCCGACCGCGGATCATCCCGGCTGCGGCACCATAGGCCGCTCCCTTACCGGCATCGTCGTCGACGATCTCGCCGATCAGGGCCCCCCTCGCGGCGCCCCTCACGGCGCCCCTCGCGCCGGCACCCTGGCCGACCTGCGCTGCCTGCTGTTTGGCCTGCTCGGTCTGCTGTGCCTCGGCCTGGGCCTGCTTCGACAGATCGAAAGGATCGGTGCCCGTGTTCTGCACGGCCCAGCTGTAGCAGGCCGCTTCGTCCTGCGACTGGACATCGGGAGCCTGGCCCTTCGTAGGAAAGACGTAGACGTTCATCGTGGCAGCCAGAGTCTTCTGTCCGGAGGGTGGGGCCTGGGACAGCGCCGATCCGCACGCCAAAGCGACCGTCAAACAAATCAACCATGTTCTTTTCATCGCGTTCACTCCTTGTTTATCGGGGCGTGCAGGCGCCCAGCACCGTCGTCGTTCCCGCCTGTGTGGCCACCGCTACCGACAGGGAACCGGTCGCCTCGTCGATCACGAAGCTGAAGGCGCGGCCTCCTTCAACTCCTTGCAGGTACAACAGACCTTCCTCGCGCTCGAGGTTCTTGATCGGTGTCGCGCGGTTCTCGCCGCTGGCCACAGTCGTGGCCAGCTGCTGCTTCTTCAGATCCACCTCGATGAACTGGGGAATGTTCCAGTTCCACGGGGCCCCGGTCCGGCATTCTTCCTCCGCCGGGCAGCGCGTTGCCTGAACCGCCGTGCAGAGAATCTTGTCGGCCCCCGCCAAATCGTCCGCCATCAACGTCGTCGATGCCATGAGTAAAGCGACTGCCAGCCACTTGCCCTGCTTGTTCATCCCTGTCTCCCTGTTCATGGACTCGAATGCCCCTTGTTACTTCACTAGCTCGGTCTGAGCGTTGTCCTTTCAGCCGGATGGCGCCGTAGCCTTGTCTCTAGCGCCAGACGAACTTGAGCCCGACTTCGAAATTCCAGGCATACGGCTTGCCCGCGCCGATGCCGATGCCCGGACGCAGGTAACCGCTGGCCCCCGCGCTCGGTGCGATCACGAAGCCCCACTCGGCCTCCACGTTCACCGATTCCGTATCGTTCTCGTGATCCAGGACGGCCTGGGGATCCACGATCAGCCAGTTCTTGCCCTTGGCGAGCAGCCATACGAAATAGAGGTCGATCTGGCTTCGGCTGATGTCGGGGTTGGCATCATCCCCGGCGACGTCGAACACGTACTGGTAGCTCGGCGCGAAGATACTGTTACCTCCCAGGATTCCCGGGAATATGGTGATGACTTGCGGACCGAGCGAGGTTTTACCGGAACCAAGAGCATCGTTTGAGGCGGTGTCGAAGGTTGCCTCGAGTCCAGTGGCGACCATCATCTTCTTGCCGGTGTGTGCCATGTACAGGATGCGAGCATCGAAGTCGCCGATCCCCGACACCTCGGAGGAACCGAAAGGAGCAGAGGTGGGGTCGTCCACGCTCAGATGCTTGTATCGCGCCCGGATGCGCATCGACGCCTTGCTCCCCATGTCGTAGAACAGGCTTCCTTCTTCCTTTCCGCGGAGGTTTGCCACGTTGCGGCCGAGCGGCCACCTGAACTCGAACGTGTTGGTGATAAGCGAACCACCGCCCTCCTCGAACTCGGCCACTTCGGTGATGAAGCGTGCGTCATAAGTGAAGTTCGCCGGGTTGGTGCCGGTATTGTCATCTTGCGCGAGCCCCGGCGTTGAAATGGCGAACAGCGCAACGATGGTGCCGACCAGTAAGCGGATACGTTTCATGTCAATCCTCCTCGGTCATCTCCGTTTTTGTTACAGGGCCAGCCTGATTCGCACGCCGAGTACCGCGATCAGGTCCTCGTTCGGGTCGAGGGCGGGATCGAAGAGAAGCTGAAGATCCGGGCTGATCGTGAGCAGCCGTAGCGGTTGCCATCGGTAAAAGATCTCGACCGTGTACTGATCGTCCAGCCCCGGGCCGAAGGTGTCTTTCGAGGGCCTGCCCCAGTTCACCCCCACGCCCAGCAAGTCGCTCGCTCCGCGGGGAAAGTAGCCGACGCCTCCACTGAGCGAGCGCTCCCACATGGCGCCGCCGTCGTCCGCGTAGCCGGCACGAACGAACGGCACCCACTTCTCGCGCAGCAGCCGGTTCCACGAGAACGCAAGACCCTGTCCGCCCGGCACGTCGGCCTGCTCCAGGTCGTCGGCGTGCCACGCCGTCAGGTGGATGTTGTCGGTGAACCGCCTCTCGTGGGAAGGCACCCAGCCGAGCTCGATATGCGTGAAATGCTCGCCGGTGTCGAAGAACGAGCTCCAACTGTCTCCGAGATCGGTCGGGTCGCCGTTGGAGTCGGCAATGCCGGCGATGACGTAGAGGTGCGGGCCGATCCGTCCTCGCGCCGCCGCCCCGAGCCCCTGGGCGGGAAGCGGAATCGTGGGATTGGTCGCGAACGCCTGGTTGTAGAAGTGGGCCCACGAGTCGTTCAGCGCATAGGGGTCGACGTAGTCGGCCGCGTCGACGATTCCGGCGACGAACGCGACCCGATTCCCGGCGAGATGCTGCTCCCAGAACAGATTGGGCAGCGTCCAGCCGCGATCACCGAAGGGGGCGGTCGTCAGTCCCGCGTAACCGATCTCGGGACCGAGATCCTGCGGGGAGATGTCGGTGCCGAGGCGGTGTCGATACTCGAGCTTGCCGACCAGGGCGCCGTTGTTCTCGGTCCCGCGGTTCACCGCCTCCCAGCGGGCAAATAGCCGAACCACGCCGTCCGCGGCATTGCGCTCTCCCGGGCTGTCGCTCGCACGCTGGTAGATCGGCAGGTAGTCGAGGCCGTACTCAAGCCCCCGGTCTTTCTCGAGCCTCTCCTTGAAATCGAAGTAAGTCTCAACAAGCGGCGTGACCCCCTTGTCCCTTCGGATCGTGCCCGCCACGCTGCTCGGGCCGCCGAACTTGGGACGCCGTTTTCGCTTGGCTGGAGTGGCCGCGGTGCTCTGCTCGTCGGGCTGTGGCTCGCCGGCAGCAGAAGGGTCCGAACGGCCAGATTCACGCTCGTCCGGGACCGGCTGCGCGCCTGCAGCAGCCGCGCCGAGCACCAGCACCGACGCGAGGCAGGCTGCGCAGACGCTGAGGTTCTCCCGGATCACTCGTCTTCGCCGCCCTTCTCTTCACGCTCGGCGATCGCGACGCTGAGTGCTTGCTTTCTGGATTCGAGCTTGGCCAAGGCGGTCTCGATGGCCGCCCGTTCCGAATCTCCCTCCGCCTTCTTGAGTTCTTTCTTCAGAGCGTCGATCTCCTCGTCCATCTCTTTCGCGTTAGTGCGCATCCTCTCGAGGGATTCGGCGGCGTCCGCCTTGTCGAATACCACCTCAGCGGTCTGTGAGTCGCGCGACACCTCACGCCCCGCAGCGGCCTTCGTCTGCGGGATGAACCGGCGATCCTCCGGCAGGGAGCGAGTGTTCATGAAGGTCGGCGACACGATTTCCACGCCGTCGGTGTGCAGTTGATCCATGACCTCGCCGTTGAGAATCGACTTCGCGGCCACCAGCTTCTTGACTTCCTCCAGCAATCCGGCGACGCGGTAGCTGATCGAGGTATCGCCGAGCTCGAGAATCCTGACGAACGGATCCTTCAGTCCGGCGGTTTCGGCGGCCCGTAGGAGCGAGGTCTCGACCCTGTCCCGCGGTACGTCGTAACCCAGAGACACCGCGGACGAGACGATGGTGCCGGAACCCCGGACCGTCTTGACCGGGTGGGAAACGAGATACAGATTCGGCAGGGTGACGAGATCTCGATCTGCCGTCTGGATCTCGGTGTGGAGCAGTCCCCTCTCGGAGACGCGGCCGAAGTGCTCGCTGCAGCGGATGAAATCGCCCATGCGGAAGTTCCGGATCGCTCCCTTGAGCATGATCCCGGCAAGGGCGTTTCCGAGAAGCGTCGTCGAGGCAAGGGCAATTGCGGCGCTCAGCAGGATGCCGAAGAAGGCAAGGAGTTGGCCGCGGAGGTTCTCGCTCACGGGAAGGCTGACCACGATGACGAGGAGCGCGATCAGCGAGAGCGCGAGCATCACGAGTTGATTCCGGAACTGGCGGCCTTCCACTCGTGCACCGCCACGCTCGAGGATTCGGTGGACCACGAAGAGAAAAACAATGGCCGCCGCGGTCGTGCCCACGGACGGAGCGACATTCAGGAACCAATCCATTCGCCTACCTCCACACTTTCGCCTAGCGTCGTCGGCCGATCCATCCCTTGCGCCAGAAGTAGAGCACCATTCCGCCGGTCGTCAGCGCCATCAGGACCAACAGCGCCGGGTAGGCCCACTGCTGTTGAAGCTCGGGCATGTTCTCGAAGTTCATGCCGTAGATCCCGGCCATGAACGTCAGGGGAACGAAGATGCTGGCGACGATGGTCAGCGTCTTCATCACCTCGTTCATCCGGTTGCTGATCACCGACAGGTAGGTGTTGATCAGGCCATTGACCAGCTCGCGAGCGCTTTCGACCGCTTCGGTGGTCTGCACGACGTGATCGTAGGTATCCCGTAAGTAGGGCCGTACCTGCTGGCTCACCAGTTCGCTCTCATCACGAATCAGCTTGTTGACCGCCTCACGTTGTGGCGTGATGCCTCGCCTCAGCGCCAGCAACCGGCCCTTGGTCGAATTCAGCTCCCGCAACGTCTCGGGCGACGCGTCGGCCAGCACGTGCTCCTCCAGCTCCTCGATCCGGGCCCCCATGCTCTCCACCACCGGGTAGTAGGCGTCGACGATCGTGTCGAGAACGGCGTAGCCGAGGTAGTCCGAGGACGATCTTCGTATCAGCGAGTTCTGGACTTCGAGGCGTTTCCGTACGGGCTCGAGCGCATCCTCCCTTCCTTCTTGGAAGGTCAGTAGATAATCTCGGCCGATCACGACACTCACCTGCCGTAGGCTGAGCTCCAGATCGTCGGTCGACCTCGGCATCTGAGCGATGACGAGCAGTTGCCGGTCGTAGGATTCCGTCTTCGGTCGGACGGGCACGTTGACCAGGTCCTCCAACGCCAGCGGATGGATCTTGAAGAGCTCGGCCAGACCGCGCAGCAGCTGTTCATCACCCAGCCCCTGGACGTCGACCCACAGTCTGCGCCCGGTCTCCGTCAACTCCCGGATTTCTGCGAGGTTCGGAGAATCGTATTCCTCGATGGTCTCCGCGTCGTAGCTGAGCACCCGCAACACCGACTTCGTGGCGTCCGAGGGAATCGCCAGGGTCCCGGGACGGGCGCCGACGGGTGGTTTTCGCATCGTGCGCATCGTTCTTCTCCGAGAGCCTCAATCCAACATCAGCATGAGCCGGGCGTTGAACCCCGCGCTGTCGCCCTGGATGCCGGAGCGGTCCAGCGAGATGTCCCGATAGTCCACGCTGAACTGTGCCTTCCGGGTGAGCCACCAGTTGATGCCCAGCGAGAGGACCTCCTGCTCTCCACCGTCCACGGTCCCCTCGGTCAGATCCAGACGCGAGTATCGGAATGCGGCCTCGAGCGACCCCCAGCCGCCCTGGTTGACCGGTCTGCCTACGGGAAGCGCGTTGAACAGGCCACTTCGCTTGCGATAGGTCCGCATCTCACCCGTGACCGCCCAGGAGCCGGTGACGGAATATCCGCTGAAGAAAGGATCCCCCGACGCTACCGAGTCGACGTCGACGCCGAAGTACTCGAGTCCGACCAGATACGGCCCCTTGCGCCAGTAGGCCTCCAGGTTGTAGGTCAACGCGTCGTCCGCCGCAACCTCGCCCGTGTCCGCGAACGTCGGTGCGTTGTTGAACTCCGGTCTGGAGCCGAAGCGAAGCGGCTGCTTGGCGTCCGAATACCGCAGCCCGAGCCCGAGGTGCAGCAGGTTGCTCTCGTCTTGCGACACCGCCGGCACCCAGGTCATGCGGCCCGTGAAGGCGCTCGTGGTGTCACTGAAGGACTCGTCCTCGTCGATCCAGTCGTTGAACGCCCCGGCCGCCCAGGTGAACCACTCCCCGCCGGTACCACTGAGAGCGAGGCCGTGAGTGCGCGCCGGCATAAAGGCGTCGTTGACAGCGGCACGCTCCTGCATGGGCAGGAACATCATGCTCATCAGCCTCTCCATCGAGAGGGTCTCCCTCTGCTTGCCGGCACTGAGCGTCAGGTCGGCAGGCAGAGGAATGTCGAGCCGGTAGTCGAACACCTGGAATTCGTCCGTCGTCCTGACATCGAATCCCTTGTCGAACGTGTTGGTGGCGAAGAACACCGTGTATTGCCACGGTCGCCTGAAGTTGAGGGTGCCTACCACACCGCCTCGAAAGCCCCGGATCTTGCCCCCTTCGAAGTCCTCGAGCTCGCCGACCTGCCCCTCGCTCGCAGCGTCCTGGCTCGTCCAGTACTGGCGATCCAGCACGAGCGCTCCGGTGAACAGACCCGAGATCGGCTTGGTGCTGAACGTGTTCCACTTCCTGCTGTCGTAGTACTTGATCGGGACGGCCATCGGTGGCGGTGCGTAGGCCTGCCAGGCACGGACCTTGGGGGCGGTTTCGGGAGGAGCGGGAGGTACCTCCGGAAGCTCGTTCATGACGACCGCCCCGGACCGCATCGCGAAGCGAACGTGCGACCCGGTGTCCAGCAGCACATTGAACTCTTCCCTTGGATCTCGATCGAGAATCACGAAGCTGGGACTCTTGCCCAGCACCAGTTCCCCGAACAGAAAACCTCCGCTCGCGTCCACGGCGACGTCGTTGGGCTGGACGACGAGCTCGTCCTTCGTCACCACGACCAACCTGCCGCCGACGACGAGGAGGTTGACACGAACGTCTTCCGAGGGCGCGTCGCGACCGATCAGGTGGGCGTTCGCGACCACGATCCTCTCGGCACCGGCGGCGTCGGCCGCATCGGCAGCCGGAGCGCTGGCCGACATCACCACAAAAAGACCGGCGAGCATCGCGTGTCTCATAGAACCTCCTCCCATACCTATCCGCGTCGAAACACTCACGGCGACCCTCGCACAATGCGAACGGCGAGCCGGGCGTGGACGAGTCTCGCGATGACGTACAAGGTCAGCGCGATCACGATCAGCAATAACGACCGCAGGAACAGATGGTCGGCGACCGCGCGGCTCTCGTCGCCCGCCTTGTCGATTGCCGTGGCCAGCTGTGGCAGGAGCTCCGACGCTCCGTGCGAGTCCAGAAGCTGCTGGGTAGAGTCCAGCAGACCATTCAGATCGCGAATCGTGGCCCCGGCCTCGATCAGCGTGCTGCGATAGACGTCGATATCGAACGGTTCTGAAGGCTCCCGCTGAGCCGCAGTCGTTTCGTTGCCGGGAGGCCGGGGTCCGAGCCTCTCCACCAAAACGCCGACCGAGAGGGCCAGCTCGTTCCCCTCCGCGAGGGTCTGGCGTAACTCGGTGAGCACTCCTCTCAGCCGCTGCTCCTCTGCCAGGAACTGATCTATCGCCCTCTCGCGCTCAAGCGCGATGCCGTCCAACAGTTGAGTCAATGTGCCATTCCGTAGCGTGGCCGCTTCGCGGGCCAGCTGCCGAATTGTCTCGTTGCGCTCTTCAGCGAGCTGCACCGGAAGTTGTTCGGCGGCCAACGCCAGCCGCTCGGATGCATCGGCGAAGTTGTGAGCGTCGTTCAGTAGTACCCGGACGTCGGGATTCGCGGCGATCTGTGACAACCAGACATCGGCGAGGAAGCCGCTCATGACCGGAAGTCGAGTCGATAGGTACATCCCACGCTCCGCCAGCATCCGGGTCTGTTCGACTTGCTCGGTCATCCGACGGACGGACTTGAACATCCCGCCACCGTTTCTCCTTCTCAGCGTTGACGACTTACCCGTCGACGGCAAATCGTTGAAGGCAGTCTGGCTGAAATTGGTCAGCTCGGGGTGTTCCTCGCGGAACTTCACGATGCTTTCGCGAAGCTCCGTTTGCTGCTCCGCAGTCAGGATCCCGCCGGCCATGTTCCAGATGTCGCGTTCCAGTTTGCGCAGCGCCATGACTACCGGGTCCGCGGAAGCTCCGAATTTGGGTCGCCAGTGCTCCTCGAACACCATACGACCGAGCGTTGTCATCACGACCATGTCCAGCAGCCCGACCTGCGGACGCGCGTCGGCGGCAATCGTGTAGGCCGAGGCGGTGGAGTAGACGAGGGGGGCATTGAATTCTCGTCGAGCTTCGCGTGTCGATTGGAGCCGTTCGACGTCATCGATGGCCTGAGCCACGAAGCCCGCATACCGATCCGCGAACCGCATCAGTCGCACCTGCAGCTCGGCCTCCGTAACCACATGCTCGACCGTGGCCGCCTGCTTGTTCTTGACTTCGTCCGCCCTGGAAACGGAGACGGTCAACAGTGCAACCGCGATCGTGAACGGAACGACCCGATGGAATTTCGTCTGTGAGATGACCGTCTCCATCCGTTCTCGTCGCATGCCGGCTAGAATCCGTACCCGATTGCAACACCGGCTATCCAGGTATCGCCGCCGCCCTCGAGGAAGTCATTGAAGACTTCCGGTGCGATCGTCCAGCGCTCACTGATGTGAATCTCATAGCTGATCCCTGCGCGAAACAGCCACTTGTCCTTGGCTGAACCACTCGCGAGCAGGTAGCCGGGAGCCGCAAACAGGCGCAGGCCATTCGAAAAGTGGTACCCGGCAGGGATCAAGGCGATGGTGTTCCCATGCCCGTCGACCTCGAGGCGCTCCAGGGCTGCGCCAACGTCCCATCCACTGCGAAAGCGGTATTCGTAGACGATGCCAATGGCCTCGGCGCTCTCCCGATGGCCCTCGATCTCTTCTTTACCGGCACCGAGAAACAGCGCGAGGTGGCTGTGGCCCGACTCATTGTGGCCCGACTCATTGTGGCCCGACCCTGCAGGTTGTTCGGCTCCGTACGCCGCGGGGACGGCGGCAAGGCCGAGCGACAGCAAAACCACCACCGGCGGCAGGACATTCGATATGTATCGTTTCATCTCGTTCATCCAGTTCAAGTTCGTTCAGGGCTACTGCCCCAGCACCTCCAGCAATACTTCGCCGGCAGCACCAGAGGGCGGTCGCGTTCCGATAACCGTTGCCAGTGTCAGTGCCACATCTACCGTGTGAACCCGGCGCGAGACCTTCTGCGGCTCGATCCCGCTCCCAGCGAAGAGAATCGGCACATACGTGTCATACCGCCAGGGTGAACCGTGGACGACCGCCACAGACAGCCCGTCCAGATCGTTGATGAACCAGCCGGGATTGAACACCACATAGATGTTCCCCGAACGTGCGGCGTTGTAGTTGTTAAGGACCGCTTGCGTCAGCTTGTTGTCGGGAACCGTGCCACGTTCCAACGAAGTGCTCGGGATCGCATAAGACACTCCGCGGAAGGCGACGAGTTCATTTGCAATCGAGGTTTCCAGCGCCGCGAGGTCGATGTCGGGGTCGTTGATGATGTCGTTGCTCAGGTAGAGATAGGGGTGGTCGTAGCCCTCGATCATCTGGCCCCGGATGCCGAACTTGCTCTTGAGCCGCGCGATGACCGGACCCTTGTCCCATTCATCGGGCGAGACGTAGCCGGCCGGGATGCCGATGCTCTCCAGATATCCCGGAGCCTCGGGTCCGCCATGGTCGGCGGAGAGTACGATCAGGGTGTTCTCGAGCCCGATCTCCCGATCCACATAGGCGAAAAGATCCGCGAGCGTCCGGTCGAGTCGCAGGATGTTGTCCTCGGCCTCGAGGCTCGAAGGCCCGAAGAAATGACCGATGTAGTCGGTGGCGGAATAGCTCACACCGAGGTAGTCGGTGATGTCGTCATCCCCCAGCCCTTCCTCGGCGATGACCGTCTTCGCGAAGTCCGTGGTCATCTCGTCGCCCGCCGGGCTGATCGTGAGGAAGGTCGAGAAATAGGGGTTCTCGGGTGTCGTGAACTCGTGGGGGAAGGTGCGGCCGTAACTGCCGAGCACGAATTCCCACTCCTGATCGTCTTGGTCGCCGAAGAGATAGGTGTCGATCGGATGCAACAACTCCCAGGCGGTCTTTGCGTAACTTTCGGGGATTTTCCTGGCATTCCAGTCGACAACCCACTGGGGGTATTCGTCGTAGTAGTAGCTGCTGGTCACGAACTGGTTGGTGGCCTTGGAGAACCAGAAGGCTTTGCCGGTATGGCCCGCCATCGACACCGCTCCCCGATCCTTGACCGAAACGCCGAAGATCTTGGCTCTTCCGGCAGTGAGCGAGGCCAACTCGTCGGAGAAAGTGGTCGTCAGGATAGCCCGCGGCGAGCGGCCGTCGCTGGTGGCCGCTTTCTGCGTGGGGTCGATCTCGGTATCGGCATCCACGTCCGCACCCTCGGTCAGAAGATGCTCGTCGCGATCCTCGATGTTGTAGGTCGTGACCCCGGTCTTGCGGTCGAACCAGATGTTGCCGATCATCCCGTGGGCCGCGGGGTGCGCGCCGGTCGCCAGGGTCACATGGCCCACGATGGTCTCGGTGTTCGCATGGCCATGGTGGGCGTTGTTGTAGTGAATGCCCTCCTCGAGCAGGTAGCGCAACCCACCCTCGCCGAGCCGGTCAGCGTAGCGCGTCGGCAGGTCGCCCCGGAACTGGTCGACGGTGATCTGGAGAACGAGCCTGGGCCTCTCGTGCGTGCGTGCACGAAGTGACTCCAGAAAGGTCACGATCTCTCTGGCCGTCTCCTGGGGTCGAGTGACCAGCATCAGGTGTCCTGCTCCCTTCAATGACACCAAGGTAACCCTGTCTCCGAGCTCCTTTCGGAGCAAGACCCCGTTCTCTGGCGGGGCTGCCTGATCGTGGGATCCCTGCAAAGCGAGATAACGAATCTCTCCGGCAGGTGCCCACCATTCATCCAAGTCGGCGGTGGCCGCAGCCCTGAACTGAATGGCAGCGGCTTCAGGAGCGCGACTCCGCCTGAGGGCTTCTCCGGCAATCTCCGTATCCTCCGGATCTCCCACCATGTATTTCATCGACGCCAGGTACTCCTCGTCTGTGGCCGTGGGGCTGAAGACCACCTCGAGTGCGGCATCAGCTTCCGGAGTGGCCGCCACTTTCCCTCCCGCTGCCAGGAGAATCACGCTTCGGACCAATTCGGGATGATCGGCGGCAAGCATTCGAGCGACTCGATTACCGAAAGCATGCCCGGCAACATGGACCGGCCCTACATCCAAGGCTTCAATGACCCCTGCAACATCGCCTGCCAGGTCATGAAGGGTCACAGCATCTGCAGCACCCTTGCTCGCGCCGGCTCCCTGTGGATTGATGCGAACAGCTCGATAACCTGCCTTGGACAACGACTGGGCCACGCCTTCCATATAGCTGACATTGAGCCCTCCGCCGGGCAGCAGCACCACGACGTCGCCTTGGCCCTCGCTGAAATACTCGATCTTTGCGTCGGCAAGCTTCACCACATGAGATTCGTTACCAACCTTTGGGTTGTCTGCCGCAAGGGACACCACCGGCATAGACAACAGGAAGATTGCACCAAACAGCATGAGGGCTTTAGTGATTGTCTGTTCTGTTTTCATGCTCCGAAGTCCCTCTTCTCACGTTTGGTTGCAGACGATCGACCAAGACTTGTCGACAACCCACTGGGGGTATTCGTCGTAGTAGTAGCTGCTGGTCACGAACTGGTTGGTGGCCTTGGAGAACCAGAAGGCTTTGCCGGTATGGCCCGCCATCGACACCGCTCCCCGAT
>Ga0224508_10001637_pt1 | contig 19894 bp, 20 predicted proteins | sample SF_Jan12_sed_USG_4_FD_170157 | JGI IMG/M metagenome (GOLD analysis project Ga0224508, IMG submission 170157) | Sediment microbial communities from San Francisco Bay, California, United States - SF_Jan12_sed_USGS_21 | ecosystem: Environmental > Aquatic > Marine > Sediment | place: USA... | reverse complement strand
GGGACTCCATTCATCTTGTTTTTGTAATGATCTCACGTAGTTAAATACCTCACTTCTGGGTCTGTCAATATCTATTGATCTTGAAACATCGTACGATTTTGGTGCTATCAAGCCTAGTACAGCGATCAACACCACAATTCCAATAAGGATGTAGAGTAATATTTCCATTTTAGTGTTTGTTAGCGTGTTGAAAGAGTAAGATATTAAATTTTCGCGTCTTTATGATAGCGGGCCAGGATGTCATCCAAATGATTGATAGACTTCATAGTCCAGTCAAATCGCTTCATAAGCTTTTCTGTCTCAGTTAATTCCCAATGTTGATCTGAATTGCGGAGTTCCTGCGTCAGTTTTTGAAGGATAATAGCGGCAGAAACTGAGATATTGAGACTTTGGGTAAATCCTACCATTGGAATTTTCAGCTTGAGGTCTGACTGATCCAATATTGTACTACTTAAGCCTTCTTTTTCTGTACCAAAACAAAGGGCTATCGGTTTTTTAATTGCGAAATCTTCCAGGGATTCTACGCCATCTTCAGGAGTGGTGGCTACAATTTCATAGCCCTTGGAACGCAGGTGTTTTAGGCAGTCTGATGCGTTTTTATAGCTGTGAACATCTACCCATTGCTCGGCTCCCATGGCTATATTTTTGTCCAAACGTTTACCAAAACGCGCTTCGATCAAGTGAGCGCTCTGGATCCCAAATACATCACAACTCCGTATGACTGCAGAGGTATTATGAGCCTGAAATACATCTTCTGTAACTACAGTAATAAAATTAGTGCGGGTTGACAGCACTTCCTTAAAACGCGCTTTTCTTTCCTCGGAAACAAATCCCTCCAGATATGCCAAAAGATCTAGGTCCACCATATGTCTAAAGTAAGAAAACGTATCTTTATATTGAAGCTTTAGCTATGCCTGAAAACATAGTCATTTTAACGGGAGCCGGTATGAGTGCCGATAGTGGGTTGCGGACATTCCGTGATGCTGATGGCTTGTGGGAAGGTCATGATGTCATGCAAGTCGCTTCTCCTCAGGGTTTTGCCTCCAACCCGGAGCTTGTACTGGATTTCTATAACCAGCGAAGACGACAACTCAAAGAAGCGGAACCCAATGCCGGACATACAGCTTTGGCAACTTTAGAACAACACTTTGATGTTTCAATAATAACCCAAAATGTAGACGACTTACATGAGCGTGCGGGAAGCAGTAAGGTCTTGCATTTGCACGGGGAATTATTCAAAATTCGCAGTACGGGTAATCCGCATGACGTGCAATTTTGGACAGAAGATATTCTTGTAGGAGATCTATGTGAGAAAGGACATCAATTAAGACCCCATATTGTATGGTTTGGGGAAGATGTACCCCTATTAACTGAAGCCGCACGCATCACTGCCGGGGCAGATATCCTTATTATTATTGGTACGTCTATGCAAGTATATCCGGCTGCTTCATTGATACACTATGTACGCTCCGGTATTCCTAAGTATTTTGTAGATCCGAATCCGACACTTTCAGCTCATCAATACGATAATCTTGAGATCATCACGAAAAGAGCCGCTGAAGGCGTACCTATTCTGGTTGCTGACCTAGTTGGTAAAGAGCTCTAGTTTTGGCTGCCCAGGCAGTTATATCAGTGATCTGCTTCTCCGTTAAGCGCGCATCGGCATGTGTCCACTTGTATTCCTTCAATGGCATTTTACCTTTTTTCACTTCTTCAATAACTTCCTCCAGTTTATGATCCTTTTTATCCGTTTCATAACTTTCCCAGGCAGAAAAATTTAAATGTCCCTTCCCGTGATCAACATGATCTGCCAGCCAATAAGAAACCGGAGCAATATTGTTATACCATGGATATATGGTGTTATCACTGTGGCAATCGTAACATGTAGTCTTTAATACGAGCATTACCTCATCAGGTGGATTCGTCTCTTGCTCGAAAAAGGAAGTATGGCCGACTTCAGCCGTATTTTTCTCAGGTCGAAAAAATTGCATTACCAGAAAAGAGATCAGTAAGATCCAAGCAAGTTTTTTTAGTAGTTTCATAAACTGGTTTTGACAAACGAAAATATAGAATTTCAATTGGAGAGAGAAGCCCTTAGAGAATGTTTAGCGTTGATGTGCCAAATGCGTGAAGAGCGACTCAAGGCGGCCTCGTTATTACGGGAATACCCCGACAGCATACCAACTCTATTGGATATGATCTTTGCTGATGAAGAAGAATATGGTTTTAGAGGGGGATGGGCCCTGGATCTGGCCCTACAAAAGGATCTTTATTTGATCTTGCCCTGTATTGACCAATTTATCAGTGGTCTGTCATCCCTTAAAAACGAATCTGCAATACGCTCATTTGCCAAGATATGTGAGGCACTTCTTATCGCAAAATTCCGGAAAAAGGATCCCCAGGTCATGGCCATCTTAACATCGGAACACCTTAAAACCATGACCGAAGCCTGCTTTGAATGGCTGATTGGCGAACATAAGGTGGCTGCAAAGGCTTTTGCAATGACCAGCCTCTATGAATTGGGAAAAGGGTTTGATTGGATCCATCCCGAGCTTAAAGTCATCCTGCTGCACGGATATGAGAGCGGGAGTGCAGGATATAGATCACGTGCACGAAAAGTACTGGATAAGCTTAGCCGCGCAAAGACCTAATCCCTGCAAAGGAATTTTTTACTCCATGGCTTATAAGTATCTTTGCACTTTTCCTGCAATCTTGGTTTTATTTTATGAATGCATTTAATTTAGACGCAATATCCCCTATAGACGGTCGCTATAGCGCGAAAACCTTAGAATTGAAAACGTACTTCTCTGAAGCGGCCCTGATTCGGTATAGGGTTCAGGTAGAGATCGAGTACTTTATTGCCTTATGTGAAATACCCTTAGAGCAATTACCGGTTTTAGATGAGTCTCAAAAAGAGGACTTACGGTCTGTATACCACAATTTCAGCACTGAAGATGCTGCCAAGGTTAAAGAAATTGAAGCCACTACGAACCATGATGTCAAGGCGGTTGAATATTTTGTGAAATCTCAATTGGAACGCAAGGGCTTAGATGCGCATAAGGAATTTATTCATTTCGGACTCACCTCCCAGGATATAAACAATACGGCAATTCCTCTCTCCTTGAGATCTGCGATGAATGATGTCTATGTGCCACAATATCTATCCCTCACGGATACACTCAGCCTGCTGGCAAAACAATGGGAAGATGTACCCATGCTGGCATATACACACGGCCAACCAGCATCCCCTACCCGCTTAGGTAAAGAGATCAATGTCTTTGTCAAACGCCTGGCTGAGCAATTTAACTTGCTGAATGATATTCCCAGTGCTGCCAAATTTGGTGGAGCTACCGGAAATTTAAACGCACATCATGTAGCCTATCCGGAAATTGATTGGCAAGATTTTGCGAATTCGTTCGTGCAGGAAAAATTAGGCTTGTACAGATCCTTTCCTACAACACAGATTGAACATTATGACCATATGGCCGCCTTGTTCGACGCCTTGAAACGGATCAATACCGTGCTGATAGATCTCAACAGGGATATTTGGTCCTATATTTCTATGAATTATTTCAAACAGAAGATCAACAAAAATGAGATAGGGTCGTCTGCAATGCCTCATAAGGTAAATCCGATCGACTTTGAGAATGCTGAAGGCAATTTAGGGCTGGCTAATGCCCTTTTTGCCCATCTGGCCGCAAAACTACCCGTTTCACGTCTGCAACGCGATCTAACAGACAGTACTGTACTCAGGAATATCGGTGTCCCCATCGCACATACAATGATCGCTTTTAAAAGCACCATCAAAGGATTAAATAAACTGGTTCTGAATGAAGCCAAGCTGAAACAAGATCTGGAAGGTAACTGGGCTGTTGTAGCAGAGGCCATTCAAACTATTTTGAGGCGCGAGGGTTATCCAAATCCGTATGAATCACTAAAAGCTCTTACGCGGACCAATAGCATCATTGACAAAGATGCCATTCAGCGGTTTATTGCAAGCCTTGATATTTCTAAAGAATTAAAGAAAGAATTGAGCGCAATTACCCCTTCAAATTATACCGGGATATAAAAAAACCGGCGTAATCTACACCGGTTTATAATATTGTTTGAAGCTGCTTAGCTTTTCAGGAATTCCCCTATTTCGCCAAGCGCATCGGAGTTATAGTCCGCTTTTTGCAAGACCTGGATCAATTGCGCCAAGTGCGCAGGATTCATATCATCTCCAAGAACACGTACCAGGGCAAATCCTTTTTCCTTACTGTTTCCATATAAGACTACCTCATCAATAGATTCGTCCTCACCAAGGTATTTGACCACTCCTTTGCCATATTCCGAATTGAGTTTCATCAATTCCTTGTATTCTTTATTCTTAAGAATCGTATTTACCTTCTCAATTTCCGCCTGGTATTCTAATTGGTTGTCTTCTGTTTTTTTAAAGGCTAGCAGATTGAGTTTACGCAAAGATGAAAGTGCTTCTTTTTGTGCATCTGTAAGTTCTACCTCATCTAAATTAAGAATGCTGACGGGTACGTCAAGCGAAAGGAAGTTTGGATTCTCCGAATTGTCAACATAATACTCCTGTAAACTCTGGGAAGAGGAACAGGCTTGAAACAAACTCAGGGACAACATCCCCAGGATTGCAAAGGCTACTATTTTTTTCATGATGTTCTTTTTAGTGGATGTTGATGAAAGAGGGAAAGATGGGCGCAGGACCCATCTAACCCAAATTTAATTCAAATTATATTAGTTCTTCTTTTTCCCGGCCTCATTCAACTCTTCGGGAAGGTCCATCTTACTGGTGAGTGAACCGATCTTTGTAAGGTCTATATCCCCGGTAAGAGAAAGCAGTACCGTCTCTATTTGCCGATCATTGACTTCTACATCTACATTCTTTATACCAGTTACAAACATTAACAATTCGCTCACGTGGTCCTCATCTTTACCAGATTTCACATAGAATTTGATATTCGCGTCTTTATCCTTAACACGCATCAATTCTTCTAAAGAAGCAGATTTTAAGTATTTATCTACGGTAGTTTTCATATCAGCCGCGATGGCCTTATCCTCAGTAGCAAAAACTTTTAGTCCGCTTAAGCTCTGAGCGATCTCCATAAACTCTTTTGCTTCAGGATCATCAGAATCGATATTCATTTTGCCGAGCAAATTGAACATATTCTTATTAACTACCACTGAGCTAACATTATCCAGATCTTCAAACTGGTCGAAGATACTCTGAGAAAAGCCTGCCAGGGGCATTAGTGCTATAAGTGTGATTAATACATATTTTTTCATGACTGTCATTTAATTGTGTTTATAAATCTTTTGTTTTGTTTTTTCGAATTCATTTAAATAGGCCACTTTTTGGTTTCCACGATCCAAATTCTGGGCCAGTAATTGTAACGCGCGCTTTGTTTCATTATAAGCAAACTCTGCTTCGCGTTGTTCCTGGTAGTTTTTACCAAAATATATGCCAAAAGCCAGAACGGCTACTGCTGCTACGGATAACCACCTATAATTAAATTTTCTTGGTTTTAGTGGTACCGAACCGGTGAACTGCTCTTTCTTGGCTTCATTTAAGTACTGGAAAAGGGGCTTATAACTCTCTAACTCTTGAGAAACATCTCCAGATTTAAAATAGGCGCTAAGTTCCTTCTCTTCGACCGATGTGGTTTCGGCTTCAAAGTACTTGTCTATTAATATTTTTATTTTATCCGATGCCATAATTGTGCTTTTCTAATAATTTTTCCCGTACTGCTTTCCTTGCTCTGGACAAGCTCACTCGTACGGTATTTGGCTTCATATTCAATAATGTTGCTATCTCTTCAAAATCGTATTCTTCTACATCTCTCAACTGCATGACTAGTTTTTGTTGCTCAGGTAATTCCTCCATGATCCTTTCTACCCAGGAAAGGCTATCCAAAGCTTCTACCTGCTGCTGCAAACCGCCTCCGGCTTCAGCATAGTTGCTGTGAACCAGTTTTAAGTTCGAAGCATGCTTGGATTTTAATTTATCCAAACAAAAATTCTTTGTCATCGTCATGGCGAAGGCTTCTATATTGCGATATTCGCCCATATCCGAGTTCTTATTCCACAATTTTAAAAGAACTTCCTGAGTTGCGTCCTCAGCTTCTTCCCGCGAAACGAGCAACCGCTTTGCCAGCCGATACAGCTTATCCTTAAAAGGCATAACTACATCTAAAAACTCTCCTTGTGTCATTACTGGTTGCTCTCTTTTTGGTTCCTGGTAATCTATAAGCAAGACGACGCTTGGTCTAAATTGTTACAAAAAAGTTTTTTTTTCCTATAGATGTCTGTAAATTAGACATTCTCAAAGCAAAAATCACCAAAGTAAACCGGCCCCTCCTATTAAATACCCTAGGCATAATATGGGCGGTTCTCTTTGGAATGAAGTTTGCAGCGATAACTTGAAAAAAAAATGAAAAAGATGAAAAAGTTTTATGCCTTACTCCTGGGCTTGCTTTTAATTGTGTCATGCAGCAAAAGCGACGACGGTCCCGGCGGGCCTGACCCTAATGCCGACGTTACCGTACAGGACTTTATGTGGAAAGCCATGAATCTATGGTATTTCTGGCAATCCGATGTAGCCAACCTGGCCGATGACCGTTTCTCAACTGACCAGGAATACACCAATTTCCTGGCTGCTACGTCTGATCCGTCTGATTTTTTCTTTGACCAACTTCTTTTTAACGAAGACCGCTTTAGTTTTCTAAATTCAGATTATACAGAATTAACACAAAATTTATCAGGTATCTCCAGAAGTAACGGCCTAGAATTTGGCCTGTTCCTATTTCAGGACAGTGATGACCTGTTTGGCTACGTACGCTACATTATTCCTAATTCAGATGCGTCAACAAAAGATATTTCCCGTGGAGAACTGTTCACAGGCGTAGACGGTCAATCATTGAACATAGATAATTACAGAGATCTTCTTTTTGGAGATAATGCCACCTATACGCTAAATATGGCTGATATCAGTGATGGCGTAATTAGTGCCAACGGGAAATCTGTTGAACTCACTAAGCAGGAAGGCCTTTCCGAAAACCCGGTGTTTATTGCTAATACATTGGATGTTAACGGGCAAAAAGTTGGCTATCTGATGTACAATGGCTTTACAAACGAATACGATGAAGATCTCAATGCTGCCTTTGGTACCTTTAAAACAGAAGGCGTTACAGACCTTGTTTTGGATCTCAGGTATAATGGAGGCGGTTCTGTTAATACCTCCCGCATACTCGCCAGCATGATCTATGGAACATTTACAGATCAGCTTTATATCAAACAGCGATGGAATGAAAAATTGCTTGATGTTTTCGATCCGGAAGACCTGAAAGACTATTTCGCTGCAAACACAAATGCCGGGACTCCTATTAATTCCTTGAATTTGAGTCGTGTATTTGTTTTAGTTACCAATTCCTCAGCTTCTGCCAGTGAACTGGTTATCAATGGTTTAAATCCGTACATTGATGTAATCCTGATTGGAGAGACAACGCGAGGAAAGAATGAGTTCTCATTAACCATGGTAGATGATCCTTCCCGGGAAGGAGCACCTTATATATATTCTTCTTCGAGGGAATCCCAGATTAATCCGGACAACAGTTGGGCCATTCAGCCCTTAGTAGGTAGAAATGAAAATTCTGTGGGCTTCTCTGATTACACAGATGGATTTAGCCCTACAATTATGTTACAAGAAGATCTTGAAAATCTTGGCACATTAGGGGATCCAAACGAACCCTTGTTGGCAAGAGCGTTACAGGAGATCGATGGTGCCGGTGCTAAACGAGATTTTACAGTTGGCACGCCTATAGAACTATATACAAGTTCCAGAATGTTCCAACCTATTAAGGACAATATGATCCTGGACAAGCCGCTGAATATTAAATTCAAATAATAGCATTAATGGCGCCGCTAAGGCGCCTTTTTTTATAGGTTGATAAGAGCGCCCAATCGCAGATTCCTTCCCTGTGTATTAAAGCCAATAATCTCTGTATACGAGCTGTTAAAAAGATTATCCATACGGGCGAATAGCTGGATTTTGTCTACAATCAAGTCGTGAGTAACATGTAGATTGAACAAAGAAAATGCCTTTAGTGTTTCATTTGAAAAAGTGTTGAAGTCTGTGTCTAAACGATTGCCGGTATATGAATACTGTAGCATTATTGAAGTGTCTTTAGAAAAGGACCAAATTCCTTGAAATGCAGCCTTATGTTTTGGTATGCGCAGTGCTGCATCTCCTTGCCTTTCGGTAAATGTATAATTCGCTGTCAATTTCAATGTTTGTAGTGCATTCCAGCCCATGTCCATTTCAACACCCTTGACGTCTGTTCTCATAACCGCATTCTCATATTGGAAGTCGATATTATCAAAAATGACGGCATCTTCTTCCGCTCTGTCAAAGTAAGCAACACCAAGATGAAACCCATTGTCTAATACCACTTGCCCTCCTATTTCAGCTGTACTGTTGCGTTCTGGTTCCAGCGAAGCATTGGCTCCGAAATCGCCATATAATTGATTGAGAGTCGGGGTTAGATACGCGGTTGCATAGCTAGCAAAAATCTTTAAGTCAGCATTTCGGATTTGCGTATTAAATACAGGATTCAGAGAGTATACAAGCTCTGAATCATAGCTAGAATGAGTATGCATTCTGGCACCGGCATTGATGCGAATTTTGGGGCTTAAAATACCTTGGAAATGAATATATGGATCCCATATTTCAAAAGATTCTTCTGCGCCCAGTACTGCCTTTTCTTTAAGAAAACTAAGCCCTGCAATGGCGTTAAGTCCCTCCGCCACAAGAAACTTGCCGTATAGGTCCGCCATCGTATTTCTCCCCTCAAAGTCGCCTGGAAAAGTACTGATGTTTTCTGATTTGAAGCCATTAGTACCAGCCTTCAAATGGATTTCTGTTTGTCCTGTACCATACTTGCCGGAAAAGGATAGTCCCTTTTGCTCGCTTAAATATGTATAGGGGGCATCCTGCAGACTAAAAGATTCATCATAATCTGTATTTAACTTTGCAAACGCAGCTCTTATACTTACATCCCAATTTTCTGTAATATCCCAGCCTATATGAGCCCCAGCCGTGGTCTGTTCATTTTTATCATCTTCATTTGCTATAGTACTAATAGAAGAGATCCCATCGGCATAATTATGCCCAAAATCTGCCCCAAATGACAGGCTTCCCGACTTGCCATTTAATACTACATTATTACTCGAAGTAGTTGTCTTAAAGTTTTGATCCTCAGTGGTTTGATTTGTTCCAAAAGAAGTAGTTATCTGGGTAAACAAGCCATTTTTAGTGGCCTTTTTCGTTGTTATATAGAGCACAGCAGAAGCTGCATTCGCCCCGTATAATGTACTATTTGCGCCCTTGATGATCTCAATGCTTTCAACAGATGCCGGATTCAAAAGTCTCAGGTCAAAGGTGCCGGAAAACGAGGAAGGATCACTGACCCTTACACCATCAATAAAGACAACTACTTGGCGACCGCGGCCGCCTCGTGCAAAAATACCCAATACTTCTCCCTGCCTGCTTCTGCTGCCATTGATCTCAATACCGGCTTGTCGATTAATGATCTCGGCCATGGACTGACCCACAGATCGCGAAAGTTCATCCTGTCCAATGCGAATCACCATCTTTCCGGATTCCCTCCGCTTGCTTTCAAATTTGGTTTCACTCAATAATACCTCATCCAGATAGTGGATCTGAGTCGTGTCTGTTGAAACTTGGCTAAATCCACAAAGAGATGCACCCAGAAAGAGCATCAAAATAATACTTCTTCTCATTTGCTGTAATTAGCGGGATCGCATAAAACCGGAGTTCACACGCACTTCTATCCCGAAAGTGATACGTAATCAATTAACATCAGGCAGGTCTCCTGGCTCGCGTAGTATTGCGCCTTCCCATCTATTTAACCAGACAGTGGCTTTGGTTGCAACACCCATTGGTTTCCCAATTCAGCTTACAGTTGCGGGAACAGCTCCGGAATTATACATCAGGTATTCACCGGATTCCCTTTTAATGCCTCTCTCCTGACTAGAAAGAAGCAACCTTAACAGATGCGAAGGTACAATAAAGCCCATTCTTTTTAGCCATTAATTTTAATCCTACATTTGAAAAATAATGGACTCAGTAAAAAGATATTTCCTGCTATTTTGTGCCTGTACAGTCCTGGTAATTTCATGCCGGATGGATAAAGAAAAGATACATCAGTCGATCAATTCTGTTTCGCAACAGATAAAATACGCCAGAGGTTTTCAGCTGACAAAACAAACGAATGGCACTACCCTATTGCAGATCACTTCTCCCTGGCCTGGCGCCGATAAGCAATTTTCTTATCTACTGGTTCCCAAGGATATAGACTTAGAAAAAGATTCACTTGCAACCGCAGTAGATGCTCTGATCCCCGTCCCAGTTGGAAAATATATTGCTACAAGTACCACACATATTCCTGCCCTGGAGTCACTGGGAGCGCTCGATGGTCTGGTGGGTTTCCCGGGAACTCAATACGTCTCATCCGAAAAAGCAAGAGCAGAGATAGATTCGGGGCATATCCAGGAACTTGGAGCCAATGAGTCGCTTAATACAGAAATGACCCTGGTATTAGATCCTGAAATTGTATTTGGGTTTTCTATTTCCGATAAGAACAGTAGTTATGAATTCCTGGAAGATGCAGGCATCCCAGTGATCTATAATGGCGACTGGACAGAAAACAGTCCGCTTGGAAAAGCCGAATGGATTCGTTTCTTTGCACCCTTTTTTGGAAAAGAGAAGGAAGCCGATAGTATCTTTTCCGCTATTGAAACTAATTATTTGGAAGCTAAATTACTTGCGTCTGGATCACAAAATAGTCCCAGGGTAATGAGTGGGGCCTTATACAAAGATGTCTGGTATCTTCCCGGTGGTGATAGCTGGGCTGCCCAATTTATTGAAGACGCCAACGGTGAATATATCTGGGCAGAGACCCAGGGAACAGGCAGCTTATCTTTAAGCATGGAACACGTGCTGGAACGCGCTTCCAATGCCGATGTATGGATATCCCCCTCCCAATTTACATCTACGGAGGAACTCCTGCTTGCCAGCCCGCATTACGCTCAGTTTAAACCGCTTAAGCAAAAACGAATTTATACTTATGCCCTCAATAAAGGGGTCACAGGCGGACTCATCTATTTTGAATCGGCTCCTCAGCGACCTGATTTGGTGCTAAAAGACCTTATCCATATCTTTCATCCCGACTTGTTACCGAAATACCAACCACATTTTTTTAGTCCCTTAGAATAAGTGTCTTTACGCGCAAAACATACACTGCCATTTATATTTTTATTCCTCCTCCTGTGCCTTTGTTTTCTATTGAATATTGGTCTGGGTTCTGTTGAGATCCCTCTATCGGATATATGGAATTCCTTATTTGATTCTGAGACGCAGGAAGGCAATACGGCATACATAGTAAGGCATTATCGCTTACCTAAGGCGTTGACGGCTATTTTGGTTGGGGCCGGACTTTCCCTGAGTGGTCTATTAATGCAAACCCTATTTAGAAATCCGCTTGCAGGGCCTTTTGTCCTGGGTATTAGTTCAGGTGCGAGTCTGGGTGCTGCCATATTGCTGATGGGAGGAGCATTATTGGGTGGCACTGCTTCTTATTTCTTATATGGAGATGTCGCACTTACGGTCGCAGCAAGCCTGGGGAGTTTTCTGGTTTTAGCTGTAGTCGTCTATGTGGCCTCCAAGGTGAGGGATACATTGGCATTATTGATCATCGGACTTATGTTTGGTAGCCTCACGGCTGCGCTTGTTTCGATTTTGTCTTATTTCGCAGATTCCGAGGAATTACAGCGATTTATATTTTGGACATTTGGAAGCGTAGGTAATCTGAGTTGGCCACAGGTAGGTATTCTTGGTATCTGTGTAAGCCTTGGTATTTTTATTTCAATAGGCATGATTAAAACGCTTAATTCCTTCCTTTTAGGCGAGCAATATGCTATTAGCATGGGGGTATCTATTCCTCGTTCTCGTTTTTGGATTATTGCAGCAACAGGGATTCTCGCAGGAGCCGTGACTGCCTTTGCGGGACCCATTGCTTTTATTGGATTAGCTGTTCCACATTTATGCCGGCAATTATTTGCTAGTACTGATCATCGGGTCTTGGTTCCTGCAGTACTGCTATATGGTCCCATATTGCTTTTACTTTGTGATACCGTAGCGCAAATGCCTTCATCGGCCTATGTTCTCCCTATTAACGCCATTACTTCCCTGGTAGGTGCGCCTATTGTTATCTGGCTGTTGGTACGAAAACGTAAAATGATATTTTAGCCGAAAATTATGCAAATAACCGTTAATTCACTACGTATAGGATACCCACAAAAAAAACAGGATTTTGTGGTCTGTGAAGACATTCAATTTCGTGCCTCGGCAGGTGACCTAGTTGGAGTTATAGGCAGCAATGGCATAGGAAAATCAACCTTGTTACGCACTATGGCAGGCCTGCAAGCGCCCCTTGATGGAACAGTTTTTCTTGATAGTCAGAATATTGCTGAGCTTAGTCCTAAAGAATTGAGCAGAAAAGTGAGTGTCGTGCTAACAGACCCGATCGCCACTAAAAACCTTCGGGTGCGAGAAATGATAAGTTTAGGCAGGCAACCATATACTAACTGGCTGGGCACACTGAGCCAGGAAGATGTGACTAAAATAGATCAGGTTATATCTATGCTTCATCTGGAAGAAATCCAGGATCGAAATTGTTACGAACTAAGCGACGGGCAGTTACAACGCGTCATGATCGGGAGGGCATTGACGCAAGACACCCCTGTCATCATTCTGGATGAACCGACGATGCACTTAGATCTCGTTCATAAAGTACAGCTATTGAAACTATTAAACTCCATTGCAAAGGAGTTACATAAGCTGATCGTATTTTCCACCCATGAGATCAACCTGGCCATTCAATTGTGTTCCCATTTAATGGTGATGAATAAAAATGGCACTGCCTATGGGAGTCCTGATGCTTTGATCCAAAAAAACAGCTTGCAGCAACTATTTCCTCATAAAGAAGTCTTCTTTGATCCACAAAGCAAAAGCTTCACTTTTGAAGCTGAGTCCTGATCAAAATTCTCATCAATACTGTATCTTTACTTTTATTGCCAAAATATGTCAGAAACACTTCTTTATAGTATACTAGGCCTGCTCGTTCTGGGCGCTGGTTATGTGATCGGGTATTATATTCGGGGCTTAAAAAATAAGGTGCAAAGCAGTGCGCTTGAGCAGCAGCGATCTACACTACAGGATCAGCTTACTGCACTGCAAATTCGGGAAGAATCCTGGCGCAAAGAGCAGCAGGATCAGACCATAACCATAACCAGGCAGGGGTCAGAGATCTCCCAGCTTATGACACGAAATGAAGAGCAACAAAAGGATGTAGAACGGATTCAGGAGAAATTCACAAAAGAATTTGAAAACCTGGCGAATAAAATTTTAGAGGAGAAAAGCACCAAGTTCACGAAACAGAACAAGGAATCCCTGGAGCATATTCTTAATCCCCTCAAAGAAAAGATCAAAACCTTTGAGGAAAAAGTTGATAAGACGCATAAGGAAAGTATTGATTACCACGCAGCCTTGCGCGAACAGATCTTTGGACTTAAAGCGTTAAATGAACAGATGTCTAAAGAAGCTACTAACCTTACCAAAGCCCTAAAAGGTGATAGCAAGATGCAGGGGAATTGGGGAGAACTTGTGCTGGAACGCGTTCTTGAAAAATCAGGCTTAGAGAAAGGTCGGGAATATTCAGTCCAGCAAAGTTTTATAAAGGCTGATGGTCTTCGAGTTTTGCCCGACGTAATTATTCACCTTCCGGATGGGAAGAAAATGATCGTGGATTCAAAAGTATCCCTGACAGATTACGAGCGCTATGTAAATGCCGAAGATGAGCTAAGACCCAAGCATCTAAAAGACCATATAAATTCGCTTCGAAAGCATATTGAGCAGCTGTCCGCTAAGAAATACGAGGATCTGTATGAAATTGAAAGTCCGGATTTTGTCCTGATGTTTATCCCTATCGAACCTGCATTTGCCTTAGCCATCAATGAAGATAACAAATTGTACAACCAGGCTTTTGAGCAAAATATAGTGATCGTTACTCCTTCCACCCTATTGGCTACGCTGCGAACCATTGATACCATGTGGAATAATGAGAAGCAACAGCGGAATGCCATTGAGATTGCCAGACAAGCCGGTGCCTTGTATGATAAGTTTGAAGGTTTCATTACAGACCTTACTAAGGTCGGCAAGAAGATGGACGAGGCTAAAAATGAGTATTCGGGAGCTATGAAGAAGTTGGTTGAAGGGCGTGGCAATATTATCACCAGTATTGAAAAGCTCAAGAAAATGGGTGCCAAAGCAAAGAAAACACTCCCCGAACCCATATTAAAGCGGGCTCAGGAATCAGACATGGAAGAAGAAGCCGGTTCTTTATAAGCTTGTACGGACACATTTAAAACTGCGAAAGATTCTCATATATCGCTAATTTGCATCCAGCGATTTGCAAGCTCAAAAGTTAGCAAGGAACAAGCCCGCGACTTTAGAATGACCTATGACGAGCCGGATTCTGAAAAAGAAAAGCATTTTCATTCACTGCAGAATGATAATATAAAGATCGAATTAGCAAGCCGCTAGATCAATGGATAAATCATCATATAAGATTGGCTTTGTCGGACTGGGCGTAATGGGATTAAACCTGGCCCGTAATACCGCATCACATAACTTCGCTGTCCTCGGATGGGATCCACAGGAAGAACAGCGCAGGCTTGCTAAAGAGCACCATATTCCATGTGCCGATTCTATTCAGGACATGGTAGATCAACTTGAATCTCCAAGAAAAATATTACTGATGGTGCCTGCCGGAAACCCGGTGGATCAGGTAATCCAATCTATAAAACCCTTCCTGGAGGCCGGAGATATCATCATGGATGGAGGGAACTCATTTTTTAAGGATACTAACAGACGATCACAATTACTAGCCGCAGATGATATCCATTTTATGGGACTTGGTATTTCCGGCGGCCATAAAGGCGCCTTAGAAGGTCCGGCAATCATGGTCGGGGGCAATAAAGAAGCCTATGCAGAGATCCAACTCATGCTCGAGGCTCTTGCTGCTTCCTATGAAGGCACGCCTTGTATTGATTATATGGGAAAAGATTCTGCGGGACATTATGTAAAAATGATCCATAATGGAATAGAATACGGCTTGATGCAGATCCTTGCGGAAGCCTATGACCTGCTAGTTCACCTGGAGGGGTATACGTATAAGAATTGCGCTGATCTTTTTCAGGAGTGGAATAAAGGCAGGTTGCAAGGCTATTTAGTCACTATCACAGCGGACATTCTTGCTAAATCAACGGGAAAGAATCCTATACTGGACGAGATCTTTGATGTCGCAGGTCAAAAAGGAACGGGTAGCTGGGCAGCACAAAATGCCCTTGAATTAGGAGTGCCTGTTCCGGGGATTGATGCAGCCATCCATATGCGACAAATATCGGGGTATTGGAAAGAACGCCAGGCGTTGAGCGATAGCCTTGATGGAAACATGCCAGCCCGGCAGGAATCAGGCATAGGGGTTGAGATGGTCGAAAAGGCTGTTTATTCTGCCATGTTATTGGTCTTTATCCAGGGCTTCCACCAACTTCAGGTTGCAAGCAAAGACTACGGGTATTCCTATTCGCTTTCGCAAGTGGCCAAAACCTGGCGTAATGGCTGTATTATTAATGCCCAAATGGTTCGCTTCCTGGCCGAGACGCTGGAATCAGCAACAACACATCCATTGCTGGTGCCGGCCATTTCAGATCAGTTGGAGCTTGCTATTGAGGGGCTCAGGTTTGTGGTATCACTTGCGACGCGCAATGGACTGTACCTGCCGGGAATGAGTGCTAATCTTGGGTATTGGGACGCCTTCTCCAGAGCTAAATTACCCACAAACCTTATTCAGGCACAGCGGGATTATTTTGGTGGGCATGGATATCAAACTTCTGCAGATAGCCCCCTAACGTCCTATCCATGGGAGGATAATGAAACTTCTAGTTAAATACCCTGCTCAGGTTAAATCCGAAGTAAATATCCCCATCTCCCCAGTCGCCCACTGCATTGCCAAGGAAGCCGCTTTCAAATGTGGGTTGTGCATTGGTAAAGTGCAGTTGGAAGACGTGGCCTCCTGTTTCAATATCTACACCTATTGATAATGGATTGACAAAGGGAGAGCCATCAGCCCGATTCAGATGCCAGCCATAGTCGACATTAAGTCCCCATCTAGGTCCCAATTTGTAACGCGTACCGATACCTAAGGCATATTGCGAATTATCCTGGGGGGCGTAATCAACATAACCCTCATAGAAATACGTTGGCATAAGTTGAAGTGAAAGATCTTCGTTCACTTTTTTTGAGATCAATACTTGCTGGGTAACCGAAACTCTGTCACTAAAATCAACCGGCCTGAGGATCAAATCTTCTTCTAATAAAGTATTGAATGCAAGCTGGCTATAACCAACAATGGTGACTGGCGTACGTTCATCTTGCTGGACTAATCGATATTTGGCCGAAACATCATAGGTTTTATTAAAACTGGAACGTGACACAGATAGGTTGAATCCATCGGAAAATCCGTAAAGGAAGTGCAGACGTGTATTGGCAAAATCAAGGCCGAAAAAATCGTCAAAGCCATTTTTTATGCTGCCGAAACGGTGCGAAACTATAAAGTAGAATTCGCCATTATTGACCATTTTGGTGGATTCAAAATTTACCACTTTGAGACCTTTGAATGCCGCAATAGCAACATTTGTGGTATCATTCTTATCAATTTCATCCAGAAGTGTGTTCTGAGAAAAGCAAATACAGGTAGTGAATAGGCACACGACGCCTAAGAAGGTATTTTTCATAGCAAATGAATAGGTTTGTTTTATTTAACAAAATTAAGGTACGAAAATTAGCAACCATATGCCAAGATCAGTATCTACTGAATAATAGTTTATCACAAATTATGTTAATATTTAATGAATTTATGAATTATTAAAACCCAATCATGAAAAAACTACTAAGCATCTTCGTTTTTATTGGATTATTGTTAACATCCTGTTCTAGCAGCGATGATGGTGGAGAAATTATCATTGATGATCCCAACAGTAATGAACTTACCTATGTAGGCACCATCAGGAGCATCATAAATTCGAATTGTACCAGTTGCCATGGCAACCCGCCGACGAATAATGCCCCCATGCCTTTAACTACTTATAGTGAAGTCCGCGGGGCCGTTGAAACAAGAAACCTGCTCGGCAGGATAAACAGCTCCACTAATCCTATGCCCCCAACAGGACAACTTCCCAGTGGTACGCGTCAATTAATTGAAGATTGGGTAGATTTGGGGATGCCAGAGAATTAAAGCCTGTGAGACACGTATTCACCCTGCTATGCTTACTTATACTTACTACCCCTGTATTAGGGCAGGAGCGACTGCGCACGTCCGAAGGTGTGATATCCTTCGATGCCTCTTCTCCACTTGAGGATATAGTAGCTGTAAATAACAAAGTCAATGGTATACTCGAACTCCAATCCGGAGAAATCGCTGTAGTATTATTGATCAAGGATTTTAAATTTCGGAAAAAACTAATGCAGGAGCATTTCAATGAAAACTATATGGAATCTGAGGCGTATCCAAAAGCCTATTTTACTGGTACGATAGTCGACTTTGTCTTGGATGAATTGGGAACGCAGAATCAAAAATTTCAACTCACTGGCGAATTAACGATACATGGCGTCACACAAACCATGAGGGATTCAATCCAGCTACGAAAAAATGGAGAACGCATTATTTGTAAGATGAATTTTGTTGTTCGAACCGAAGATCATAAGATCAAAGTGCCAAGGATACTCTTTAAAAAGATTGCCCAGGAAGTAAATGTCCGTGCAGAATTAGGTTTAACGGAGGAATAGAAATTATTTACTCAGATACATCTTGCGACGTGAATACAGATCGTAGAACTCATCATCCTTCAAGCTGTCAATGAATAAGATACTCTCTCCCGTACTTTTCATTTCTGGCCCCAGGTTTTTATTCACATTCGGAAATTTATTAAAGGAAAATACCGGTTGCTTTATGGCAAAGCCCTCCAGTTGTGGATTAAAATCAAAATCCTTCAACGTTTTTTCCCCCAGCATAACCTTGGTAGCATAATTCACATAGGGTTCCCCATAGGCCTTTGATATAAAAGGAACTGTTCTGGAAGCCCTTGGGTTGGCCTCAATGATATATACCATATCGTCTTTGATAGCGAACTGGATATTGATCAGACCCACTGTATTAAGTGCCAATGCTATTTTCCGTGTATGATCCTTGATCTGCTGCATCACGAATTCGCCCAGATTAAATGGCGGCAAGGTCGCATTTGAGTCGCCCGAATGAATGCCACAAGGTTCAATATGCTCCATGATCCCTATGATATAGACATCTTCTCCATCACAGATTGCATCGGCCTCAGCCTCAATTGCACCGTCCAGGTAATGGTCTAATAGCAGCTTATTATTTGGAATTTTACGCAAGAGATCCACCACATGCTCTTCCAATTCTTCTTTATTAATGACGATCTTCATCCCTTGTCCGCCAAGGACATAAGAAGGTCGCACCAAAAGCGGAAAATTCAATTCATCCGCTAGAGCCAGGGCTTCATCAGCAGTTGTTGCTACGCCAAAATCGGGATAAGGAATATTATTTTCCTGTAATAAGGTGGAAAAGCTGCCGCGATCTTCTGCCAGGTCCAGTGCCTTAAAGCTGGTTCCCATGATCTTGATCCCATACTTATCTAATTTTTCAGCGAGTTTTAGAGCGGTTTGCCCGCCTAGCTGAACAATCACACCTTCGGGTTTTTCATGCCGAATGATATCGTAGATATGCTCCCAGAAAACAGGTTCGAAATACAGTTTGTGGGCTGTATCAAAATCTGTGGAGACTGTCTCCGGGTTACAATTGATCATAATGGTTTCATAGCCGCACTCAGCTGCAGCCAATACTCCGTGAACACAGCAGTAATCAAATTCGATCCCTTGCCCTATCCGGTTAGGCCCGGAACCCAAAACCACGATCTTTTTCTTATCTGTAACCACACTGTCATTAGCTACATATCGCTTTCCATCCGGGGTTTCAATTTCCTCCTCAAATGTAGAATAGTAATAAGGAGTTTCGGCTTTAAATTCGGCGGCGCAGGTATCAACTAGCTTAAATACTCTGTTGATGTCAAAGGATACACGTTGCTTATGCACCTCACTTTCGTAGCACTCCAGCATATGCGCGATCTGCCGGTCAGCGAATCCTTTTTGTTTGGCTTCCAACAAGAGCGCTTTAGGTAAGGTCTCCACATTATATTTCGAGATCTCCATTTCCAAAAAGTGCAATTCTTCAAATTGCTTGAGAAACCACATATCGATCTTAGTGATTTCATGGATCCGGCTAAGGGGAATGCCTAATTGTATGGCATCGTAGATGACAAAGACCCGGTCCCAACTGGCGTGTGTCAACTTTTCAAGAATAAGTTCGTAGTCCTTATACCCTTTGCCATCGGCACCCAGGCCATTTCTTTTGATCTCCAGAGACTGTGTTGCTTTGTGTAAGGCTTCTTGAAAAGAACGGCCGATCCCCATAACCTCACCAACTGATTTCATTTGCAGCCCCAGGGTTCGATCCGAACCTTCGAACTTGTCAAAATTCCATCGAGGGATCTTTACTATGACATAATCAAGCGTAGGCTCGAAATAGGCAGAAGTAGATTTAGTGATCTGATTCTCCAGTTCATCCAGCGAATAGCCCATGGCCAATTTTGTAGCGATTTTGGCAATCGGATAGCC
>Ga0224508_10001636_pt1 | contig 19902 bp, 24 predicted proteins | sample SF_Jan12_sed_USG_4_FD_170157 | JGI IMG/M metagenome (GOLD analysis project Ga0224508, IMG submission 170157) | Sediment microbial communities from San Francisco Bay, California, United States - SF_Jan12_sed_USGS_21 | ecosystem: Environmental > Aquatic > Marine > Sediment | place: USA... | reverse complement strand
CTAGATCAGATGCAGTTCCAGTAAACAAGACAGATGCTCCAGTTGCAAAGTTGTCACCATTAGATGGATTGAGAATAGTTACTGATGGGGGTTGGTTATCAGTTGGAGGGGTTCCTACTGTTATGGTAATAGAATCTCCAGCGGCAAGACTGCCACTGTCAGTTACAGTTGCAGTGATTGTGTGAGTGCCATCAGCTAGTGAGAAAGTAAAAGAATCATCAGTTGCAAGGTCGCCATCAATGTTTGATGTCCACTGAATTGTCTCACTAAGGTCGCCATCTTCTAGATCAGATGCAGTTCCAGTAAACAAGACAGATGCTCCAGTTGCAAAGTTGTCACCATTAGATGGATTGAGAATAGTTACTGATGGGGGTTGGTTATCAGTTGGAGGGGTTCCTACTGTTATGGTTATAGAGTCACTGTCAATTACACCGTCACTGTCAGTTACAGTTGCAGTGATTGTGTGAGTGCCATCAGGTAGTATGGCAATAATAGATTCGCCGGTTCCTATTTGAGTATCATCGGAGCTCCACTGAATTGTCTCACTAAGGTTGCCATCTTCTAGATCAGATGCAGTTCCAGCAAAGAAGATAGATGCACCAGTATCAAAGTTATCTCCATTAGATGGTTCTGTGATATTTACTGTTGGGGATTGGTTTGGAGGAGGAGGACCTACAGATATGGTAATAGAATCGCTATCAGTTAAGCCACCACTGTCAGTTACAGTTGCAGTAATTGTATGACTACCTTCAGATAGTGTTGTACTAAAAGAGGCACCGGTTCCTATTTGAGTATCGCCGGAGAACCACAGAATTGTATCACTGAGGTTGCCATCTTCAAAGTCATCTGCAATTCCAGCAAATGTGATAGATACATCACTTTCAAAGTTTGCGCCATCAAATGGAATTGTAATATCTACTGTTGGAGCTTGATTTGGGGGAGGAGGACCTACAGATATGGTAATAGAATCGCTGTCAGTTAAGCCACCACTGTCAGTTACAGTTGCAGTAATCGTGTGAACACCATCAGTTAATACATCATCAAAAGTTGCACCAATACCAATTGGACCATCGATGTTTGATGTCCATTGAATTAATGAGCTAAGTGGACCTTCTTCAAAGTCTGCTGCAGTTCCAGTAAATGTTATGGATTCGTCACTCGCAAATGTGTCACCATCAGATGGATTGAGGATGCTTACAATTGGCGCAGTGTTGAATGGAGCTAAAACTGCAGAAGCTGTAAGTGGAAGATCTTGATTGCCACCTTTGCCATCTAATTCAAGAAATCGCATATGATATGGCGAGCCGTTGATATCACCAGCTGAATTTGATTCAAATTGGCTAGAAGAACTATCAAAGCCCCAGTCCGCCCTGCTTGCTATGTGTCCACCCCAAGCAAAAACAGCACTTTCAGATTCTGTTGTAAAATCAATTGAAATTGCCTGTGCAGAATTAGAATCAGAGAAATCCCCCAATGGCTCTACATATTTAACACTCAGAATGTCAATAATTTCTCCTTCAGGAACAAAAGCCCAAAGTCTGATGGATTCTTCACCCTCTTCATGGAAAAGGGCTCCGAAGCTAGTTACAGGTTGCGGAAGGCCATCAATAATTCCGTCGTTGTTGTAATCATCTGTGTTTAGTTGCGGTACTGGAATAAAATGATGATCAGAGTAATCCATATTGCAAATCTCAACCTCCTCTCCTTGAAGTTTTGAAATACATGGGTCTGCAAGAGTTTCACTTCGGTTAAAGGAAGTAAGATAATCTATACCGTGTTTATCAGAATGTGTAACATCATAACCAATTACAACATTGTGAAATCCATTTGTAGAAGAATCATTATCAAGATTAGTTAGATGAAGTCGGTATACATTTGACTCGCCTTCGGTCCAATGAGCACGATTCTCATTAATATTTCCATTAACCCAAGAATCAGAAATATCACAAGAATTTTCTGGACCATCATGGGGTCCATTTGCACATTGATCAATATTTGCTGAACCATCAGCAAAGGCCATTTGAGATAAACCTGTGATTAAAGATAACGAAATCACAAACAATACAAGTAAACTTATGAATTTTCTTTCCACTACTCTATCCCCCTTGTAATTTTTTGAAGATAGATGGTATTAAGAATATTCATTGTCACATTTTATTGTTACAATGTGTTTTTCATCTAAACTAGATCCCAAAATGATTAAATTATTTTTCAGAAAAAGATTTTTTAAAAAATTGTGAGATGTTGTATGTTATCCCAGTTACGAGATATGGATCAGACAAAAATACAATGAGCAGTTTTTTCAATCATAGGTAATTGTGATATAATAAACTGACAAAAATTTTGATTTATTTTTTTGAAGCACTAACAAGTGAAACCACGTCACGGTCTCGTAATTGATAATCTAGAGGCAAGCGTAAATTATATCTAAGATCCTTGGCATAAAGAAGCCCTTTTGTAAGATCGGTGTGAATTTCTCTTGCCAAATCATTGACTGTTGCGCCATCCTTAAGCAAAATTAAATCTGGCAAAATTCTCCCTTTTTTATCTGATAAATTTTTGTCATCAGCGACTGGATAAATGGAGTTCATTTTCAGCAGTTTAAAGACTGCAATGTTTATGGCAAATTGGACACCGGTCCTCATATATTCACCCATGATTCCTTTTTTGATAAAATTTAGGGCCTCAGTTTGCTTTTCATTTAGCTTATCTGATTTTATTATATCAAATTGCTCAGATCCTGGGGAATATTTGATTAATTCTTGTTGCTCAGCACGTCTTAAACTAAGTTCGCTATCCCCACTTGCAGGAATAACTATAGTATCATTGTAACGCTCTCGGAGTTTATCAAAATTCTTGTCAGCCCCATCCACATCTACTTTGTTTGCAACAATTAACGTGGGCTTGGAGATTCTACGTAAATGAGACGATAATTTTTTGCTATCTACCATATTAAAATTATCAAAATCTTTATCGCTTAAACCTGTAGAGTTTAAAGCATCTTGAACATGATATTTGTTTACGCCAATACCACGAAATAAATCAGTGATGGCCTCAATTATGTCAGACCCAGTTTTAATAGATTTTGAAACTTTTTCTCTGTTTCCTTCTAAAATCTTTTGATACCACATAATAAGTTCCTCTTCAATATCTGCAAAGTCTGAAATTGGATCACCGGTTCCAGCTTCACTGATTTGTCCGGCAGAGTCAACACCGCCAGAAGCATCAACTACATGTAATAAGGCATCAGATTGTGCGGCAATAGAAAGAAATTGGTTTCCAAGACCTTTCCCTTTCCATGCATCCTTGATTAATCCAGGTAAATCAATTAACTCGATGGGAATGTATCTCCACCCATCTACACATTTTGAATTATTTGGATTGTCTTGAACTTTGAATTCAGGATGCACACAAAGAGTAATTGCATGAGAAATTCCAGAGATTGGTTTTTTTGTAGTAAACGGGTAAGATGAAATTTCTTCAGAAGATAAGGTTGCTGCATTAAAAAATGTAGTTTTCCCTGTATTTGTCTTCCCAATTAATCCAATTCTAATCGGCACAGAATCTTTATTGCTTTAGAATATTTATCTCTGCCTAGATTTTCAGGCCGAAGATTTTTCTTTGATTTTTTCTAATGTTTGTGTTAATTCTTTAATTGCCCATTCAATTTCATCTATTTCTTCTTTAGAGATATGTCCTTTCCATTTTTCTAAAATAGTATTTGCAATTTCAGAACTATTGTAAAGTAAATTCCAATAAGGATGATGCTCAGCTGTAGCATATGCAAGCTCAGTTGCGTCATTTAATCCATTTTTTGCTCGTGCCAACCCCGTTATTTTTTCTCCAAAAATTTTGATTATGTCATTATCTAGATCGTTTTCTATTTTAATAGAAACGTTGTTTTTTTCATATTTTTCTACCAGCATCACTAAATCATTGTAAAAATCCTCAAAAGTGGCAATCATCTACAAAGCCTCTGATGCTCAGCTAACATACACCTGTTGAATACAACCTTAATTCCTGCTTTTCTTGCCAATTCTTCGCCCTCCGGATTATGGATGCCTTCTTGTAACCAAATCACCTTCGGTTTTTTCTTAATTGCCTCTTTAATTATTGGAAGAACTTTTTCGGATGGCCTAAAAACATCAACAATGTCAATTTCACCTTCAACTTGAGAAATCTCAGAAAAACATTTCTTCCCCAAAATCTCATTTGTTGTGGGATTCACAGGCGTGATCTCATATCCATTTTCAGATAAATATTTTGGAACAAATTGAGCTGCCTTTCTTGGATGTTTGGACATTCCAATAACTGTGATCTTTTTCAAGGAAAGAATACCCTCAATGTCTTCATCAGTATAGTTATCTTGTTCCATGTAAAGTACCAGTATAAGGTAAATATAATTTTTGAAGATGTTACAATTTTAATGAAAATTATCAATTAGAACAAAGTCCAAATACAGTAACAAAATTAAATAGATTAAAAATTGACTAAATCGATTTTAGTAACAGGGGCCACAGGATTTATTGGAACCAAGTTAGTTGAGAAGCTGCTAGAAAAAGAATACAGTGTTACTTCTTTAATTCGTGAAGGAAAATTTCCTCACTCCAATTCTAAAAGCATCATAGGTGATTTGACGGATTCACATTTAAATTTGCCAATTTCAAATACAGATTGCGTTTTTCATTTAGCATCACATACACCGCTTGAAAAAAATAAAAAAATATTAGAAAAAGTAAATTTGGGTGGAACTAAAAACTTGTTTAATCAAATTAAAGACAAGACAAAATCAATAATTTATATTTCAGGTTTGGGAGTTTATGGGGAACCAGAGGGCATTATAGTAGATGAAAAAACACCTTATAATCCAACAACGGATTTTGTAAAAATAAGATTAGATGCACAAAAATTTTTGGAAAGAAATTGTAAAGAGTTGGGAATTAATTTCACTGTAATTCACTTTGGAGATGTGTATGGAGCAGGAGGATGGTTCTATGAGTTTATGATAAAGCGGCTTTTAAAAAATACCTTTAGACTTCCAAAAAATGGAGATTACTACAAGGGATTTGTGCATGTCAACGATGCAGTTGGAAGCATGATTTCAATTTTAGAAAATCCTTCAAAAAATGAGACATTTATTGTATCAGATTCTATGCCATCCAAATTTAGAAATTTTGTTGACTTTACAGCAGACCAAATCGGAGTTAAGCATCCAGGAAACGTTCCTGTTTTTCTTGCAAAGGCAATTCTAGGAGGGGATTTGATAAAATTACTGACTACATCTATGAAGGTATCAAATACAAAAATTAGTCAATTATACGATTTTCAATTTCCATCATATAAAGAAGGTATTCCAAATGTAATTTCAGAATTAAGATCAAAACAATTACTAAAATAATATAAAAAGTGATACCGCAGAATATTTTAATCGTAAAATTTAATCAAAAGTGTGGAATCTGAACCCAAAGATTTGATAGTACTGGGAGCAATAAAAAATGGAATTACTAAATTTGATAAAATTAGAAAAACCACACAAATTGATGCAAAAGAATTAAATTCAATTCTTGAAAACCTTGAAAAGAAAAAATTCATTACAGTCTTGGAAAAAAAAGGATTGTTTGGACCTAAGATAGAAATTATTGCCACCGAGAAAGGGATAAACGAAGTAGACCAGCGAGTCCACGAGTTAAAAGAAAAATGGAATCAAATGTCCCTTCTTTACAAAACAGGTGACAAACAAAAATTAAAAGAATACATGGATGACAATAAATCAATTCTTCCAACAATGATGTTTTTTGGTGTGATGGATATGATGATGTTTTCGATGATGTTTGGGATGATGGGAATGATGATGTCAGATTATGTTCCCCAGGAAAGTATTCCAGATGGGCTAGAAGGTGACGGAATGAATGGGGATACGGATATGAGTGATGGCGGATTCGATTTTGACATAGGATTTTAAAATTTATTTAAAAAAAATTAATAGACTAACTTTTTCTTGAGTAAGTCTTATTGGTTTTGATACAGTACTTCTTGATATTCTTTGATTAGAGCATCAGTGATTTTTAGTACATAAATTGACTCTGCGTCACTCAAGTGATCACGTCCATCACCAACTGCATTTTTGATAACCTTATTGATTTTATTTATCAAAACAGGATTATTTCTAAATTCAAAACTCTCCATCGCCATTAAGGATATCATCATAAATTACTTAAAGAAGATCTTTCGTAACATGATTTTTTTACACTGAAAAGAACAGATTTTTAGAATTACTTACGCTTTCCAAGTTAATAAAAATAGGTAAGATCATACAAATTTAGTCTCGAATTAGTTTTTGAGCCCAAAATTTAGATTCTAAAATATTTGATCTCTTGGAACCTAAACTTCTTCTTTTTTTGTAAAAAATGGCTTGTTCATAGCGGTTTGTAATAATTAAAAAGCTACAATTTATTTATCACTAAATCTTTGAAATATTAGATACTATCCCTTCTTGACTCTATTGCCCAATATGTGTTCTTTTTGGGATTAGTATCCTTAGATTTTACAATATTAATTTTGATTACCGGCATTGCGCTGAGTTAGAAAATATAAGATGTCTTTATGAATATAATAAAACCTGTAGATTCAGAAAAAATGAATGGGAAAATGTATACTGAATTTTTTGGACTCCAAGAGATTAAACAAAAGTAACTGATTTAATCGTCAAAAATTTAGAAATTGTGATTGGTTTACAGTTCAGAAGATAATCCGGGATTGGCAAAGGTGTTGTCCTTTTTAAAATCACACAATACGGAATATTTGTCAGGCCAAGATTTAAGCGATGTTTTACGAATTAGCAGAGTTGCAGTTTGGAAGCATATTAAAAAAATAAAAGAACTAGGATATACAATTGAGACAAAACAAAAGTTAGGATACAGACTCTCAGGTAACACGGATTTATTGTTGCCTTGGGAGATAACGACTGGGCTGAAAACAAAAAAAATTGGAAAAAAAGTATTTTATTTTGAAAAAACAGATTCAACACAAAATCAAGCAGTAAAATTATCCTCAAATTCAAAAAATGATGGAGCAGTAATTATTGCCAAAACACAAACCAATGGAAAAGGAAGAACAAATCGAAAATGGGTTTCACCCGAGGGAGGAATATGGTTATCAATTATTTTGCATCCCAATTTTGATATTTCAGTGATGACACTTTTTCCAATTGCGTCGGCTCTTGCCTTATGTAAATCCATGGAAAAATCTTTTGAGGTTAAACCTGAATTGAAATGGCCCAACGACATTACAATCAAAGGTAAAAAGGTTGCAGGAGTGTTAGTAGATGCTTCTTTGGAATCCAATAAAATCGAGAATATTGTTTTAGGAGTTGGGATAAATTTTGATGTAGACATAAAAGAAATTGAAAAAGATTTGAAAAATACCGCTAATTTTTACGGGGTTGCATCATTGAAAAAACACCAAAAAGATACACCTCTTTTAGTATTTGTTCAAATGTTTTTAGAAGATTTAGAAAAAACATTAGAACTTCTAAATGCAGGTCAAATTAAAAAAATAATTAAAGAGTGGACTAGAAGATCATCAACTATTGGAAAAATCGTGGAATTGACTACAAATGAAGGAAAAATAAGAGGAAAAGCAATAAGAATCGATGAGGATGGAGCCCTGGTAATTTTTGATAAAAAAAATTCCAGAGTTTTAGCAGGAGATATCACTCATCTGAAAAAGTAGAGGTAAAATCAACACGATAATTATTTTTTAGGCTGATTTTTTCTAGTTTTTATGGTCCTTTTCGGGCTCTTTTCAGAAATAAGAGAGGACTGAGTTTTCAAAATTTCCTTTAGATCTTTTTGTATGTCAAAAACCGTTGCAAGCAACTGCTCTAACTCTTTTGAATATTGTTCATAGGCAAAAGTTAGTTCTGATTTTTTATTATTCACCTCAACTAGATGATCATTTGTGCGCAAAATATTGGTTGATTTTATCAATTCTGGAATTTCTTCAGACTCCTTTTCCAAATCATTCAAGTCACTAGTGATTTTCTGAATCTTTTTGCGTAGATCATAAATTATTTCTCCTGCCCCAATTTCAGTCAATCTACAAAAAGTTATCCTTTGTTGATAAAAGAATTTTCCTCAAGTTGACCAAAGTACACATGAGAAAATTAACAAAAACGAAGAATTGGGCACAAATTAGAAATAAAATCTGTTTGGATGTTATGTAGTGCGGTTAATTAATAAAATAAGTCAAATGTTATTTCTAGTCATTATTACTTCTAGCTTTAGCATCGCCCCTGCCCTAGGGCAAACATCAGAAGAATCCAAATTGTTTGATCAAGCAAATGAATATTTCAAAGACGGGCAATACAAGGAATCAATTACAATTTATGATGAAATTTTAGTTCAGATTCCAAATAATATTTCTACTCTAAAAATGAAGGGAATCGCACAGAGCAATTTAGGGAATCATGAAGAATCGCTAAAACAATTTTTTACAATACTTCAATACAAACCAGACGATGTTATTGCCCTCACAGGCATGGGCGTAGGATTTGGAAATCTTGGGGAATATCAAGAGGCCAAAAATTATTTTGAAAAGGCCCTTGAGAAAAAACCAGACAGCACAGTAATTAAAAACTACAAAGAATTTGTAGATAATATTATTTCAAAATATCCATATACTCCCACTGAAAAGCCAGGAAAAAGCAAAATAAATTCCCAAATTAAGATTCCAGATTGGATTAAGTCAGTTGCAAATTGGTGGTCACAGGGCCAAATCGAAGATGAAGAGTTTGTCAAAGCACTGCATTTCCTAATTGAAAATAAAATTATCAACTTGCAAGTGATTCCTGCAGAGAACAACCCCACAAATAAAATTCCAAATTGGATTCGAGAAAATTCTGGATGGTGGGCAGATGGTAAGATAAATGACCAAGAATTTGTATCTGGGTTACAATACATGATGGAAAATGGAATTATTAAAATTGAAATTCAGCAATCGCTTGAAGAATTACAAAAAGAAAAAGATGCCGAATTTATTTTGTTTGAAAAATATCTCAGAGAAATTTCAAAAAACATATCACATGAAAAAAGATACATCGAGTACCCCAATCCAAGTGATGATGTAATTAAAAAATTTCTTAGAGATTACATAAAATGGAATTTTGAACAGGAGGTAAAATCAGCATCGGGAAATTTTCCTGATCCAAGTTTTGAGGTAATAGATGAGGTATATGTAATACGTTACAAGGTATTCATAAATGAACAACCCACTGGATTACCTTTAGATCATGTGAGTACCTTGAAGAATTCCTTTGAGTTTTGGGAGGCTCAGGAATTAACGATTAATGATAAAACTGCCAAGTTTGAATTTGATATTATCAACGAAAAGCAATATGCAAACGTTTGGATCACTTGGGTTATTCGAAATCTTGGAGACGGAGTATTAGGCCATGCACATTTAGGAAAAGGAGTGGTTGAAGTTGCCTTGGGAGATTTCAATTGTGACGGTAGTTTTCAGTTATATGATGTAAAAAGTGTGGAGAAAATAATGACTCATGAACTAGGTCATTCTGTGGGTTTGCCCCACGTAGATGATTCAAACAACATCATGTATCCTTCATTGTCGCCAAAATATGCATATTGTTTATTGAGTTAATAATTTTATTTTGAGACTAGGACAAGTTTAGGGTTGATAAAATTTTTCAATTTTTAATTAAAAATATTGAAAATTTCTCATTTATTATAAAATTAACAATAAATTAGCTTGACCTACACACCAATAACCCGTAGAAACTATGTAAAAACGATAATAACCAAAATACCGTTTTTTTTACAAGAATGTTAAAAAGCACAATTATTTCTGGACCAAAGTGTCCTTCATGTGGTGATAAAAAAATGGTTACGGATCAAAATACAGGCGAATTATTTTGTGGAAAATGTGGATTTGTAGTAACAGATAAAATTTCAGACACAGGGGCCGAATGGCGTTCCTTTGCAAACGATGAAACAAACAGAACGCGTGTTGGTGCAGGTACATCTTTGACCATGCACGATATGGGATTATCGACAATAATTGGAACTCAAAACAAAGACTCTACAGGAAAACCGTTAACCTCAGCTATGAAAAGTTCAATTGAAAGATTAAGAACATGGGATAGTAGAACACAAGCTCATTCATCAGCAGACAGAAACCTTCGACAAGCACTAAATGAGATGGATAAATTAAAAGACAAATTAGCCCTAACTGATGCAGTAATCGAAAAAGCAGCCTACATTTATCGTAAAGCTATGGAGAAAAAATTAGTTAGAGGTCGTTCAATACAAGGATTGGTTGCAGCTTGCCTTTACGCATCATGTAGAAATACAGAAACACCAAGAACATTAGACGATATTGCAAAAGGGATCAATATCCGAAGAAAAGATGTTGCAAGATGTTATAGACTGATTTTTCGAGAATTAGAGTTAAAGATGCCAGTAGTTGACCCCGTAAAGGGCGTATCAAGAATTGCAAGCATTGCAAAACTTACAGAAAAAAGCAAAAGAAAGGCAGTATCCATTCTTGAAAAAGCAAAGAAATTAGGCATAGTTGCAGGAAAAGATCCAATGGGAATAGCTGCTGCGGCCTTGTATTTGGCTTGCATTAATACTGGAGAGATAAAATCACAAAAAGACATCTCAATCGCATCAGGAGTTACCGAGGTAACAATTAGAAACAGATGTGCAGGTTTGAGGCAAATGATTAAAACAGAATCAATTCAATAGAAAATTTATCAATAGATTACATACTATATTTTTTAAGTCGATTATATTCTAGTTTATCCCAAGGAAAAACGATGTAAGAATTGTCGTTCGTTTTTTTACCATAGATAAGCTGTTTTGGGTATTTTTTTCCACGTCTAGCAAACAATGCCGCGTATACAAACTTAGAAGGAGTGTCAACCTTGTTAATTATTTTTTTAAATGTGTTTCCCGAATCATAAATGTCATCTACAAAAATAGAATCAGAGGAAATTTTTTTCTGGTCCACCAATATTGTATCAAACCCAAGATGATCTGCAAGTAATCTTGCTGGAACCAAACCCCCACGACTGATAGTAGAAATGCTGGAAAATTCCTGATTTAATGAAGTTATTTTCTCCGAGAGAATTTTGGTTAATTTTTCAACTTCAGACCAGATGATTTTTTCATAGTTTGAATTTTTTAATACCAATTAATTTCTCACCGTTAAGATTATCGTAAACAAATCAAAATGTACTCATTTTATTTTTTAATGGCTCAATAATTTTTAAAATCTTGAAGGGTACCTTTCCAAAATCCACTTCTTTTTCAGTGGATACTAAAAGAACATCGTCTTGGGCAAGCGGAAAGCTCATCACAATGACTTTTTCTCTATAAGACAGTGAAAAGTGAACCTGGCCAAACTCATTATCAAACTCGCGTCTCATGCGGACTCGTAATGCCAATTCCATAAACATCATCTCGTCTTGTTTTTGGGCTTCAAGGGACATGATTCCTTTTTTCATCCCTCCAGCCATTAGGTGTCCTCTACTATTGATGATTCTAGCAGACCTCATTTTAGGATCTAATTTTACGATTTTTTGGCAGATTTTTTCTAGCTCTTCTACATTGTCCATTTGTCTATTTTAACAAGCGATCTATTTATTGCGAGCTGTGCTACTAGTAATTCGTGAAGCCTCAAACTCCCGAAGAGACTGTAGAATACTACAAACACATGTCCTTGTTTTGGACTGATCTGATACACTTGATGTCAAGTAAGCCCCAAGCCCTAGGGTCAACGGGACCTATGAGAGCATTTGCAGCAAATTCCAAAAAAGTATCAACCGAACTAATTGAAATAAATGAAAGTCTCCTCCAGTTTAACAAATTTGTTACGGAGTATTACAAGCAATTAGCAGAAACTTGGAACGATGCACAGAAAAAAGTGAATCTGAAAGCGCCTGAAGTACCCCAAGATGTTGAGCAAATTGATGCCTTCAAAAGAATATGGATTGATATTTTTGATAATGATTTTACAGAATTGTTTGATTCAAAGAAGTTCGGAGAGAACTATGGGAAACTAGTTTCAAAAGAATTGGAACTAACAAAGCATTGGAATAATATTACAAACGTAATACTTCAATCAGTTAATTTACCAAGTAAAGAAGAAATAGATGAAGTGTATAAAGAACTACATTCACTTAAAAAAAGAGTAACCAAATTAGAAATTGAAACAAAAAAGAAAAAGGAAATGAAAAAAAATGAAAAGTGAGACTGCAATTGACCCCAAAATAATGGAGGAAATTATCAAATTTAATAAAAATGTCATTAATGCACCCTCACATGTTGCAGCGCCTGATGAAATTGTTTTAGAGGTAACTCCACATGATGTAGTGCAAGAAATGGACAAAACAAGATTATTACACTACAAACCCTTGACTGACAAGCAACACAAAACACCTTTGCTAATTTCTTATGCATTAATAAACAGATATCATATTTTAGATATACAACCAGAAAAAAGCTGGGTAAGAAATCTTGTGCAACAAGGATTTGATGTATACATGTTAGATTGGGGAAGTCCTACGGCCATGGACAAGTATCTTGATTTTGATGATTACGTTAATGGTTATTTAGATGGAGCAGTGGAATTTATAAAAAATGAATCTTCAGTTGAAAAAATATCCCTGCAGGGGTATTGTACTGGTGCAACTTTGGCAACTGCATATACTACACTTCATCCAGAAAGTGTAAAAAATTACATTGCCACCGCACCAGTGATTGATGGTTGGAGAGATACCACTGTAATTAGCAACCTTGCAAAAAACATGGATGTCGACAAGATGGTCGAAACCATAGGCAATATGCCTCCTGAATTTATGTACTATTGCTTTTCGGTTCTAAAACCTTTTGAGCAAGGTATTGAGAAATACGTGAAATTTTTCAAGAATATTGATAACAAAAAATACGTAGATAACTTTTTGCGAGTAGAAAAATGGCTTAGTGATACTCCCCCAATTCCAGGAGAATTATTCAAACAATGGATAAAGGATATCTATCAAGACAATTTATTGATCCAAAACAAAATGTATGTAAATAATAGCCACATAGATTTGAAAAAAATAGACATGCCTATTTTTACCCAGGTAGCTGTAGGTGACCATCTAGTATCACCTGAATGTAGTATGCCTTTACACTATGCAGTAGGAAGCGAGGATAAAACCCTGAGAATGTATCCTACAGGTCATGTTGGAATGATTGCTAGCTCACTATCTCAGAAAAAAGTTTTACCAGAACTTGGCAAGTGGTTGCTTGAAAGATCCTAAAAAAATAAAAGATGAAAGATAAAAAAATTAACCACTAGTTGTTAGGCGTGGTAAATGCGGTAATCCATGATTTAAGGATGTTTTTGTTTAAATCAGCGAATGATTTTGCATTGTCGTTAAAGGTTTTGATGTTTTGTTGTGTTGCATCAATTGTCGCTAGTGCTATTTGATTTTGCATTGAAGCTGCTTTTGCAAATTCTTCTGTTGAATCATGAATTGCTCTGATTGTTGTTTCAGGAATATTTGCTGCGATGCCGATTTTCTTTGCATATTCTTTTTGTAATGCGATTGAAGAATCTACAATATTTTCGTATGCTTGCAAGTATTCTTGTTGTACGTTGGTAATTGATTGGTGATATTGTGGTACTGATTGTTTAATGCTTGTGAATAATTTATCTACGTTTTGCTGGTATACTGAAAATGCGTCTTTTGGAGTTCCTTGTGTTTGTTCGTTTTTACTCATTGTTTCACCTCCTTATTACCTGATTTTTTTCCTATAGGAAGGATAATGACTTGAACCAAGTCTCCCTCTCCCAGTCTAAGAGCATTTCTTTCTGCCTCTGGAATTGAAATTCTGCCAGCACTGCCAACAGTTGTTTTGTAAGCTCCCCAATTCATGAAAGATGGAAGCATTTGCCCAATGTTGAACATTGTATCCATGCTGTTACTTTGAAGGTTTTTCATATTCTCCATCACATTGGACTGTGTGTTTCTGGTTGTGTCAGACATTGTTTTTAATGTCTCAAGAGGATTGAAGGTGTTTGAACTTTGGTTGTTCATCAATGAGCCAAAATTTTTCATAAATTCAGCCTGTGCGCGCCCACTTTTTTGTATCCAGTCTTTGAACATTGAAGTAGGATCATATTGGCTATAATTACCGCTCATTGGTAATATTTGGTTTTATGATGTATTTAACTCTATGGTTGATCATCGTTTAAAAAATTAATAACTATCTTCGAAAATCCTTCAGGATTTTGAACGTAAGGAGTATGACCACAACCATCCATTCTGTAAAACCTGCAATCTTTGATGGCAGACACAAACCCATCAGCGTGTCGTATAGGAATTACATGATCCATTGCCCCCCAAATTATCAAGGAAGGAACGTTGATTGATTTTAATTTATTTGTAATAATTTCAGAGTTTTTTAGGCCAAGAATAGTGGACATGAAAGCCATTTTTGCATTTGGCAATTTCATTCTTTCAATAAAACCTGTAATAATTTTTTCGTCAGCCTCAATACCTGATCCTTCCATCATTTCGAATGCATTTTTCGCGTTTATTTCGTTGGGATAAAGCGCCGCCATTATATATGCATCCAGGGCAGGGGTAGATTGCTTCATAATTCCGGAAGGAGACACAAGAATTAATTTTTCTATATTGGAATTTTTAGATGCATATTCGGCAGTTACTTGGCCACCTAATGATGAGCCAACAATAGGAGGATTCTCAATACCAGTTAAATCTAAAAATTTCCTTAAAAAATCTGAAAAAAAATCAGTGGTATAATCTACTAAGGGTTTATCACTATATCCAAATCCTATTAGATCTGGGATTATGAGACGATAATCTTTTGCCAAGTAAGGAATGGTCTTATTCCATCTCTCAGCAGATGCACCTAAACCATGAACTAAAACTATCGTTTTTTTTGAATGGCCCTTTTCCAAATAACGGATTTTATTTCCATCAACATGAATGAAATTTTCCTGCATCATTTTTGCTTCAATAATTATCAATAGATAAACATTAACGTGTATTATCGATCTATTGATTTTATAGTTTTTTTAAAAAAATTTAGAAATTTGGTATCTATGTTTTTTAATATCGAATTTGAGGGTAAATTATGATAAAAAAGAAGGTAACTAAAATTCTTGTTCCTCTGGATGGATCAAAGAATTCTTGGAGAGGGCTAGAAATGGCAATTTCAATAGCCAGGCAATTTGGAGCCACAATTACAGGGGTTTATTCAATTTATTCACCACCACACTCAGAATTTAGGGGAGTTGGTTCAGTAGAAGAGTCGCTAAACAAAGAGGTAAAAAAAATACTAGATGAGGCAAAAGTACTTGCAGCCCAAAATGGTATTGTTTTTAAAGAAAAATTGATGCGAGGAGATATTGGGTATAACATTGTAAAACTTGCTCATAATAAGAAAGAGAAATTCAACCTCATAGTAATTGGAAATAGAGGAAGGGGATCTTTAAAAGAGATGTTTTTTGGGAGTGTGTCAAATTACGTTATTCATGCCTCTAAAATTCCTGTCCTGCTAGTAAAATAATTCTAGGACAATCCGTGTTTTTGAAAATATTTTTGATGGTATTCCTCAGCAGTGTAAAATTCCGGAGAAGGAACTATTTCAGTTACGATTGGTTTTGAAAATTTGCCAGAAGAATTTAATTTTTCTTTTGATTTTTGTGCAGTTTGTTTTTGGGAATCATCGTGAAAGAAAATAGAAGACCTGTACTGAATTCCAACATCTGGACCTTGACGATTAAGAGATGTGGGATCATGATTATTCCAAAACACATCTAATAATTCTTCATATGAAATTTCATCTGGGTCATACTCAATTTCTACTGCTTCGGCATGTCCTGTTTTATCCGTGCATACTTCTTCATAAGTTGGATTTGCCAAATTTCCTCCAGTATATCCGGCTTTAGTGGATTTTACTCCTTTTGTTTTTCGAAACAAATCCTCAACATGCCAAAAACAGCCAGCGCCAAAAGTTGCCTTCAATATAAAAAACTTTGTTTGAAACTAAATTAAAACTATTCTATACAATCTTTCTCATAGAACAATTATTTCCTTAAAAAAAGACATAGAACTAAAATTTGAATTGAATTTTTAGATCAACACATATTCAATAAAAGAAGTTAATAATTTTAAAATTAAAGTATTATTTTACATCAGTAAATATTTCGACTACTTTTTTTGCCAAATTTTCTATATTGACGTTTGGTTCAGCAGAAATCAAAAGAAGGATTTGAGATAGCGGAAATGGAAAACTGATTAAGACGGCCTTATCTCGCCTTGCTGCAATATAATTAATAGGTCCCAGACTTTCATCAAATTCCTTTCTTATGGAGGCTTTTGAAACAAAATTATAAAATGCTTGGAGTTTAGTTTCATCATTCTCATATGGAGTAAGACCTTCTTTGAACCCACCTAAAACCAAATTTCCCTGAATATCCACAATACCTGCAAATCTAATTTCCGGCTCTTTTAGGAGGTTTTTACATTTTTCATCATATAATTGAAAACTTGAATCACTTTGGTTTGACAATCAGAAGACAATACAAGATTTCAAAAATAAAAACTTTGTCTAAATTGCGAAATATGGTTACGACCAAGAAAATAAATGAGAATTTAAAACTTGCATTTCAAAATAAGATAATCTATCATTTTTTCTTCGGCGGCTTTTTTCATTTTTAACATCGATTTGAAGAGGATTTTTTCAACAAAATCAGGATATTTTTGCTGGATTGATTTTTTTAAAAATTCTCTATTTTTTGTATAATAGTCAGATAAAGGAGCATAAACATGATCTCCTATTAATTGCTGTTCAGTTATTGTAAATCCTTTACTAACAACTAATTTTTTTATAAAATCAACATCATAATGCTCAGAAGACCAAGTAAACTTTAGAATCCCTAATTTTCTAATTGATGCATGGGATAAAGTTACAGGTAAGGCTAAAGCAAGTATTCCGGATTTTTTCAAAATCCTCTTAGATTCAGAAATAAAACCATCAAGTGGTTTAAAATGCTGAGATGATTCTAATGCCAAAACACGATCTACAGAATTATCAGCAAATGGAAGTTTAGTGGAAGTTGAATTTATAAATTCAATGTTCTTTTCATGACCAGAAAAACAAAGTTGTTTGTAATTAATATTTACACAATTCAAATTTAATTTTTCATAAAGATTTCTCCAAAAAATAGCTGGTGCTGAAAGTCCACTGCCCACATCTATTGCAGTATGTGCATTTTCAAGTTCAGCAAATCTGCCAAAAAAATCGCAAAGATTTTTTTGAGCCAATATAGGTTCTTTAATTTTTTCTGTCCAATAACCAAAATTCAACATTGAACCGCCTGTAGCAACTTGCATGACAGGAGATAAAGAATCATAGAGATTTATGACATCTTTTTCATTTCGTCTAAGCGTCCAAAGAAGGACATCAAGAGGGTTTATTGTGACCAATAAGACTTTCAAATTATTTTAAAAGTAATCCTATTAATTTCTAAGGGAAAAACCAGATCAGATGTAGGTAAGTACATTTTATTAGTTCTAAAATTCAAATTAGTTTATGTCCGACTGGGATTCAGATGTATTTAATGAACTTCTCATAGCTAAATGGTCGGACAGATTTGTTGCATGGCTAATTGATTTTATCATAATTACCTCAATTTCAGCGGCGATTGTAGCTTCTGTTTTTGGCGTTACAAATTTCGAATGGAATGAAAATACCATGTTTTCTGAAAGTACTAGCTATATACCAGCTAGTCTTTTATTTTTTTCTTATTGGATAATTTCAGAATACAAAGCAGGACAATCAATAGGAAAGAAAATTCTTCATTTGAAAATAGTAAACATTGATGGTAAATCACCGTCATTTTTAGGCGTGGTAATTAGCAGTTTTGGTAAATCATTTCTTTTACCTATTGACTTAGTTTTAGGATTAATTTTTACAAACCAAAAAAGACAGAGAATTTTTAATAAAATTGGAGATACAATTGTCCTTAAAATAAAAAATACAGAAATTGATTCCCAAAATATCAAATATAAAAAAGACTGAATTTTGTCATTTTTTCTTATGTTAAAATATTATAGAATTAACCAACAGATCTATTATCTACTTTAGATCTGTTTTTTTTAAGAAATGTCTAATACCCAAACAAAAGAATGGTGGCTTGGTCTTCCAGAAGAACTTCAAACAGATATAGAGTTAGAAGAATAAGCAATTAGCCTGCCAATTATCAAATATCTGTAAAGAAAACAAAACGTCGAGTTTTGCCGTCTTACTGAATTGTTTAATTTTGTTCTTTTTTCACTAGAGTTAATGTGGATCTTACTTTATCGAGTTTTTTAATATTCCAAGATATGGTCTCGCGTATTTTTTCAATGTGTTCTGACTCCATCTTTACCACCATATCATAATCACCAAAAGTTCTTTCAACCCGAGAAACTTGTTCCAATTTTTCCAATTCTTCTATTATTTTTTGTTCAGCACCCAAATCACTTTTTATCAAAACATATGCAATAGTCACTAATTCATTCGTAAAAATATGATATTTCAAAGTTGGTATTTTGTTAAAAATATAAAGATAATTTTGTGAAAATCTTGGTTTTAATCACGTTTAATAAAGTTAGAAAGTTCCACCTTATCCAATGTTTAGGGCAATATACTCCCAAAAACCAATAATTTTCCACACCAATAATAATTAGAATGCTCATCAAGGAGGAAACAGACTATTAAATGCAAAATTAGGTTTTTAAAATTAAAGAAAGAATTATTCTAAAATATTTACTATTTACTGCATTACTTGATCCCCTGTTTTTCCATTTGAGTTTATAGTTACTTTGCATCCAGAATCATTATTTGAAGTTGTAATAACAGCAACACTGCTTCTTTGTCGTGTAAAGTAGTACACTATGGCTGCAGGCCAAATCAAAATTGCCAATATTATCACTATTGCATAACTAAATTCTCGATTACCTTACTAGTAAACTAAGAATTTAGCTCGTAATTGTCGCTAAGAGTTTGTTTAGTTGTATTGGTTTTTTCAAGCAATCTTGAATGCCCTCCATATGCAGCAAATCATTAATTTGGCTATCAGTAAACGCATTTGCAGAAAAGATAACAATTTTCTGATCTTTTAGAATTTTTTCTTTTTCTAGAATTTGAATAATATCAATACCGCTTAATTCTGGCATGGAAATATCCAAAAGAACAACATCAAATTTTTCTTCTTTAATTTTCTCCAATCCATCTCTTGGATCATTAGTTACAATATTCTCAAAACCCTTTGCCTTTAGAAATCGTGAGAGTAAACCTGTAATGTCTTGATTATCGTCAACAATTAGCACTTTCATGAATAAGATATCTCTTTGTTGTTTATAGGAACATGTATGTTTTTAAAATGACATTTTAGAAAATTATTCTCTCAAAAAAAATAATTAGTTTTTTTATTTAATTTTTTTATTTTAAAAATGGAGTCGTGCATAGCTTTCGCTAGGTGGAATTAAAAATAATTCATCGTGCAGTCGTGTATTTGTTTTCACTTGGTGAATTCAAAAATGAATTCATCGTGCATAGTCTCTATGTAAGTGGCTGAACCGGTGTGTTGGTCTATTAGTAAAGGCTGGCTCATCACTCGCCGAAGCTTGTGATCTACACCACCTTCCTATCAACGCAGTCTTCTGCTGCCGACCTTCATCTTGCGAAAGAATATCTTGTCTCGGGATAGGATTCGTGCTTAGATGCTTTCAGCACTTAGCCTAAACGGCTTAGCTGCCCGGCCTGCCTTATCAGACAACCGGTAAACCAGTGGCCACGCTGCTCTGTTCCTCTCGTACTC
>Ga0224508_10001635_pt1 | contig 19913 bp, 17 predicted proteins | sample SF_Jan12_sed_USG_4_FD_170157 | JGI IMG/M metagenome (GOLD analysis project Ga0224508, IMG submission 170157) | Sediment microbial communities from San Francisco Bay, California, United States - SF_Jan12_sed_USGS_21 | ecosystem: Environmental > Aquatic > Marine > Sediment | place: USA... | reverse complement strand
ACCAACCGCGTCCATCCGGTCGTCGATCGCCGTGATTTTCAGCCTCTGAGGCTCGGGTTTCATCGAGTGGCGCGGGCGCTGACCTAGACGCCTCATTACAATGGCTGGCGGGAGGAACAGACCCGACCATGACCGTGCCCCAGGCCAACGCGATCTCCATCCCTGTCGGGCGACCGGTCAGCCTGACCGAGGCGTTCCTTTTCTCGGTAACGGTCCACCTCACGATCCTGGCGATACTCTTCTTTCTGGGCCTGCTTTCCGTGCTGTTCGAGCAACCCGTCCAGCAGAAAACCGACGACGACAAGAGTGTGCGTTTCACGTTTGCGCCCGAGGTCGAGCAGGCCGAGGAAGGGGCGGTCGAGGGTCGCTCCGACTTGATCCCTCCGACGCCGCCCGTGGAAAGCCCCCCCGATCCGGACGCCCGTGCGACGCTCGACGAACCGCGGCCACGAATCCTCCCGGTCCCCGGCGAGCGGGTCGCGGCGATCGAACCCGACACGGACGCGGACGCGGACGAGCCGCCGTCCGACGGCCTGGACGAGGGTGTCGCTGGGGGCGAGACCCGGGAACAAGGAATCGATGCGGATGAACCGATTGACGAGCGGGAGCTCCAAACCGCCGCCGACGGCGACTCGCCCGCCGACGAGAACATCGAAACGGAGCTCGATCTGCCCGAGACCGACGATGGTGGCTACGCGATGCTCGAGCAGCCAAGCGTGCCGGAGCCGCCCGCGCCGGGTCGGCCGTTCGGACCGTCTCTCGACGAGCGCATCTCGGACTTCGGTCGCGCGGTCCAGAAAATCCGTGCGGCACCTTCGCCGCAACCGATGCGCGAACCGGCCAAAGTGTTCGAACCGGACTGGCCGAGCCTGCCACCGACGGGTCAGACCCTGGGTAACCTGACTTTCGAGAGCGGGGACTTCGATTGGGAAGATTACGGACGCCAGATCTACTGGATCATCTGGCGAACCTGGCACAACCGTTTGTTCTCCCGCGTCGATGATTTCGAAAAATGGGCCCAGCAAAACAACATTGGGATGCTCAACCACATCAACGCCGTCCAATTCACGATCGAAAGCAACGGTGAGATAAGCAGCATCGTCCTGGAAACCGACTCCGGGATGGTCCCGTTCGATCTTTCCTCGACCGAAGCCCTCGAGGAGGCCGTCCTGCCGCCGCTCCCCGACGACTTCCCCCGCGACAGAGAAACCGTGCACGCGCAGTTTATCGGGTACGGCCAGATCGGCAGCATGCGCCGCAGCCTACAGGAATTCAAGCGCCGCGGGTGGTTCTAGGGACGCCGTTTGACGGCTCCCGTACGCGCTGGGTAGGATGCCCTCGAGGAGAGTGTGACGAATGAATCGCGATGACTTGATCTACGACTGGGACGCCGAGAGTGACGGCTCCGCCGCCGCGGTTCCGGCGCCGGTGATGCTCGATGACGAGACGCTCCGGGACGGGCTGCAATCGCCCTCGGTGACGGACCCCACGATCGACCACAAGAAGAAAATCCTGCATCTGCAAGACGAGCTCGGGATCGAATCGACGAACGTGGGCCTGCCTGGGGCCGGGCCACGAGCGGTCGCCGACGTCGAGGCCCTGTGCCGCGAGATTGCCGATCAGAAGCTGGCGATCCGGCCGAACGCCGCCGCACGCACGATGCTTTGCGACATCCGGCCGATCGTCGATATCTCGCAGAAAACCGGGATGCCGATCGAAGCCTCCGTGTTCATTGGTTCATCCGCAATTCGTCAGTACGCCGAAGGCTGGGACGAAGCGTTTCTGCTCAAGCAAACAAGCGAGTCGATTCGCTTTGCGCGCGATCACGCCATGCAGGTGATGTACGTCACCGAGGACACGAGCCGGGCGCACCCGGAAATGCTGCGCAAGCTATACACCGAAGCGGTGCGTTGCGGTGCGCAACGGGTCTGCGTGACCGACACGGTCGGGCACGCCACCCCGGCGGGGGCTTCACGGCTGATCCGTTTCATCCGCGGAGTGGTCGAGGAAGCCGGTGGCGCAGACGTCGGTGTCGATTGGCACGGGCATCGCGACCGCGGGATGGGATTGGCCAATTGCTTGGCCGCGTACCGCGCCGGTGCGACGCGCGTTCACGGCTGTGGCCTCGGGATCGGGGAACGTTGCGGCAATGCGGAGATCGATCTGCTGCTGGTCAATCTGAAATTGCTCGGTTGGATCGACCGTGACCTGTCCAAGCTCGGCGAGTACTGCAAGGCGGTGTCCGAAGCGACCGGTGTTCCGATCCCGAGTAACTACCCGGTGGTCGGGACGGACGCATTCGAGACCGCAACGGGTGTGCACGCCGCCGCGGTGATCAAGGCTTACCGCAAGGGTGACGACTGGCTTGCCGATTCCGTCTATTCGGGTGTGGTCGCATCCGATTTCGGATTCCGCCAGAAAATTCGCGTCGGCCCGATGAGCGGGCGATCCAACGTGATCTTCTGGCTCGAGGAACACGGCATCGAACCGACGGGCGAGCTTATCGATCGCGTGTTCGAAGCAGCCAAGAAATCCAACAGACTCCTCGAGGACGGTGAGATCCGCAGCCTCATTGCGACGGCGGCAGAGGCTTGAGCGAACCCTCCTCACCCGAAAAAATTCGGTTCGCCGACTTCGGTCTTCGGCCGGAGTTGATGGCGGCGCTCGAGCAGGTCGGATTCGAAGAACCGACTCCGATTCAATCGCAAGCAGTCCCGATCTTGCTCCGTGGCGGCGACCTCGTTGGCGTCGCCGAGACGGGGACCGGAAAGACGGCGGCCTTCCTGTTGCCGATCCTGAACGGCATGGAGCCCGGCGGTTCCGATCCGCAGGCGCTCGTGATCTGCCCGACCCGCGAACTCGCCATGCAGGTCGCCGGTGAGGCCAAACGATTCGGCGCGGCGATTGGTGCACGCACCGTCCTGGCCTATGGCGGAACCTCGTCCGGTCACCAGAAGGCGGACCTCCGGGAAGGCTGCGAGATCGTCGTGGGAACCCCCGGTCGGCTGCTCGATTTCGTCCAGTCCACATGTCTGTCGCTACGCAAACTGAAGCACCTGGTCCTCGATGAGGCCGACCGCATGCTCGACATGGGTTTCATCAATGATGTCGATGCGATTCTCCGAAAGACCCCGATGAGCCGCCAAACGATGTTGTTCTCGGCCACGTTCCCCGATGAGATCGCGGAACTCGCCGAGCGTTACATGCTGCACCCCGAGAAGGTCCAGACGCACCAGCGCGTTCGGGTGACGAGCAAGGTCGATCACGCTTTCTACCCGGTGTCCAAGAACGAAAAGGAAGCGTTGTTGATCGAGATCCTGCGTCGCGAAAGACCGCGGAAGAGCCTGATCTTTACCGCGACTCGGGAGGCGACGTCCGAGCTGGGGACCGCCCTTCGGCGGCGGCGCTACGACGTGATCTCGCTCTCGAGCCTACTCTCGCAGGCCAACCGCGAACGTGCACTCGAGTCGTTCCGTAAAGGGGAGTGCCAGATTCTGGTGGCGACGGATGTCGCGGCTCGCGGGATCGACATCTCGGACATCGACATGGTCGTCAACTTCGATGTCCCGATGCACGCCGAAGACTACGTTCATCGCATCGGTCGCACCGGTCGGGCGGAGCGTAGCGGGAAGGCCGTCACGCTGGTCTGCGAGTTGGACGGTCGCCGTACGCGCGACATCGAGAAACTACTCGGTGAACCCATTCGCCGGGTCAAGCTGGATGGATTCGATTACCGCCGTTGGCCGGTCGAGGGTTCGGCGCGCCCCTCCGGGCATGGCTCCAGGAGCGGTGCCGGGCGGCGCGATTCGCCCGGCAAACGGAGCTCCGGTGGATCGCGCAGCGGCGCCAACCGCGGCGGACGAGGCCGGAGGCGTGGCGGAGGCGAACGCTAAGACCCCCGCGTTTGCACCGTCCCAAACCCCCGAATAGGATGCTTCCATGTCGTTGATCGAAATCTTCCAGGCCGGCGGGTTTCTGATGTACCCGTTGCTCGTGGCCTACCTCCTCACCGCGGCAATCATCATCGAACGCGCGCTTAATCTGCGCGAATCGCGCGTGCTCAACCAACACGTCGTCGATCACATCACCGACCTCGTCGAGGCCGGACGACCGGAGCGGGCGATCCAGGCCTGCCGCGATAACGTGTGCATCTTCACGAACATCGTCGTCGCCGGACTGGAGATTGCGGGCAAAGGGGAGATGCGCGCTAAAGAGGCGATCGAAGATGCCGGTCGTCACGAGACGGTCAAGCTCAAGCGCTACCTGAACGCCCTCGGAACGGTCGCGGCGGTGGCCCCGCTGGTGGGTCTGCTCGGGACGGTCACCGGGATGATCCTCGTGTTCCGTACAATCGCGCAGGCCAGCGGCGGGCAGGCCGCGGAGTTGTCCACCGGCATTTTCCAGGCGCTGATCACGACCGCGACGGGACTCCTCGTCGCGATCCCGGCGCTGATCGCGCACAACGTTTTTCAGGAGAAGGTCGAGAGCATCGTCACGGGGCTCGAACGAGCCTCGCTACGGGCGCTTCGCGGTTTGTTTCCCGCGCAGGCGGATGGTCCAGCCACACCACTGCCCGACAAGAGCCGCTGATGCAGTTTCGACCCAGCGGTCGTTCGGAGGTCGCCATCAACATCGCCCCGCTGGTCGATGTGGTGTTCCTCCTTGTGATTTTTTTCGCAGTCTCGACGACATTCCTCGAGACATCAGGGTTGGAATTGACGCTTCCGACCTCCTCGTCGACGGCCGATAACGCACCGCGTGAAGTCACGATCGCCGTATCGAAGGATAGCGTGCTGTACCTCGATGGTGAGCAGATGACCGAGGAACGTTTGGCAACCGAACTACGCGAGCGACTCTCCGAGCAGGACGAGAAGCTCGTCGTCCTCCGCGCGGATACGCTGACGCCTCACGGCAACGTTGTCCGCATCATGGACCTTGCGCGCGAGGCCGGGGCAACGGCACTCCAGGTTGCGGCGCGCCGGGACGCCGAATAGGCGCCGATCGATGGGGCGCCTGCGCATCATCGCCGGCGACATGAAGGGTCGGCGTCTGACGGTCGTCGACGGACCCGGTCTACGCCCGACCTCCGATCGCGCGCGGGAGGCGCTGTTCAGTATCCTGGCGGACCGTCCCTCCGGGGCGCGGATGCTGGACGCCTATGCGGGCAGCGGAGCGATCGGATTCGAAGCGCTCAGTCGCGGGACCCGGTACGTGACCTTCGTCGATTCGTCGAAGCCCGCGATCCGTGCGTTGGAGCGGAGCCGGGCCGACCTGGGCTGTCTGGATCGTTGCCGGGTCGTCGAGGGGGACGTGGTGGCCCTGTTGGATCGTGGGGCCCTGGCCGGACCGTTCGATCTCGTCTTCGCCGATCCGCCCTTTGGGATCGGGGAGCACGATCGTTTCCTGGAGGCGGTCGGACGCCACGCCCTCGTGGTCCCCGGCGGGCTTTTGGTCCTCGAGGACGAGGTGCAAAAAAACCAGGAAACTCAACCCGATCCCCCCGGATTAGCCACGGTTCGGCGGGCCATCTACGGTCGCTCGGTGCTGAACATCTTCCAGGCCCTCCCGGGTGGTTGAAATCCAGGTTTTCTGGATTATATTTGCTCGCGACGCACTATTATTTGTGACGGAACCACCCCCCGGTCCGGTCTTGTCGATTCGTCCCGGGGAATCTCCTGGATGGTCGGAATTCCTTGACTTAATTCTCCGACCCCAGGAAGATGAGCGGCGGTAATAAAGCGTGCGTTGCGGGAGAATGCGGATGAGCAAGTCAGTTGCGACAACGTCCCTCGGGGTGCTGTTGGCGGTATCGTTGTCGGTCGGCCTGGCCTCCGCCCATGAGGGCTCCGGTCCGCCGCCCAAGGACCTCAAGTTCGTCAACGACCACTGGACCCCCTGGGATCCCCCGGCGGCCTCCGAAGGGGCCTACATCATCCAAAAAGGGGACACCCTTTGGGACCTCGCCGCCACCTGGCTTGGCGATCCCTATCTGTGGCCCCAGGTCTGGGACGAGAACCGGTACATCCTGGACAGCCACTGGATCTACCCCGGGGACCCGTTGGTCGTCCCGGGACGTCCACAGGTCGTCCCGGACGATGGTCCTCCGCCCAGCGACGAACCCGATCTCCCGTACCAGGATCCCACTCCGCCCGAGCCCCCGGTTGTCCCGGCGATTGCGCCGCTCCAACCGGTCGCGGACATCCAGGACATTTACTGCTCCGGTTACATCGATCCCGGACACGAATACTCCGACCTCTGGATCGCCGGGAACGAGCACCACAAGGATCGCTTGGCGCTGGCAACCGGCGATGTGATTTACCTCAGCAAGGGCAGCAACCACGGGCTGCACGCGGGAGACACTTTCGCGGTGCGTCGCGCGACGCGTGTCGTCGAACACCCGGCGACCGGCGACGAGATAGGAAGGTTCATCCGCCGTCTGGGGCGAGTGCGCGTGATGCTGACTCAGGAAAACACGTCGACCGCCGTGATCGAGATGGCCTGCGAGGACCTCCGACACAGTGACGAGTTGGTGCCGTGGGAAGAAATCCCGGTCCCGATGCGCCGCTCGTTGCCGGCGTTCGACCGCTATGACGCCGCGGCGTCCGGTGGAGCCACCGGGCATATCGTGTTCGTCTCCAACGATCGGATGGCCGTGGCCTCCGGACACATCATCCATACCGATCTCGGCGTGGCCAGCGGCGTGAACCCCGGCGACATACTGACCCTTTATCGCGATGTCCAGGAACTTCCGCGAACCGTCGTCGCTCAGGCCATCGTGCTGACCGTCCAGGGAACCACGTCGACGGCCAAGCTGACGAACGACGCGCGTGAGACGGTGGTCGGCGACCGAGTCGAGGTCGAGCCCTAAACGCCTGATAATTATGAGTTTAGAGGCGGGCCCCCTCCGGGGCCCGCTTTTTATTTGGGCGGCGGAATCCGCCTCTGAGCCGCGACTGTCCGAGCCAAGAAAAAGGGGGCTCCGAAGAGCCCCCATCAGATCTGCATGAGACTGGCGTGAATCTAGTCGTTGCGGTTTTGGTCGTCCGACTTGGCGGCAACCCGTTCGCCACCGCCACGGCTGTCTCGTCGTGGACCGCGACTCCGGCCGCCTCGATCGCCGCCACGTCCTCCGCGATCGCCACCGCCGCCGCCACGCCCGCCACGATCCCGATCGCCGCCGCCCTCGCCGTCCCCGCCCTTGAGCAGGACACGCCGCGACAGCCGCACGCGGCCCGTGGCGTCGATGTCGATGACCTTGACGGTCGTTTCGTCGCCCTCGTTGAGCACGTCGGTCACTTCGTTGATCCGGTGGTTCTCGATCTCCGAGATGTGACACAGGCCCTCGACACCGGGGAGAACTTCGATGAACGCGCCGAAGTTGACGACCCGCACGACTTTGCCGACGTAGGTTTTGCCCAGTTCGGCCTCGGCGGTGAGTTCCTTGATGATCTCGACCGCCTTGTTGGTGCTGGCCTCGTCGGTCGAAGCGATGTCGACGCGGCCGTCGTCGTGGACTTCGATCTTGCAACCGGTGCGCTCGACGATCGAGCGGATCGTCTTGCCCCCCGATCCGATGATGTCGCGGATCTTGTCTTTGTTGACCGTCAGCGTCGTGATGCGCGGCGCGTAGGGTGAGGTGCTCTCACGCGGCGCTTCGATCGAACTGTGCATCGCATCGAGGATCGCGAGCCGGGCCTTTCGGGCCTGTTCCAGCGCCCTGGACATGATTTCCTTGGTGATCCCACCGATCTTGATGTCCATCTGCAGCGCGTTGATCCCGTTGCGCGAGCCGGCGACCTTGAAGTCCATGTCGCCGTGGTGATCCTCGGCCCCGGCGATGTCGGTGAGGACCTCGAACTTGTCGTCGATCATGACCAGACCCATCGCGATTCCCGCGACCGGCGCCTTGATCGGCACACCCGCGTCCATCAACGCCAGGGAGGCGCCGCACACGGTGGCCATCGACGACGAGCCGTTGGATTCGAGGATGTCCGACACCACTCGGACGGTATAGGGCCAGTCCTCCTCGCTCGGCATCGTCACGGAGATCGAACGTTCGCCGAGGGCGCCGTGACCGATCTCGCGGCGGCCCGGTCCGCGCAGGAATCGGGCCTCGCCGACCGAGAACGGCGGGAAGTTGTAGTGCAGCAAGAAACGCCGCAACTGCTCGCCTTCGACGAAATCGATGCGCTGGGCGTCCTGCGACGTGCCCAGCGTGACGGTGACCAACGCTTGGGTCTCGCCACGGGTAAACACCGCTGAGCCGTGCGTGCGCGGCAGCACACCGACCTCGCAGGTCAGGTCGCGGATCTCGTCGAAGCGTCGCCCGTCCATGCGTGTACCGCGCTGGAGGATTTCTTCATGGAGAATCTCGTCCTGCATGTCATGCCAGAAGCGACCCGCAAACGACTTTGCCGCCTCGTCGTCCTCGTCGATCGATTCCTTCATCGCGGCCTTGAGTTCGTCGGTCGCGGCATAGCTTCCGAGCTTGCCCTTGATGCGCATCGTCGCGGCGAGCTTTTCTTTCCATTCCGAGCTGAGTTTCTCGCGCAGTCCCTGAGGCTCATCCCTTACCGGGACGGGACGTTTGGGTTTGCCCACCTCGTCGGCGAGTTCCTGTTGCCAGGCGACCAGCCGTTTGATTTCCTCGTGCCCGCGGTAGATGCCCTCGAGAACCTCTTCCTCGCTGACCTCGGTGGATCCGGCCTCGACCATCACGATGGCTTCTTTCGTCCCCGCGACGATCAGGTTGAGTTTTGCCGTTTCGAGTTCGCTGAAGGTCGGGTTGATCAGGTACTCGCCTTCCGTCGTCAAACCGACACGCACCGCGGCGATCGGCTCGGGGAAGGGGATATCGGAAATCGCGAGTGCGGCCGAGGCGCCGGTGATCGCCAGCACATCGGAGTCGTTTTCCTTATCGGTCGACCACAACTGCCCGATGATCTGGGTTTCGAAGGCCCAACCTCCCGGAAACATCGGCCGCAGCGGGCGGTCGATCATGCGTGAGGTCAAGACCTCTTTCTCGTTGGGGCGTCCTTCACGACGGAAGAACCCGCCGGGGATCCTGCCCCCGGCAAAAGTGTTTTCTCGATAGTCGACCGTGAGTGGCAGGAAGTCGACACCGACACGGGGCGTCTTTGCGGCGACGGCGGTGATCAACACCACGGTGTCGCCGTAACGCATCACGACGGAACCGTCCGCCTGTTTGGCCAGATGGCCGGTTTCGAGGCTCAGCGTTTCACCGCCGATCTGAATCTCTTTTCTCGTCACTTTCTGGGACCTCCAGGGGTACGTGGTACCCACCTATGTCCGGAGCTGCGGGATGCACACACTCCACGAAACGCCGAAGGTTCGGCGACGGCGAGAAGCCGCTTCGGGTGGAGAGGTCGTCGGCCGGAGAGCCTTCTTACGGAAAGCTTCACGATTCCTGCGCGCCGGGTTGTGGGACGATGCCTACTTTCTGAGACCGAGTCTGCCGAGGATCTCCTGGTAGCGCGTGAACTCCCTACGCTTCAGGTAATCGAGCAAGCGACGACGCTTACCGACCATCTTCAGCAGGCCCTGGCGCGAGTGGTGATCCTTGGCGTGTGTCTTGAAATGCTCGGTGAGGTGCTCGATACGGCGGGTCAGGATCGCGATCTGGACTTCCGGGGAACCTGTATCGGAACCGTGCGTGCGGAAATCCGCAATCAAACCCGTCTTCGACTCTTTAGTGATGGACACCGTGGCCTCCTCCAATCCCAGCGTCAGGATGCGCGTAGGCTAGAGAGAAATCGCCCCTAATCTAAGGGTTTCTTTACTTTTCCTTCTGTAACAACCGCGTAACGTAACACAGGGTCGCCAGGTGCGGCAAGGCGCCCTCAACCCGCCGGGTCGATGAGGACGACCCGTGGCGTCAGAAGCCCCTCCACGACCTCTCCGAGGCCCAGCAGGTGCCCCTCCGCGCTCACCACACGGACCCATCCCGCGATCCCCGGGGGAGCGGGGACCGCGGTCCCGTGGGCGTATCGATCGAGATCGCCCGGACCGATTTCGGTCGCCGGAAGAGTCAACGGGATCCGATCGAGCGGGATCGTCGTGGGCGGCTTCCACTCGCTCTGACCCTTTTCGGGTGGAGCCACCGCGGAGGCCAACTCGAACGGCCCGATGGCCGTGCGACGCAGCTCGGCGAGAGCGGCCCCGCACCCCAGTCGAGCGCCTAGGTCGCGGGCAAGGGAACGGATGTACGTGCCGGTCGAGACATCGGCCCGGAAAGCGATCCGGCCTTCCTCGGTCCCCGGGAGCAATTCGAATCGGTAGACTTCGATCTCGCTCGGCGGAGCTTCGACGAACCGGCCCTGCCGGGCCAACCGGTACAAACGCTCGCCGCCGACCTTTCGTGCCGACACCGCGGGCGGAACCTGACTCTGGAGGCCCAGGAAAGCCCTGGCCGCCTCGCGGACCGCATCGAACCCAGGAAGCGGATCCGCGGACCGCTCCAGCACCTCGCCGGACAGATCGTCGGTGACGGTCGTCAATCCCAGCGCAATCGATCCCTCATAAATCTTGGGAGCCGCGGGAAGAAAGCGGATCAGCCGGGTGGCCCGGCCCAGCGCCAGCACCAGCAGGCCCGAGGCCGGTGGGTCCAGCGTGCCGGTATGGCCGACGCGACGCTGCCCCGTCGCACGACGGACCCACGCCACGATGTCATGGCTGGTCGGTCCGGCCGGTTTGTCGACAAGCAGCAGCCCCTCGAGCCCCGCGTTTCCGGCAGGACTCAATCGCCGTCACCCCCCGTGCGATCGCGGTCGCCGGCGATCTCATCCAACAAGTTCTCGATGCGTTGCGCGCCGCGGATCGAACGGTCCTCGAGGAAACGCAGGCTCGGCGTGTGCTTCAACCCGGCGCTGCGCCCCAATTCGCGTTTCAGGAAGGGTGTCGCGTGGCCCAACGCCCGGAGTGTCTCCTTCATGTCGTTGCCGAGGACGGAAACGTAGACCTTGGCGTGTCGCAGGTCGTGAGAGAGATCGACGCCCGTCAACGTCACGAACCCGACACGCGGGTCGCGTAACTCTTCACGGATCAGCCGGGCCAATTCGACCTGGATCCTCTCGCCGACGCGGTCCGAACGGTTCCCGTCTAATCCCATGACTCGCTCCACCCGGCCGCGCCGCCATCCGAACCGTCGATGTACTCGACCCCGTTTTCGATCACCTGCCCGGGGACATGACTCTGCGCCTCGCGATGGACCGCCTCGAATAAACGCTCGAGCGATTCGCGTCGATCCGCCACCGAAACAACCATCAGGGCCGCACGCTGCCACAGGTCGAGGTGCTCGCCGCTCTCCGCGACGGCGACATTGTGGCGTGCCCGCAATCGATCCTTGAGCCGTCGAAGTACTTGACGCTTGTCCTTGAGGGACCGCGCTGCGGGAAGATGGAGTTCAAAGGAATAGATTCCGACGGTCATCGCCGCCCCGTACCGTCCGGTCCGGTCTTACAGGCTCTTCACGGCCACCGCGACCGTTTCAAAGAATTCGATGACGTCGCCTTCCTTGATGTCGTTGTAACCCGCAATCCCGATACCGCACTCGAAACCTTGTTTGACCTCGGCTGCGTCGTCCTTGAAACGGCGCAACGAACCAACTTTTCCCGTATGGATCACGACGTTGTCACGAAGCAGCCGGACCTCGGCGGTTCTCGTGACCTTCCCGTCGGTGACGAAACTCCCCGCGATGATGCCGATCTTGGGCACCTTGAACAACTCGCGGACGGAGGCTTGTCCCAGGACGTTTTCCTTGAAAGTCGGTTCGAGCAGACCGACCATCGCCTGGCGGACATCGTCAATCATGTCGTAGATCACGGTGTAGCTGCGGATCTCGACGTTTTCCTTCCGCGCCAACTCGGTGATCGTACGATCAGGCCGGATGTTGAAACCGACGATGATCGCGTTGGAGGCGGCGGCAAAGATGACATCCGCCTGGGAGATCGAACCGATCGCGGCTCGCTGAACGATGACCTTGACCTTGTCGTCCGGTAGGTCGGCCAACGACTTCCGTAACGCCTCGATCGAGCCCTGCACATCGGCCTTGATGACCACCGTGAGTTCTTTGATCTCACCCGCGGCGATATCGGCCGACAGGCTTTCCAGCGTGCGTCGTGCGGATTCCTTCTGTTTCTCGGCCCGCAATTTGTCCTGCCGGAACGAGGCGATCTGGCGCGCTTTAGACTCGTCGGCGACGGCCTGGAAGGCGTCGCCCGCACCCGGTTCCTCGGCGAAGCCCATGACCTCGACCGGGGTCGACGGTCCGATTTCTTTGACTCGTTTCCCGTGTTCGTCCACCATCGCGCGGACCTTGCCGTAGACCGAACCCGCGATAAACGCGTCACCCGGCCTGAGCGTTCCGCTTTGCACCAACACCGTCGCCAGCACGCCGCGGGCGCGATCCCGGCTTGCCTCGAGCACGACGCCCGTGGCCGCCTTGTTCGGGTTGGCTTTGAACTCGTGGACATCCGCGGTGAGCAAAATCATTTCCAGCAATTCATCGAGTCCCGTGCGCTGCTTGGCCGAGACCTCGCAACAAACGATTTCGCCGCCGTACTCTTCGATCAGCAATTCCTTGTCGGCGAGTTGCTGTTTGACGCGTTCCGGTTGGGCGTTCGGTTTGTCGATCTTATTGATCGCGACGACCATCGGGACGCCCGCGGCGGCCGCGTGGTCGATCGCCTCCTGGGTCTGCGGTTTGACGCCGTCGTCGGCGGCCACAACCAGCACCACGATGTCGGTGGACTGCGCACCGCGTGCACGCATCAACGTAAACGCTTCGTGACCCGGGGTGTCCAGGAACGTTATCTTGCGACCCTTGATCTCGACCTGGTACGCACCGATGTGCTGCGTAATGCCGCCGGCTTCGCGGTCGGCCACGTCGGTTGTGCGATAAGCGTCAAGCAGGGACGTCTTACCGTGGTCGACATGACCCATCACGGTCACGACGGGTGGGCGCGGTTCGAGGTCTTCAGCACGGTCCGCAGGCGCGTCGACGGCAATGTCGTCGTCCGCCGCCGTGGTCGTGCTCCGCTGGGCTTCCTCTTCGAACGTCAGCACCTTCGCCGTGGAGCCGAACTCCTTGGCGACGTCGATCGCAATGCTCGGATCGAGCGGGTGGTTGATCGTGGCCAGGATCCCACGCGGGATCAGCTTGGCGATCACGTCCTTTGACTTACGATTCAGCTTCTCGGCCAGTTCCTTGACCGTGACCCCCTCGGACAAGTCGATGTTCTCCGGGACCGGGGGTAGATCCCGCGGCTTCGCCTCGACCGGCACGACCTGTTGTCGAGCGGCGCGATCTTTTCTCTTGCGGCGTTTGGGGCGTCCGCGACCCGCACCCGGAGGCGGGGGAAGGTGACGTCCGGGTCCGGGACGACCCGGGGGGCCGGGTAGGCCACCGGGACCGGGGACGCCGGCCGGTTTAGTCGGAAGCCCACCCGGACGCGGCCGCGTGAACATCGTCGGCGGCGGGATGCGACGCGCCGGAAATACGCGGGGTTGGCGTCCGCCCGGAACGGCAGGCCGACCGGGAACATCCTGGGTGGTGGTCGATGGGGCCGGAGTCTCGGGCTTCGCCGCAACCGGGACCGCGGGGTCGGCGGGCGTGGATGGCGTCTCGGTATCGTCGGCTGACGGGGGTGTTTCCTCCGCGGACGGTGTTTCCTCTTGCTCGATGACCGCGGCCACATCGGGCTTTGCCGGCGGCGGCGCATCCTTCTCTTGCTGCGCGCGCTCCTTGGCCAGGCGGTCTTTCTCGGCGTTCAAAGCCGTGGTGATCTGCTTGCGCACCCGCTCCGCGACATCCGCGTCGAGGGTGCCCAGATCGGATCGGACTTCCTGGCCCATCCGGTCCAACACTTCGAGGATCAGGGCGCTCTGGACCTGAAGTTCCTTCGCTAGTTGGTATACGCGCATCTTCGCCATCGAGGCATTACTCCACCGGCGTTCCGGTCTCATCCACTTCGGCGTTCTCGTCCGCCGTTTCTTCGGTCTCTTCGGTTTTCTCGTCCGCGATCTCGTCGCCCGCTTCCGCAGCAGCCTCAGCTTCGATCTCTTCGCCAGCCTCGGCGGCGGCCTCGGCGGCGGCTTCCGCTTCCGCGTTCCACTGCTCCAGCAACTTCTCGGCTGCGTCGTGCAGGTCGATCGCCGTTTCCTCGTCGATGCCGTCAATCATCGTCAGGTCGTCCATCGAAGCCAGTACGACTTCCTCGACCGCTCGGAATCCGGCGTCGAGCAGGAGCGTCGAGACGGTCGGGCTGATGCCGGGCAGGCTCGCCAGTTCCTGGCTGGCGACGGCCATCCGTTCCATCTCGGCCTCGATCTCGTCTTTCTTTTCCGCTTCGCTCTTGATCTCGAGGTTCCAGCCGACGAGCTTGCTCGCCAGCCGAACGTTCTGACCGCGCTTCCCGATCGCCAGCGAGAGTTGATCTTCCGCGACGATGACCTCCATGTCGCGGTTTTCGTAATCGCGGACCGCAACGCGGTTGATTTGCGCGGGGTTGAGCGCATAACGTACGTAGTTCGTCGGATCGTCGTCGTACTGCACGATGTCGATCTTCTCGCCGCGAAGTTCACGGATGACCGCCTGAACACGCGAGCCCTTCATGCCGACACAGGCGCCGACGGGGTCCACGTCACGGTCCCTGGATGCCACGGCGACCTTGCTTCGTTCGCCCGCGTCGCGGCTGACGTTGACGATCTCCACGGTGCTGTCATAAATTTCCGGGACTTCCATCTCGAACATTTTCTTGACCAGGATTCCATCAGCGCGGGACAGGATCAGTTGAGGTCCCTTGCCCTGGCGTTCGACGTTGATCAGTACCGAACGAATGCGATCGCCGGGGTTGTAGTGCTCGGCACGAGATTGCTCCCGGCGCGGGACCACGCCCTCGGTCCGGCCCAGATCGATGACCATGTCGCCGCGGTCGAAACGCTTGACCTGCCCGGTCAATAACTCCCCGATTCTCTCGTGGTACTCGTGCCAGATCAGTTCCCGCTCGGCCTCTTTGACCTTCTGGTAGATGACCTGTTTGGCGGCCTGCGCGGCGATGCGCGTCAAGGGCGCCTCGGCGTCTTCGTGCGGCGTTTCCAGGATGTCTCCGACCGCGGCCTCGGTCCCGAGCGCACGGGCTTCCTCGATCGTGACCTCCGTTTGAGGGTCGACGACCTCATCCTCGTTTTCGACGACGACGTGTTTGGCGAATACCTCGAAGACCCCGCTGTCAGGATCGAAACGGGCGCCAAAGTCCTTCTTGCTCTGGTAATACTTACGCGTCGCGGCCGCGTAGGCTTCCTCGATCGCCTGGATGACGATCTCCGTATCGAGCCCTTTTTCGCGCCCGATCATCTCGATTGTCTGATACAACTCGCTGCTCATAGCGCAGTGCCCTCAAATCGGACGTAATAATGTTTTTCGATCAAAGGGCAGCTTCTTGGTGAGCGATCCGGATGCGGTCCCGGGGAATCCTCAGGACCGTTTCGTCGTCGATGCGTAACTCCAGCCAATCCGCGGCACCACCGACCAGCACGCCTGCAAACATCTTGCGACCCTCGAAAGGCTCGTTCGTTTCGATCTGGACGCGGCGTCCGGTGTTTCGCCGGATGTCGTCGTCGGTCCGGATCGGCCGGTCGATACCCGGGGAAGAGACCTCCAGGAAGTAGCTTCCCTGGATCAGATCATCTTCTTCGAGTGCTGCTCCGACATGTCCGCTCACGAGCTGGCAATCCTCCAACCTGACGCCGCCGGGGCCGGCGCGATCGATGTCCAGGCGCAACACCCGTTTTTTGCTCGATCCGCGCAACGTCAGAGCCACGAGCTCCAAGCCCACTTCTCCGACGACTCTCGCGGCCACCCGCTCGAGCTGTTCAAGCAAAACGGCATGCCGGCCCTGGCTCACCCGCGCCTCCCAGGCGAGTTTCAGGCAATAAAAAAGGTGAGCCCTGGCTCACCTACCAAAACCAGCGTCACTCTAACTGAAAGACTCTAGGTAATCAAGGCGACGCGAAAAAATATCTCTGTAAGTTATTGAAAAATCAGCGCTTACCAGAGGCGTTCAATTTTTGGGTCACTTGATCCGCATCAGATGCACCCGGTGCCAATTCCAGGTACCTGGCCCAGTGGTCGAGCGCGGCATCCGCGTCGCCGAGTTTTTCGAGCGTCGCGGCCAGGCTGCGCTCCGCTCGAGCGTGCGCCGGATCGATCGCCAGCACTTCGGTAAACGCGGTTTTGGCGGCAGCGAAGCGCTCGGCCTTGAAAAGGCGCGCACCGACACTGTAATAATGTCGGCCGGATTGGAAGCCCGCCTCGGCACCCGTTTGGAGGACCTTGAGGGAGGCATCCAGATCCCCGGCGTCGAGGTGGAGCGTCGCCAGATCGCCCCACGCCTCGGTCCGCGACGGATCCAATTCCAGCGCCGCTTCGAGTTCGGCGGCAGCCTCGCTCCACTTACGTTTCTGCTGAAAAAGCATCGATCGATTCAGGTGGGACAGCAGGCGCACCTGCGGTTCCTTGGAGAGTTCCAGTTCCCTGCCGAAGGCCTCGATGGCCGCGGGCCCGTCGCCGGTCGAGGCCAGCGCGCTTCCTAGCTGGAAGTGCACGCGCGGTCGTTGCGGCGCGATCCCAGCCACTTTTTGGAGCAGCGGGATAGCCTCGTCGATGCGATTCAGGGCGACGAGCAACTCACCGCGCATCGCCAGCACGATCTCGTTTTCCGGGAATTCCAGCTGAAGTTCCGCCAGCAGAGCTTCGGCTGCGGCAAAATCGTTTGAGCGAACCTGCTCGTTGGCGGCCGTCAGGTCCGGCCCGACCGGTTCGGGCGGTGGTGCCTGTTCGACGACCTCGCCGGTCAACGGGTCGATTTTCTGCGCCTCGGCGGGGGCCGACGCGAAAAACGCCACCAGGATCGCCAGGGGAATAAGCAGGTTTCGCATACGCTTTATTCTAGCAGGGGAAGGAGGAGCCACCATGCGGTTCGTCAAGTTGCTGGCGCCTTGGGTCGCCGTCATGTCGCTCGCGCCCCCGTCCTTCGGCGAAGTCGAGCGTACGCACCCCGACATCCTGCTTTTCTTCCAGGCCGCTTCGTCCGACGAGGAGATCGCCGAGGCGGCTCTCGAAGAGATCGGGCGGAACTGGCGTGACGGCTACACGCCGATGTTGATCGACCTCGCACGGTTGATGCGCGCGCCTACGGGAATCGAAGTGCGCGAGCCACTCATATCGAACGGTCCGAACGCTCGCAGTCCGGTCGAGGGGCTCGGGGATCCCGGCTCCCCGAGTCGTAGGAGGTTGTTGCGGTTCTTGAGAAAGAAAACCGGCCGCAAGTTCGGCGACGATCTCGACCGCTGGCGGCGCTGGATGTGGTCGCTGCCCTACGACCCGCATCCGGAGTACGCGTACTTCAAGGCCGGAATCTACCGCAACATCGACCCCCGCATGACGGAGTTCCTGTACCCGGACCGCCCGGCGGAAATCCGTCTCGACGAGATCGATTGGGGTGGGGTGAGGGTCAACGGTATCCCGCCGCTGGATCATCCGCCCACGGTTGCGGCGGGCGAGGCCGACTGGCTGGAGGACGATCACGTCGTGTTCGGGATCGAGATCGACGGCGAACCACGGGCTTACCCGAAGCGCGTCGTGGGCTGGCACGAGATGGTCCGCGACACGGTCGGTGGCGTGGAGATCGCGCTGGTGTACTGCACGTTGTGCGGTGCGGTGATCCCCTACGAATCGCGGTTGGGAAACGAGCAGCTCACGCTCGGCACGAGCGGGTTGCTCTACCGTTCCAACAAGTTGATGTTCGACGAAGAAACGATGACGCTGTGGTCGATGTTGTACGGCAAACCCGTGGTCGGTCCGCGAGTCGGAAGCGGCCAACGACTGCGGCGCCTCCCCGTCGTGACGACGACCTGGGGTGAATGGCGCGCGACGCACCCCGACACCACGGTGCTGTCTCGGGATACCGGTTTCGAGCGGGACTACGCCGAACACGCGGCGTACGCGGATTACGAGCGCAGCGATCGGATCTGGTTCGAGGTTCCGGCGATCGACGAACGTCTCGACAACAAGGACGAGGTCGTGACGCTCGAGCACGCGGGATCCACGCTTGCCGTGGCGCGCAAGTTCCTGGGCAAGAACACGCTGTACCACCACAGGCTCGGCGACGAGGATTTCGTGTTCCTGACCAGTGGGAGAGCGACGACCCGGGCTTACGCCAGTGGGACGTCCCGCTTTGAGAGCTGGGGCGAAGGGATGCAGGTTCGCGACGAGCAGGGGGCGCTTTGGCGCGTCGACGAAGATGCGCTCGTCGCCGCGGATGGCAGACGCCTACCGCGCGTGGCGACGAGTCCGGCTTACTGGTTTGGCTGGTACGCGCTGTACCCGGACACCGAGCTGGTCAAGTGACCGGAGCCGCGGACTAGCGTGTTCCGTCGAACGATTCCGTGGTGCGCTCCCGCTCGATGACCCGGATCGGGATCGAGTTCGTTTGCGCCCGCCCCGTGCGGTCGTTGGCGACGGTGACCAGCAGCGTGTACTGACCGGCCGGGATGCCGTGCGGGTGGAAGCGGCCGATCAGGACTTCCTGGTTCCTGGCCGCCGTCTCGTTGTCGGTGCGTTCGAGCAACCGCAGTTTCGGCTGCTCGTGCGTCGCTCCGAGAACGTCGATCACCTCCGTGTAGACCGACAGGGGGCCTTCCCCCAGACCGTAGGCGACCAGGCAGACCTCGGACTCGGCGTGCGAGGCTAGAACGGGGAATGCGGCGGGGACGTAGGGCTCGCCCTTGCGCATGAACGGATAGGGCTTCTCCTCGGGGACGCTCTCGTCCCGTTTCTCCCGCGCCAGAAGCCACTTCCCTCGTGGCTCCGGGAAGAACGGCGGCAGGATCGCCGGCTGCGTCGATCCGGGCGTGAGAACCCGGAGCTTGTTGGACCGCGTGCCGTGGAGTCCGAAACGATTCTCCCGAACCAGCAGACGCAGCGAGTAGTCTCCGGGATCGAGGTCCAGTTCGCCGAACAACTTGACGCCGCTCTCCGTGAGCTTCTTGCCGATTGTGGCGAGATCCAGCCGCACGCTCTGGGTGAAGAAATCCGCGATGCCCCCGTCCGCGTCGACGGCGTAAAGAAACACGTCGAAGGTCATCGTGCCTTCGCGAACACCGTCTGGGAGGCTCTTCCCATCGATCTCGATGAAGACCGGAACGTAGCTGCGTTCGGTCTCGCTGCGGAACGGGGAGGCCAGCATCGATGCCGCGAGCGAACCACCACCGTCGCGGCCCTCCATGATCCACCCGGCACCCTGCATCTGCAGTTGCTCGGGGGTCAGCCTTTGCCCCGGTTTCGGTTCGTAATAGCCCGGGCGGTGGGCGATCTTCGCCTTGGAGTCGACGCCTTTCAGCTTGACCTTCAGCTTGTGGAACTTGCCGTCGTTCGAGAAGCGTTGCGGCCGGAACGTCAGCAGGTAGGTCAGGCTCGTCTTCTCGAGCAGCGTCGACATGACGTCGCCGAGGTTGTTGAAGTCGCGGTAGAGTTCTCCCCCCGTGCCGTCGGCCATGATGAACAGGCTGTCGCTGCGCGCCGAGGCAAGCGTTTCGCGGCCCGAGGACGCGCCGATCTGGATCGCCTGGATGGCGCAATCGGAACGCCTCAAGGCATCGATCATGTTCTTGATGCCTTTCTGCGCGGCGACGTCTCCGAAGCGCTTCGACGAATTGATCCGCCAGATCGCCCCTCCCGCGTCGAACGCCTGGTTCATTCTGGTGTTTTCGTCTTGGTCGTCCTCGGGAAAGGCCAGAGACGCGTCGAACCCTTCGGACAGGTAGACCACGTGCTTTCGACCACGCACCGCCCGCACGCGCTCCGCCAGCGCTTCCACCGATCGCGTCAGCGACAA
>Ga0224508_10001634_pt1 | contig 19926 bp, 19 predicted proteins | sample SF_Jan12_sed_USG_4_FD_170157 | JGI IMG/M metagenome (GOLD analysis project Ga0224508, IMG submission 170157) | Sediment microbial communities from San Francisco Bay, California, United States - SF_Jan12_sed_USGS_21 | ecosystem: Environmental > Aquatic > Marine > Sediment | place: USA... | reverse complement strand
CGATTGCGAAATGCTAACCGGTTGACGATCGGCTGCAATTACCCGGGGTTCGATGGTCGGCCTGTCGCTTTCTGCAGCAACAACAGCGGGTTTTAACTTTTCGCCACTGCCGGCAATAGTACCTGCATTCACCTGGTCATTGATCGTTGCACCCTGGGTATTGGAATGGATAGCGGGGCGCGCTGCAGTTGTCTTTGAGATCGATTCCGAAACAACGGGTTTGACGACTGTAACGGGATCAACTGACTTGTTGCCTGATTTATTTATTTGTCGCAGCAGGGCATTTATCTGGCGACTATTCGCGGCCGGTGCGGTGTTGATTTCTGCCTGGGGCTTCTCTGACCCCGTTATTACGGTCGGCGATATTTTCGCTGGCTTGGTGACGATTGAACTGGCCGGAATTTCAGGTTTTGAAACTGCACGGGCCGTGTCTGCAATGGGCAAGGCTTGTTTCAAAGCCGTGTGTGTTACCGGTCGTGATTCTGTAAGTGCGCTTTCACCCCTGGCTGGATTCTGGGCGAGGTTAGTTACCGGCACGGTCTTCGTTGCGGGAACGATTACCGCCTTGTTTACCAGGTTTAAGAGTTTAACCAGGCTCGCAGGACCTGGATCGGACTGGCGCGGTACCAATTGCTTGAGCAAGGCCTTGTAAATCATCTTTCGATCGACAGGGGTAATTTCTATGGTTGTTTTGGACTTGTTTTGCTTCAGGCTGATCAATTGATCCCGGGCGATGCCAGGTTGGCGTGGCAGGGTCAGGATTTGCTCGGCAAGCCTGATTTCGATGCGCTGGGCCACGATCCTGGTAACCACGGCAAGTACCGGCTGGTCAGACGGGAGCGCACGACTCAAGCGCAGGTTTTGATCGCTAGTCAGTGTCATTGGCCCCGTTTGTTTCGGGCTGGCCTTAAGCACCGGATTTTGTTCGCTGCCACCCAGGCGCAAGTTGAGTTGATCGCCAACCTTATAGTTCAGTGAATTGGAGGTGAGTATGTCACCGAGACGGCTGCTTAACAGCAGCTTGTCCTGCAAAACCTTGATTACTTCGGCCTCGATCGTTCCAGCTGCTTTAAGCTGTGCCAACAAATCGCCGTTTTGGAGAACGGGGGGCCGGCTGGTTAGTGAATCGCTGAGACTTTTAATGTCCATGCTGGCAATTTTTTTCCACCCCGGGTATGAAGCTGCCGTTTGATCGGTTGAAATCGGACCCAAAATGCCGGAATCGGCACCGGAACTCTTGGGGAAGCGTTATAAATACGCCATCTGGATCATTATTCGGCCGTTCTGGTAAGTACTTGAGGCAGTTTCACCGCGGAATTTTCCGTTTTGTCAGTAAAATTCGACAAAAAATTGCCATTTTCTCATATTCAAACTAACCAGACCTCTTAAGTCTTTGATTTTTAAATAGTTTGTAGATTGGCACGCATTTAGCATGTAATTACCCATATGAAGCAGTTAAGACATGTGGGAGCAATCCATGGCGCAGACAATTCAACTAGTTAATAGTGCTAAAACGGTGTCGCAGCCTCCAGCGCAAGTGGTCGCGTTGGACCCCCGGCCGGATGGCAAGGGGTCGAACGACAAAAAATATATCCGCGTATTGCAGATATCGGATCTGTTGTCGCGCCACCTCGAAATCCCCCAGATTATCGAAGCATTCACGGCTGAAATTGCCAGCGAGATTGATTTTTGCGGATATGAATTCAGTTGCGCCGATACTGCGACCAATATCGAATATGGCCAGAGAGCAGGTTTTGCCGCGTGTTACCGGCTCAATATGCAAAACCAGCTACTGGGTGAAATTACCATCTATAAGCGCACCAGTTTTAATAGCCACGAGCTTTGTGAGCTAGAAGATTTGCTGTGTTCATTGATTTACCCGATTAAAAACGCCCTGATGTACCAGGTTGCCCTCAAGTCGTCTTACCAGGACCCGTTGACCGGCTTGAACAATCGTACTTCGATGGAGAAGAATCTTCCGCGGGAAATTGAACTGGCTAAACGTCATCGACAGTCGATGGCAATTCTGGTCATGGATCTCGACGGCTTCAAGCAGATCAACGATAGCTGTGGCCATGACGTTGGTGACCAGGTGCTGCGTGAAGTCTCCAAAGTAATCAGCAACGCGGTACGTAACACGGATCTCGTCTATCGCTATGGCGGTGATGAATTTGTCGGTGGCCTGGCACAGACTGATATCCACGGCGCGGTCGATGTTTGCGAGCGTATTCGTACCAGCATCGAAGAACTCAACCTGGACGGATGCGGCGCTTCCGGCCGGGTTCAGATCAGCATCGGTATCACCCTGGTGCGTCACAGTGACAATTTCTGGAGCGCTTTCAAGCGTGCCGATAAGGCACTGTACCAGGCAAAAGTAAACGGCAAAAACCAGATCATCATTTGTTAAAAATCTGCCAATCCTGACCAGGTTTCGAATAAAGCCGAGAATAAGAACTATATTCAGGTTACGGTGCGCTTACCGACCCCGAGTTTTACCTTAAATTTCACCCGGAAAGTCGCCAGATTAGAGAGGCGGGACTATTCAATGGCTATGATACTGGCAGTGGACGATTCTTCCACGATGAGACAAATGTTATTCATCACGCTGCAAAATGCAGGTCACCAGGTGATCCAGGCCGAGGATGGGATGGTTGCCCTCGATATTGCGCGTGAGCAGAAATTTGACCTGGTCATTACCGATGTTCGTATGCCAAATATGGATGGCATCACGCTGGTTTCGGAATTGCGCAAGTTACCCGGGTTTGAAGCAACACCACTGCTGGTGCTGACCACGGAATCAGCTGCCAGTAAGAAGCAGTCAGGCAAGGCGGCAGGTGCGACCGGCTGGATAGTCAAGCCCTTCAACAAGGCACAGTTGTTAAAGGTGATAACAACCGCGCTGAATTGAGCCCCGATTCGCTTCGATCGAGTTAAACCTATGCTGAACTAAAGGCATGGCAGATCTTTGAAAATCTTGGTTAGAGTCTAAATATGGTCTATAGAATATGATTATTGATGAACCAGGTGCAGGTCTACCAGCGTCGTCTGCCAGGGTAGCGTTCGTATTTTCGATAAAGCAGATCAAACGATCTCAATTCTCGCTGGACCTTGGCTGCATTGAAATGGTTTAATCACCCCGGGCTTGAATTAGGAAAGAGGTAACAGCAATGGGTATAAATATGACGGTTTCCGATGACGATGGCAAAGTAACCATCGCAGTAACCGGCAAATTCGATTTTCAACTTTACGACGAGTTTCGTGCCTCCTATGCCGATACCGCGGGTAATGGTACCGAGTATGTGATAGATTTATCTGATACCGAATACCTGGATAGTTCAGCACTGGGTATGTTGTTATTGCTGCGCGAACATGCGGGTGGGGAATCGTCAAGTATCGAAATAACTCAAGCCTCCCCTGAAGTGCGCAAAATTCTCGATGTTGCGAATTTCGGAAAACTATTCAAACTTTAAAGGACTCGTGAATGATCGACTACGCTGAAAAACGGGACTTTCTGCGCTTGCCTATCGATTGCGAGTTGAGTTTTTCACTGGCCGGCAGCTCCAAGCAATACCAGGGCAGCGTCATCAATCTCAGCAGCAAGGGAATCCTGTTTACCTCCAATGAAAAGTTTGATGAAGGAACTCAACTGGATATCATTTTAACGCCCAGCAACTCGGCCACGGCGCCCATAGAGGCAGCGGGGATTGTTACCCGCGTTGGCGGTAACGACGTATTGTTTGAGATCGCCTGCACATTCGGGGAAATTAAAAGCTAGTCCACGCTGTAATGTGATTCGACATAGTTTTTTACCAGATCAATAAACTCCCCGGCAATATTATCCCCTTTAAGGGTAACCGTTTTTCGACCATCTTCGTAAACCGGCGCAACCGGTTGTTCCCCGGTGCCGGGCAGGCTGATACCGATATTGGCGTGCTTGCTTTCACCCGGACCATTAACGACACATCCCATGACGGCAACCTGCATTGACTCCACCCCCGGAAACTTGTGTTTCCAGTCGGGCATCGACTGGTCGAGATCCTGCTGAATCTGTTTGGCCAGCACCTGGAAGTACTCACTGGTGGTACGACCACAACCCGGGCAGGCGGTTACACTCGGAGTAAACGAACGCAAACCCAGTGACTGTAATACCTGTTGAGCCACTTTGACTTCGCGTTCACGGGTTGCGCCGGGCTCGGGTGTCAGCGATACGCGAATCGTATCGCCAATGCCCTGGTTTAGCAGGATCGCCAGCGCCGCACTCGACGCTATGACACCCGGATCACCCATGCCGGCCTCGGTCAGACCGAGGTGCAACGCATATTGACAGCGCTCCGCCAGGGTTTGATAAACGTCGATAAGATCCGGTACGCGGCTCATTTTGCAGCTGATAACGATGTGATCGGCCGGGAGGCCGATCTCCTCGGCAAAAGCCGCGCTAGCAAGCGCGGACTCGATGACTGCCTGGCGGTTGATCATTGACAGTGACAGCGGGTCGGCCAGGTTGGCATTACGGGTTAGCATATTTGCCAGCAGGTTCTGGTCGAGGCTACCCCAGTTAACCCCGATCCGAACCGGCTTGTCGTAGCGACAGGCTATTTCAATCATCTCACTGAATTGCTTATCGCGTTTCTTGCCATGCCCGACATTGCCCGGGTTGATACGGTACTTGGCAAGCGCGCGTGCGCAGGCGTCATGCTGGCTGAGCAGTTTATGGCCATTGAAGTGAAAGTCACCGATTACGGGTACCCGACAATCCTCGGCATCCAGCTGCTCAATAATATGCGGTACGGCGCGCGCCGCGTCATCGTTATTAACGGTAATTCGTACCAGTTCCGATCCGCTTTCATGTAACAGCTTGACCTGCGCTGCCGTCGCGGTGATATCGGCGGTATCGGTATTCGTCATCGATTGCACCACGATCGGTGCATCGCCGCCAATGAAGACGCCGGAAACGTTGACACTATGCCTGGTGCTGCCTGGACTCATGAAAGATTGTCTGCGATTTGAAGGTTGTTAATAGTAAAGAACATTGCTCGACAGTGAAAGAATTATGCCCACCTGTTGTGAATCCGCTAAACGGAATCAATTCGTGGGCTTTTGTCACTTTTAGCTGGCTGCCACATCAAAGTTTCGTAACGGCAGCAAAACATTTAGAATTCCAGCCTGTTTTGACTGGAACTGCCGTGCTTAACCAGGTAACCGTAATTGCCTTTGACCTTGACGATACCCTCTGGCCGTGCATGCCGACGATACGTCGTGCCGAGGAAACGCTTTACCAATGGCTGCAGCAACACTATCCGCGCATCACCGAGCAACTTGATCCGGAGAAAATGGTCGAGTATCGCCGTGAATTCAGCGCCCGCTCGCAGCACTACGCGGTTGATATGACCGCGATGCGTTGCGATTTCCTCGAACACCTGGGTGAAATCCATGATTACGATGGCGAACAGGTTTCTAAGCAGGGATTTGATATTTTTTTCGAGGCGCGCCAGCAGGTCGATTTTTACGACGACGTTTTACCCAGTCTGTACCGACTCAAGCAGAAATTCCGCCTTGGTTCCATCACCAACGGTAATGCCAGTGTTCCACATGTTGGACTCGGTGATTTGATCGAGCATGCGGTCAGTGCTTCGGACCTGATGGTGGCTAAACCGGATCGCTTGATCTACCAGCATTTAGCCGAGCGTTTCGAGGTCTCCCCGGATGAAATTGTCTATGTTGGCGATCACCCGGTTTACGATGTAGTTGGAGCCCTTGAAGCCGGTTATCACGCGGTCTGGGTCAACCGCGAAAACCTCCCGTGGCCGCATCATTCACCGGCCCCCGATTACGAAATAGCAGATTTGCACCAGCTTGAGGCATTGCTCAGTGATTAAAAATCTGGATCATTTTGGTTTCAACCTTCTGTGCCAGCAGTGGTTGCGCGATAGCGGTCGGATGAATACCGTCGGCCTGCATTAACGCGGGGTCGCTGGCCGCAATTCCATCGAGAAACCTGGCCAGATAATGGATCTCAAATTCAGCAGCAGTAGATTCGAATATTTGCTGAAAGCGGTTATTGTAGGCAGCCCCGAAATTTGGCGGCATGCGCACCCCGATCAGCAGCACCGTTATTGACTGGGACTCGGCGAGCTGTACCATTTGCCGCAGGTTTTCCGTGCTCTGCTCGAAACCCAGTCCGCGCAGCCCGTCGTTGCCACCGAGCTCGATAATCAAGTGAGTGGTTTGATGCTCCGCCAGCAATCCGGGCAGGCGTTGCAAACCGCCATAAGTTGTCTCCCCGCTAATGCTGGCATTAACAACGCTTGTTTGCGGGAAACTTGCCCTTATATTGGTGCTGAACAACTGCGCCCAGCCCTGGTCTACCGGTATATTATGGGCGGCGCTCAAACTGTCGCCTAGAATCAGGATACGTGCGCTGGATTGATTCGCATAACCGCTGGTTTGAAGGCCCAGCAACAAGAACAGGACCATGACTGAAGATAATCTCTGCATCGCTTTGAACCAGGTTGGCAAGACAGTTGATACTCCTAATGGAAAGCTCGACATCCTAGTCAATATTTCCCTGGATGTTAAGTACCAGGAGGCCGTTGTCATCAAGGGTGCCTCCGGTTCCGGCAAAACCACGCTACTGGGTTTGATGGCAGGTCTCGACCAGGCCAGCAACGGGGATGTCATCCTGTTCGGCGAGAATCTGACACACCAGAACGAAGAACAGCGCTCCTCGATTCGGGCGGGCAAGGTTGGTTTCGTGTTCCAGTCGTTTCATTTGGTGCAAGGGGCGACCGCGGCGCAAAATGTCATGTTGCCGCTCGAACTGTCCGGCATGGAAGATGCCCAGCAACGGGCTATCGCCAGCCTGCAACAGGTGGGGCTGGAAGCTAAAACCGATACCCTGGTCGAGCATCTTTCGGGTGGTGAACAGCAGCGGGTTGCGATAGCCCGGGCTTATGCAACCAATCCCAAGGTATTGTTTGCCGATGAACCCACGGGTAATCTCGATGCAGTCACCGGTCGCCAGATCACCGATTTGATGTTCCATCTGCGTGACCAGTCGGGAACGACGCTGGTACTGGTAACGCATGAACAGGAATTGCTGGAACGCGGGGATCGCCAGATTTTAATTGAGTCAGGGAAACTCTTAACAAACTGATTTGCCATGAAGATTAAACGCGCGACCATTCATTCCTACTGGCTAATGTTTATCGCCACCGTGATCACCGTTGGCATTGTTACTTCCAGCCAGTTGATTACAGATCGCATCGGTTTGTTACTCGACCGCCAGGCAAGCGAGTTACTGGCGGCCGACATGGTCATCGTGTCCAGTAACGAGTTTGCAGGCGATTATCGCGAACAGGCCCGCAAGCAGGGCTTGCAGATCAGTCAAAGTGTCAGTCTTCGTACCGCTATTTTCATCGACGATAACCCACGCCTGGTTGAATTAAAGGCGGTCGATGAATCTTATCCGTTGCGCGGCAAACTGGAACGGGCTGCGGAAATTACTGGAGAGCGAACAGCCACCACGGAGATTCCCTCGCGCGGTGAAGTCTGGGTCGACACCAAGCTCACCCAGCTTGTCGGCACAAATTTAAGCCTGGGCGAACAATCGTTGGAGGCCCGCTGGTTATTGACCTATGAACCAGACCGGGGCGGAGCTATTTTCAACCTGGCACCGCGGGTGCTGATGAATATTGCCGACCTGTCCGACACCGGTCTCGTGGTACCGGGTAGCCGGGTTCGTTACCGCATGATGTTCGCCGGGGCACAGGCGGATTTAAATCGCTTCAAATCCTGGCTCAGCGCTAATCTGAAAGCCGGGGAGGAAGTCCAGGATCTTGAAAATGCCCGACCCGAAATGCGCCAGGCGCTGGAACGCACGCGCAAATTTTTTGCACTTTCGATCGTATTAACGCTTGTAATCGCGATGGCCGCCATCGCAATCACAGCGCGTTACACCGCCAACCAGGAGGCCCCCAAGGTAGCGATGCTGCGGGCCTTCGGAATTTCGCAGTTCAGCCTGCTCAAGTATTACCTGCGTCAGCTGGGTGCGCTCTGGATTGCGGCAACCGTCGTCGGCGTGCTGGTTGGCTGGTTTACCCAGTTCCCGTTACAGTGGGCACTGGATGGGTGGTTTGGCCGGACACTGCCACAGGTCTATGGTTTCAGGCCCTACCTGACGGCGTCTCTGGTAGGGTTGCTGGCACTGGCGGGCTTCTCGCTACCTTACCTGATCAATGCGACCGCAACCCCACCGATGCAGGTATTACGTAGCGGCGGTAATCGGCGCTCCTGGATGCGTGGACTGTTGATATCAGGCAGCGCAATCGTTGCCGTGTTCGTGGTCCTGGTGATACTGATGCAAAGCTCGATACTGGCTGTGGCCACGCTCGCGCTGGTGCTGACCTGCGCACTGGTACTGCCGCTGATCCTGGCTTGGATGGTGAAAATTCTGCTGGTTTCGTCGAGGCGGCGTTTCTGGTTGCGGCAGTATTTACTGAGTCGGTTGCAGGCTACTTCGCGCGGCGCCATATACGTCATGTCCGGATTCAGCCTGGTGCTGATCGCGATACTTTTGATCGCCGTGGTCAAGGATGAACTGGTCGGTGAATGGGAGGCGCAGTTACCCGAGAATATTCCCAATTATTTCCTGATCAATATTCGCAGCCAGGACGTGGATGGAATCAGGTCGTTTTTGCAGACCCATCAAATCGAGGCGTCGACGCCTTATGCGCTGGTACGGGCCAGAATGTCGCAAATCAATTCGGTGGATGTCGACAAGATTAAATTTTCTCACCCGCGAGCATCCCACTCGGTAACGCATACCTATAACATGACCTACGCCGATGAAATACCAGATCAAAACAAGATTGTCGAGGGCCAGTGGCTCAACCAAAATCCGGGGCTGCCGCAAGTGTCAGTGGAACAGGGTATGGCTGAAAAACTTGATCTGAAACTCGGTGACCAACTGACGATGACCGTCGGCAGCAAGGTTCTGCAAGCCGAGATCACCAGTATCCGTTCGGTTGTCTGGGAAAATTTCAAACCTAATTTTTACCTGATTACAGAAGCGGGATTGCTCGAATCTTTCCCCCAAACCTGGTTGTTGAGCGCCCTGATCGTGGATCACAACAAGGCCGACCTCAAGCAGTTGTTGAAAACCTACCCTTCGATCACCTTGCTCGATATCAGCGAGTTGATGGCGCGTGTGCGCGCGATTGTCGACAAGGCCACGGTGGCATTACAGTTTTTCTTCCTGTTTGCGTTGGCCTCGGCAACCATCGTGTTGCTGGCGGCGATACAAACCGGTAGACACGAGCGCGAAATTGAATCTTCGCTGCTGCGTGCCCTGAGCGCACATACCAGCCAGCTGTACCGGGTGCATGTGTTCGAATATACCCTGATGGGTGCGCTGATTGGTTTTTTCTCGGCCTGCTTTGCAAGCCTGGCCGGTTGGGCCATCAGTGTCTATTTCTTCAACATAGAGTTTCAGCTGTCACCCGCGGTGTGGATATACAGCCTGGTTTCGGCCTGCCTCGTGCTGACACTGGCTGGTACGATGGTAAGCCGCAGGGTTTATAATATTTCACCGATGAAAATTTTGCGCTCCTGATCCACTCAATCGTGAATTCCACCTCCGATAAGCAATTTATTGCCGCAGTTACCAGTCAGATTGGCTGGGACGAGGAGCTTAGCCGTGCGATGGATTATGCGACTGGTGTCAAACACGAAAACAAGAGCCTGCCCCGAAGTATCGATGTTGCCCGGCGGGTGCTGGACCTGGGTAATGATCGTGACGCGGTAATTGCGACCCTGCTGAGCGATCCCGCGCTGCGTGATGTACTTGATATCAAGAAAATCGAAACCGAGTTTGGCAAAAAAGTTGCCCAGCTGACGCAGGGGGTAAACAAGCTGAATACCCTGAAGGAGGGGACCCAGGCGCGCATCAATACTCCTGAACAGGCCGAAAAGTTGCGGCGGCTGCTGATGGCCATTATCAGCGATGTACGCGTGATGCTGATCAAGTTATGTTACCGCGTGGAACGATTACCACGGCTAAAACATGATGACTACGAACAGCGTCGATGGATAGCGCAGGAAACCCTCGATATATTCGCGCCGCTGGCCAATCGCCTGGGCATGGGACTGCTCAAATGGGAGCTTGAAGACCTGGCTTTTCGAGCACTGGAACCCCAGGCTTACAAACGTATCGCCAGGCTGCTGGAGGAAAAACGCAGCGAACGCGAGGCCTTTATTGAAAAGTTTATTGCGCGCCTCAAGGATCTGTTGGCAGAGCAGGAACTCAATGCGAAGGTTCAGGGTCGCGTCAAGCATATCGTCAGTATCTGGCGCAAGATGCAACGCAAGAACCTCGAGTTTCATGAACTGTTTGATGTTCGCGCGGTGCGGATACTGGTTGATTCGGTAGCCGATTGCTACGCGGTACTGGGTGTCGTGCACACGACCTGGCAGCATATTCCCGCCGAGTTCGATGACTATATCGCCAACCCCAAGGAAAATGGGTATCAGTCACTGCATACCGCGGTGGTCGCCGACGACGGCAAGATTGTCGAAGTCCAGATTCGTACCGTTGAAATGCATGAAAATTCCGAACTTGGCGTTGCCTCACACTGGCGCTACAAGGAAGGCGCGAGACTTGATCAGCGTATGGAATCCAATATTGCGCAGATGCGTGATTTGTTGCAGGGCTCTGCCGAAGAGGTATCGGATGCTATTTCAGAAATATCGACTGAGCTATCCAATGATCGGGTTTACGTGTTTACGCCAAGCGGACAAATTGTCGATATTTCGCAGGGTGGAACCCCGCTTGATTTTGCCTATAGCATTCACTCGGAGGTCGGCCATCGTTGCCGGGGAGCCAAGGTCAACGGGCGTATTGTCAACCTGACAACGGTTTTGAAAACGGGTGATGAAGTTGAAATTCTGACGACCAAGGAAAGTCGTCCCAGTCGCGACTGGATGAACAAGAACCTGGGTTTCATCAAGTCAGCGGGAACGCGGTCCAAGGTTCGCAACTGGTTCAACCACCAGGATTTCGAACAAAACCTGCTGGATGGTAAAGCGATCTATGATCGAATATTGAGTAAGTACTCGATTCATAACGCGAATTTAAAAGACCTGGTTGTGCATTTTAAACGCAAGGATGCGGACCAGTTTTTTGCCGACATCGGTCGCGGATTGATAACTTCTGCGCAGATCCTGGGGTACCTGCAAACCGAACCCGAGCAGGATCCTTTCAGGAAAATTAAAAAAGAAACCAAGCCCCCGACCTCCAGGGATGAAGTCAGCATTCATGGTGTCGGTAACCTGATGACCCAGTTTGCGCAATGCTGTAAACCCGTGCCGGGCGATTCGATTATCGGTTTCATAACCCTTAACAGCGGTATTTCAATACACAAGCGTAGTTGTTCGAACATTCTCGCATTGCCGGAGGAGAAGCGACCGCGCCTGATCGAGGTTGAATGGGGCCATCAAAACGGTTCGGTATACCCGGTTGAAATTACCATGACCGCATACCAGCGCACGGGCCTGATGCAGGATATCAGTACAATTCTGGCAAACCTGAAGGTTAACCTGCTGAACATCAATTCCAACACCAACCAGGCGGAGCAGATGGTCTATACCCGTCTTACCATGGAAATTCACAGCGTTGATGAGCTGGTGCTTATTATTGACAAGCTTTCACAATTGCCTAATGTTCAAGACGTCAAGCGAATCGCCTGAAGGGCAGCAGGTAACGACAGTGGCAGCGGGAGAAAACAAGGCAGTAGTCAATCGGCGATTTTGTATAGCCCCGATGATGGATTGCTCGGATCGACACTCGCGTTTTTTTCTACGCCTGTTTTCTGATCGAGTCCTGCTGTATACCGAGATGATTACCGCGGCGGCTGTGTTGCATGGCGACCGTGATCATCTGCTCGGATTCAACAAGGAAGAACACCCGTTAGCCGTTCAACTCGGCGGCTCCGATCCGGAACAGCTTTTCCGCGCCGCGCGGATTTGTGCCGAGTACGGTTACGATGAAATCAATTTGAATTGTGGATGCCCCAGTGACAGGGTCCTGTCCGGCAGTTTCGGTGCCTGTTTGATGAAGGATCCGGCGACGGTGGCTGACTGCGTCGCAGCACTTAGGTCAGCAACATCTCTGCCGGTTACGGTGAAGCACCGGACCGGTATTGACCAGCAGGATGATTACGAGATTTTCGCCGGCTTTGCCGGGGCCCAGATCGACGCCGGAGCACAGGCGCTCATCGTGCATGCCCGCAATGCCTGGCTGCAGGGGCTCAGTCCGAAACAAAACCGGGAAATTCCACCGCTGAAGTATGACTGGGTTTACCAGCTCAAACAGGATTTCCCGGATCACGAGATTATCATTAATGGCGGAATCAAAACGCTCGAAGCCTGTCGTGAGCACTTACTTCATGTTGATGGCGTCATGCTGGGTCGTGAGCCCTACCAGAATCCCTACCTGCTGCATAATGTTGACCAGGTGATTTTCGATCAGCCAAAGACGGAAGTTCCGAGTCGTATCGCAATGCTGCATCGGGTATATCCCTACATCGAGCAGCAGCTAGGGCAGGGTATGCCGTTAACCCACATGGTGCGCCATATAATCGGTTTATTTCACGGCGAGCCCAATGCGCGGCGCTGGCGCCGTTACCTGAGCGAAAACGCCCATCGTAAAAAAGCGGATATCGAAATACTCTACGAGGCTGAGCGGCTGGTAAGCTGAAGCGGTCCGATGCGAAAAAATCTGCGCTACTTGATCCTGTTGCTAATACTACTGTTCGTGGTGGTTAACGAGACGTTGAACAAAACACGCTCGACCAGCTGGGAGAACCCGCTTTGGGTCAGGATTTACGCGGTGAATGGGGATGGCCGTGAGGCAACCGAAAAATATATAGACTCACTCAAGACGGACAGCTTTAAAACCATAGAAAAATTCGTCAACCTTGAGGCCAGGCGTTACGGAATCAAAATCGATGCGATCGATGTCGAGTATAATGGACACCTGCAGTCGGGGCCGCCACAGCCCCCCAATGGTCAAAGCCTGCTGGGGAACATCTGGTGGAGTTTGAAGTTCAGGGCCTGGGCCACTCATCGAGCCTGGAACAGCGACAGCGACGCAGGCGATATTGAGCTATTTGTCAGCTACTACGATATTACAACCACACAATCACTGCGCCATTCAGTTGGTCTGCAAGGTGGGCTCATCGGCATCATTAACGCCTTCGCCGACAAGTCCTATCGGGGCTCTAACGAAGTAGTTATTGCGCATGAATTCATGCATACCCTCGGTGCGTCGGATAAATATGCCCCCGATAACCAGCCGATACTTCCGCAGGGTTATGCCGAGCCCGGGCGCATTCCCCTTTTTCCGCAGCAAAAGGCTGAACTAATGGGGGGCCGGATCCCGCTTTCGATGCAGGACTCGAGGATGCCCGATTCGTTGAACCAGGTAGTGGTTGGAACTTATACCGCCGCCGAAATCAATTGGACTGCAGAGTAGTTGTTAATTGTTGCGCAGATAGACATAACTGGCGCCCGTGGCACCATCGCGTGGCAGGGCGGGGCACCAGGCGAGAACCTGTGACTGTTTTGCCAGCCAGCGCTGCACCAGCGGTTTGAGTACGGCATCGCTTTGCGAACGATAACCCTGGCCGTGGATAATTAAGACCATCCTGTATCTGTGCTGCAGAGCGTCGTTTAAAAACAATTCCAGCGCTTCCAGTGCCTCCACCTGTCGGTAGCCGTGTAAATCGATTCTGCTTTCGGGCCGGATCGTGCCCTGTTTCATTTTACGCTGTAACTTTTTTTGCAAACCAGAATTAAATTGCGTATCCCGTGCCGGTGTGGACTCGTCAGGAAAGTCTGCCTGTTGCCATTCGATACCTGGAGTTCTTGTCCTGGGGGCCGGTTTTTTGCGACTGCGCTGTTGATAGACGTTGACACGATCGTTATGCAGTCGTTTAACCCCGGGAATCAGCTGGGCAAATTCGGAATCGTCATCGTCGTCGTTCATCGGGTTATGGCAAACCGGGAAGTAAATTTCCCGTATATTATCCGAAAATGTTCTCGGACCTGCATTCAAATCATATAGAATCCCATTCCGATGCATATACTGATTACCAATGATGACGGTTATCTTGCGCCTGGAATTAAAATTCTTGCCCAGGAACTCGTGCAGGTAGCCGACATTTCTATCGTTGCGCCGGATCGAAATAAAAGCGGGGCCAGTAACTCGCTGACCCTGACGCGCCCGTTGCGGGTTGAGCAAGCTTCGGACGGCAGCTATTACGTCGACGGAACGCCGACCGATTGTGTTCACCTGGCCCTTTCGGGCTTGCTCGACAACGCGCCTGACATGGTGGTTTCGGGGATCAATGCCGGCCCCAATCTTGGCGATGACGTACTTTATTCGGGTACCGTGGCAGCGGCAATGGAGGGCCGATACCTGGGCCTGCCGGCGATCGCCGTATCACTTGCCGGCAAACCGGCGACTCATTTTCACACGGCGGCGCAAATTACCCGACGTGTCGTCGAGAGACTCGCCCAAAGCCCGCTACCCGACGATACCCTGTTGAATGTTAATGTTCCTGATATTCCGATCGCCGATATCGCTGCAATTCAGGCAACTCGGCTGGGATTCCGGCACAAGGCTGAATCCATGGTAAAGCAGCATGATCCCTATGGCCGCCCGGTATACTGGGTTGGCCCTCCGGGCGAGGCGCAAGATGCTGGCGCGGGTACCGACTTCTACGCGGTCGAACACGCCATTGCTTCGATTACCCCGATGCAAATTGATTTGACCCGTCACAACGGTATCGAACCTTTACAAAACTGGCTGGCAGCACTGTGAGCCCTTCGGACCGGGAACACCAGGGAATCGGGATGACATCTCAACGTACACGCGATCGCCTGATCACGCGCCTGCAAGAACAGGGCATTGACAATGAACAGGTGCTTGATGTTATCCGTCGTGTGCCCCGGCATCTATTTGTCGACGAGGCACTTGCCCACCGGGCCTACGAGGATACAGCACTGCCAATTGGCTACGGGCAGACAATTTCGCAGCCCTATATCGTCGCACAAATGACCCAGCTATTGCTGGAGGATGGCATGCCTAACTCGGTGCTTGAAATTGGCACCGGTTGCGGCTACCAGACCGCAGTGCTGGCGAATATTTTTCCGCAGATTTATAGTGTCGAACGTATTGAAGCATTATATCTGCTGGCCAAAAAACGACTTGCCGAACTCGAGCTTTATAACGTTCAGCTGCGTTACACAGACGGCATCGAAGGCTGGCCGAATCCGAGTTACCGGTTTGATCGTATTATCATGACTGCCGCCTGCAGCGATATACCCGAGGCCTTGGTAGGGCAACTGAATGAAGGCGGTATCATGGTGTTGCCGATTGATAACGGTATTGATCAGACCATGACCAGGATAACCCGCGGCAGGGAAGGGTTGATTAGTGAATCCCTTGAAAAAGTTGTGTTCGTGCCGCTGTTGCCGGGATTGAACTAGTGCAGGTTTTCGAAAAGATATACCGCAGCGTCATGCAATTCTCGCGCCGCCGGCAAGCCCCGTACTACCTATCGCTACTCAGTTTCGTTGAATCCTTCATTCTGCCTTTTCCTCCACCCGACGTGATGCTGGCACCGATGGCACTGGCGCGGCCATCGCGGGCACTGCATTTAGCTGCACTCACCCTTTTCTTTTCTGTTCTGGGAGGCCTCGTGGGCTACGCAATCGGCGCCTTCCTGTTCGACCAGGCCGAACCCTATATAATTAGTTGGGGCTACCAGGCGAGATTTGAAACCGTCATCGGATGGTTCGATCAGTGGGGTTTCTGGGCGGTGCTGGTGGCCGGATTTTCACCGGTTCCTTACAAGATTTTTACCATCGCTGCAGGGGTATTGAATCTTGCCATCATTCCGTTCCTGTTGGCATCGATTATCGGACGTGGCGCGCGATTTTTTCTGCTCGCCTGGTGCCTGGCAAAATTTGGGCCGGCAATTGAACCTAAGTTGGTCAGGTATATCGAATATATTGGATGGGCCATCGTCGTTGCATTGCTAGTAGCAATCGGTCTGTATAATTTTAATTCTTAGAAATTGAATCATGAAATCAGCTTTTGCTATCGCCTTTGCCACATTGCTGCTGGTTTCCTGTGTTACGGTAAAACCACAGACTACTGTTTCACGCGGGGCTGGCTGGTATACGGTAAAGCCAAGCGATACGCTTTATTCAATTGCCTGGCGCTACGGGCTCGATTACAAACAGTTAGCCAGTTGGAACAAGATGAGCGTGAATACGCCAATTCACCCGGGACAGCGCCTGCGCTTAATAAAACCCAGCAGTCAAACCGTTGCCAGTAGCACCAAGTCGAGTACCAAAGCTAAAGCCAGGGTATCTACCAAGTCCAAAAATGTTCAATCCAGTAGTCGCAATCCTTCCAAATGGATTTGGCCGACCGAGGGTAAACCACTGAATACTTTTCTTGCGTCTGATCTCGATCGGCGCGGCATCGACATCGCCGGAAAACTCGGGCAACCGGTGCGCGCGGTTGCAGATGGCAGGGTGGTATATAGTGGCAATGGTTTGGCCGGTTATGGTAATCTGATCATTATCGAGCACAGTGATACTTTTTTAAGTGCTTATGCATATTGCCAACAACGCCTGGTGCAGGAAGGAAGCACGGTTAAGGCAGGAAAAGTGGTGGCTAAAATGGGAAGCAGGAATAACACCGCCAAGCTGCATTTTGAGATTAGGCGAAATGGCAAGCCGGTAGATCCGATGAAGTATCTACCTAACAAATAAAGGAATTTCTGAATGACCAAATCGACCGATAAGTCACTTATCGAAGATACCGAAATATCGCCTGAAGAGCTGGTAGAGGATCTTATCGAAGATGAGGAAGCTGCCGATCTGGAAGACGCCGACGACGACGAAGAAGAGGATGAGAGTGATGATGAAGTTGAAGGCGTCACCGCAGTCGAAGTAGGTGATGAAGACGCCACCGAGAGTGAAAAATTTGTCGAACGGCGCAAGCCGGAGACGGATCGCCGCAAGACAACCACGCGGCGCACGTCGGATGCGGATCCGACCCGACTCTACCTAAAGGAAATTGAAGTTTCACCGTTGCTGACCGCGGAGGAGGAAGTTTACTATTCGCGGCTTGCGTTAAAGGGTGATACGGCGGCGCGCGATAAAATGATCGAATGCAACTTGCGCCTGGTGGTCAAGATCGCAAGGCGCTACATGAATCGCGGGCTGGCACTACTCGATCTGATTGAAGAAGGGAATCTCGGCTTGATCCGTGCGGTTGAAAAGTTTGATCCCGAGCGGGGATTCCGTTTCTCGACCTATGCAACCTGGTGGATCCGCCAGACTATTGAGCGCGGGTTGATGAACCAGACGCGTACCATCCGTTTGCCGATCCATGTCATCAAGGAATTAAATACCTATCTCAGGGCGGCGCGAAAACTTACCCAGGAACTCAATCGTGAAGCGACACCTGAAGATGTCGCCCAGCTGTTGAAGAAACCGGTGAAAGATGTAGAGAAAATGTTCAAGCTTGCCGATCGTGTTTCTTCTTTCGATATTCCAATGGGCGGAGAAGGCGAGCGCCCGCTGCTCGACGTTATTCCCGATGACAACAATGCAGATCCTTCCGTTATCCTGCAGGATGAATCCGTGATTCAGCATCTCGATAACTGGCTCGATGAACTCGATGAAAAGCAGCGAGATGTCGTGGTGCGCCGCTTCGGCCTGCGTAATCACCCGCGCGGTACCCTGGAAGAGGTGGGGCTCGAGCTGGGTGTTACCCGTGAGCGCGTGCGCCAGATCCAGATGGATGCGTTGCGCAAGTTGCGCCGCATACTCGAGCACAGCGGCTACTCCCGCGAAAACGTCATCGAAGAATAATCCACCCCCTCCGCTCCTGATCCCACGCACCAGTCTAAATAATCCAGCCCAGCGCTGCTCCGGCAGAATGCTCGCAAGAGACGCTCCCAACCGGCGCGAGCGCCGGTTGGTCCATCCATGGAATCGCTTGGAGCTCGGCATCCATGCCTCGCTACACTCTTGCGAACATTCTGCCGGAGCAGCTTGATATGTAAGAGGCCTCCGCTGAAACCTTTTGTAACGTAAAGACTGGGTGCTGAAAAAGCCTCGTTTTTGAAGGATCAGGCCGCAGGGACGCGGCCTGAGGCGAGTCGAGACATGGATGTCGAGTCTCGCCGTGCCCTTCAAAAACGAGGCTTTTTCAGGAAGCCGCAGGCCACCCAGTCAGTTACTAAAGGTTTCAGCGGAGGACTCTGGCGGAACGTATTGGGAAGTCTGAGTTTTTGGGATGGAGAGGGGATTAGGGGTTGAGGATGATGGCGGCGGTGACGTCGCGGTCTTCGGCGACGAGGATATTGAAGGTGCGACACAGGGCACCGTTATCCATTACCTCGAGACCTATGCCCTGTTCACCGAACAGTGCGAAAATTTTTGCATCCGGGAACATCTGGCGCTCGCCGGTACCGAGCAACACCACGGTCGGCTTTGATTCGAATATCGGCGCCAGGTTTTCGGGGTTGAGATGCTGCAACGAAGAAACCGGCCAGGGGCATAGAATAGAATCGGCCGTCATTACCAGGCTTTGACGATAGATGTCGTCATTCACACTAATGGTATCCGCGTCATAGGCGGTAATTCGATGACGGCTGGTAATGATGTCTTCGGCGAGGGGCATGTGCGGCAGAATAATGTAAATAAGGGTCCTGATCAACGCTGTCTAATTGCGGCTTGCGGTTGACAGCCGAGTGTAGTTTTCTTACTGTTGCCCGTTCGAAAATTCCCTGCGACGATTTCTGGAGACTTTGATTGAAACCGGTAAAACTGGGTTTACTTGGTGTGGGTACCGTGGGTGCCAGCACCGCGATGGTGCTAAAGAATAACGCTGCCGAAATAGCGCGTCGTGCAGGGCGCAAAATCGAAATTATCCAGGCATCCAGACGTTCTGTTGCGGCAGGCATGCCGGCCGGCAGCGGTGACATCAGCCTCGTCGAAGACCCGTTTGAAGTCGTCAATAATCCCGAAATCGATATCGTAATTGAGCTCATTGGTGGGTATGACCTGGCACTCGAACTGGTTATGCGAGCCATCGATAACGGTAAGCATGTGGTGACCGCCAACAAGGCGTTGATCGCGTTACACGGCAATCAGATTTTCGCCGCGGCCCAGCAAAAAGGCGTCAATGTCGTTTTTGAAGCCGCGGTAGCGGGGGGCATTCCGATCATCAAATCGATTCGCGAGGGTTTGAGTGCGAATCACATCCAGTCAGTTGCTGGAATTATCAACGGGACGGGTAACTTTATTCTCACCGAAATGCGCGACAAGGGTCGTGATTTTGATGATGTATTGCGCGAAGCGCAGGAACTGGGCTATGCCGAAGCGGATCCCACTTTTGATGTCGAGGGAATCGATGCGGCCCACAAGCTCTGTATCCTGGGGTCGATTGCGTTTGGGATTCCGTTACAATTCGATGCCGTTTATACCGAGGGCATTAGCGAGGTTTCGACGGAGGACGTGGTCTACGCCAACCAGCTTGGCTATCGCATCAAGCATCTTGGCGTTGCGCGCCGCACCGAAGCCGGTATTGAAATGCGGGTGCATCCAACCTTGATACCGGAAAAAAGATTGATCGCCAATGTCGACGGCGTCATGAACGCGGTCCTGGTGCAGGCCGACAAACTTGGGCCTTCGCTTTACTACGGCGCCGGGGCCGGCGCCGACCCAACAGCCTCTGCCGTAATCGCGGATATTATCGACGTTGCCCGCACGATTACCACCGATGCCCAAAACCGGGTTCCGCACCTGGCGTTTCAGCCTGATCAGATAGTCGAAATTCCAATT
>Ga0224508_10001633_pt1 | contig 19950 bp, 16 predicted proteins | sample SF_Jan12_sed_USG_4_FD_170157 | JGI IMG/M metagenome (GOLD analysis project Ga0224508, IMG submission 170157) | Sediment microbial communities from San Francisco Bay, California, United States - SF_Jan12_sed_USGS_21 | ecosystem: Environmental > Aquatic > Marine > Sediment | place: USA... | reverse complement strand
ACCACTCGCTGGCATACTCCCAGGCGCGAGCCGGTTACGTGAGCCGCCCCGGCGCCGACTACCACTACGGACTCGACCAGGACGACGCGCCTCTGCGCCCCCTGGTGAAGCGACACCCGGTGACGGGGCGTCCCGCGCTCTTCATCGGTCGGCACGCCCACGGCATTCACGGGCTCGCGGCCGACGCGTCGGAGCGTCTGCTCGACGAGCTGCTGGCCTTCGCCTGCCAGCCGCCGCGGGTCTGGGGCCACCGCTGGCGCGCCGGCGACGTCGCGGTCTGGGACAACCGCTGTGTGCTGCACCGGGCGCGTCCCTACGACCCCGGCTGCCCGCGCGTGATGCACCACACCCGCATCGCCGGCGACCCGGAGACCGAGTCGGGACTGCGCCCGTGAGCCCCGGCAGAAGCGATCGTGCCCGCGCCCACTGGCGCGCCAATCTGCGCCTGATGGCGGCGCTGCTCGCGGTCTGGTTCGCGGTTCCCTACCTGCTCGGCATCGTCTTCGTCGAGCCGCTCAACGCCTTCCGCCTGGGCGGCTTCCCGCTGGGCTTCTGGTTCGCCCAGCAGGGCTCGATCTACGTCTTCGTGGTCCTGATCGCGATCTACGCCGTGGGCATGGACCGCATCGACCACCGCTATCGCCAGAGCGCCGCCGCGGACGAACCCGCCGCCGAAGACGAAGACGCCGCGTGAGCATCCAGGCCTGGACCTATCTGCTGGTGGGCGCGAGCTTCGCGCTCTACATCGGCATCGCCTGGTGGAGCCGCGTGCACTCCACCTCGGGCTTCTACGTGGCCGGCCGCGGCGTTCCCGCGGTGGCCAACGGCATGGCCACCGGCGCCGACTGGATGAGCGCTGCCTCCTTCATCTCGATGGCGGGGCTGGTCTCGTTCATGGGCTACACCGGTGCCATCTACCTGATGGGCTGGACGGGCGGTTACGTGCTGCTCGCGCTGCTGCTGGCGCCCTACCTGCGCAAGTACGGCAAGTTCACCGTGCCCGAGTTCGTGGGCGACCGCTTCGACTCCCAGGCCGCGCGGGTGGTGGCGGTCTTCTGCGCGATCTTCGTCTCCTTCACCTACGTCGCGGGGCAGATGCGCGGTGTGGGCGTGGTGTTCTCGCGCTTTCTCGAAGTGGACGTGAACGTCGGCGTCGCCATCGGTGTGGTGCTGGTCTTCTTCTACGCCGTGCTGGGCGGCATGCGCGGCATCACCTACACCCAGGTGGCGCAGTACTGTGTGCTGATCGTGGCCTACCTGGTGCCCGCGGTCGCGATCTCGTGGCAGCTCACCGGCAACCCGGTGCCCCAGCTCGGCTTCGGCGGCGCCCTCGAGGGTGGCGAGCGCGCTGGCGTGGCGCTGCTCGAAGCCCTCGACGCCATCCACCGCGACCTCGGACTGCCCGAGTACACCGGCGCCTGGGTGGCGGGCAAGAAGAGCATGGTCGACGTCTTCTGCATCACCCTCGCGCTGATGGCGGGCACGGCGGGGCTGCCCCACGTGCTGATCCGCTTCTACACCGTGCCCTCGGCGCGGGCGGCGCGCTGGAGCGCGCTCTGGGCCCTGGTCTTCATCGGCGTGCTCTACACCACCGCGCCGGCGGTGGCGGCCTTCGCCCGGGTGAATCTGATCCAGACCCTCCACGAGCGGCCCTACGCCGAAGCGCCCGCCTGGTTCCGCACCTGGGAGGAGACGGGCCTGATCGCCTTCCAGGATCTCGACGGCGACGGGCGCATCCAGATGAGCGGTGACCCCGATACCAACGAGCTCACTGTGGACCGCGACATCATGGTGCTGGCCAACCCCGAGATCGCCGAGCTGCCGGCCTGGGTGGTGGCGCTGGTGGCGGCGGGCGGGCTGGCGGCGGCGCTCTCGACGGCGGCGGGCCTGTTGCTGGTGATCTCGTCCTCGGTCTCCCACGACCTGCTGAAGTCGATCGTGTGGCGCGACATGAGCCCCGAGTCGGAGCTGCGCGCGGCACGCATCGCCGCGGGCTTCGCCGTGCTGGTGGCCGGGCTCTTCGGCATCTATCCGCCGGGTTTCGTGGCCCAGGTGGTGGCCTTCGCCTTTGGGCTCGCGGCGGCGAGCTTCTTCCCCGTGCTGTTGCTCGGCGTCTTCGACACCCGCACCAACAAGCACGGAGCCATCGCCGGGATGGGCGTCGGCATCGTCTTCACGGCCAGCTACATCGTCTGGTTCAAGTACCTGCGTCCCGACGCCGGTGCGGAGGATTGGCTCTTCGGCATCAGCCCGGAGGGCATCGGCGCGGTGGGCATGGTCCTGAACGGGGTCGTGGCTCTCGTCGTCAGCCGCCTCACGCCGCCGCCGCCCGATTCCGTGGTGCGCCTGGTCGAGGAGATCCGTCTGCCCGAGGCCGGCACTTCGCGTAATCTGGGCGGGTGAGCGCCGCGCAGACCACCGCCCGCCTGGCCGGCTTCGACTGGGACGACCTCGAGCACGAACGCTTCCACCGCGTCCTCGTGCCCGGCTGGCTCGCCGAGGGCCGCGGCCGCGCCGCCTGCAACGACCTGGTCGGGGTCGCGCCCCTGGCCCTCGCCCTCGAAGACGGGCGCGCCTTCACCTACGCGGCCGACGGCGGCGAGCTGGTGCTGCGCGAGGGCCGCGAGGGTGCGGAGACGGTCGCCGTCTTCGAGGACGCGGTGTTCCGCGAGTTCGCCTGCGAGGCCCTGACCGCCTATGGGCTCTTCTATACCCGACAGGCGCGCTTCGACGCGGGCGACCTGGGGGGGCTGATGCGTTGGGAGCGGGCGCTCCGCTGCCTGTGGCAGGACCGGCCGATCTTCCGCTCCGACGCGCCGGCGCCGTCCGGCGCGGGGGAGGCCTTCGCGCTGGAAGACCTGCGCGCGCGGCCGGACGAGGTGGCCCGGCACTTCGACACGCACGGCTTCGTGCGCGTGCGCGCCGTCCTCGACGCGCGCGAGGTGGCCGAGCTGCGCCGCGAGTGCGAGCGGGTGCGCGCCGAGGCCGCGCCGGGCGATCCGCGCAGCTGGTGGGGACGCGACGCCCACGGCGAGCCGGTCTGCACCCGCGTCAACTACGCCGGCGACTTCTCCAAGCGCCTGGGCGCACTCTTCGAGGACGAGCGGATCCGCGCCATCGCGGCACTGTGCGGGCCCGGCGTGCGCCCCGCCACCGACCGCCTCGACGGCGTGACGGCGATCTTCAAGACGCCGGACATGCGCGAGGGGCTCTCCGACCTGCCCTGGCACATCGACTGCGGCACCGGCGGACACCCGGTGATGTGCCCCCTGGGCAACCTGAGCCTGCACCTCGACGACGTGGACGCGGCTAGCGGCGACCTGCGCGCCATCCCCGGCTCGCACCGTGGGTCCAACCGCCCGGTGCAGGCGGCGCCCGGCGAGGCGCTGGGCGTCTCGATGGGCGCGCGGGCCGGCGACTGTACGCTGCACTGGGGAGACCTCTGCCACGCGGCTCCGCCGCCGGTGGGCCCGGGCCCGCGCACCCGGCGCGTGAGCCTGGTGCTCACCTATCCCAACGCCGACCTCTTCGAGGTGCTCGGGCCGCGCGAGGCCTACAACGACGTGCTGCTCGGCCGCGAGGACGGGCAGATCGAGTCGCTGCTCGCCCCGAGCTGAGGCGGCGACGACGGCGGGGGGGGCGTCGTCGCATGCGGCGCCGATGCTCCCCCCGCGGTCGGGCGCTTCAGTGGCTGGCCAGCTCCTTCTCCAGCTCGTCGGCGCCGCCTACGTGGCGGCCATTGATGAAGACCTGCGGCACCAGGGTGCTGCCTGCGAGGGCGCGCAGGTTGCTCGGCGAGACGTCGCGTCCCAGGCCCAGCTCTTCGAAGGGCATGCCGCGCTCTGCGAGCGCCTGCTTGGCCCGGGCGCAGTGTGGGCAACCCGGCTTGGTGACCAGCGTGATGTCGTCGATCGAAGACCCGGGCGCGATGTGGCGCAGCATGGTGTCGGCGTCGGAGACCTCGAAGGGGTCACCGGGCTGGTCGGGCTCGATGAACATCTTCTGGATCACGCCGTCGTCGACCAGCATCGAGTAGCGCCACGAGCGGGGCCCGAAGCCCAGGTCCTGCTTGTCGACCAGCATGCCCATGCCGCGGCTGAAGTCGCCGTTGCCATCGGGCAGCAGGGTCACGTTGTGCACGCCCTGCTCGCGCCCCCAGGCCTCCATCACGAAGCCGTCGTTCACCGACACGCAGAGCACGTCATCCACGCCGACCTGGCGGAAGCGTGGCACCAGCTCGTCGTAGCGGGGCAGGTGGGCCGAGGAGCAGGTCGGCGTGAAGGCTCCGGGCAGCGCGAAGACCACCACCTTCTTGCCGGCGAAGAGCTCCTGGGTCGTGAGATCCAACCAATCGTCGCCCCGGCGGGCGCGCAGGCGCACGTCGGGGACTCGCTGTCCTTCTCGGTTCTCGAGCATCGTCGTCCTCCTTGGAGTCCTGAGGATGCCGACCGGACGTCGATCAGTCCAATTGAATATAATTAATGTATTGATAACAAATAGTGATACAAGAGCGCTGCGGCGACCGGGGCGGGGGCGGGCGGGGAGGGCCGATGACGGTGCTCCGCGAGTCCCGGAGCGATTCGCGTTACTCTCGGCGCCTCTCCGGAGAGCTTCCATGTCGCTGCGTGCTCGACTCCCCCTCTGCGCCCTGCCCATGGCCGCGCTGCTCCTCCTGGCCTGCACCGCTCCGATCAAGGTGCGGCGCGTCGACGCCGAGCGCGTGCACCGCGTGCTCACCCGCAACGAGCTCAGCAGCGGCGAGCTCAGCCGCTCCACCCGCAATCTGCTCTTCAAGCACCACCGGCTGGCGACCTTCGACTCCGATCCGGCCGGCGCTCTCGCCCAGCTGCACCAGGAGCTGGCCGCCGGGCGCTTCTTCCACGAAGAGAAGGCGGCGCTCGCCGAGCTCGCCTTCCACCACGCCGGACGCGGGGGCGGGGCCCCCTACTACCTGGCCGCCGCCGTCTACGCCTGGGCCTATCTCTTCCCGGACGACGAGAGCGTCGAGCTCGATCCCTTCAGCCCCCAGGCGCGCCTGGCCGGTGATCTCTACAACCGCGGCCTGACCCGCGCGCTGGAGAGCGACGGAGATGTGTCCCTGCGCGCGGGGCCGCTGCCGCTGCCCTTCGGCGAGCTGCGCGTCGACTTCGATCCGTCGGCACTCGTGCTCGGGGAGCGCCGGCTCGAGCGTTTCGTGCCGGTGGCCGAGCTCGAGGTGACCGGTTTCCCCAGCTACTACCGCTGGCCCGGCATCGGGGCACCGCTGGCCGCCGCGGTCGCCTACGACGAGTCCGTCTCCGACCGCGAGCTGCTCAGCCCCGGCGCCCGCGTGCCGGTCACCGCGCTGCTGCGCTTCGAGCGTCTCTCCGAGCAGCTGCGCGGCAGTGCGCTGCAGGCCTCGCTGGAGGTCTACCTCGGCACCGGTGAGCGCAGCGTCCAGATCGGCGCGCGCAACGTGCCGCTCGAGGTCGAGCCCACCGCCACCCTGGCCCTGATGCTCTCGGAGCTGCAGGCCTGGAACACCGAGTACGTGGGCTTCCTGCGCGGCGTCATGGTGGGGGAGGCTTCTTCGAGCCTGATCTCGGTGCGCCCCTACCAGCCCGGGCTGATCCCGGTGGTGCTGGTACACGGCACCGCCTCCAGCACCGCGCGCTGGGCCGAGCTCTACAACGAGCTCACCAACACCCCCGGCCTGTACGAGCGCTACCAGTTCTGGTTCTTCAGCTATCGCACGGGCAACCCGGTGCCCTATTCGGCGATGCTGTTGCGTGAGGCGCTGGCCGATGCCGTGTCGCGACTCGACCCGGACGGACTCGACCCGGCCCTCGACCGCATGGTGGTGGTCGGGCACAGCCAGGGCGGCCTGCTCACCAAGACGACGGTGGTCTCGTCGGGCGATCGGCTCTGGAACGCCGTGAGCAGCAAGCCCCTTTCGGTCCTGCGCACGGCCCCCGCCTCCCAGGATCTGCTGGAGCGCTCCTACTTCCTCGAGCCGCTGCCCTTCATCGAGCGCGTGGTCTTCCTGGCCACGCCCCACGGCGGCAGCTACATCGCCGGCAGCTGGGTGGCCCACCAGGTGGCCCGTTTCATCCAGTTGCCCGTCGATCTCACCCAGGCCTTCGCCGACCTCGCGATCGGCGACCGCGAGGCGGTGGCGATGCAGAACAGCGAGACCCTGATCCCGACCAGCGTCGACAACATGACCCCCGGCAACACCTTCATCCAGGTGTTGCGCTCGCTGCCGATGGCGCCCAGCGTCAAGGGGCACTCGATCATCGCGGTGCAGGGGGACCCGTCCCACGAGAAGGCCAACGACGGCGTCGTCGAGTACCGGAGCGCCCATCTGCCCGAAGCGGTGTCGGAGCGCATCGTGCGGTCGGGACATTCGCTGCAGGCCCACCCGGACACGATCGCCGAGATGCGCCGCATCCTCTTCGCTCACCTCGAGGAGCAGCTGGTGCCGTTCTCGATCGAGGCCGCCGGCGGAGCCTCGCACTGAAGCCGGCCGCCGCCGCGTGAACCGGCCGAGCGTGCGCCAGCTCGAGTGCGTGGTCGCCATCGCAGACCACGGGAGCTTCCGCGCCGCGGCTCGCGCCTGCTCGATCACCCAGCCCGCGCTGTCGGCCCAGATCGCCTCCCTCGAAGCCGAGCTCGGTGCCGCGCTCTTCGAGCGGGTGCGGCCCCGCGCCCGGCCCACGCCGCTGGGCGTCGAGGTGGTAGCGCGCGCCCGTGAGCTGCTGGCCGGACTCGACGCCATCGGCGAAGTGGCCCGCGGTCACGGTGAACCGCTATCGAGCCCGCTTCGGCTGGGAGTGATCCCGACCATCGCCCCCTATCTGCTCCCGCGCGCCATGCCGCGGTTGCGCCGCAAGCACCCCGGACTGCGCCTGTTCCTGCGCGAAGCGCAGACCCCGGAGCTGGTCGCTGCCGTCACCTGCGGCGAGCTCGACTGCGCGCTGCTCGCCGCCGAAGCCGAGCTCGGAGACCTCGAGACCGCGCCGCTCTTCGAAGAGCCCTTCCTGCTGGCGGTGCCGCGCGGTCACCCCCTGGCCGAAGGCCCGCCCCTGCGCGAGCGCGACTTGCAGGGCTCCGAGGTGCTGCTGCTCGAAGACGGGCACTGCCTGCGCGATCAGGCGCTCTCGGTGTGTCGCCGTGCCCGCGCCCCCGAGGTGGCCGACGTGCGCGCCGGCAGCCTCGCCACCCTGATCGAGATGGTCGCCGGCGGCCTGGGCATCACGCTGCTGCCCGAGATGGCCACCGCGGGTGCGCGCCCGCTGCCGCGCGACCTGGTGCTGCGCCCCTTCGCGGCGCCGGCCCCCACGCGCACGATCGCCCTGGCCTGGCGTCGTCGCGCCAGTCGAACCCGCGACTTCCAGCTGCTCGCCGAGTTCTTCAGGCGAGAGCCCGGGTGGGCTCGCCCAGGCGGTCGGCCCGGAAAGGGGCGAGGGGCAGCGGCGGGAACTCGCCGAGCGCGCAAGCGACCACGGTCTCGGCGGGAGCCCTGTGCGGGTTCTTCGATCCGTGCGACGCTCGACGAGAGGAGGAGAGGTGCCGGATCGACCCTGGTACGCCGAAGGCCTTCGTTTCGGCTGCACGCGCTGCGGCAATTGCTGCGAAGGGGGCGGGGCGGTACGCGTAGGGGACGAAGAGATCCGCACCCTGGCCCGCCGCCTCGAGCTCGCCGATGAGGAGTTTCGCGCGATCTACACCCGGCTCCTTCGCGGCGGCGAGCGGAGCCTGCGCGAGCGGCGGGGCGGCGCCTGCGTGTTCCTGTCCGGCGATCCGGCCCGGCCGGGCTGCCGCGTCTACGAGGACCGCCCCCGCCAGTGTCGCACCTGGCCCTTCTGGCGCGGAGTGGTCCACTCGCGGGAGCGCTGGGACGAAGAGGCGGCCGACTGTCCTGGCATGAACGGGGGCCGCCGCTTCGAGGCCGCCGAGATCGAGGCCTCGCTGCGGGCCGACGGCACCAGCGGAACGCTGCCCCGCGAGAAATAGCCCGCTTCAGAGCACGACGTCTTCGGCGACGCCGCGCACGAAGAGCGGCTCGATCCCGTAACGCTCGGCGTCGGCCTGCAGCGCTGCCTCGGAGACCGGGCCCGCGCCGGCTTCGGCGGCATCGAGGATCGCCGGCAGAAGCCGGGCGTCGCTGGTCGTGTTGAGGAAGAGGCCGGGGCGCGCCAGGGTGAATCCCACTGCGCGCGCGATCGCCTCGGGGTCTTCCAGGGGCCGGTACCACGAGAAGCGCCGGTCGGGATCGCCGTCGCGCCAGCGGCGCCGCGACACCGCCTTGATGGTCTGGAGCGCGACGCCGTCTCGGCGGCAGCGCTCGGCCAGGGCGTCGAACTCGTCGGCGTAGCGCGCGTCCTGGAGCAGGCTCCAGTTGTAGGGCGCGAGCACCGAGTCGAAGTCGAAGCGTTCCAGGCTGCGCAGGTGCATGGCGGGCGCCACGGTGCCGTGTCCCGTCACCCCGAGGAAGCGCACGAGCCCCGCGTCGCGGGCCGCCCGCAGGCCCTCGAGGGCGCCGCCGGGGCCCAGCGCGACCTGCCATTCGTCCTCCTGGACCAGGTTGTGGAGCTGGATCAGGTCGACCGAGGCGACCCCCAGGCGCTCGAGGGAGCGCTCGAGCGAGGCGCGGGCGCCGGCGGCGTCGCGCTCCCGGGTCTTGGTGGCCAGGAAGACCTCGCCGCGGTGCCTGCGCAGGAAGGGCGCCAGCCGCAGCTCGGAGTCACCGTAGCTGGCGGCCGTGTCGATGTGGTTGAGGCCGCGCTCGCTAAACAGCTCGAGGGTCCGGTCGGCGCGTTCCTGGCCCATGAAGCCCAGCGCCGCGGCGCCGAAGATCGTGCGACTGCTGTCGTGACCGGTGCGTCCGAAAGGGATGCGATCGATCATCGGGACAGGCCGGACAGGATCTGATCTTCCCAGCCGAAGTCGAACTGCTTGGACTCGGCGAGGCCCGAGTCGCGGAACCAGCGCCAGGTCTCCTCGACGGCCACCGGGAAGCGCACCTGGGGCTCCCAGCCGACGTCGCGCCGCAGCCGGTCGACGCTGAAGAGCACGCTCTTGTTCCAACGGTGGATGTTGGGCGCGATGCGCTGCACCAGCATCGAGAGCAGGAAGGGTTGGGTGGCCAGGTGGCTCGCCGCCGGCGCCTTCGAGACTTCGACCTTCACCTCGGGGCGCGAGCCGTCCAGGAGGATCTCGCCGTCGAAGAGCGCGTCCATGTGGGCGGGCGGGACGAAGACCTTGTCGGCCTTGACGCCCAGCACCTCGGCGAAGAGGTCGACGTAGCCCTCGGCGCTGAAGCAGTCCGATCCGGTCAGGTTGTAGCGCTTGCCGAAGCTCTGCGGCTGGCCCATCAGCGCGCGCAGGGCGCCGGCCTGGTCGTCGACGTGGCCCACCTGGGCGAGGGTCGAGCCGTCGCCGGGGATCAGCACCGGGCGGCCGTCGAGCAAGCGCCGGAACATGCGCTGCTCGCGGTCGGGCAAGATGTTGTTGGGCCCGAAGACCATCGAATAACACACGACGGTGGCCGGGAAACCGTTGGCGCGGTGTTGGCCCACCAGGAAATCTTCGCAGGCGATCTTCTGGTTGCCGTAGTCGTTCTGGGCCGGGCCGCGCTCGATGGGCATCTCTTCGGTGATGGGCAGCAGCTCGGAAGCCGCGTAGATCACAGTCGAGCTGATGAAGACGTAGTGGCCGGTGCGCCCGCGGAAGAGCTCGGCCATGAGCTGCACGTCCTGCAGACGGTAGGCGCTGACGTCGAAGATGGCGTCGAAGTCGAGGCCGCCCAGGGTGGCGCGCATCGCCCCCGCGTCGGTGCGGTCGGCGTAGAGACGTTCGACGCCGCGCGGCAGCTCTGCGGGCGTCTTGCCCCGGTTGAGCACGCTCACCGCGTGTCCGTGTCGCACCAGCTCGCGCACCAGGGCGAGCCCGTTGAACATCGTGCCGCCCATCACCAGGATCTTCATGCGGCCAGTCTACGCTACCGTCAGCGTTTCGAGAAAGAGGGAACCCCGATGGATTGCGACATCTATTCCAGTCCCGAGCACCAGGTCTTCCGCGAGACGGTGCAGAAGTTCGCCGAGGACGAGCTGCGCCCGCGGGCGCGGGAGTTCGAAGCCGCGGGGCGCATGGACAAGTCGCTCTTCAAGCGCATGGGCGACCTGGGCATGCTGGGCCTGCGCTACGACCCGGAGTACGGCGGGGCTGGCCTCGACTGGTCCTTCTCGGCGGTGATGCACGAGGAGCTGGCCCGCGTCGCCGACTGCGCCGGCGCGACGCTGGCCATCAGCGTCCACACCGAGATGGCGACCCCGTCGCTGGCCCAGTTCGGCAACCCGCAGCTCAAGCGCGACTTCCTGGTCCCGGCGATCGCCGGCGAGACCGTCTCGGCCATCGCCGTCACCGAGCCCGACGCCGGCTCCGACGTGGCGGGGATCAAGACGCGTGCGGTGCGCGACGGCGACGACTGGGTGATCGACGGCTCGAAGATCTACATCACCAACGCCGACATCGCCGACTGGCTGTGCCTGCTGGCGGTGACCGACCCCGACGCCGGCTACGGGGGCTACTCGCAGATCATCGTGCCCACGAACACCCCGGGCGTGAGCTACGACCTGCTCGACAAGATCGGGCACTGGGGCTCCGACACCGGCCAGTTCCACTTCGAGGGCGTGCGGGTGCCGGTATCGAACACGATCGGCGAGGTGGGTCGCGGCTTCCAGCAGCAGATGATGCAGTTCCAGGACGAGCGCCTGGTGGGCTGCATCTCCGGCCTCTACGCGATGGAGGCGCTCTGGGAGGAGACCAAGCGCTGGACCGAGCAGCGCGTGCTCTTCGGCAAGCCACTCTCGAAGATGCAGAACACCCAGTTCAAGATGGCGGGTCTGTGGACGCGGATTCAGGCGGCCAAGGAGCTCGAGCGCGCTTGCCTGCGGCGGATCCTGGCCGGCGAGGACGCCACCACCCTGATCACCGCTGCGAAGGTCTTCGTGGTGGAGGTCTCGATGGAGGTCGCCACCGAGTGCATGCAGCTCTACGGCGGCTACGGCTACATGAAGGAGTGCCCGGCGGGCCGCGCCTTCGTCGACACCCGCCTCGCCGCCATCGGCGGCGGCAGCAACGAGACCATGCTGCAGTACCTGGCCAAGCAGCTGGGTTTCTGAGCGGCGCGCCGCGCGCCTACTTCGTGCGCTTCCCGGCGTTGGCGATCAGCTTGCGGATCGGCTCGAGGCCGGGCTCGTAGAGAACGCCGGGCAGCATGCCGCCGTCCATGGCCAGCGTGGCGCCGTTGATGACGTCGGCCTCGCCCGAGCAGAGGAAGACGCAGGTCGCACCGACCTCTTCGGGCTCGCCGGCGCGGCGAAGCGGCAGGTTGCGGAAGTAGTCGCGGCCCTCGGGGTCCTCGCCGCCGAGCACCAGGTTGCGGAAGTTCTCGGTGGTGGTGGGACCGAGGGCCAGGCAGTTGACGCGGATCTTCGGGCCCCACTCCTGGGCGAGCGACTTCGTGAAGTGGTTCATGCCCGCCTTGGCCGCGCCGTAGGAGACCAGGGTGGGCGAGCCCGCCGAGTGGGAGGCCCCGCTCGAGATGTTGACGATCGAGCCCGTGCCATCCTGGGCGAGCATCTGCCGGGCCACGCGCAGCGAGAACCACAGCGGGCTCGTAAGGTTGTTCTGGATCGCGTAGAGATGAAAGAGGGCGCTGCGCTCGAAGTCGTCTTCGGAGCGCGGAGCGCCCTGGATCTTCGAGACGATGGCGGGCACGTCGTGGGGGTCGGGCGTCGGCACCGTGCCGCCCGCGTTGTTGATGAGGATGTCGACGCGCCCGAAGCGCTCGACCACCCGGGCGACGAAGGCGTCGATCTGGGCCAGGTCGCCCTGCTCGCAGACCCACTGGGCCGAGCGCTCGCCCGCGTCGTCGAGCCCGGCGGCGGCGGGCAGCGCCTCGGCGGGGCGGCGAGAGCAGCCCACCACGCTGGCGCCGGCTTCGAGCAGGGCGCGGGCGATGCCATGGCCCACCCCGCGGCTGGTACCCGTCACGATCGCGACCTTGCCGTCGAGGCGTCCCACACCAGACAGGTAGCCGGCTGCCGGGTCCGTGCAAGAATGTGACGGGGAGGCTCGAACCATGACTCTGCGAATCATCCAGTGGTGCACGGGAAACGTCGGGCGCGAGACGCTGCGCGCGGTGCTAGACCACCCCGACCTCGAGCTGGTCGGCGTGCACGCCCACGGCGACGACAAGGAGGGCGTCGACGCGGGCGTGCTGCTCGGCGGCGCGCCCGTCGGGGTGAAGGCCAGCCGCGACGAGGCGGCGCTGCTGGCCCTGGGCGCCGACTGCGTCTGCTACGGGCCGCGCTTTCCCGACCTGGACGAGCTGTGTCGCATCCTGGCTTCGGGCGCCAACGTCGCGACGACGGCGGGCTTTCTCACCGGCCAGGCCCTGGGCGAGGGCGCCGCCCTGCGCATCGAGGCCGCCTGCCGCGAGGGCCAGAGCTCGATCCACGGCACCGGCATGAACCCGGGCTTCGCCAACCTGTTGGCGCTGATCGCGAGCGCCGGCTGCTCGCGGGTCGACCGGGTGCGTGTGCTCGAGAGCGTGGACGCCTCGGGCTATGCCTCCGAGGAGACCCAGCGCAGCGTGGGCTTCGGCCATCCCATCACCCACCCCGATCTGCCGGGCATGGTGGAGCGCGGCAGCCTGGTGTTCCGCGACGCGCTCCACGCCATGGCCGACGCCATGGGGGTGGTGCTCGACGACGCGCGCTGCGAGGCCGAGTTCGCCGTGGCCACCGCCGACCACGACCTCGGCTTCATGAAGATCGACGAGGGCTGCGTGGCGGGGGTGGCGGCGAGCTGGCACGGGCTCGTCGACGGCGAGAGCCGGATCGAGCTGCGGGTGCAGTGGATCATGGGCTCGCAGATGGAGCCGGCCTGGGAGCTGCAGCACGGCTATGTGGTGGACATCGAGGGCATGCCCAACGTGCGCGCCAAGCTGCAGATCTTCCCGCCCCGTGACTTCGAGGCGAAGAGCGCCGTCGATTTCATGCGCCTGGGCATGATCATCACCGGGCTGCCCTCGGTGCACGCGATTCCGGCCGTCTGCGCCGCGCCGCCGGGCATCCTGAAGCTGGGCGATCTTCCGATCCGGGCGGCCAGCGGTTCGCTCGCGCGGGCGGCCAGCGGATCGCTCGCACGTTAGGCATCGAGCTTCGCGAATCAGGCGTCGATGACGTACTCGCTCATGGCCGTCACGTCAGTGGCGTCCATCTTCAAGAACTTCTGCACGGTGTCGATCATGCGCTTGAGATTGGCGCGGAACTTCTCCTCCTGGCCCACGGCGTCGTAGAAGACGCGAGGATCGTCGAGGGCGCCGATCGGGAAGAGCTCTTCCACTACCGCCGCCCACGGCGGCGTCTGGCCGCGCAGCGGGCGCACGATCTCGTTGCGCACGTAGCCGAAGGTGGACTGGGTCTCCTGGGCACAGGGGCGCTGCTCGGTTTGCCAGATGTGGATGAAATCCTCGTAGGCGAGGTCTTCGCGCGGCTGGATGCAGGTGACCTGGGAGAAGCCCTCGGTGCGGGCGCCGCCGCCCGGCGAGGCGTGGGCGACGTTGGGAGTCGGGGTCGACTCGACCACCAGATAGCTGGCGAGGTCGGCGCTGGCCTCGTCGAGCACGGCCTCGAAGGGGCCGCGGTCCTGGGCGCACTCGACCCAGTAGCCGACCATGGCCGCCTTGGGCGGGCCGACGGGGTTCATGCGGAGCTTGGCGCCGGCGGCCACTGCGTCGTCCTCGACGCAGACCTTGAGCCTGGCGGCCCCCAGCTCGCGCAGCCGCGGCGCCGCCTTCAGCAGCAGCTGATCTGCGAACACCTGCGGCGACTGGCTCTCGGGGCGCCAGAGCAGGGTGACGATCTTCTCCATCGGGTTCCTCCTCGGGGCTGGGCCCCGTGTCGTGCTAGGCGGGACTCACGGACACCGGAATGTTGCTCATCCGCGGAAGGCCGGTGTAACGCTCGTAGTCGCGATCGACGGCGCTGAGCCGTCCGGTGTTGGCGCCGATCCGGCGCACCTCGCCGTCGCGTTCGGGGGCGTCGCCCCAGCTGTGGGTCATCGAGACCAGGCCCCGGCGCAGGTTGGGGTCGACCCCCACCACGGCCACGATCTCGGCGCGCTCCGAGCGGATTCGCGCCAGCCCGCCCTCGCAGAGTCCCAGCTCGGCCAGGTCGTCGGGGTGCAGAAAGGCGGGGTTGGTCGACCGACCGCGAACCTGCCCGGCCACCCGGCAGCCGGTCGAGTTGAGTACGTTCATCTGGCGCCGCGAGACCAGCCGGTAGGGCAGGGCGCCGTCGGCCGCGGCGGGGGGCGCCGCCAGCTCGGCCAGGTCGGCGAGCATCTGGGGGTTGCCGGCGTCCAACCGGCCCTCCCAGCTCGCGTCGGCCTCGGCCACGAAGACCGGCGGATCGGGGAAGAGCGCGCCGGCCCGGTGTTTGCGCACCTCGTCGAGGGGAATTCGCGAGCCGGCGGTGACGGCGTCGAAGAGCTCGTCGGTGCTGGGCGGTTCGTTCATGTCGAGAGGGCGGCCGGGCACGCGTAACCGGCCCGTGAAGGAGACCGGCTTCACCACCAGTTCGAGACCCAAGCGCTGGGACAGCCCGTAGAAGAACCTCCAGTCGTCGATCACGTCGGAGCCCGGCGGCGGGTCGACGAGCGCCGGCGTGTACTGGGCGTAGGCGTCGGTGGTGCCGAAGCCCACGGCGTAGGCCGACAGATACTCCTGGGTGAGCGTCATGCCGGGCACCTCGAGCGGGTGCTTCACGGCGATCACGTAGTCGGCGCGCCGCGCGGTGGCCGACATCACGGCGTCGATCTGCACCAGCAGCTCGAGGCGCTCGAGGGCCTCCAGGGTTCTCAGCTGGTCGGGCCAGGCCGAGACCGGGTTGCCGCCGTGGCTGATCAGCGCGCGCACCCGGCCCTCGCCCTCGAGGCAGATCTCGTCGGCCAGGGCGGCGGTAGGCATGCCCGCCGCGGTGTTGGCCAGGCCGCGCACGCGCATCGCCTCGCCGAAGCCGTAGGCGTACTGGGGCGTGGGCGGCAGGGCCTGGGCCTTGGGGCGCAGCGGCTGGCCCAGGCTGGTGGGCTCGGCCACGCGCTCGCCGGCGCGCTGCCAGCGTCCGCAGATCGAGTTGAGCGCGCGCAGCAGGTACTCGAGCAGGGTGGTCGAGCCCGACATGTTGGGCCCCGTGCCGGCGGTGGCCACACCGGGGCCTTCGCTGGCGAAGACGCGCGCGGCGCGCAGCAGGTCTGCGGCGTCGAGGCCGGCGCGCTGGGCCACGGCTTCGGGGGTGAAGGGCGCGACCGCTTCGCGCAGCAAGTCCACGCCCTGCATGTGCCGGGCGACGAAGTCGGTGTCCTCGAGGCCTTCGTCGAGGATCACCCGGATCAGCGCCGCGAGGATCGCCACGTCTTCGCCCGGGCGCGGCTGCAGGTGGAGCGTGGCGCGGCGCGCGGTCTCGCTGCGACGCGGGTCGATCACCAGGAGCTTCATGCCCCGGCGCAGTGCGTCGGTGAGGCTGCGACCCGGGTTGGTGTGCGGGATGCCGCCCGACATGGCGACCAGCGGGTTGCAGCCCACCAGCAGGGTCACCCGCGCCTGCGCGAAGGGCGTGGGCGGCGCCATCCAGCTCCCGAACAGCGCCGCCGCCACCATCTTGCCCGGCTGGTCGATGGTGTTCGAGTTGAAGCCCATGGGCGTGCCCACGGCCTTGAGGAAGGCCGTGGTCACCGCGCCGTTGGCGGCGCCGGCATTGGTGGCCATGGTGCCCGAGTAGCTGGCCAGGGCCCGCGGGCCGTGGGCGTCGAGGATGCGCCGCAGGGTCTCGGCGATCTCGTCCATGGCGCGCTCGACCGGGATCGGCGCGTAGGAGCCGTCGGGCTGGCGCTTCTGCGAGTGGAGCAGGCGGCCCGGGTCGGACCAGGTCGCCGCCAGGTTCTGGCCCTTGATGCAGCAGAAGCCGCGGTAGAGCGGGTTGTCGGGATCGCCGCGCACCGACTCCGGCGCGCCGGCGCCGTCGAAGCGCACGAGCACGCCGCAGCCCGCGTGGCAGGCGCGGCAGATCGTGTGCTCGGTGCGCGGCATGACGACGATTCTACCGCCAAAGGATGCGGCCGAGCCTGCTAATCTGGGCCGCCATGGCCCACGTCGAAATCGAGAAGCCGCGTCCCCACACCACGATCATCCGCATGAACCGGCCCGAGCGCATGAACTCGATGGCCTTCGAGCTGGTGGGGCCGCTGCACGACGCCCTCGAGATCGTGGCTCGCGACAACGACTGCTGGACCGTCGTGCTCACCGGCACCGGCCGGGGCTTCTGCTCCGGCGCCGACACCCAGGAGAGCGAGCCGCCGCCCAACATCGGGGGCATGACCCTGACGCGCATCGCCACCCGGTCGATGACGATCCTGGCCGACCTGGTGCCGGCCATGCGGCGCATGCCCCAGCCGGTGATCTGCGGCGTGAACGGCGCGGCGATCGGCGGCGGCATGTGCCTGTGCCTGGGCGGCGACGTGCGCATCGCCGCCGAGAGCGCCTACTTCCGCGCCGCCGGCATCAACAACGGGCTCACCGCCACCGAGCTGGGCCTCTCCTTCCTGCTGCCGCGGGCGGTGGGCTCCTCGCGGGCCTTCGAGATCGCGCTCTCGGGCCGCGACGTCGACGCCCGCGAAGCCGCCGCGATCGGACTCGTCTCGCGCACGGTCCCCGACGAGAAGCTGCTCGACGAGTGCCTCGACCTCGCCGACCAGATGAACGGCTGGAGCACCCAGGGCGTGCAGCTCACCAAGCGCATGATGTGGTCGGGCCTCGAGACGAGCAGCCTGTCCGCCGCCATCGAGCTCGAGAGCCACACCCAGCTCTACGTGCGGCTGACCACGAAGAACTTCGAAGAGGCCACCCGCGCTCGCAAGGAAGGCCGAAGAGCAGAGTTCCAGGACTAGCCGTGCAAAGGGCGGCGCTGGGTGCGGGGCTCGTGTTGCTGGCTCTCCTTGCCGCGGTCTACGCCGCCGGCCGGGGCTGGCTCGGGGCGCCGCTGCGCGCGGGCGAGCCCACGCCGGTGGCGCGCGCGCGGGTCGACGCGCCGGCAGCCGTCGAAGGCGCGGGCCAGATCCTGTTCGGCGACTTCCACGTGCACACGGGCTTCTCGTCCGATGCATACATCTTGAGCATGCCGCTCACAGGCGGCAGCGGCAGCCACACCGTCTCGGACGCCTGCGACTTTGCCCGCTTCTGCTCGGAGCTCGACTTCTGGTCGGTGAACGACCACGCCGAAAGCTCGACGCCGCGCCGCTGGCGCGAGACGATCGAGGCCGTGCGCCGCTGCGACGCGGTGGGGCGCAGCCGGGGCGACGAGCCCGACCTGATCTCCTTCCTCGGCTGGGAGTGGTCCCACATGGGCACCACCCCCGAGAACCACTTCGGACACCGCAACGTGGTGCTGCGCGACCTCGAAGAAGAGCGCGTCCCTGCCCGGCCCATCGCCTCGGATTCGCCGGCCGACTACTTTCAAGCGCCCTCGGTGTGGGCCTTGGGCGCGCTGCCGCTGATCGCCGGCGACACCGCCTACCTGCGTTATGCGCGCTCCAACCAGGAGACGGCCGGCGTGGCGCGCTGCCCGGACGGCGTGCCGGTGCGCGAGCTTCCCGACGACTGCCGCGAGTACGCCGCCACGCCGGGCGAGCTCTTCGCCAAGCTCGAAGACTGGGGCCACGACGCACTGGCGATCCCCCACGGAACCACCTGGGGCATGTACACGCCGCCCGGATCGGAGTGGGGCAAGCAGCTCTCGGAGCGCGACCACGATCCGCTCCGCCAACGCCTCGTCGAGGTCTACTCGGGGCACGGCAACATCGAGTCCTACCGCGACTGGCGGGCGGTGGAGCGCGGCGCCGACGGTGCGCGGCGCTGCCCAGAGCCCACACCCGACTATCGGCCCGCCTGCTGGCGCGCGGGCGAGATCATCGCCGAGCGCTGCCGCGCCGAGGGGCTCCCCGGCGCGGAGTGCGACGAGCGCGCGGCCGCGGCGCGACGGCACTTCGTCGAGGCGCCGGCGGGTCTCGGGCACCTGAGCGTGCCCGGGCACACGGCCGAAGACTGGCGCGACGCCGGGCAGTGTCGCGACTGCTTCCAGCCCGCTTTCCACTATCGGCCCGGCTCGTCGGCCCAGGCGATGCTGGCGCTGTCTCGCGGCGACCCGGAGGGCGATCCGCTGCGCTTCCGCTTCGGCTTCCTCGGTTCGAGCGACATCCACACCGCGCGCCCGGGCACCGGGTACAAGGAGACCCAGCGCACCCGCATGTCCGACGTGCGCATGGCCCGGATCGACCTGCCGGGCCCCGGCTCCGAAGACCCGCCGCGTTCCGAGGCGCGGGTGGCCGACCCCGGCAGTGTGGCGCCCAACGACTGGATCGAGCGCGAGCGAGCGGGATCCTTCTTCTTCAGCGGCGGGCTGGTGGCGGTGCACGCCGAGCGCCGCGAGCGCGGCGCCGTCTGGGACGCGCTCACCGCGCGCCAGACCTACGCCACCAGCGGGCCGCGGATCCTGCTGTGGTTCGAGCTGCTGAACCCGCCGGCGACCCGGGGCGAGGCGGGGCCGCTGCCCATGGGCAGCGCCGTGGCCCTGGACGAAGCGCCCGAGTTCCGGGTGCGCGCCCTGGGTTCCCTCGAGCAACGGCCCGGCTGCCCGGACGCGAGCCTGCGCGCACTGGGGGCCGAGCGCCTCGAACGGCTCTGCGGCGGCGAGTGCTACCACCCCTCCGACACCCGGCGTCCGATCACCCGCATCGAGGTCGTGCGCATCCGACCCCAGCAACGCGCCGACGAGCCGCTGGGGGCGCTGATCGAAGACCCCTGGCTCACGCTGCCCTGTCCGGCGGAGGCCTCGGGCTGCGAGGTCGACTTCGACGATCCCGATTTCGCGAGCTCCGGGCGCGACGCGGTCTACTACGTGCGGGCCCTCGAGGCGCCGAGCCCGGCGATCAACGGCGGGACGCTGCGCTGCGAGGCCGAGGGCGACGAGCCCTGCGCGCGCATGCACCCCTGCGACCCCTGGGCCCCCGACTCCGAGGACTGCCTGGCCGAAGTCGAGGAGCGCGCCTGGTCCTCGCCCATCTTCGTCGACCGCCCGCGTGGGTCAGGCTCTCCGCGTTAGTCTGGCCCTGCGAGGTCGGAAGCCGCGAAATCGACGAAGATCGGGGAGGACCACGCCCGTTCCTCAGTGAGAGCGAGGCAGTCGTCGTCCGCCGGTGTGGAGTCCGTGACGCTGCACGGCTCGGTCTCGACACACTCGCCCGACTCCGGGTCCTTCCGGCAGCGGAGGTTCGCTCCGTTCACGGTGGGAGTCTCTGTCTGGTGCGCGCGAACGTAGTAGATCGCGTCGCGGCCGCCCTCCGCGAAGTCCGGGTCGTCGAACTCCACGCGGCATCCCTCGCTCGAGCTCGCGCCGCAGGGCAAGACCCGCCAAGGGTCGTCGATGAGACTCTCGACATCCTCTCCAGCGTCCAGCTGGGGTCGAATGCGGACCACCTCGATGCGATCGATGGGGGTGCGCCGATCGCTCGGGTGGTAGCACTCGCCTGCGCAGAGTCGCTCGATGCGACCGTCCGGAAGGGTCGCGATCACATCCGGCGGGCATCCGGGCTTCTGCTCGAAGGCACCCATCGCTCGCACGACGAACCGGGGTACGCCCCCACGGCGCTCGACCGCCGAGCCCATGGGGAGGAGGCCTTCACCGTCCTCCGCGAGGAGTTCGAACCAGAGCAGGATGCGCCCACCACTCGTGCCGTAGACCTCGCGTCGTTGCAGCGCGTCCCAGATCGAGTGGCGGTCTCGGCCCGCGCTGTGCACCGCGACTAGCCCTCCGAGACCGAAGAAGGAGGAGAAGCGCTCGAACTCGG
>Ga0224508_10001632_pt1 | contig 19962 bp, 15 predicted proteins | sample SF_Jan12_sed_USG_4_FD_170157 | JGI IMG/M metagenome (GOLD analysis project Ga0224508, IMG submission 170157) | Sediment microbial communities from San Francisco Bay, California, United States - SF_Jan12_sed_USGS_21 | ecosystem: Environmental > Aquatic > Marine > Sediment | place: USA... | reverse complement strand
CCGATATCGACGGCAATCCGCGTGCCGGCGGGTTGCTGCGGCATGCCGGCTATTTCTTCTGCTGGGCTTTTGCCCAGCCGTCGCGCAGCGCGAGCGTACGGTTGAAAACCGGTTTGTCCGCGGTCGACTCAGCGTCCGGGCAGAAATAGCCGAGCCGCTCGAACTGTATTGCGTTGCCCGTTTCGATGCCGGCGATGCTGGGCTCGAACTTGCAGTCCGGCAGCACTTCCAGCGATTGCGGGTTCAGGTCCGCGGTGAAGTCGTCGCCGGCACTCGGGTCCGGGCTGGCGAATAGATGATCGTACATCCGCACCTCGGCCGAAATGGCGTCGGCCGCCGAGACCCAGTGAATCGTTCCCTTCACTTTGCGCCCGTCCGGTGAATCGCCGCCGCGGGTCGCCGGATCGTAGGTGGCGCGGATTTCCACAATCTCGCCTGCGTCGTTCTTGATCGCCTCGGTGCAGGTGACGAAATAGGCGTAGCGCAGCCGCACCTCGCGCCCGGGACCAAGCCGGAAAAATTTGCGCGGCGGATCCTCCATGAAGTCGTCCTGTTCGATATAGAGCTCGCGCGAAAACGGAATTTCGCGGGTGCCGCAGGCCTGATCGTTCGGGTTGTTGACCGCCTCGAGCATCTCGCGCTCGCCCTCGGGATAGTTCTCGATCACCAGCTTGAGCGGTTTGAGCACGGCCATGCGGCGTTCCGCCGACTGATTCAGCATCTCGCGGATGCAATGCTCCAGCATGGCGATCTCGATCGTGCCTTCGTTCTTGGTGATGGCGATCCGGGCGATGAAATCGCGGATCGCCTCCGGCGGCACGCCGCGGCGGCGAAGCCCGGATATTGTCGGCATGCGGGGGTCGTCCCAGCCTGCAACATGGCCGTCCTGGACGAACTGGATCAAGCGGCGTTTCGACAACACCGTATGGGTGAGGTTGAGACGCGAGAATTCGTATTGCCGGGGCCGTGACGGGACGGGAAGGTTCTCGATCAGCCAATCGTAAAGCGGCCGGTGATCGGCGAATTCGAGCGTGCAGAGGGAATGCGTCACCCCCTCGATCGTATCCGACTGGCCATGTGCGAAATCATAGGTGGGATAGAGGCACCAATCCGTGCCGGTGCGCGGATGTTCCGTATGGGAAATCCGGTAGAGCACGGGATCCCGGAGATTGATGTTGCCGGACGTCATGTCGATTTTGGCGCGCAGCACCCGCGTCCCGTCCGGGAATTCACCCGCGCGCATGCGCCCGAAAAGGTCGAGATTTTCGGCGGCGTCGCGGTTGCGGTAGGGGCTCTCCCGCCCGGCTTCGGTCAGGGTTCCACGGTGTTCGCGAATTTCCTCCGCCGATTGATCGTCGACATAGGCGAGGCCCGCGCCGATCAGGTGCTGCGCCCACTCGTAGAGCTGCTCGAAGTAGTCCGATGCGAAGTAAAGGTGCTCGCCCCAGTCGAAACCGAGCCAGCGTACATCGGCTTGAATGGCGTCGATGTATTCCTGTTCTTCCTTGCTGGGATTGGTGTCGTCGAACCGCAGATTGCAGCGACCGTCGAATTCACGGGCGATACCGAAGTTGAGGCAGATCGACTTGGCATGGCCGATATGCAGGTAGCCGTTGGGTTCCGGCGGGAATCGGGTAACGACGGCATTATGCCGGCCGGCGGTCAGATCCTCGCGGATGGTGTCGCGGATAAAATCATGGACGCTATCGTCGCCGGACAATTCCACGCCTGTATCCCTATCGTCCATGCCGCTCAGCTCCGGTCGCATCTGGTTTCGTCGCGGTCGCGCCACGATCAGCCTTGTCTGCCAGAAAATACCCGTTAGGCCAAGTAATCCGAACGAAACCGTCCGCGCCGCCGCTAGATTCGGAGGCTGCCGCCACTTCTTTCGGGAACAGCTCCTCGACGTTCACCAGGCGCCGGCTGACACCCTGTTCATAGGCGTATTGCAGGTAGGCCTCCAATGTCGGGCGGTTTGCTTCGATTCCATAGGGAAACGGATCGCCGCCGAATTGATCCCAGGCCTGTTGCATCAGATCGGCGCTCCACGGGAGCGGCAGGCGGCTCGCGGTGAATTGGCGGGCGCGGCGGTAGCTGTTCTGCTTTGCCTGCTCGAAGGCGGACAGCAGGTTCGCCGCGATCCACGGGTCCTCTTCCAGCACCGCGCGGCGCACCGCCATGACGTGCATGATCGGATTGATGCCGGTTTCGCGGAAGTAGGCCTCCTCGATTTCCCGGTAATTGGGGAAAAGCTGCACGATATCCGGCTTGCCCTCTTCGAACGGGCCCGGGGAATGCGCGGTCATGATGGCGTCGAGATCGCCGGCGAGCAGCATTTCGGTGAGGCTACGCTCCGGCACCGCGGTGTATCGCACGCCGTCGGGCAGGTGGAGTTCCACTTTTTCGCGCCGCCCCGCCTGATTTACCCCCGCTTGCACCCAGTCGATATCCTGCAGCGGGATGCCGATCTGATGGGTCAGCCATCCGCGGGTGTAAATAGCCGCGGTCTGTGCCCATTCCGGAACGCCGATCCGCTTTCCCCGCAAATCTTCGGCGGTCCTCAATGGGCTGTCCTTGACCACATAGATCGAGGATTGGCGAAACACCCTGGAAGGAAATACCGGTATTGCGGTGAGATCGGGATTGTCCTCCGCCATCAGGGCGACGTACTTGCCCATCGAGAGTTCGGAAACATCCCACTCGCGGTATTTGGTGAATCGAAAGAAGATTTGTTCCACCTCGAACTGCAGGCAGGTCAGGTCGATCCCTTCGGGCTGTACCCGGCCTTCGGTGAGGTCGCGGGCATGCTCGTAACCACTGATCGCCAAGGTCAGGCGTCGGTTTGCCATCGGTCGCTCCCGGAGTAGATTTTTGTTGGCTTGAGGCGTCTTGCCGCTAGCCGACTTCGTCGACCACCGTGTTCCGCAGCGTGCCAATGCCGGAAATCTCTACCTCCACCGTATCGCCCGCCTTCATCCAGACCGGCGGTTCGCGATAGGCGCCGACGCCGCCGGTCGTCCCGGTGGCAACCACGTCGCCCGGCACCAGTTCGGTGAATGTGGAGATGTACTCGATCAGACGGGCCACGCCGAAGATGAGATCGTCGGTCGTCGCACGCTGCATCTCCGTGCCGTTCAGCCGGGTCGTCAGCGTCATCACCGTGGGATCGGGGATCTCGTCGCTGGTGACCAGCCAGGGACCGAAACCGCCGCTGCCGACGAAATTCTTGCCGGGCAGGAATTGGCTCGTGTGGCGTTGCCAATCGCGGACGCTGCCGTCGTTGTAGCAGGCGTATCCGGCGACATAGTCGAGCGCTTCCGATTGCGGGACATGCCGGGCCGCCTTGCCGACCACGAAGGCGAGCTCGCCCTCGAAGTCGAAGCGCTCCGACGCCTTGGGCCGGGTCAGCGCCTCGCCGTGGCCGACCTGGGTGTTGGCATAGCGGGGAAACAGCATCGGATATTCCGGCGGCTCGCGGCCCCCTTCGGCGACATGGGTCGCGTAATTCAAGCCGACGCAAATGATCTTGTCCGGATCGGGGATAACCGGCAGGAAGGTGACGTCTTCAACGGGCGTGTATGCCTCCCGCGTCAGGACCAGTTCGCGGATGGCGTCGAGCGCGCCCGCCTCGAGCGCCTCGCGCAGGGTCGAACAGCGGATCTCCGCCGAACGGCCGATATTGAAGATTCCGTCGCCAACCATGGTGCCGAAGGTGTCGCCGTCCTTGTCGCGGTAACTGACGAGTTTCATGCCCGTTTTCTTTCCTTGTTTCTTTGTTATGTGCCGCCTTGGGTATCGCAGGATACCCGGGTAATCGGCGTGAAGCCTAGCATAAAGACTTCGCCGGCCAACACGGGCTGACTTTTGCGCGGCGCGGCAATTGGCATTCGGACGTAACGATCCTATCTTCTGGTCCATGAGTGAGATCGCCGCGATTACCCCGACCGATCAGGTCATGGGAGTGCTCGACGCCCACCGTTTCGACGAGGCGGCGCTGGCGCGCTATATGACCGACCATGTCGACGGTTTCACGCCGCCGATATCGACCGGCCAATTCCATGGCGGCATGTCGAATCCGACCTTCATGCTGACCGATGGCGCGGGCAAGCGGTATGTCCTGCGCAAGAAACCGCCGGGCAAGCTGTTGCCGTCGGCGCATGCGGTCGACCGGGAGTTCAAGGTGATCTCGGCGCTGGCGGAGACCGACGTGCCGGTGGCCAAGGCCTATGCGCTGTGCGAGGACGAGACGGTGATCGGCCAGGCCTTCTACATCATGGAATTCGTCGACGGCCGGGTCTTCCGTAACCTGTCACTGCCCGATTTGCCGCCGGCGGAGCGCGCCGCGATCTACGATGCGATGAACGACGCGTTGGCGCGGTTGCACCGGGTCGATTACGCCGCCGTCGGCCTGTCCGATTATGGCCGCGTCGGCGGCTACATCGCGCGTCAGGTGCGCCGCTGGTCGCAGCAGTACGACTCATCCAAGACCGAGGATCTACCGGTGATGGACCGGTTGATGAGCTGGCTGCCGGAAAATATCCCGGACGATTCCATCACCACCATCGCCCATGGCGACTTCCGCCTGGAAAACATCATTTTCCATCCGACCGAACCGCGGGTGCTCTCGGTGGTCGACTGGGAGCTCGGCACGCTCGGCAATCCGCTGTCCGATCTCGCCTATAATTGCCTGCCCTATCATTATCCGGACGAGCGGCGCGGCGACATCATCGACATCGATTACGCGGCCACCGGCATTCCGGCCGAAGCCGATTACGTGGCGCAATATTGCGCGCGCACCGGTCGCGACGGCATTGCCAACTGGAATTTCTATCTGGTGCTGTCCATGTTCCGGCTCGCGGCGATCATCCAGGGCGTCTATTTCCGCGGTCTGCAGGGTAACGCGCCGAGCCCCGACGCGTTGAAACGCCGGGATTCGTGCCGTGAACTCGCGGAAATCGCGTGTGGGCTGATCGACCGGGGATGAGCCGGCTCTAGTCGGAGTCCTTCGGCCGCGGCGTCCAGTTGGTCTGGCGGCGCAGTTCGAGGCGCGCGATCTGCTGGCGATGCACCTCGTCCGGGCCGTCGGCGAAGCGCAGCGCGCGCATCCGCGACCACATGTAAGAGAGCGGAAACTCCTGGCTCATCGAGCCACCGCCGTGCAGCTGCATGGCGTCGTCGATGATTTTCAGCGCCATGTTGGGGGCGGCGACCTTGATCATGGCGATTTCCTGCCGCGCCGCCTTGTTGCCGACGGTGTCCATCATGTAGGCGGCCTTGAGCACGAGCAGCCGGTTCATCTCGATCTCGATGCGCGCCTGGGCGATGCGTTCCTGGGTGACGCCGCGTTCGGCCAGCGTCTTGCCCCAGGTGGTGCGCTGCGTCGCGCGGTTGCACATCATTTCCAGCGCGCGTTCGGCGACGCCGATGATCCGCATACAATGGTGAATGCGGCCCGGGCCGAGGCGGCCTTGCGCGATCTCGAAACCGCGGCCTTCGCCGAGCAGCATGTTCTCCACCGGCACCCGGACGTTGTCGAAGATCACTTCGCCGTGGCCGTGCGGCGCATCGTCGAAGCCCATTACTTTCAGCGTGCGCGTTACCTCGATGCCCGGCGTGTCCCGCGGCACCAGGATCATCGACTGCTGCCGGTAGGTTTCCGCCGCCGGGTCGGTTTTGCCCATGAAGATGATGATCTTGCAGCGCGGGTCGCCGATGCCCGACGTCCACCATTTGTGCCCGTTGATGACGTATTCGTCGCCATCGCGCACGATACGGCTCTCGATATTGGTGGCGTCGGAGGACGCGACATTCGGCTCGGTCATGGCGAAGGCGGAGCGGATTTCACCGTTCAGCAGGGGCTGCAGCCATTCCTTCTTGTGCGCCTCGCTGCCATACCGCTCGATCGTTTCCATGTTGCCGGTGTCGGGCGCGGAGCAGTTGAAGACCTCCGGCGCCCAATTGATCCGGCCCATGGTTTCGCAGAGCGGAGCATATTCGAGATTGGTCAGACCCGCGCCGCGTTCGCTCTCGGGCAGGAACAGATTCCACAGGCCGGCCGATTTTGCCTTGGCCTTGAGCTCTTCCAGGATCGGCACCGGCTCCCACCGGCTGTCGCCTTCGTCGAGCTGCGCCGCGTAGGTTTCCTCATTGGGAAAGATATGGGCGTCCATGAACGCTTCGATCTCGGATTTGAGCTTCTTGGTGCGTGCGGAGTATTCGAATTCCATTGCGGTTCTCCCGAGGCGATTTTCCGTGATTATCGGCGCACCGGCGCGGCGATGGCCAGCGTCTTTCCCTTGTTTGACAGCAGCAAGCGGGGCGTGTCAAACGTGGAGGAAACCTCGCCGCGAAACCGCAGAGAGAGGCGCCGCGCCATGATCATCAAAGACGTCCGAATTTCCCTGTTGCGTGTCCCGTACCTGGAACAGCCGGCCCTGCAGGCGGGATATTCGCGGGACCGGGACATTCTTACCGTCGAAATCGAAACGCAATCCGGCATCGTCGGCCTCGGCTATCAGCTCTATCTGCGCGATGGGTTCCGGACCACCAAGGCCTGCTTGGAAGAAGTGGTCATCCCCCGCATCCTGGGACGCGACGCATCGGCGGTGGAGGCGATCTGGCGCGACATTTGGCAATCGACGCTGGCGGACGGCCGCGGCGGCGCCGCATTGCTGGCGCTTTCGGCGGTCGATGTGGCGTTGTGGGATATCGTCGGCCAGCGCGCGGGATTGCCGCTGCACCGGCTGTGGGGACACTACCGTGCGGAGGTGCCGGCCTACGGCTCCGGCGTCTGGCGCGGCCTCGGCGGCGACGGCATGGTCGAGAAGGCCAAGCGATTCGTCGCGGACGGCTTCAAGGCGATCAAGATGCAGGTCGGCCATACCTGGACCGACGCCGAAGACATCGACCATGTGCGCCGCGTACGGGACGCGGTCGGGCCGGATATCGACATCATGGTCGACGTTAACATGGCGTGGACCGCCGACAAGGCGATCCTGATGGGCCGCAAGCTCTCGGAATTCGAAATTTACTGGCTGGAAGAGCCGGTCATGCCGGATGACTTCCACGGCTATTTCCGGATCGCGGACGCGTTGGACATTCGGATCGTCGGCGGCGAGAGCCATTTTACGCGCTTCGACCTGCGGCCCTACTTCGAAAATCCGAAAATACCCATCCTGCAGCCGGACGTGATCCGGGGCGGCTTGACCGACCTGCGCAAGACCGCGGCGGTGGCCGACACCTGGGGCATGCAAATCGCGCCGCATCTTTATCCCGAACTGATGATCCACGTCATGGCGTCGATTCCGAACGGGCTGATCATTGAAGACATGGGATTGCTGGAGGATATTTGGATCGACGCCCCGAAGCCGGTCAAGGGAATCATGACCGCTCCGGAGTCGCCGGGTCACGGCTTGCGGATCAAGCCGGAAATCGTCGCCGAACATCAAGTCGGTTGATTTGCCGCGGAATGTGTAAACCTTTTGAGTGGGTTACTCCATTGGCGCGTTTCGCGTTAGTGTCGCGTCGCGTGCAATTTGTGTAAGTCGCCAATCTATCTATATTGTTCGTGTTGGCGTTGACGATATCTTCGTGTCGAATTCGATGCCGGATGTGCCGGCGGTGACTCGATGCTGTCGTTAGGGCCTCTGTTTCGGCACCTCCTTCGGTGCCGGGAGATAGCTAAAATAAGTCAATATAAAAAGGGCCTTAAGGGAAGGAGTTACGTCAATGCACTTTAAGTTTTCTCGTTTAACGACCGCCTTCGCGGTGGTGGTAGTCCTCGCCTTCGGCGCGGTTACCACGGCAATGGCTGCCGAAACACCGGTCAAGGGCGGCACGCTCAACTATGTGGTCGGCAGTAAGATTCCGTCATATGACGGCCATCAAGAGACCACCTTCGGCATGATCCATCCGATCCGGCCGTTCTACAGCCTGCTGGTACGCATCAATCCGGACAATCCGCAGTCGCCGACCGATATCATTTGCGACCTGTGCGAAGGTGCGGTTCCGAAGCCGACCAATGACGGCAAGACCTATACCTTCAAGATCAAGCAGAACGTCAAATTCCATGACGGCACGCCGTTGACCGCGGCCGATCTGAAGGCGACGTTGGATAAGATAATTTTCCCGCCGAAGACCGTGCCAAGTTCCCGTAAGGCTTGGTACACCCAGGTCAAAGAAGTCACGGTGCCGGAAAAATATACGCTCGTTATCAATTTGAAGCGTGCGTTGCCCGCGCTCATCCCGGCCTTCGCGTCTCCCTTTAATTTCACCTATTCGAAGAAGGATTTGGATACGCACGGCTACACCTGGCACAAGAAGAACATCAACGGCACCGGTGCGTTCAAGTTCGTTCAGCATCAGCCGGGTGCCTTTGTCGAAGGCGGGCGCAATCCCGATTTCCATCGTGCGGGCTTGCCGTACCTAGACGGCTTCAAGGCAATTTCGGCGCCGAAGATGTCGGTTCGGTTGCAGGCGATTCGGGGTAACCGGGCGGCGATCGAATTCCGCGGCTTCCCGCCGAAAGCACGGGACGATTTGGTCAAGGCGCTCGGCAAGAAAATCCGGGTCCAGGAAAGTGACTGGAACGTCATCATGGGCGCGGCGCCGAACCAGAAGATCAAGCGGTTCCAGGATCCGCGCGTGCGTCGGGCGTTGACGCTGGCGTTCGATCGCTGGGGCGGGTCGAAGTACCTGTCGAAAATCGCGCTGGTCAAGACGGTCGGCGGTATCGTCTTCCCGAAGCATCCGCTTGCGCCGACGAACGACTGGCTCAAGAAGAATATTCCCGGCTTTGGGACCAACGTGAAGGCAAACCGGGCGGAAGCGCGGAAACTGCTTAAGGAAGCGGGACATCCGAACGTCAAGGTGACGTTGTGGAACCGTGCCGTCGATCAGCCCTACAAGGTGGTCGGCACCTGGTACATCGACCAGTGGCGGAAGATTGGCGCCAAGGCGGATCAGAAGGTGCTGCCGTCCGGTCCGTGGTATGCCGGCCTGCGCAAGACGCGCGATTTCGACGTCGCCGTTGCATTCAATGCGCAAACCGTCATCAACCCGACGATCGACGTTTCAAAGTGGATCAAGGGTGCTGGCAACAACTACACCAACCACCAAAACGAAAACACCACCAAGCTCTATCTCGAAATGCTTTACGAGACCGACCCCAAGAAGCAATACGAGAAAATGCGTGCCTATGAGAAAGACGTTCTCGCCGACCAAGCGCATTTCATTCCCGCTTTCTGGTGGAACAAGATCAACCCGCATCGGGCATATGTGAAGGGCTGGAAGATTGCGCCCAGTCACTATCTGAACCAGTCGCTCGACCAGGTTTGGATCGATCCGAAGCTGCGGTAAGTCTGCGTTCAAGACTTGGGAATTACCCTCGCCCCGATAAAGGGCGGGGGTTTTTTCGTAGGCCCGGAAGAGCTGCGATACGCCCTCGCGGCCTATGCTTGCCGTCGGGGTAGCCGCACCTGGACCCAGCCCTTGGCGGTCACCTGATCGCGCTGGTCCACCGCCGCAATGTCGAGCTTGACCCGGCCCGTCGCGGCGTCGATCGGCTCTTTTTCGGTCACCGTTCCCTGGCAATGGGTCAGGTCGCCGACCAGGTTGAAGCGGCGCACCTCGCAATAAAGCTCTTCCAGGAAGCCGGTGTCGCCGATCCAGTTGGTCAGCATGCTCGCCAGCCAGGAAATGCGCTCCGGGCCGTAGTCATAGGCTTCCGGCACGCCGACGCTCTGCGCCAGTGCGGTGTCCCAGTGCACCGCCTCGGGCGGTTCCGGCACGCCGTGCGCATTGGCAATGCCGGCCGCGGGATGACGGCGCAGAAAATCGTACCAGTAGCCATGCGCCTTGATGAACAACCCGCCCCACGCCTGCTCGAAGGCGACCGCGGTGGTCGCGGAGTAGGGGCCGCGAATGATTTCCGGAACTTTGGTCCCCGGCTCGACGTCCTCCCAATAGAGCGGGTCGCCGCCGCGGATTTTTTCCGCCGCATAGGTGTCCGATATTTCGGATAGTTGGTCCGCGCTCAGCGGTTCGGGGGTGAGCTTCTTGTATTTTCCTTTCTTGCGCGCGGTCGTGCGTTCGGTCCGCATGCCCCAGGATTCGGCCTCGGCCAACTCCCGCCCGTCCGCGGTTACGAACCGAATATGCGATACCTGTTTGAACATGCGTTCGGCGAACCGGCTTGGCAGTTCGACCAATTCCTTGAAGGTCACCTCGGTATCGATGCATTGACCCAGCCTGATCGGTTCCTTCCACCGCCAGTGGGAGCCGCCGAACATCGAATGGACGCCCGGCAGGCCACCGCGATAACCGATCGATATGCGGCTGAAGGCATACAACATGCAGGGCGGCGCGGTGAGCCCTTGCAGGGTCGATTGCCGGGCATAGTCGGGATCCAGATAGAGCGGGTTCCGGTCGCCGGTGGCCCAGGCCCAATGGCGAATGGCATCCCGCGTCACCTCGGTCAGGTGCGGCGGTTCGTGGATTTCGACCCGTTGCCCCAATTTGGCGCGCAGCCGTTCCAGTTCCTCATCGGTGGCCCGGCCGTGATGATCAGCCATCCCGTTCCTCGCTGTCCTGTTGCATTTGTTCGGCTGAAGTGTGCTCGACCACGCCTTCGGCGCAGAGGCTGTCGATGGCGGCGTCGGAATATCCAAGGATATCCTTTAACAGGTGCCGCGTATGCTCGCCCAGCAAGGGCGAGGGCGTCAGCGGCGCTTCCTCGAAACCGAACATGAATTTTATCGGTGTCCGCACCAGATCGACGGGTCCTGCGCGCGGGTGTTCGACGGTGCCGATCAGGTTTCGCTCCCGGACGGCCGGTTGGCGTAGCGCCTGACCGATATCGTATACCGGCGCATGCGGCACGTCGCCCGCGTCGAAAATATCATGCCATTCGGCCATTGTTTTCTGGCGCAGGATTTCGATGACCAGCGGCTCCAGTTCCCCGCGATTTTCGTGACGGTCGGCGGTGGTGCGGAACCGGGGGTCGGTGGCCAGTGCCGCATGTCCCGCGGCGACGCAGAAATTGCGCCAGAACCTGCCGACATGCAGCGCCAGGACGATATGTCCGTCCTTCACCGGATACCGGCCATAGGGCACGATATTGTGGTGACTGCTGCCGACACGTCCCGGACTCTCGCCGGTGACCAGCTGGATTTCCGCGAGATAGCCGAGCAGGCCGACCAATCCGTCGAGCAAGCTCAAGTCGATATGTGATCCCTCGCCGGTCGCATTGCGGTGCTGCAGGGCGGCGAGCACGGCTATTGCACCCCACATGCCGCCGCCGACGTCGCCCAGGGGAATGCCGAGCTTGGTTGGCGGACCATCCGGTTCGCCGTTGATGCTCATGACGCCACTAAACGCCTGGGTTACCAGGTCGAAGGACGGCTTGTCCGACATCGGTCCGGTTTGTCCGAAGCCGGTGATCGAGCAAATGATGATGTCGTCCTTCGCGGCCTTGATCATGTCGTAGCCGAGCCCGAGCCGGTCCATCACGCTGGGCCGGAAATTTTCCAAAACGATGTCCGCATTGCGGGCAAGGTCGAGCGCGATCTTCCGCCCGGCCGGCGTCTTCAGGTCGACCGCCAGGCTCTTCTTGTTCCGGTTGATCGCCAGGTAGTAGTGGCTCTCTCCATTGACGTAGGGCGGGATCGATCGCGTCTGGTCGCCATGGCGCAGTTCCTCGATTTTCCACACCTCGGCGCCAAGGTCGGCCAGAACCATGGAACAGAAGGGGCCGGTCAGCACCCGGCTCAAATCGAGCACGCGTATGCCGTCGAGCGGTCCGCGTTTCGGGGTGTTCATACGGGCGTCGTCGTGTTCTGGCATCGTGAAATTCCGGGTAAGGACGCGGGGCAGCGGCGGGTGCGATGATTATAGTGCCCCGGTGCGCCGGGCGCGATCCGTTGCAACTTCGCCGACCTTGGGCGACGATGCCGCGATCTGCGGCGTCGGAAGACATTCATGGCACTGCCCTATCACGACCGATACGACTACGTGCCCATCGTCGAGCGGGCCGATTACGATTGGCCTGACGGCAAGCGGTTGGCCTTTTACATCGCTCTAAATGTCGAGCATTTCGCCTTCGGCGAAGGAATCGGGCACACACCGACGGAACCCGGGCCGGAACCGGACGCGCGCAACTACGCGTGGCGCGATTACGGCCTTCGGGTCGGCATCTGGCGGATCTTCGATCTGCTGGACCAATTGGGCCTGCCGGCGTGCCACCTGCTCAATACCGCGGTTTATGATTACGCGCCGCAGATCGCCAGCCGGATCCGGGACCGCGGCGACGAGATCGTCGGGCACGGCCGGACCAACTCGGAGCGGCAAGGCGACAGGCCGGAAGCCGAGGAGGCGGCGTTGATCCGGGAGGCGACGGAGGCGATCGTCCGGCACGAAGGGGCGCCGCCGGGCGGATGGATGGGGCCGTGGATTTCCGAAAGTCGTGTGACGCCGGACCTTTTGAAGGAAGCGGGGTACAGCTTCTTGATGGATTGGCCTTGCGACGATCAACCGTTCTGGATGCGGACCCGGTCGGGACCGATCCTTTCGGTACCGTATCCGGTGGAGATCAACGATTCGCCGGCGCAGTTGAATCGGCGGCATACGGCGGCGGATTTCCGGGAAATGCTGACCGACCAGTTCGATGAGATGGTACGGCAGTCGGAAGAGCATCCGCTGGTCATGGGCCTTGCGCTGCACACCTTTGTCGCTGGCCAGCCGTTCCGGCTGACGCAGCTTCGGCGCGCGCTCGACTATATCGTCAATCACCCGCGGGCCGGCAAGGTCTGGTTCACCCGGCCCGGTGCGATCGCCAACCATGTTACGATGCTGCCGGCCGGGACGGTGCCCGGCAGTTCAGCGGAATAACGCGGGAACCGGCGATCATGCGCATGCTCGATAAAACCGTCCGCGGCCGCAAGGCCTGGACCCGGGAATCGCTCAGGCCCGAGGACTATCTGGTTTGCATTCCCGACGATAGCATCCGGGAAATCGACGCCATGATCGCAGCGTTGCGGGCCAGCCCGTTGCAGACCGAAGTCTTGACGGCTGATGATGTCTCCATGCCGCGCTGCCGCGCCCTGATGCGCCGGGTGAAGCGCATCCTCGACAGTGGCGTGGGGTTCGCCGTGCTCGACCGGTTACCGGTGGCGCGATTCGACAAGGCAGAGCTCCGAACCGTGTATTGGGTGTTGAGTTCCTTGATCGCACGGCCCGTCGCCCAGTCGTTCTCGGGCACGCTGTTGTATGACGTGACCGATACGGGCAAGCGGAAGAATCCGAAAGTGCGCGCCGATGTGACCGCCGACCCGCTCGATTTCCATACGGATTTTGGCTACAATCTGCCACCGACTTATTTCGGTTTGCAGGTCCTGCGCACGGCCAAGAAAGGCGGCAGGAGCAGCGTCGTCAGCCTGTATTCGGCCCATAACGCGATGCGCCGGCGCCATCCGGCACTGCTGCGGCGGCTGTACAAGCCTTTCTATCTCAACCGGTATGGCGAGCATGCGCCCGGCGATCCGGTGGCGAGCTTTTATCCGGTTTTCCGCTATGACGGCACGGCGCTGTGGGGCCGCTTCAATCTGCGCAACATTATCGCGGGATATGAAATGGCGGGGAAAACGCTCGACGCGGCGGGCGAGGATGCGATCAACGCTTTTTCGAAAGTCCTGGAAGATCCGGCGCTGCGGTTCGATTTCGATCTCGCGCCGGGACAGGCCGAATACCTCATGAATTGGCGTTGCGCGCATAGCCGGACAGCCTATGAAGATCACGAGGAGCCTGATCGGCGGCGGCACCTGATCCGCATCTTCCTGCGGGATGAGGGCGGCCGCGGCTACCACGGTTGACGCGTTACAACGCGCGCAGCCAGTCGGCGGTGGCCGCAATACCCTTTTGAATATCGAATTCTGGACGGTAGCCGAGGTCGCGGGCGGCCAAGGCGCCGTCAAGCTGTCCGCCGCTGAGCGGGCCGTTTGGCGGCGGGATGGTGATTTGCGCTGTGGGGATCACCCGGCGCACCGCGTCGGCCAGTTCCGCGTCGCTTAGCGCCTCGGGGCCGGCGACATTATAGGCGTAGACCGGCGTTTCGGCGGCATCGAGAGCGTGCCGCAGGGCGGTTACCACATCGTCCCGATAGACATACGGCGCGATGCGGCCGGTGTTCCGGTCCAAGGCGATCGGCCGGCCGTCGATTGCCGCGCGCAGCAGGCGCGTCACCAGGGATTCGGTCCGGCGTTCGGGACCGTAGACCGCGCCGATGCGCAGTGCGACGCCGTCGAGCCCGTGTTCCATGCGGTAGCCGCGCAATAGTGCGTCGCCGGCGGCCTTGCTGGCGCCATAGACGTCGACCGGCTGGAAGGGCGCGGTTTCCGGAACCGATTCCAGCGCATTCCAGAAGTCGCCCGCCATATCGCCGTAGGCGCGTAGCGACGAGGCGAAGACGAACCGACCGACCTTGGCGCGCCACGCGGTTTCGATCAGGCGGGCCGTCGCCACGATATTGATTTCCGCGATGCTGGCCGGGTCCTCGCGAAACAGCATCTGCCCCGATACGCCGCCGAGATGGACCACGGCATCGATCGGATGGCGGTTGAAAATATCTTCCAGCATCGCGCGGTCGCGAACGTCGGCCTCGATCAATTCGCAGGGCAGCCCGTGATCCGGCGGCGCGGCGTGATCCAGCGCGATCACCGTCCGCTCCTCACGGCACAAGGTTCGGGTGAGTTCCCGGCCAAGAAATCCGTTCGCCCCCGTGATCAAAATACATTTTCGTGGCATGATTTACCTGTGCCCCTGTTTGTTGGATGAAACCGCGAGGGAGAAATAAATCGATGGCCGTCATTCTCACGGAAAATTTCCGCGCGGTATTCTATACGCCATTCTATCTGCCGCATGTGCTCGGTGCCTACGAGGCGGAAGGTGTGGACGTCGAACTTCGTATCAGCAAGGATCTCGACAGTGTCGCGGCCCAATTGCAACAAGGATCGACCGACGTTCATTGGGGCGGGCCGATGCGGATCATGATGAACCATGACCGCGATCCCGATTGCGGTCTGGTTGGATTTTGCGAAACGGTCACGCGCGATCCGTTCTTCCTGATCGGCTGTGTCGCAAAACCGGATTTTCAGATGTCGGACTTGGCCGACGTTACACTCGCCTCGGTATCCGAAGTGCCGACGCCCTGGATGTGCTTGCAGGACGACATGCGGCGCGCCGGCATGGACCCGGACGCCTTGCGGCGCGTAACCGATGGCACGATGCCGGACAACACGGCGGCGCTGCGCTGGGGCGACGTCGATGTCATTCAGGTTTTCCAGCCGTTCGCCGAAGAATTGCTGGCGGACGGCGTCGGGCACATCTGGTATGCGGCGGCGACGCGCGGTCCCTGCAGCTACACGACGCTGTATACGGTCCGGAAAACACTGGATACGCAACGCGACGCCCTGTACCGCATGACGCGGGCGATGTCCCGCGCGCAGAAATGGCTACACGGACACAGCGCCGCGGATGTCGCAGCGGCGATTGCGGGATTTTTTGAGGATGTGCCGCGCGACCGGATCGAGGGGGCGGTGGCGCGGTATCAGGATCTTGGCATCTGGGGCCAAAACCCGGTGTTGCCGCGTGCCGGTTTCGAGAGGCTGCGTACTGCATTGTTATCGGGCGGGTTGATCGAGCGCGAAATTCCGTTCGAGGACTGCGTCGATAATTCGCTTGCCGACATTGTGGCGGCCGAGGATCCGCCGTCGATTTAGCCGGCCGATCCCGTGTTAGCTGTCGGCGGCATCCGTGCTTGCCGGGGCGACAATGCAGTCGGCCGGCAAGGTGATGGTGACGCAGGTGCCCTTGTCAAGCGTGCTTTTCAGATCGAGCATGCCGCCATGAAGTTCGGTCAGGGATTGGGCAAGCGATAGGCCGAGACCCAGACCGGCGCTCGCGCCGCGACGGCCAACATTGCAATCAACCTGTCCAAAAGGTGTCAGCACCTTATCGATATCCTGTTTTGCAATGCCGATGCCGGTGTCCTGAATGCGAATCTTCAGGCCGCCCGACGGTGTCGGTTCGGCGGAGAGCGAAATTTCGCCGTTTGCGGGCGTAAATTTGACCGCGTTACCGAACAGATTGAGCAGGATCTGCTTGAATCGCCGTTCATCGACCCGGAGGATGGGCGAGGGCGCATCAATCCCGGCATGGATCGTGGGAATGTCGCGCTCCGCCGTGCCGGCCTGCATCGCGATGCATGCATCGGTGATTTCTTGCAGCGATATTTCCGTGCCATGAAGGTCGGATTTGCCGAATTCGATACGCGACATATCGAGGATATCCTCGACCAGGGCAAGCAGGTGTCGGCTGCTGGACGCTATGTAGTCCAGATATTCTGCGGATTTTGAAGGGTCGGATGCGCCCAGCTTCTTGATGCGCAAGGCGTCGGTAAAGCCGATGATGGCATTGAGCGGCGTGCGCAACTCGTGGCTCATTTTCGCCAGGAAATCCGATTTTGCCCGGCTGGCTTCCTCCACCTTGATGTTCTTGTGGAACAGCGCCAACCGGTCAACGTGATGGTTTTCGATTAATCGGTCGCGATGGCGGACGAGCACGAAGATTATCAGGTACAGCAGCGCCAGGGTAATCGCGACGACGGCAATCTGCAGTTGCTGAGAAAATTTGATGCGCTCCAGCAAATGGGTCACGTCGTAATAGATTTCGAACACGCCGCGGATTTCGCCATTCTCCATTCGGATTGGAATGTAGCTGGAGAGGACGTCTCTATCCTCGACCTGTTGCTCGAAGGCGCTGAAGCTATCCTGGTGGGTGAGTTCGCTGGCCACCGCGCCGTTGCGGGCGGACCGGAAGCCGGCGTTGTCCCCTTTGTCCTGACCGATTTGCGAGGGATCACTCGAGAATACCGTCAAGCCGCTGAGGTCGTAGATCTTGATTTTCAGGACCGGAGTTTCGCGCACCAAGTCGAGCGTGAGGTCGCGAATTTCGCCGAGCTTCGGATGCCGCCTCAATTGATCCGTGTCCAGTGTCTTGGCGTTCAGGACGAACGTATCGATACGGGGCCAGATGTAGTTGGAAATGGCGTGCGCCATGGACAAATTGTTGCGTTCGGCGATTTGGCTCAAATCGGCGCGCACGGAATATGTGTATAAAACGCCTAAAATGACGCCCGCCACAACGATGACGATTCCGCTGATAAGCGGGAAGTACCTGAACGTTAGAGAGTTCTTCATTCAATTAATGCTTCGGCGGGCGGTCATGGCGGACGATCTTCCGGGCCACGCTAACACCGAAGAATTAATTGCGGCTTAACCAAGTCTCGGCGGTCGGTTGGTTCCCTGGTCAGGCGGGGATGACCGGCAGGAGAACATGCGACGGATGCGCCCTGCTCAGGTGAATTGTGTTCGCCGCGATGCGGCTCCGCCGCGCCGCGCCCTCCGGTTCGCCGGTATTGGTGTTGACGTCGAAATGCGGAAAATTGCTGCTGGCGATATCGAGCCGGATGCGATGCCCCGCCTTGAACAAATTCCCGGTCGGGAAGGATTCGATTGTGATTTGGTAAATGTCGCCCGGGATCATCATCGATGGCTTTTCCCAGGAGTCGCGATAGCGCGCGCGCATGATGCCGTTGGTCAGGTTCATCGCAAAGCCATGCGGATAGTCCTTGTTGCCGGGGTAGACGTCGATCAGCTTGGCGGTGAAATCGGTGTCGGGACAATCCGACGACACCCAGAGCCGAATCTTGACCGGGCCGACAACGGTGACATCCTGCGTTAAGGGCGGTGTTTCGAACACCAGCACGTCCGGCCGGGCGGAAAGCGGCAGATAGGGCGGTGTAGAGCCGAAAAACCGCTCTTCTTCGCGCTGATCATAGGCGCCGCCCTCCATGACCGGCGAGCCCGAAGAAATCGGGCCGCCGATGGTCGGCACCGGGTGCAGCGGATCGTGATTGAAGGTGATGGCCTTGTCGCCGGATTGCGCGACCTCCGTCTTCAGCGACCCGTCGGGACATAGGAAGTATTCGGTGAATTGGGTCTCCGGCAACGGCCAATCCGTGCCGGTCCGCCAGGTGCCGCCATGATCCATGCGGCCGCCTTTGTTGCGGCGGCCGCTGCCGCCGCCCATCACGAAAACCTGGACACGGGGCAGGTCATTCGTCTCGCCCGGGTCGTCCTTCAACCAGCGGTCCAGCCATTGCCGGCGAAGAGCAAGGAAATCCTCGGCGAGCGAGCCGTCGAGAATGGCGTCCGGGCCGAAATCCACATCGCCCGCATAGCTCAGGATCCGGTCGCCATGCGTCCAGGGACCGAGAATCAAATGGATTGGTCCCTGCTTCATCTTCGACAGATCGAGATAATTTTCCGATGCCGTCTTGGTATACGGGTCATACCAACTCGACATATGGATCATCGGCACATCCGGCATGTCCTCGTAGAAGCCCTTGGCATAGATGCCGGCTTTCTTCCAATACTCATCAAAAATCCCGGCGGTCCATTGCTCGATCAAGTAGTCCTCGTACTCCGGCGCGACGGCGATTGGCGAATGTCCCGCGCGCCAGGGCATGCGGGTGAACCAGTCGCGAATATCAATATCTTTCAAGGCCGCCATGACGACCGGATCCGCTTTCGCCGCCGGGCTTTGCAGCGCTTGCCGGTAGGCCCATGTCGCTTGCTTCAGTTCGAAGGCGCCGCCCTGGCGAATACCACTCGAATAGGCATTCGAGAATCCGCCCGAATCCACGAACATGCAGGCAAGCCCCGGCGGATTGAGCGACGCCAGCGCCATTTGCGTATGCGCCGCATACGACAAACCCAGTGTGCCGATCCGCCCGTTGCACCAGGGTTGCTCGACAAGCCATTGCATCGCGTCGAAGCCGTCTTCCGCATCGTCGAGGTATTTCGTGAACCGACCTTCGGATTTGTAGCGGCCGCGGCAATCCTGCACGACCACCGCATACCCATGCTGGGTGAAATATTTCGCCGTTGCCGTGCGGGTCATCGGCCTCTTGTCGCCGGCGCGTTTTTCGGTCCGCGACGGCGCCGACTTGTTGTAGGGGGTGCGCTCGAAAATCACCGGATACGCGCCATCGGCCGGCGCGGATTTCCCGGATGGCAGATAGATATCCGTGGCCAGCCGAATGCCGTCCCGCATCGTCACCATGACGTCCTTTTTGGTGGTCTTTTTTTTGGATGGGGTGCGGGCCATCGTCATTCTCCTGGAATTCACAAGGTTACGGTTCGATCGTATCGCGTCGTCGTCGATACCCTATTGTTCAAAGTATTCCCTCACCCAATGTACGAGGCGGAGTGGAGCGTTTGGATACGCGCATTGCATGGTGCCGTTTGGGTGAAAGGCGGCCGGACCGTGGCCGTTGGCATCGCTGATCCTAGCAAAGAGGTTTCAATTGGCGAGATTAAATTGTAATCAGGCGCCGGGCGGGTTCCGCGCGCCCTGGATGGACTGCCTGGGGATTTCATGACAATTCGTCGATCGGCCGGCGCGGTATCGCCGCAGCAAACTTCAGCGGACAGGGCTGGCGTATGGTCTACCTGCTGATTCCGGTGGGCTTCGCCCTGCTGTTTATTGGTGGTGACGCGCTGGTGCGGGGTGCGGTCGGCATTGCGCGACGATATGGCGTATCGCCGATGATGATCGGCGCCACGGTTGTCGCGTACGGCACCACCTCGCCGGAACTCTTCGTCAGCATGGATGCGGCGTTCAAGGATGCGCCCGGAATTGCGGTTGGCAACGTTGTCGGCAGCAATATTTGCAATTTTATCCTGATATTGGGAGTTTCCGCGCTTATCTGGCCGATTTCCCTCGAGCGCGGCGCTTCTCTGAAAACCACGAGCATCGTGCTCACATTGGCAACCGGATTGCTGATCCTGTTGGCGTGGGACGGCGATATCGCGCGTTGGCAGGGCATCACCATGGTGCTGCTGCTGG
>Ga0224508_10001631_pt1 | contig 19962 bp, 12 predicted proteins | sample SF_Jan12_sed_USG_4_FD_170157 | JGI IMG/M metagenome (GOLD analysis project Ga0224508, IMG submission 170157) | Sediment microbial communities from San Francisco Bay, California, United States - SF_Jan12_sed_USGS_21 | ecosystem: Environmental > Aquatic > Marine > Sediment | place: USA... | reverse complement strand
GATGCAAGCGACGGAGAGCTCCTTGATCGAATTATCGATGTTGAGTTTGGCGCCAACCTCCAAACCTCAATTGAAGTCATTCGCACCGGCGGAGTAATCGCCACCTACTCATCAATGCTGGACGCTCAGCCAAAACTGCCGTTCTTCCAGATGATGTACAAGGACCTGACGATTCGGTTCGTCATCGTCTATGCCATGCCGGAATCGGCGAAGCAGTTCGCGATTGCAGACATCGAACGAGCACTGTCCGCCGATCAACTGCAGCACCGAATTGCGCAGACATTTCCGCTGGATGACATTGTTAAAAGCAACGAATTGGTTGAACAGAGTGGTGTCCGTGGTTCCGTCATCGTCCGTATCGACTGATGGCGGGACAGACCCCGGAGACTTTCCCCGGGGACTGTCCCGAAATACATTAAATAATGAAAGATGGGGACAGACCCCGAAAGGCAAAATGACGCAAAGCCACATGAAGCGGGCGCGTTTCGCGGAATTCACCTTGATCCGAATCCCTATAATAATGAGTCGTTTTTAACTGAGCTGAGCACTGTCCGACCACCATGCCCCTTGTTGCACACAACAGTTTACCCACGTTCCAGCGCCTTCGGGAGTATGGCCAGGAAGTGTTGTCGCTCGAACGCGCCGAGCAACAGGATATCCGCGAGCTGCACATCGGGCTGTTGAACATGATGCCCGACGCGGCATTAAGTGCGACCGAGCAGCAGTTCATCAGGCTCGTTGGTAGTTGTAACCAGATTGCGCAGTTCTACGTGTATCCGTTTTCGATTAAAGAACTGAATCGCGGCGCGGAAGCCGAGGAACATATCAACCAGCATTATTTTTCATTCGACTCCCTGACCGACCAGGGCCTGGATGCACTAATCATTACCGGGGCCAATGTCGCTAACCCGTCGCTCGACCAGGAAGCGTTCTGGGATCCGCTGATCGATGTTGTGCGCTGGGCAGAAAACAATGTAGCGTCAATATTGTGTTCCTGCCTCGCGACACACGCCCTCGTCCAACATCACCACGGCATTGATCGCAAGCGTTTGCCGGAAAAACAGTGGGGTGTTTACAAACATCAGATCAGCGAGCCCGAGCACCCGATCATGCGTGACATCAATACGCGCTTCGATGCGCCGCATTCGCGCTGGAATGAAGTTACACGCGAGCAACTCGAAGATGCTGGTCTTAAAGTGCTTGCGGAAAGCCAGGAGGCCGGCGTCCATCTCGCCGTCAGTCCGGATCAGTTTCGCACTGTCTATTTCCAGGGCCACCCGGAATATCACGCGGTAAGCCTGTTGAAAGAATACAAACGTGAAGTAAACCGTTATATCAATGGCGAGCTGGATGCACCGCCGCCGTATCCGGAGCATTATTTCGACGACGAAGCGATTTATATAACTGAAAACTACCTCGCTGCCTACCATCTGGCGATGAAAAATGACGATGACATCCCGGAATTTCCCGAGGAAGAACTCAACGCTTATGTACACAACACGTGGAGTGACACGGGCAAAGCCATGGTCAACAACTGGCTCGGCCTCGTTTACCAGTTGACGAATCGCGACAGAACACTGCAATTCATGCCAGGCGTAAATCCGGACGATCCTTTACAGCTCGCTCCCTGATTCAGGGCGATCCGTGTATGATTTGCGTCCCCATAACAACCGACTCACTAACAATTAGCATTTAAGGAATAACAAACATGGGCTTCACCACCAGGCAGATACATGCAGGCGTAACACCCGATCCGACAACCGGATCGATCCTGACGCCGATTTACCAGTCCACAACTTTTGTGCAGGACTCCGTCGATGAATACCTGGGTAAAGGTTATTCGTATTCGCGGTCTGGCAACCCAACGGTCAAGGCGCTCGAGACCAAGCTCGCCAACCTGGAAGGTGGCGTAGACTGCTCCTGCTTTGGCACCGGAATGGGCGCTACGACAGCGACGATGCTGGCATTCCTGGGTGCCGGCAAGCACGCTGTAGTATCGGATGTCGCTTACGGCGGAACCTATCGGCTCGCGACCAAGGTGCTGTCGCGATTCGGCATTGAATTTACCTTCGCGGATACCGCAAACCCCGAGGACGTCGCTGCAGCAGTTCGCGATAACACGGCAATGATTTTCACCGAAACGCCGGCCAATCCGACGATGAAGTGTTCTGACATTGCGGCGATCTCTGCAATTGCGAAAAAAGCGGGCGCCGTCCACGTCGTGGACAACACGCTTCTGACACCTTATTACCAACTGCCGCTGGAACTCGGCGCCGATGTTTCCGTGCACAGCACGACCAAGTACATGGACGGCCACAACGCAACGGTCGGCGGCGCAGCAATCAGCAAGACGGAAGAGCATGCCGCGGCGATTCGTTTTATCCAGAACAGCACCGGCAGCATCATGTCGCCACAGGTTGCGTGGCTCACATCGCAAGGGTGCAAAACGATGTCAATTCGGATGGATCAGCAATCCGCAAATGCGATGGCGGTTGCCACGTTCCTTGAGTCACACCCCAAGGTTGAACAGGTGCGCTACCCGGGCCTCGAATCTTTTGACCAGTATGAGTTGGCCACGCGCCAGGCTTCCGGCTACGGCGCGATGGCGTGGTTCGAAGTCAAAGGCGGCCTTGCCGCTGGCAAGAAGCTGATGGATACCATCGAAGTCTGGACGCTCGCAGAAAACCTGGGCTCGGTGGAATCTCTGATCACGCATCCGGTCACGATGACCCACGCCGACGTCGAGGAGTCGGAGCGTAAGCGTGTCGGCATCATCGACGGTCTCGTCCGCCTGTCAGTCGGTCTCGAAGATGCCGAAGACCTGATTGGCGCACTCGATAAGGCGCTCGCCGGCATTTGAGGAAACTATAGTAGAAAAATGTCGCACTTTTATCACTTTGACACGATCAGCCTGCATGCCGGACAAACGGTAGACCCCGAATTCGGGGCCCGCGCGACGCCAATTTACCAGACGACGTCGTACGTATTCCCGGACACTGACACTGCAGCGTCCACATTCAATCTCGAGCGTGGCGGTCACGTCTATTCGCGTATCACCAACCCGACGGTTGGCGTACTCGAACAACGCATTGCAGCGCTCGAAGGCGGTTCCGCGGCGGTGTGCACGGCGTCAGGGATGGCCGCAACATTCTGTGCGATTACGGCAATCCTTAGTCAGGGCGATCACATCGTCGCCAGCTCGCAAATGTATGGCGGCAATGTCAGCCTGATGAAGAATACGTTGCCACGGTTCGGCATCGAAACGACATTTTTCGATCCAACTGATCTCGACAGTTTCAAGGCCGCCATTCAGGACAACACCAGGCTGATCTATGGAGAGCTGATTGGTAACCCAGGCCTCGACATCCTCGATCTCGATGCGATAGTCAAAGTAGGCAACGACAAGCACATTCCAGTCATGGTTGATGCGACGTTCAACACTCCTTATCTATGCAGGTGCTTCGACTACGGCGTCAACATCACCATTCACTCCGTTACCAAGTGGATGGGTGGCCATGGCACAGCAATAGGCGGTGTCGTCGTCGATGGTGGCAATTTCGACTGGGGCGCAACCGACAAGTACCCGACCATCACCGAACCCTACGCGCCATTCCAGGGCATAAATTTTTGGGAGGAGTTTGGCCCGAGCGCTTTCGCGACACGCATTCGGGCGGAAGCCATGCGCGACTTTGGCGCGATGATGAGTCCGATGAATGCGTTTTTGTTACTGCAGGGAATCGAAACGTTATCGTTGCGCATGGACAAACACTTATCCAACACGGAAGCCTTGCTGGAACACCTGTCGAATCACAAACAGGTCTCATGGGTGAGCCATCCGGACCTGTCGTCGCACTCGAGTCACGAACTCGCAAAAAAATACCTGCCAAAAGGTGCGGGCTCGATCGTCAGTTTTGGCGTCAAAGGCGGGCGTGACGCCGGCAAAGCATTTATCGAAAACGTGCAGCTCGCATCGCATCTCGCCAATGTCGGTGATGCCAAGACACTGATCATTCATCCGGCCACCACTACGCATTCCCGAATCGACGCAGATGCCCTGGTCGCCGCGGGAATCACCGAAGACATGATCAGATTGTCCGTCGGTCTCGAGGACGTGGAAGATATCAAAGCCGATTTCGAAAACGGTTTCCGTGCGGCGCGAAAGTTTGCGGACGCCTGAAAATGTACTTCGACGTTAAGGGCAAACGAGTTTTTGCGACAACCGGCGGCAAACCATTCGATAACAGTTTGCCCTGCGTGATTTTTTTGCATGGCAGCGGTCTCGACCACACATTCTGGGGCCTGCATTCACGATTTTTTGCGTTCCGGAAATACGCCGTCCTGGTGCCCGATCTTCCCGGCCACTCACACTCAGAAGGTCCGCCACTAAAATCCATTGAAGAAATCGGCGAATGGCTTAACGATGTTGTCGAAACACTGGACATCAACAACATTTCTATCGTTGCACATTCGCAGGGCGTCTTGAACGCACTCGAATTCGTCTCGCATCATCCGGAACGTGTGCGCAGCGTTTCCTTTATCACTAGTGGCCTTGCCACGCCGGTCAATCCGGCCCTGATTGACGCAGCTGAGAATAATCCCGAGGCCGCGGTCGCAATGATGGTGGGCTGGGGTTTTGGCCCGGCCGGTCACCTGCACCAGGGCCCGATACCCGGCAGTTCTATGGTCGCCGGCGGACGAAAAATCATGCTCGGCAACACACCACAGGAGCTTGCCACGGACCTGAAGGCCTGCGATGCCTACAAAAACGGCAGGGAAGCCGCCGCAAAAATTGGCGGACCGATCCAGGTCATCCTGGCCGGGCAGGACCGCATGGCGCCGCGCAAGGCCACTGACGAACTGGTCAAACACCTGAAAAATCCAGAGGTAACTGTCATTCCGGAGAGTGGTCATATGGTGCCGCAGGAAGTGCCTAATCAGTGCCGCGACCTGCTCAAATATTTTATCTACGCCAACAACCCCGCAAGCTAGGTAGTAATGTACGAAATAAATCGAGCTGCCGTCATAGGGGCAGGAACCATGGGCCTTGGCATTGCCGGTCAGCTTGCCAATGCCGGCGTCGATGTTTTGTTGCTCGACATACCGTCCGAGGGCGAGGATCGCAACGCGATATGCAAGCGTGCGATCGAACGTCTGCTTGACGAAAGCCAGCCGGGGCTGACGCACGAGAAAAATCTCGAACGAATCACAATCGGTAATATCGAGGATGACCTGCACAAACTTGCAAGTATCGACTGGATTGCGGAAGCCATTGTTGAACGACTCGACATCAAGAAGAACCTGTACAAGGAAATTGACGCCGTTCGCAAACCGGGCTCTATCGTATCTTCGAATACATCGACCATCCCGATTGCGTTGCTCGTGAACGATATGCCACATGATTTCCAGAAAGAATTCGCGATAACGCACTTCTTCAATCCGGTTCGCTATATGCAGCTCCTCGAAATCGTACGGGGCGAGCACACGCGCCAGGAAGTCATCGATTGCCTCGATCATTTTAATGAATCACGAATGGGCAAAGGTATTGTTCTTTGTAACGATACGCCTGGTTTTCTCGGCAACCGGGTTGGCGTGTTCGCGATCCAGACTGCATTGCACGCCGCGTTTCAAATGGGTCTCGAACCTGAAGAGGCAGACGCTGTGTTCGGCCGTCCACTCGGTATTCCAAAAACCGGCGTGTTCGGACTCTACGATCTTATCGGCATCGACCTGATGAGCGACGTTGCGAAAAGCCTGGTTTCGATCCTCCCCGAGTCTGATGTGTTTCATGCGGTGTCAGCCGAAATCCCACTGATGAAACGCATGATTGACGAAGGCCATCTCGGCAACAAAGGAAAGAAGGGCGGTTTCTACCGGCTTGAAGACCCTGCGGATGGCACAAGCAAGCAGACACTCGATTTTGCGAGCTTCAGTTATCGTAAGTTTGACCGTAACAAGCCGCGTGGCGCAGTAGAGGCTGAGCTGGCCGGCGACTTCACACTGTTGCTCGCACAGGACGATCGGTACGGGCGCTATGCCTGGGAAATACTTTCAAACACGCTCTGCTATGCGGCGGAACTCGTGCCGGACGTGAATAAGTCGCTGGTGGCAGTCGATGACGCGATGAAGCTCGGCTACAACTGGCTGCAGGGTCCGTTTGAAATGATCGATGCTATCGGCGTCGATAGTTTTATCGAACGCCTGAAAGGTGAGAACCGCCGAATACCCGAGTTTCTCAGGACAGCTTCCGGAAAGTCCTTCTATCGCGTCCACGGTGGAGCGTTGCAGTACCTATGTGCAGACGGTACTTACACGGACCTGAAGCGGTCACACGGTGTACGACGTTTTAGCGAAGAAAGAAGAACACTCAAACCGATTATTGAGAATGCCAAAGCGAGTTACTTTGCACTACCGAATGATCTAGGCCTGGTTGAATTTCATAGCAAGGCAAACACGCTCGACGGTGAATCGATGCAACTGGTTGCAGAAGCCGTGCAGCATGCCTCCAAAAATCTTAACGGCCTGATCATTCACAACGATGCCCAGCATTTTTCCTGTGGCGTGAACCTGGAAGGCGTGCTCGGTTTCGTTGTGAACGAAGACTGGGAAGGCATCGACCGGTTTCTCGATCATTTTCAGCAAACCTGCCTGTCGTTAAAGCATGCACCGATTCCGGTGGTGTCAGCGCCTTCCGGCCTGTCCCTTGGCGGAGGCTTCGAAGTCGTGCTGCACTCGGACAAGGTTATCTTTCATGCGAATTCGGTGACCGGACTGGTCGAGACCCTGGTTGGCGTGGTGCCTGGCGGCGGCGGCGTCAAAGAAATACTGCATCGCTGGAACGACCGTGAAGGGGACGTCACCAAGGCTGCGTGGCAGGCATTCATGAACATTGGCTACGGCAAGACCGCGAGGTCACCCCTCGAGGCAGAACCACTGGCAATGTTCCGTGAGGGCGTCGATGATTACGTCATGAACCGCGATCGTTTGTTGCAAACCGCAGTCGACGCCACATTGGCATTGTCCGCCGACTACCAGCCGACAAAACGTCCCACACTCGAGATGCCTGGCAGGGATGTGTGGCAGGAAATGCAGGAATGGCTCGCCAAAACACAACAGAAAGGATTCCTGACGCCGCATGACGTTACAACCGGGACGCAGATTGCGATGATCGTTACAGGCGGAGACGTTGACGCCAGTACCTCGATGACTGAAAACGAAATCTGTGACCTGGAGAGAAAAGCGTTTATAACATTAGCCAAAACGGATGAGACTCGCGCACGCATCCAATTCATGCTCGAATACGGAAGCCCGTTGCGCAACTGAGAAAGAATCGTGATTTATAACGCGCCGATAAAGGACATGTTATTCCTCGTCGATGAATGGATCGGCATCGATAAACTAAGCTCGTTGCCGGGCTATGAGGACTTCGACAGGGATATCCTTGAGGCAGTGCTGGAAGAGGCTGGCAAGTTCTGCAGCTCCGAACTCCTGCCGCTCAATCGGGAAGGCGACGAACTTGGTGCCGTGTTCGCGGACGGTAGCGTGACAACGCCACCGGGATTCAAAGCCGCGTACCAGAAGTTTATCGAGAATGGCTGGACCAGCATCGATGCGGAACCAGAGCATGGCGGGCAGGGATTACCCAAGCTGGTCAGTTTCCTGATCGGCGAGATACTGGGTGCCACAAATCTCGCCTTCAAGCTGTATTCGGAGCTGAGCCACGGCGCTTATCACTTGCTCGCCGCCTACGCCTCCGAAGAGATTCGAGCGCAATGCCTGCCGAAAATGGTCGAGGGCGCCTGGTCCGGCACGATGTGTCTGACCGAACCTCATTGCGGAACGGATCTGGGATTGTTAACAACGAAGGCAACCGCAAATGATGATGGTTCCTACAACTTAAGCGGCACCAAGATCTTCATTACCGCCGGCGATCACGACCTGACAGAGAATATTCTGCACATGGTGATTGCAAGAATCGACGGCGCACCGGATGGCTCTCGCGGAATCAGTCTATTCCTGGTACCGAAGTTCCTGATCAACGAAGACGGTTCCGTTGGCGAGCGGAACGCCGTTAATACGGCATCCATTGAACACAAGATGGGCATCAAGGCATCCGCGACCTGCGTCCTCAATTTTGACGATGCAAAAGGATATCTCGTCGGCGAGGAAAACCGCGGGCTGGCTGCGATGTTCCGGATGATGAACCTCGAGCGCATTACCGTCGGTATCCAGGGCTTGGGACTCGCGGACATCGCTTGCCAAAACGCTTACGTCTACGCGACGGAGAGGCTACAAAGCAAGGCGCCCGCACCACGGCCGAATGAAGGCAAACCCGCGGATCCGATTATATTCCAGCCCGAGATCAAGCGAAAACTGCTGACCATGCGTTCACAGATCGAGGGCGCACGAGCACTTGCGGTATTTACCGCCTGTCATGCCGATATCATGGATCGATCTGAGAACGAACAACAAAAAGATGAAGCAGAAAACACGGTTGCGCTGTTAACGCCGGTGGTCAAGTCGTATTTCTCGGATCTTGGAGTTTCGAGCTCGCTGGAGGCGCAACAGGTACTTGGCGGACACGGCTATGTCCGCGAACACGGCATGGAACAACTGGTCAGGGACAGCCGTATCACTCAGATTTATGAAGGCACTAACGAGGTGCAGGCAGCCGACCTTGTCCTGCGCAAATTGTCCGGCGCAACGGGACAGTTTGCGGACAGTCTTTTTAGTAGTTGGCAGAAATTGCTTGATGAGCAAAAGGATGATGAATCGATTGCACAACCCGCGTCGCAAGCGCTCTCACGGCTCAGAGACGCAACCGCATGGATCAGGGATGCCGATGATGCCGCAGCCAGGGGCGCAGCACTCAACTACCAGAGATTGTTTGCGCTAACGGCGGTTGCCTGCTTATGGGCGCAGATTATTGACTCCATTCGTGGCAAGAACGGCGACTTCTACGAGACCAAGCGCAAAACAGCACGCTTCTACATGGAACAGGTGCTGCCGGAGACGGCGGCGCTGAATGAAGTCATTACGCGTGGAGCTGAATCGCTAGTTTCATTTTCCGTGGACGACTTCGAAAACTAAATATTTTCAGGAATTTTTTTCTGGGCCGGAAACCACGGCACATCACACACCGTCGCCGATCGTTTTCCGTCAGGTGACTCCAGAACAAGTTCTGTACCGGTTTCGGCATGCTCGGACGGCACATTCGCGAATCCTATGTTTCGCTCCAGCCGGGGCGAGTACAGACACCGGGTCACGTGCCCGATTTTCTCCCCGTTCGCAGTCACCGGCCAGTACGCGTCGTTGCCGCCAGCAAATGGCTCGCCGCCTATGTCTACACCGACCAGGCGTCTGTGTGCACCTTCGGCCGCTATTTTTTTCAGTGCATCCTTACCAACAAAGTCATCCTGCTGTTCGAGATCGATCAGTCGATCGAAGCCAAGGACGAATGGATTGTCATCACGTGTGATGTCGGATACGTAAGAAAGGATTCCGCCCTCCACGCTGCGGATTGCCGAAGGCGCTGCCGGCGCGATGTTATAGGGCTTGCCGGCTTCCATTACCCGTTCCCATAACTCGTCGCCGTATTTTCCGTCACGCAGGTACAGCTCATAACCGAGTTCGCCACTCCAGCCAGTGCGCGAAATCACCAATGGGATATCTCCCAGCATTGTTTCCCTGAGCCAGTAGTACTTCATCTCAAGCGCCCAGGCGCCGAAAAGATCGCGCGCGACGTGTGGTGCCTTCGGTCCCTGTAATTGCAGCGGTGAAACATCCGGATGATAAATATTCAGGTCCAGGCCACTATTAACGGCAATGCCAAGCACCCAAAGCAGCACGTCGCCGTCGCCCGGCGACAACCAGAACTGCTGTTCCTGCAAGCGCATCAACACTGCATCGTTGATGATGCCGCCTTCCTCGTCAGTGATTAGCATGTACTGGCACTGGCCGACCTGGCATTTCGACATGTCTCTTGGCGTCAGAAACTGGACGAATCTGAAGGCATCAGGTCCGGAGATTTCGATCTGCCGCTGGCAGGTCACATCCCACAGCGTTACATCGTTGACCATGCTCCAGTATTCAGCAACCGAGTCGCCGTAAGACACCGGCATGTAGGTGTGGTTGTAGATAGTGAACGTGTTGGCGCCATAGCGGCGCGTGGCATCGTAGAACGGAGACTTGTGGACTCGCGGCCCAATATGAATTAGCGGTGCATCTGATGCCACGATTATCCCCTTGTTGATCTGCCTTCAAATTCGAAGCGGGATGTTATGTGACAGAGCAGCATTCAGCAAATTCAATACCGATCAATACGGACACATTTGTGTCTCGTCGGGTCAGGTCTGTCGTGGAATATTGCGCGCGATCGAGAAGAACTCATACCAGTCGGAGTCGTTGCCATCGAAGCGCCGCTCTATTGCAACGTCGACGAGATATGGCCTACCGTCATCCATCGCACGTTTGCAGCGCTGAATGGCCGCAGACAAGGCTGCCGGATTTTCTATCCGCTCACCTTCGATGCCATAGGCATCGGCGATCGAGACGTAATTGATGGACGGGTGTCCGAGATTGACGCCGAGAAACTTTCCGGTCTCCAGCATGCGCCCTTTGTAACGTGCGGAGTTCAGCCGATTCGCCTGGTATTCACCATTATTGAATACGATAAAGCCGATCGGTACTTCATATCTCGTTGCCGACCAGAGTGCCTGTGAACCGAAGTTGAACGAACCGTCGCCGGTCAGGCACCATACTTCCTTGTCCGGATTGCCGATTTTTACGCCGACGGCGGCAGAACATCCCCACCCGAGAATGCCGCCGGTTGTATCGAAATTCCTGCGACGCTTGTCTGGCGCGACCTTGTGATCGAACGTCAGATAGCGGCGGATATGATCGTCGGATGTTACGACCTCGCTAACAATCAATGCGTCCGATTCCATTTGCCGGTCGAGCTCGCGGAATAGCCTCGGCAATGAGATTGGCGAGTCATCCCATCGCGATTTTTCGTAGTCGTCGATCTGCTGCAGTCGATTTGCCTGGTATTCATGTATCCATCGTCTGCGCGCCTGGATTGCGGAGCTCTTGAGATTCCGCTTTGCAAGCTCATCGAAAACTGCGGCAGTCGTGGTCTTGATGTCAGCAATTGCCGCGGTATCGACCGGATAGTTGCGCGCAACTTCCCCGTCATCGAGACCGGTATGCATAATTCGGGTAGACGAATTGAAATACGGAATCTTCGGTTTCGCACCTCGCTTGAACATGTGCGCACCGATGCTCCAGAACGCGTCAATGTCCCGCACGATTTCCTGATCATCGAGAAACTGACCTGCAAAATTTGCCTGCGTGTTCGGATAAACGACGGGGATTTTGCTGGACGTCATTACCAATGCGCCGAGCGCATCTGCAATGTCGGCAACTTCCTTGCTGATTTCGTAACGAATTGCCTCATTGCCGACAAAGAGAACAGGAAGTTGTGCTTCTGTAAGCAATTCAGCGATTTTTGATACGTGGGATTCCGGCGCTTGCACATCGTAGCTGACGCGTGAACGTGAACGCGGAATGATTTCCGTCCTGGCTACCGGCACTTCCCACAGGTCTTTCGAAAACGTGACAAACGTTGGACCACCCGGTGGCGCCTCGGCAAGCAGGAATGCGCGGCGCAAAACCTCCGGAATGGTCTCTGCCGACATGACATCCCAAGTCCACTGCGCATATCCTTTTGGCATGTCCTTGAGATTCGCATCTTCCAGGAAACCATCCTGTCCACGAAAACCAACCGCTTGCCGGCCTGCCGTAACGACAACGGGTATCCGGTCGCGATAGGTGCTAACTAACTGTCCCAGGGCATATGCCGCGCCGGCAATCGAATGCAGACACACGATAGAAGTGTCGCCCGTCGAGCGCGAGTATCCGTCCGCCATGGCCATCGCAACATGCTCGTGAATACAAGTCGCATATTGAAGCTGCGTGCGATCGACGAGTGCGTCCAGGAAACCAACCTCCTCGGAACCGGCAAGCCCGAAAACGTACGGGACTTTCCAGTTGATCAGGAACTCCGCCATCACTTCGCCACCGGTCAGGTTTGTCAAAACCTTGCTGGCCTCAAGCGAATCGACCGCGTCGCTCGAACCGACCAGTGACTGCGCCATTGCCTGCGCGCCAGCCAGCGAAACACCTGCAGCGGTCATGCGCTGAATAAACGTCCGGCGGCTGATGGCGTTATCGAGCAGATCTTTGGAAGACAAATACATACTCAAACCCCCTGACTACACGTGCAGTTTAGACCAACTGCCTGATGAGCGCCTGATTGGGCGTGTTAAGAACCGGTTACCCGCTGCCACGGTCGCTAAACATCGTTCGTCGGCGCCTTTCCTTAGTAGTATATTCAGTCCAGAAAATTATCGTTAGAAGAAAGCAAGGAATTGAACCATGTCTATACGACAACTCGGGGTCATTACACTATTCGCATTTGTACTCTCTGCAAGCGCCCAGGCAGACCGCCTTCGCCTCGGACACGATCAACTTACGTCGCCGAACCACCCGGTCGCAGGACCCGTAGACAATGGTTACTTCATGCCCCAGGAGGGTGCCGCGGCGGCGTACCATTCGTTCTCCGGCGCAATAGTCGTTCCTGAGCATGCGATGCGAACGCGGCCGTCCGCAATCCAGCCGGCTGACATCAGGGGAAAGAAGACGCAGTTGTTTCCCGGCATCGCATTGCAGTTTGTGTCGCACGGCGAATACCTGGTGCCTCTCGAACGCGACATCATTGAACCACCCGGCAGTGACAGCTACTGGCATATTCACGCCGGACCCGGACGCGTCTGGTCCGAGGATGGCGACAGGGGCAAGTCGCGAGCGTCTTTTCCGTTTTTCCTGACGAACCTGGTTGAGAACGAAACCTACAATGGCGTTGCGACGTTTCTTTACGACGACGACTCCGTTTCTCAACTGCGTTACCAAATCGTGCAACAACTATCGCCGTTTATGGTGTCAACAAAATTTGTCGCGTGGCACCAGGTTTCGATCGACTATGAATCACAGGCAATTGCTAGCGAACCAATAATCGCAGACTTCGAAAAGGAACTTGCCGACCAACTCGTGTGGCGCGACTGGTCGGTACTCGAAGAAGAACATGGCGCTGAATTGCTTGCCGACTTCAACACGGGTATCGACCCGAAACTCGTTGTCGCCAGCGGGCTCGTAATCGATGACGAGGTTTACGTGCAATCGATGGCAACGCCCTACGGTGACTATCCTTACCCCCGTGAGATGCGACATGGCGTCTGGTCCGTAACCAAAACAGCAACGGGCCTCGTTACGCTATTGCGCATGGCACAGAAGTACGGCGACGAGATTCTCGATTACAAGATTAAGGACCTGGTCGAAGTTACGGCTGATCACGACGGTTGGGAAGACGTCACGCTTCGACATGCAATGAGCATGGCGACAGGCATCGGTCCCGGAACTACAAACATCAACCCGAATAATTTTTCCGATGGCAACTACGATGTCGACTATGACGAATATGTCGACTGGATGTTTGCACCGACAGCGCAGGAAAAACTGGACAGGCTTTTCACAATTCCAAGTTACCCGTGGGGGCCGGGCGAGATCCCACGTTACCGGGATCGAGACATTTTTGTCGGCGCTGCCGCAATGGCCAATCTGTACCGTGAAAAGGAAGGGGATGACGCTGATCTCTGGCAGATGATGCTTGACGAGGTATACCGGCCTATCGGCATCCATCATCTGCCGCAAAGTCAGACCTGGGAGACCGACCGGCCAAGAGTGCCATTACTGGCCTGGGGTGTTTATCTGACTCTTGACGATGTTGGCAAGATTGGCAGCCTGCTGCAGAACGGCGGCGCGCACAACGGCGTGCAGCTGCTCAGCAAGGCAGGACTCGCCGAGGCGCTGTATCAAACAGACGTACGCGGCCACCCAACAGGCGGTTCAAACGAATACGGCATCAACACTTACCACCTGACCGTCTGGCATGAGAATTTCAAAACTGCCTCCGGGACAAATTACACGATCGCGGGGATGAATGGTTACGGCGGGAATATCGTCAGATTGATGCCGAATGGCATGATCGGATTCAGGATGGGTAACGGCGGTAACAAACCGGTCGAACAAATGATTGTCGTCTCCGACGCAATCCGGCCGTTTGATAAGAACGGCAAAAAATCAAAACCGTAGTCGTTATCGGGAGTCTGAACAGGCGTTTATACAATTAATGCCGCACTAAGGTCTTAGGGCCACCTGACTGTCGGCACACTATCAGGTACCGGCTGGGATCGGACGTAGGTCACCAGTTGCCAGACTGTGGCGTCCGAAAGTATGCCCCCATATGCCGGCATGCCACGTGCCCGACCATAGAAGATCGAATGGAATAGCGCCCCGTCTTCGCCACCGTATCGCCACCGCCCGTCTACCAGGCTCGGCCCGACAAAGCCGATCCCGCCCCCGCCATGGCACCCGTCGCAGTTCATCGCGCCGAAGAGCACTTCACCCTGTTGGGCGGCGCTCGCATCTTCACCGAACGGGTTGACGAGGTCCTCGGCCGGAGGCGCGAGGTTACCGGCGGAGCCCCATTGATCATAGCGCACGGCCAGAGGTGCGCTTCGTGATTCCGGGACGGCTTCCGGCTCGGCGGTTCCGGGCCCTTCGCAGGCAGCAAGCGCGAGCAAAGCCACCGCCAGAGCCGGCTTCAAAGCGCGAAGATCCACAGCATGCCTCCCCGACTCGTGTATCGCGCCAGATCGGGAGCGAAGTCCGCCGGAGGCCTCACGTCGGCCGGGTCATCCGACCGTACGTCGCCCGCTATCAGGAACCAGTCGCCGCCAATGCCAGCGTAAACGGCGACGTACTGTTTGCCGTCCGGACCGCGATACGTGATCGGCGCCCCAACCACGCCGGAGCCCACCTTGAACTTCCAGAGCAACTCGCCGGTGCGCGCGTTGGCCGCTTTGAACCAGCCGTCGAGGGTTCCGTAAAAACTGACATCGCCGGCCGTCACGACACTGCCGCTCCACACGGGGAATTTTTCCTTGATTTCCCATACGCGCTGCCCCGTCGCCGCATCCCAGGCGATGAACGCGCCAAGATGCCCGCCAGGGCCGGCTGTATATGGGACATTGGCACTGACATACGGCGTGCCCTGGATATACGCGGCTTCGTCGGATTGCCAGTCCATGCAGAGATTGTTTGTCGGTACGTAAAAGAGTCCGGTCTGTGGCGAGTATGACGCCGGCGATGCCGGGCTCTTGCCGCCCTCCAGGTTGGGACAGATGTTCTTCACCATACCGTGCGACTTACCGGTAAGCTTTTCCGGATCCACCTCCGGGCGGCCGGTTTCGAGATCGACTCGCTTGGCCCAGTTGACGTGGACGTAAGGTTCAGCGACCAGCAGCTCGCCCGTGGCCCGATCTAAGGTATAAGCGAAACCGTTCTTGTCGAAGTGCACCAGCACGTTGCGGCTCTGGCCGTCAATCGTTAGTTCGGTGAGGATGTTCTCCGCGTTGGCGTCGTAGTCCCAGTTGTCATTAGGTGTGAACTGATAGGCCCATACCAGCTCGCCGTCGCCCGGCCGACGCGCCAGGACGCTCGATGACCACTTGTTGTCACCGGCACGCTGTTCGGCATTGTAGGGCCCTGTGTTGCCAGTGCCATAATAAACAAGGTCCAGCGTGGGATCATAAGACAGCCAGCCCCAGACCGGAGCCCCACCCCGCTTCCATGAGTCGCCGGACCAGCTGTCGAGCGCAAGGTCAGTACCTTCGTCATAAAATGACTTGAACGTGTCCGGGCTCGCCAGCACTTCGCTGTCCGGGCCCATGTTCCTGGCCGTCCAGACGACGCTGCCGGTCTCAAGGTCGAGCGCCTTGAGCCAGCCGTGGATTCCGTACTCTCCGCCCGAGGGCCCGACTATCACCCGGTCGCCGATGACCAGCGGCGCCATGGTGATTGTTTCCCCCGATGTGAGATCCGCGACCTTGGTCTTCCACAGCTCGCGGCCGGTTTCAGCGTCCACCGCGACGGTGCGACCGTCAAGCAGGTTGTAAACAATTTTTCCCTCCGCGTAGACGGCTCCGCGGTTTACCGCATCGCAACAAGCCACGCCCACCGCGGCTGGATTCACATCAGGACGGTACTTGAACCGAAGCGGGTAGTCCTCTTCGCTAAGGTCGAACGCATAAAGGACATTGGGATAAGGGGTGACGACGTACATGGTTTCACCCACTACCAAGGGTTGGCCTTCGTGGCCGCCCAGCACGCCGGTGGAGAATGTCCAGGTTGGTCGCAGCTGTCCCGCGTTCGCTGCTGTAATTTCATCAAGTTCGCTGTAGCGGGTAGCGCCGAAATCTTTGCCGGGACGAGTCCATTGGTCACCGTCCTGGCCACGGGCCGCACTGGCGAACACCGTGCTCAGGATCAGCGTGCCAATGAACGCGCGCGAACCGTTAGTAGACATCAGCTATATGTAGCAGGTGGCGACGGCCCCTGCAATTTAGAAATTAGAAATTCCAGCAATTTTGATGTCCGCTTTGGTCATTAGCGGACATTTTCAGTCATTTTAGTCCAATGTCCGCTTGTGGGGGCAAAGCGGACGTCGTATCCACTTCCGCAACGACGTGGCTCTTAGACTCGGCGCATCCCGTGCTGACGCGCGCCCTCGAGCGCGGCACGGATACGAACTTACGCGTGTGCTCGCAGCCAGACACTGCCCACTTCCAGCCGTGGTACTCAGTACCCGCAAACCGAAACCGGTACGCGCCCTACCGCCTCCGAAGCCTCGCCTTGTGCCCTAAAAGTTATTCGGAAAGTCGCCGGGTTCGCCGGCGGTATCCCGTTCGGACCACTGGAAATCGAACACCGGCCGAATCACGTTGGTGACGAGTTCGGTCACGGCGCGGTGGCTTTGCTGCCACGCCGCGTTCGTAAGCGAAACCCACGCAGCATCCGAGTTCGAGATCGTAATCCGACCGAATTGCTGACGTCCGACCACCCAAGGTGCATCCATCCGGTGTGAATAGTCGGGATCGAACAGCTCATTCGACCCGGGGGCGTAGCCATGACCCCAGCGATTGACGATGATGCCCGCAATATCACGCTCAGCGTCAAAGCCGCCCGGTCCCAGCACGCGATCAAGTTGCTCGCGGACGTTGCGCTCGAACGTTTCGAAGGGAATTTGTTCCAGCTCGGTACGGCTGGCCTTCCATTGTTCGCGGGGAGCAAGCCCGGAACCCGCTTTTTCCAGAATGCGAGCGGTCAGCGGCATGTAAAGATTAACTGGTTCGTCCGGCGTGGCTGCGCTCTGATACCCGCCGATGTTCGGTGGGAAGTCGAGCGATACCGACTGAAAGAACATGCCCGGGCAGCTGATCGCCGAGACGCCCAGCTTTTCGAACGCACGCCAGTTTCGGATGGCCACATTGGTTGTGACGAGCGGCTTCCGCACCGCCAGATGTAGCGCGGCCTTCTGGGCCTCCGGCAGATCCGGCACCAGGTAGGGCACGATGGAGTTGAAGCAGGCCATCACGACGCCGCGTGCGCGAACGTTGTAAGGCGTGCCATCACGCATATAGGTGACCTCGACTTCCTTGGCCGTCATAGGATCGCCTAAGTGCCTGGCGCGAATCGCCGCGCTGGACAGTCGAATGCGCACATCGTTCGTCGGACGGTCCAGGGCGGAGTAATCGATATTTTGCAATACCGCATCATCCATCGTGCTGCCTGGCAACGCATCCGGTATCAGCCACCGGACTATTAGCCGTGCCCCGGTCGTCGCGTTGTCGGGAAAGCGGATGTTCATCCCCGGGTCCTTGACCAGGTTGGACAACTGCGACGCAGGCGGGAGGTCCATCCCGTTGAATCCGGGTGCGCCGCGCCGGTAAGCAAACCAGGCGCTATAGGTATCCGGACCTGCGGTCTGGTTGGTGCCACCCAATCCACCTACGGTGAGGACATAGGCAACCGCGTCGGAATGGATCTTGACAACATTGCTGACAAAGTCCATGTAGCTCATCTTCTTGAGCTGCGTCACTTTCTCCGCAGTCGGGATGTCTGCCATCCAGTCGCGGTGCTCGGTGAATAACTTCGTTAGTCCCTCCCGGGTGCCGGGTGAATACGGCGTCTGCGCAAAGAACTCGGCGAGCTGAGCACTCGTGGTCGTCCGCTCGTCGAAGCTCCTGAGTCCCATTTCGGGCGGTGGGTCCATTGCGAGCTGGTCGTTACCATAGGACTCCTTGTCGAAGAACATCGCACTCCCGAGACCCAACTCTTTCACGGGGTCCGGGGTATCGGCCACCTGTTTCTCGTAATGCGCACGATCGATTCCGATATCGCGCAACAGCTCCTGCGCCTCAGGAGGAAACGTATTCGGCCGCCAGAGAGCGTAGGTGCCGCCACCTGCAATCAGGCGCTTGCCGTCCACCATGAATTCGTTACGTACCGCGTGGCCGCCGAAATCCGGGCACGCCTCGATCAGCAAGACCTTCGCGCCAGGGATTTGCTTCCGATAGAAATAGGCGGCGCCGAGTCCGGCCATGCCTGCACCTACGACAACCAGGTCGTAGAACTCGCCGGTATCGACCGGCGCGCTGGATGCTTTCCCATCGCGGACGGCATGCCCCGCATCTTTGGCCGAGTCAGTTTGCCCGCGCATCCCGGTCATCAAGGGTGGGTAATCCGTAGGTGAAACTTGCTGGGCGGACATCGACGGTCGCGAGGATGCCGACTGCGCGCTTACAGCGGCCCCGCCTGCCAGCGTGGGAATCATCGTCCCCCCGATGGCCACGGCCACGCCATCCAGGAAATCCCGCCGTGTGATTTCTGCGCCCATACCGAGTTCGCGATCACTCTTCTTCTTTGCCATGATTCACCTCATATCACCAAGATACGTCCACGGTTCGCGAAGGCTCCGTCCGGCAAGACAGCTCGAACATCTCGCCTGCGGTACCCGGAGCATTCGCCCGCTGCAGTCAAACGCGGTGTCTTCGCGGTCATCATAGCGCTACCCGTCTTGATCGTGCAAAAAGACTTCGCGGCAGCCGGACTCTGTCCACGCGATTCGGGATCTACCCTGAGGCGCTCGACGAGTGGATGTTTGTGCCAGGCACTTACTGAAAATCGACTGTCTGCTTTTGGCCGAAAGCCGCCATCCCGCCTGGGATCGGACCTCTGCAAACGCTTGATTCTAAAAGCGGAGTAGCTCTAAAACGGCTAATTCCCGGCCTTAATCCGCTGATTTCATCCCCCAAATGAGCGATATCGCTGTCGAGGAATCCTTCACAAAACCACGGTGCCCGTTTTGCTATGGAAATCGCCGGTTTTTCAGTCGAAAAGTTAATTACTTCATCGACTAATAGAGGTCCGACACCAGGGTATTTATTGCAGTATTTGCGTCATTGCGCTGTCAGCCTTTGGCATGAGGCGATTTGGGTCCAACTGCAGGCAAGCGAGCGCAGTGGCAGCAATTTGCGATTGTTTCCAATGACCCTCAACAAGCCCAACTGGCTTGATATGCGGTCCGATTGCAGCGAACCAGATTTCATTGGACTTTTCCAAACCGTTACGTGCGACCTCAGCATCCTGCGTGTTGGTAGCACCGGCATTATCGTGATCTTTCCAGCTTTCCGGTGTAGACCCTCGACCGTGATCGGTTGTAATGATCAGGGTGGTTCGATCACGATAAGCCGGGCTCGCCTGCACCCAGCGCCAGAGTTTGGACAACATAAAGTCGGTGCGATGTGCAGCATCGATATATCGATCATAATTCCCATCATGCGCGAAGTCGTCGGTCTCACCATATGCGATGTAGATCACGCGTGGATTTTGAGACTTCAGTGCATCCATAGCGTATCCGTTTGTAAGGAAATCCAGCCGAACCGTCGACCAGAGCCTGGGCGCTTCTGCGGACAATTCATTCAGGAACTGCGACTCCGCAGATGCAGC
>Ga0224508_10001630_pt1 | contig 19977 bp, 17 predicted proteins | sample SF_Jan12_sed_USG_4_FD_170157 | JGI IMG/M metagenome (GOLD analysis project Ga0224508, IMG submission 170157) | Sediment microbial communities from San Francisco Bay, California, United States - SF_Jan12_sed_USGS_21 | ecosystem: Environmental > Aquatic > Marine > Sediment | place: USA... | reverse complement strand
CATTTGCCGTTCCAGGGCAGCCACGGTTTCCGGTGTTGCCGATTGACCGAGAATGGCTTCAGCCGCATTACCCGGTAAAGCCTCAACACCGAGGAAAATAATCAGCGATACGACAAACAGGGTCAGTAGGCCCAGTCCCAGACGCTGGGCCACCATTTTTAGAATTTTATGCACGACCGCTATCTAGTGGTCTATGCAAACCACCAGCGTTCCGCCCATTTTTGACCATCGTTAGCCCAGTTAGCTGCCATTTGCTCGTCGTGCGCGACCTTATTACTGGTGGCATGAATGTAATTGTTGAACACCGGCACGACCACGCCACCTTCGTCACTGACCAAGCGTTGCATTTCCACATACATATCACGGCGTTTGGCATCATCCAACTCGGATCGTGCGGCGACCAGTAGTTTGTTGAACTCCACGTGTTTCCAGGATGTATCATTCCATTCCGCATCAGCCGCATAGGCGGTGGAGAACATCCAGTCTTCGGTTGGGCGTCCACTCCAATAACACATACACCAACCGCGATTGTCCGTATTCCAGACGTTTGACCAGTAACCATCGTTTGGCTCACGGATGACATTTATATTGATACCCGCTTTGGCCGCGTGTTCCTTGAACAGTATAGCGGCATCGACCGCACCGCCGAATGCCGCATCCGCCGCACTCAGATCGACATTCAGCTCGCTAAGACCTGCTTCTTTCAAATAAAACCGGGCTTTATCCGGATCGTAACTTCTTTGCGGGAGATCTCCGGCATGATAGCGGTTGGCTTGACTGATCGGATGATCATTACCGACCGCCCCATGACCACGCAAAGTTGTTTGCAACAGGGCTTCACGATCCAAAGCGTATTTCAAAGCCAGACGAACATTGTTGTCGTTAAACGGTTCCAGGTTGGTGCGCATGGGAATAGTGTAGTGTCCAGTACCACTGGTCTCTTCGACTTTTATGCTCTCGTTACGCTCCAACAAATGCAAGGTCTTTATGTCACAACGATCCATTAAATGGATTTCGCCGGTGCTGAGCGCGTTGGTACGCGCGGCTACATCGGCAATAGTCAGCATTTCGATATCATCGAAATGTGCCCGATCCGCTTTGAAATAATTTGGATTACGTTTAAAGATGGTGCGTACACCAGGTTCGTTTGATTCCAGAACATAGGGACCGGTACCTATTGCCGATTCCCAATCAACACCCTCGTCCTTGGCCGGTAACACCGGGATATGATAGTCACTCACCAAATAGGGGAAATCGGCATTGCCATCGGCTAACGTAAATACCACCGTGTCGCCATCCGCCTTCAGATCAGCAATGGGGTCTACGATGGGTTTAGCCGCCGATCCGGAATCGTCACCTCTGTGATGATTATAAGACGCTACTACATCGTTGGCGTCCATGGTTTTACCATTGTGGAACTCCACACCTTGACGCAACTTAAACATCCAGGTCTTGGCGTCGGGGGAAGCTTCCCAGCTTTCGGCCAATTCGCCGACCAACTCACCCGTGTTACTGATTTCGGTAAGATAGTTATTCCGGCAAAACGATGCGCTAATCGTGAAATCGTTTTCATAGGTTCCGGGATCAAGTGAATCGGTGGTTGAACCGTGCCCGATACCGACAACAAATTTGCCGCCTTTATTGGGCGCGGCAAAGGCATTACTGCTCAACAGGGCCGGGGCCGATGCCGCCAAGCCTAAAGCACCGGCGCGAGCGATGAATTCACGCCGGGTGATCCGGCCTTTTTTCATTTGATCTTCAAGGAATTTTAACTCTGACATTGTGTAACCCTCCTACAGGTCTTTTGAATTATATTTACACCCGTTTTCCAATTATTTACGTTGAAAACCGGTCGCGATTCCGTTGGGTCATAACTGGCACGACACCCTGGACCGGGCAATATAATGCCACGTTGGCATGGGAAATGTAAGTAGTAGGCGGCTTCGAGCGTTGCGTAACCGATACACATTCAGCACAAGCACTACCTCCCCTGCCACACGGGGTTACGTTTTTCGGCAAATGCCGTTGGCCCCTCTTTGGCGTCCTCGGAATGCAACATGGCTTCGTAGGCAGGCAACTTGCGGCTGTGCAATAACGCATAACAATCCTCGATCGACAGGCCGTGGGTTTCGCGCACGATTTCCTTGACCGCCGCGATCGCGAGCGGCGCCGCACTAACTATCGTCTCGGCCAATGCACGCGCTTCATCCATGAGTTTGTTGGCCGGACACACTTTATTAATCATGCCCCATCGCATGGCCTCGTCGGCGGACATGTGCCGGCCAGTCATTAGCATTTCCATGGCGATCTGTCGTGGAATGCGTTTAGGCAAACGAAACGAGCCTGCATCCGCCACGATACCGACAAACACTTCCGGCAGAAAAAACTCGGCGTGCTCGGCGGCGACAATCATTTCGGTAGACAACGCTAACTCCATGCCGCCGCCTACGGCCATGCCATTCACGGCAGCAATAATCGGTTTGTTGCAGTTATGCAATTCGGTTATGCCAGCAAAACCACCCGGACCGTAATCGCCATCAATCGCAGCACCATCAGCAGCAGCTTTCAAATCCCAACCAGCGGAAAAAAACTTTTCACCACCACCGGTGATGATTGCGACTCGCAGTTCAGGATCATCGCGAAAATCGCAGAACACTTCTCCCATCTCTCGGCTGGTCGCAGCATCAATGGCATTCGCTTTCGGTCTGTCCAGGGTGACTTCAAGAATCTTTCCGCTACGCACGGATTTTACGCTATCACTCATATTTTCCTCCGCATCTTTCTGCGCATTCACATGTTTATGTTCTTAACGTTTCACCATGACCATCAACACTGATCACCTGGCCGGAAATTTTATTGCCTTTCTCCGAACACAAAAACACCACCGTGTTAGCAATATCCTGCCGATCAATAAATGTCTGCATTGATGCCTGATTTTTGTAGGCCTGCCGGATCTCATTTTCGGCAACTCCCTGAGCTTTTGCATCCGCCGCGATCACGCGATCCATACGTGACCCGTCTACAGAACCCGGACACACCGCGTTTACACGAATATTAAACCGGCCAAGCTCCATTGCCAGGGATTTCGTCAATCCAATAATGCCCCATTTCGCGGCGGCATAAGGCGTGCGCAATGGAAAACCCATAATACCCGCGGTAGACGAAATATTAACGATGCAGCCGGTGTCATTCTGTTTCAACAGCGGTACAGCCAGCCGGGTGCTATAAAACGCACCGTTCAATCCGACCTCGACGGTTTTATCCCACTCACCGGGTTCGATATATTCAACCGGCGCGGTCGGTCCTGCGATGCCCGCGTTGTTTACTAACACATCTAACCCGCCGAGTTGTTGTTGCACATCGTTAAACAGCGTTTTAACCTGCTTAACACTGGATATATCGCATGGTGTTGCTGACAATGACGGTGATTCACGCAAACAGTCTTCGATATGTTGCGCCGAGCTATCGCAAATATGCACGCGGTTGCCTTCTCGCGCGAAAGTGTCAGCAATACTTCTGCCTATCCCCGTCGCTGCACCGGTGACTAAAATGCGTAACGTCATATTTATTTCTGCACCATTCTTATTAACGCGTCCGCTGCGACAACGCCTTGACCTTCGGGCAACACCATCAGCGGATTAACATCCAACTCTAACAGACAATCCGATTTTTCCTGGGTAAAGTTTACGATAGACATGATCGCGGCAATACACGCATCGATGTCGCCAGCTGGCTTTCCACGATAGCCTTGCAATAATTGCATCACACGCAATTGCCGTAATGCTGCGACGACTTCGTATTCAGTAATTGGCAATAATAATGTCACCGCGTCCTGAACCAGCTCCGTTAACACGCCACCACTGCCGATAACCAGGGCTAACCCGAATTGATTGTGACGAGTTATCCCGATTATCAATTCGGCCACGGCATCATCAATCATCTGCTCTAGCAAAAATTGCTCCGAGTGTTGACTTAAATCCACCACAGCATTCGATACCTCCTGCGCACTCTTAAGATTGAGTTTAATCGCATCGAGTTCAGATTTATGTTGAATATTTTCTCCCACCGCTTTCATCACAACTGGAAAACCAATATCTTCGGCGATGGTCGATGCGTTTTGCTGCGTTACCAGTTCACCACGTGGTATCGGCAATCCATATTGTTGCAACAACTGTTTGCTTTGCCATTCGTCCAGAACGGTTTCACTACCGTGACACAATTCAGTGTTCAGTACGGTTTGAATCTCGTCGACGATTTGTTGGCGCCGGCCAATCAGCGCCGCCGCTTGCACAGCTACTAAACATTCCTCTAATCCCTGCATCGGCGCAACACCGCGTTTCACCAGATATTCGCGGGTGTCTTGCGGCAAAGTTTCCGGTAAGGTGCTAACTACAGCCCCACGGCTTTTGGTTTGCGTCACCGCGGCAACAAAAGCTTCCACTGCTTGCTTCCAATGACCCAGCGTATCCTCGTGAGGAAAATCAATTATTTTAAGCGTTATATCTTGCTCGCCCTGAGCCATGGCGGCAAAACATCGTTTTTGGGCATCGCCATCACCCCATATATAAGTGTGATAATCAAGCGGATTGGAAAGTAATACACGTTCGCCCAATACGTTTTCTAAATCTTGCCTTTGTTTATCGTTTAACGGCGGCATTTCCAGGCCAAGGGTGTTAGCCAGATCGGCAGTTAACGCTGCTTCGCCACCCGAACAACTGATGGTTGCAATTTTACTTCCAGGTAACTCACCGTTTACTGACAGCAGTTTTAATGTTTCCAAGAACTCGCTCAAGGTATTCACGCGCGCTATGCCCAGACGCTCGAACAACGCATCCATGATATCGCTGGATGCCGCGAGCGAACTGGTATGACTGACCGTAGTCTTGCGTCCCAGCTCCGAGCGCCCTGTCGCCAATCCAACAATGGGCACGCCTTTACGCAATGCTTTAATCGCGGCACCGCAAAACGCGATCACATCGGGAATACCTTCGATATGCAAACCAATAGCACTGACACGATCATCTTCACACAACGCATCAATGTAATCATGCATGCCGAGGCACGCCTGATTCCCTACGGAGATCATGTAAGCCAGTGGTAACGAGCGCTGCTGCATAGTCATGCTTACACCCATGTTGCCACTTTGCGTAACAATGGCGACGCCACGGTCGACGACGTGCCCACCGTGATTGTCCGGGAAGAGCGCTACACCGTCGAGATAATTCAACACGCCATAACAATTCGGCCCAACAATGGCCATATCGCCCGCTGCTTCGACTAATTGTTCTTGCAAGCGAGCGCCCTCCTCACCCATCTCGGCAAATCCCGCCGCAAAACAGACTCCTCCACCAGCACCGCTTTGCGCCAATTCATGGATATATGAAATCGTAGCTTCGCGCGGTACGGCGATAAACGCAGCATCCGGCGCTTTGGGTAAGTCGTCTACTGAGGCGAAACATTTTTTATCGCCCAGTTTTTCGCCCATTGTTGCGCGTTTGGGACTTACCGGCCACAACTGGCCGGCGTAATTCATCATTTCACACTGCCGGATCACTTCCTGCGCCTCAACTCCGCCAATCACGGCCACGTGACGTGGCCGCAACAAACGTTGCAATCCTGCGATGCGACTCACTATCCTAAGACTCGCAGGGGCGCAACAGTGCTCGCGAAATAATATGCCGTTGAATTTCGCTGGTACCTTCCCAGATGCGCTCGACACGATGGTCACGCCAGATACGTTCTAACGGCAGATCGGCCATCAATCCCATACCACCGTGAATCTGGATCGCATCGTCCGATACTTTCGATAACATTTCCGTAGCATATAATTTAGCCATGGCCGCGACCTGATCGGACATTGCGCCTTGATCGTGCAACCATGCCGCTTTAAGCGTCAGTAACTCCGCTGCCTCCAGTTGCATGGCCATATCCGCTAACTTGAACGACACGCCTTGAAACTTACCAATCGTTTGTCCAAACTGTTTGCGATTGGCTGCCCAATCGATGCTCAATTCCAATGCACGATACGCACGACCTAAACACATCGCGGCCACTTGCAAACGCGTCGCGCCTAACCAGTCGTTGGCGACATCGAACCCGCGATGTTCTTCTCCAAGTATCGACGACACCGGCACACGGCAATTGTCGAACTCCAAAATACAATTGTGATAGCCCCGATGGGATACGCTGTGATAACCGTTGCGCACGTTAAAACCAGATGTGCCTTTGTCGATTAAAAAACTGGTGATTTTTTTCTTCTTACCCCTTGGCGTGTCTTCCTCACCGCTGGCGGCGAACAAAATCACATAATCGGCGAGGTCTGCGTGACTTATAAAATGCTTCGTGCCGTTGATGACATAACCATCGCCGTCACGCACCGCACTGCATTTCATCGAGCGCAAATCGGAACCCGCATCCGGTTCCGTCATGGCCAGGCATTCGGTGCGTTCGCCGCGTATGGTCGGCAGTAAATATTCTTCGACCTGGGTACCGACACAGGCCTGCAGAATATTACTTGGCCGTGCGACCGTGTATTGCAATATAAAGTTAGCACGACCCAGTTCGCGCTCCATCAATGTCAACGAGACTGCGTCGAGACCGCCACCACCCAGTTCCTCCGGCATATTGGCAGCGTAAAATCCTTGCTCCTTGGCCCGTTGTTTTATTTGCGCCACGAGTTCAGGACGAACGGTATCGGTTTTCTCAACCTCGTCCTCGTACGGGTACAATTCTTTTTCGACGAAAGCGCGCACGCTCTCAACAATCATTTTATGTTCTTCGGTTAGTGCGAAATCCATGGCATTGTCGTCATCGTTTTTTAATTCGTTAAAGAACGCTTTTAATACTGGATTCCCGCCTGCGCGGGAATGACAAAATCAGGCAGAGATCCAACGTCGTCATGCCTGCGAAGGCAGGCATCCAGTCATATAATATCTTTATACAAGTCTTTCCATTCTGGGTTGAACTCTTCAATCATTCGAAGCTTCCAAGCTCGCTTCCATTTCTTTATCTGCTTCTCGCGAGTTATAGCACTTAACATCGAATCGTGTCCCTCATAGTGAACAAGATTGTGAATCTTATGCTTTTTAGTAAATCCTTTAACCAGATTGTGTTTGTGCTGCCAAATCCGTCCTGGCAAGTCAGAAGTAACACCGATATACAAGGATCCATTTCGTTTACTCGCAAGAATATAAACACAAGGAGTCACCTAAGCGCTACGCGCTATCCGGAATGACGTAAAGAGGATGCATCGGTCATATTTAACTTGCTATCTTATCGCGCCGTTTTTCGTTCTCCGCCAACACCTGACCCGCGCCGACTTTATATTCCTGCAAGGCCTGCATAACGCTGATTAAACAATTATCGCGCAGTTGCTCCAACTCTTTAATAGAACGACCTGCTGCCTGTTGTTCGGTGCCGGAAGCCATTTTGTCGATTAGTTCTTCAGTTATTTTCGGCGGCTCCAATTTTGTCCAGGGAAACAACGAGGGGTCAAAATGCTCCAGCATATGACGCATGCCGCCTTCGCCGCCCGCCAAATGAAAAATCAAACACGTACCCCAAATCGACCAACGCAATCCCGGCCCGTAAGAAATTGCTGCATCCAGTTCTTCAGTCGTCGCCACATCGTCGTTCACCAAATGCAGCACTTCGCGCCACAATGCTTCCTGTAAACGGTCGGACAAAAACCCATCGATCTCATTACGCACCTTGAGTGGATACATGCCGATAGTTTTATAAAATTCCATCGCACGTTCAATCGACGCGTCGGATGTTTTTTCACCACCCAGCACTTCAACCAGCGGCAATAAATAAACCGGGTTGAATGGATGGCCGACGATAACACGCTCCGGCTTTTTACAATCGACTTGAAAATCTGTTGGCAACAGTCCTGATGTACTCGATGCAATGATGGCATCGTCTCGCGCAACCGCGTCAATTTGCGCATGGATTTTGCGTTTTAAATCTTCACGTTCCGGTACATTTTCCTGGATGAAATCCGCATGTGCACACGCGTCTTCAAGACTCGATGCAAATCGCAGACGTTCCATACTCGCGCCAGGATACAACCCCAGTTTAGTTACCGCGGGCCATGCATTTTCGACACTGGCGCGCAAGGATTCTTCAGCACCCGGCGCCGGATCCCACGCAACAACATCAATGCCATGCGCCAAACAACGTGCCGCCCAACCCGCGCCGATCACACCTGTGCCGACGACAGTAACGTTTTTAACTTCCATTAATCGCGCTTGATGAGGTTCAATATTTCACGGGTACGCTCCGGTGTCGCGATGGATGCACCCATCAGTTCGACAATGTTGCGTGCCTTCTCCACCAATTGTGCGTTACTCGCGAACACACCACGCTCCAGATATAGATTATCTTCAAGACCGACACGCACATGCCCACCCAACAACAAGGACTGTGCGACCCAGGGCATTTGCATGCGGCTGATGGCGAAGCTGGTCCAGAACGCGCCTTCCGGCAACATACTGATCAGGCTTTGCAATACCGCCGGTTCGGCAGGCATGCCCCAGGGAATGCCGTGACAAAATTGCCACATAGCGCTGGCGTCGGTTAAACCCTCCTCGATCAAACGCAGGGTAAACCACAGATGACCCGAATCAAAAATCTCCAGTTCCGGTCGTACACCTAGCTCGTTGATTTTTTGTATGCCGGTGCGTAATTGATTGGGAGTCGCAATATAAGTGTAATCGCCGTCACCGAAATTCAACGTACCGCAATCCAAGGTACAAATCTCAGGCAACAGCTCTTCGACGTGCGCCAACCGCTCTATCGGACCGATCAAATCGGTGCTGGCACCAAACTCCAGCGGATTACTCCCGGCGCCAATTTCCAGATCACCACCCATACCGGCGGTAAGATTGATCACCACGTCAACACCTGAGCTGCGAATACGATCCACCACTTCTTTATATAAGTTCACGTCGCGGCTACCTTTGCCCGTTTCAGGGTTGCGCACGTGACAATGCACGATGGATGCACCCGCTTTCGCAGCATCGATGGCGGAGTTGGCGATTTGCTCCGGCGTAACCGGCAAATCCGGATGTTTACCAAACGCATCCGCCGCGCCGGTAATGGCACACGTAATGACTGCTTCATTGTTCATAGGAATAGCCCCTCCAGGTTTCGGCGTATTGTTGGTCAGATCGCTCGCTGGTTGCAATAGATTTATTCAAAATTTTTTGTCGACGTTGAGTGCTATCATCGCGGCCAATACGAATCTCGTCATGGCTCGTGCCGTGAACGACGCCGACAACATGGGGGTGTGGCAATGCAGTTTAGTCATTTTCTTTCCAGCTATTACCCGGACACCAACTACCCGGCCAAAAATTTGTTCAACGACATGCTGGACCAGGCCAGACTGGCGGAAGAGCTCGGCTATTCTGGCGTTACCTTACCCGAACATCACTTCATGAATATCCTAATGAATCCCGCACCGTTACAAATGGCGGTAAAAGTCGCCAGCATCACGCAGCGTATTGCGATCACCACAGCAGTATTGGTGCTGCCTTTTTATGATCTAAAACGCCTGGCCGGAGAAATCGCCGTAGCAGATATTCTATGCGATGGTCGATTGGTGTTGGGCGTTGGACGCGGTGCATTCGGTTATGAATTCGAACGCTTTGGTGTGCCGCAAGATGAAACCCGCGCAAAGTTCGACGAAGCGATGCAAGCACTGCAACTTTTACTGACGGAAAAAGAAGTCAGTTGGCACGGCAAGTATTTTCAGTTCGACAAGTTAACCATCATGCCGCGACCTATGACCCAGCCCATGCCCGCCATGATGATTGCCGCGCTGGCACCGGACGCCATTTATCACTGCGCCAAACGTGGCCTACATGTGCAAACCACGCCCTTGCAGGGTTCAGCGGACTTATTGCAACAACAAGCCGATGCTTTTGTGCGTGGCACGCAGGAGCGTGGCGACGAGGGTAGGTCGCAGCGACTGTCACTATTGCGTGTCGCATTCGCCGCGCGCGATGGAAGCGACGCAAAAACGAAACAGAAACTTGCGTATGAATATTACAAACGATTCGACAACGTATTTACAGGCCCCGGTGAAATTTCAGAAGGCGCGATCAAACCGTTGCCGCGCAAACAATCAGTTGAAGAGTTGGCGGACAATTTACTGATCGGCACACCAGAACAAATAATTGAAAAATTGAAAATGTATGAAAGTGCGGGAATTCATGAAGTCAATTTGAATATGAATATTGGCGCGGCACCACAAGAAACGCTGGAATCGATGCATCGAATCGCCGAAGAAATCTTGCCACATTTTGATAACGCTTTAACCGCGGCAGCCTGAATCATGCGAGATTTCAAAACGACAGATTGCGAGTACGTCATTGAAGGTGACGGCCCGGATTTGATTTTAATTCACGGCATCGGCGCGTCGTATAACACCTGGGACGGTGTCGTTCCGTTACTAAAGGATCGTTATCGCTGCATACGATATGATCTGCGCGGGCATGCACGCTCACCAATGCCAACCGAATCGTTTACGCTCGATCACCTGGTGGCCGACCTTGAACGTATCTACGAATTGTTAAATATCAATCACGCCCATGTGGCCGGTCATTCGCTCGGTGGCATGATCGCACCGATGTATGCACTCAAACATCCCGAGCGTGTGATATCCATGGGTTTACTCAGCACAGCGGCGGGCCGTACGGACGAAGAGAAAGCCAAGGTCATCGGTCTGGTCAAAGCGATGGAACAACAAGGCGTCGCGCCGTTACTCGATCAACTGGTCACACGCTGGTTTACAGATGATTTTATAGAACGGCGTCCTGACGTTATAGATGCACGACGGCAGAAAGTGCTCGATACTGACGAAACCGTGTTTTTGAATGTTTTTCGTATTTATGCCGAGACGGAGATGGCGCCGCTGTTGCATAAAATTGATACACCCGCGCTGGTAATGACCGGCGAACTGGACGGTGGTTGTAACCCACGCATTAATCGTTTTATTGCCAGCGAATTGCCGCATGCGAAACTCGATATTTTGCCTGACCTTAAACACGCCATTTTTTTGGAAGACCCTGAACGCGCCGCTAAACATTTGGGTGCATTTTTAGATAAGCAATACGGCTAAACCCATACACGTCATGCCGCACTGGTTGCGGCATCCAGTCAAAACAATTGCGCTCATAGAGCGCACAATCGAGTTTAAGCTGATTGTCAAAGACGGGTCGGCCCGCGGCCGTTGTTTTTGACTGGACTCCCGCCTTCGCGGGAGTGACGAAGTGGTGGTTTTTCGGCTGGCCTCCCACCTCGGCAACTGCTTTCGGCGTTGCTCTACCCCCTCCATGACCGCCATGGATGGTGGAAATGCAGTTATTGCAGGAGCGAATAACTGCCAATGGAGTCGTTCGCGGGAGTGACGAAGAATTAGCTCATAGTAATCAGAAGGCTATGACGACGAATATTTAATCCTGATACAGTCGATTGTTTCGGTGCGCTCTTCGAGCACGATTCTTCTTACTGGATTCCCGCTCAGCGGCGAGAATGACATCGTTTGTTAATCAGCAATTGCGTAAACAATATTGATCTGAGCACTGATTTCGTTTTCGCCGCTGGCAATCGGCACAGACGATTCTGCCATACTCATTGCGACACCCCGCTGAAACGCGCCAACCGGACGAGAGACGTGACCTTCGTTAATCGAAATGACATCGCCGACAGCAACACCCGCAGCTTGGGCATATAACTCCGCACGCGATCTGGCATCGGCTACTGCAAGCTTGCGTGCTTCGTTCATTAACTCATCGAGTTTATCATTGGTAAAACTGATACCTGAAATTTGATTACTGCCAACCCGCACTAAGGCATCCAGCACGTCACCGAATGAACTCAATTTATGGATCTTGATTTGTAACTGATTAGTTACCCGATAGCCTATTATTTTGTACTGACTGGATGAACTTAGTTTTTTTGAATGATCGTATTCCGGGTGAATACCGAACCCGGATGTTTGAATATGTTTGTCCTCAATTCCGTGTTGTTTCAACAAAGAAAAAATATTCTCCATCGCCGCGTTATTGGCATTTAACGCTTCGCCCGCATTGCGTGACTGAGTGACAACACCTGCATGCACAATCGCGACGTCAGGTATCGCGTTCACTGAACCTGTTCCGCTTACAGCAATTGTCCGTTCTAGTTCTTGCGCGTTGACTACTGCAACTAGCGCAACGGTTGCTAACAAAAAGAGCATTGTTTGAAGATATTTAAACATCGTGTTCTCCTATAGAGGTCAAGAATTACCACTAAACTAATACTCGCCAGTGTATGCTGATTTAACCCACTTTCGTGTAAAGTTTAGGTAAATTTCACCACTGGGATTTACGAATATTCAATAAAACAATGACCAAAATAATCACCGAGTTCCCGCGCAAAATCCGCGAAATAGAAAACACCATTATTACTTTGCCGGATGGCTGCGAATTAGCTGCGCGCATCTGGCTTCCAGAGAACGCCGAATCAAATCCTGTTCCTGCCATTTTGGAATACCTACCTTATCGCAAACGCGAAGGTACCGCCGTGCGAGATGCGCTCACGCACCCCTACTTTGCCGGACACGGTTACGCGAGTGTGCGCGTCGATATGCGCGGTAATGGCGACTCTGAAGGGTTAATGCATGACGAATACTTGCAACAGGAATTGGACGATGGCGTTGCAGTGATCAATTGGCTGGCGCAACAGAACTGGTGCACCGGCAAAGTCGGAATGATGGGCATATCCTGGGGTGGTTTTAACGGATTGCAAGTAGCTGCGTTACGACCTGAACCGCTCAAATCAATTATTACACTCTGTTCGACCGACGACCGCTACACGGACGATATTCATTTCAAAGGCGGGGCATTGTTAATGGAAAATCTGGGTTGGGCAGGGACCATGTTTTCCTATTCGTCGCGTCCGCCCGATCCGTTGTTATCGACCGAGCGTTGGCGCGAAATGTGGTTACAACGCCTTGAGAATACGCCGCTGCTGGTAGATAACTGGTTACAACATCAACATCGCGACGAATTTTGGAAACACGGCTCGATATGCGAGGACTATAGCGATATCGAAGCGGCGGTATTGGCCGTTGGTGGCTGGTATGACGCCTACTCCAATGCCATCCCGCGCATGATGGAAAATTTAGACTGTCCGCGTAAAGGTATCATCGGGCCGTGGGCGCACAAGTACCCACACTTCGCGGTACCTGAACCCCGCATTGGATTCCTTCAAGAAGCTTTGCGTTGGTGGGATCGGTGGTTGAAAGATATAGATACTAGCGTCGAAGACGATCCGCTTTATCGTGTTTATGTTATGGACAGCACACGCCCAAATACCAGCCAAGCGGTAAGCAAAGGTCGCTGGATCACTATGGACAAATGGCCTGACAGCGATACCCATACGGCGAATTATTTCTTTAACGACACTAAACTGGTTAACACCCAATCATCAAATCAGTCCTGGCTCATTGATTCGCCGCAAGACACCGGCACCGGCTGCGGAGAATTTTGCATAATGTGGCTGGGTGCAGACTGGCCAGACGATCAACGGCCTGAAGATGCAAATAGCCTGACCTTCGACACAGGGTTATTAGAAAATGATTTGACCATTGTTGGCGCACCGGTAATCGAGTTGGAACTGTCCAGCGACACGCCACAAGCGAATGTTGCCGTGCGGCTTTGCGACGTGTGGCCGGATGGCGCGTCAACCCGCATTAGTTTTGGAATATTGAACCTGTGCCACCGGGATAGTCACGAACACCCTGAACCGTTAACGCCCGGCGAACGTTATCGCGTACGCGTGCAGTTGGACGATATTGCCTATCGCATCGTGGCAGGGCACAAACTACGTATATCGATTTCAAACGCCTATTGGCCCATGATCTGGCCATCACCTGAAAAAGGGTCGTTGACGTTACACGGCGACGGGAGTCATTTGGAAATACCCGTAAGAAATTCTCAAAGTTATGAAGAAGTAAGCTTTCCACCCGTCGAGTCCGCAACACCACTGCGGCAGGAAACGCTACGTAAATCATCCAACCAACGAACAGTAACTCACGATTTAGTATCGGGCACCACGACCGTTTCGATTGTTGACGATTTCGGCAAAAACAAGATTCTCGAGCACGGACTTGTGAACAGTGAAATTGCGCGCGAGACCTATTCCATAAATTCCAACGACCCGTTGAGTTGCCGTGCCACCATGCACTGGACTGAAGAGTTCGAACGCGATCAATGGAATGTGCGCACTGAAACCAAAGCTGAAATGTGGTCGGACAAGGATAACTTTTATATCAAAGCGCACATGCAAGCATTTGAAGGTTCAAAAGAGATGTTTAACCGTGAATGGGTACGTACCGTTGCGCGTAAACTGGTATAGACTTTCGTTCCCCACTCAATTAATTTATTCAAATAAAGTAGCATTGGAAAATTTGCCATGAGTATAGCCGCCGTCCCTTTTCCACAAATACAGCCACAGGGTTATGAATGGTTTGAAGATGAACCCACGTTCGATCCTGTAAAACACCTGGCGCTTGAGAAACCAAAACAGATTCGGCATCTATCCGAATTCGGTTACACCGACGACGAAGTCAAAACCAAATCGACCACTGTGGCGGTGTCATCGCCATTTCGCATTCTGTCAGACGAAGGCGCGAGTGTGTTGCTACAAGTTGCCCGATCATTGCGCCAGCACAGCATCAGCTGTGAACGCATCGACAATATGGTCAGGAGTGGTTGTTACCGCTCGCGCTTTCTGCGTGACCTTTGCATCGACCCTTCGCTCACGAACTTGATGTGCGAGATATACGGTGTTGATATCGCACCACACACCATGCCTGTGCACCTCGGGCATATGAATTACTCACCTGATGATCTTTCACGTGCCGTGGATAAATGGCATCACGATACACTTCCACTGGATTTCGTGATGATGGTCACCGATCCGGCCACGCTAAGCGGAGGACAGTTTGAATATTTTGTCGGCACCAAACATGAAATGGCGGCCCTGGCAACGGAGGGTAAAACACCACCGCGCGACCGAGTCGAAGCACAGCCTTTTGACGGCCCCGGTTACGCCATCGCGTTGCATGGCGACATGATTGTGCACCGCGGCGCACCGTTGGAAAAACCGGGCGAACGCATCAGCATGGTCAACGGCTATGTTTCAACTAATACCAGTGGCGACGACCAACATCGCCACAAAGACTTGCGGCTGGTTGACGACCCGCAAGCCTTGTACACAGAATGGGCAAAACATGCCGCCTGGCGCGCCCAAAACCGATTGAATTCTCTGATCAATAATCTATCGTTTACTGCTGATCAAAAAGTAGTCGCAGCAAAATTGGAAGATGCTATCAAAGACGTGTCCGACGCCATCGCCGACATGCGCGATGACTCCGAACACAACATGCATCATTACGAAAAATCTTGATCACTATTTGATCCGGAAAAACTCACGAAGAGATTAACTATGATCCAGTCCAGCAAATTACACCTCGCCCAGGCAAATGAAACCTATTTTGAACATCAAGGCGTCGCATTTCGTTACGGGCTCAATTGCTTCAAAGCCGCCTTGATGGCTTTCGTTCATGGTTTAGTACCGGGACTCTTTCAAACAAGCGCCAGCGATACGGTAAAGAAGCTTGCTGCGGGGAGGAAATGAGCGACAAACTGCCAAATTTCGAAGTTAAAAAGCAATATTCAATGGCAAGAAATATTGCTAATTATCTCGCCATCTACTTTTCTGCAAATTCTAGCGTGTAACCAAGACTCTTAAGTCGTCTCTTCAGCTTCTTCTTCTCGCCCTCGTTGCATGCCAGACCACTTAAAACATTTTCCATATCCGTTACATCCACAGTAGAACCCTCCACATTCAGAAAGCGCCCTCCGAATGACATGGAATGTGAGTGCTGGACCACTAAAATGCATTTGGTCCACTTATGTGGTATTTCTTTGTCGTTAGGAACAACGCGAATCGGAAGAGTAGGAATCTTTAGCGAGAGCTGGCCGTTTTCTAAAATAAAGTGCTTAGGCTCTATCGTAGTATCGTATTCCACACCCGGCGTGTTTGCAGCATCTTCATTAAGGGCCGCTCGGATTACACCACCTGATCTGATCTCGTTAACCGCCGCCGTTATGAGGTAGTGGCCTGAATAGTCAAGAATTGCTCGAATTCTTTCCACAAAATCGCGAATATGCCGCTCCTTAGTTTTTGGCGACGCTGCTGGATTTCGAAAGTGACTTGGCTCATTGAATTCTTGGCGCCACTTGTTTAGCGAACGAGGATATCGGGCGAATTTAGCGATGCGTGGCCCGCGTTTCCTAGCGAGTTTAAAGTAACTATGCCCCGTTTTTGGATCTGTTTGCTGTAAAGCCTGTATCACGTCCTATGCAGTCCGAAGTTGGCTACCTCCTTTTAAGTATTTAGTTTTTGGAAGGCCCGAGTAGAAAGCAAGAATAAATAGAATTTGTTCTAGAGTCTGACGCGACAGATTTCCGGCAGCAAGAAGATATGCACCTGGAAAGAGTTCTTGGATACGGTTATCCAAATACCATTCGATCTGGTCTAGAGCACTTTGTGGACTTTGAAGAAGAGACATTCAAATTTCAATTGTATGAGAGTCTTGACCTAGCACCCGAAGGAAATAATTAAGCCGGATGAAGTCCATAATTTTATAGAAATTAACGATCTACCGCCCGCACGTTTTTATATCAAAGCCGAAAGATGTTTAGCGACGTAAATGCTCCCCTCCCGCGCCAAAATGTTTGGCCCTCCCGCCACTATGCGACTTTTGCCATCCTGAGCGGTGCGAAGGATCCAGGCATTGCCAGATATTGACTGGATTCTTCTCTCACTTCGTTCGTTCAGAATGACTCCGTAATCTGCGTCTAAGTCACAAATGATTACCGAAAGCTGACTACTACGCAAACAACTACGAAATCGTTGACGTATTTTGTCATTGGTTGCCAGATTTTGACGACAGTGTAGCCTGGACGAAGCGCAGCGTAATCCGGGAGGCCCGATAAAGCTTAAGATTCAGACCATTTCCTGCCAGATAGCCTCTGACAAGACAGCTGGCACGCTTCATGCATTTCCTTTGCCAAAGTCATAGATCTTGGGCAAAGAAGCATCAACATGTATTGGAGCACACCAGCGATGGCAACTAACAAACGCAATTTCGAACATCCTCCAGTCGAGGATTCATATTTAGTTGAAGGCATTAATCATCCTTTGAACGGGATTTACCGTGATGAGGTCAGTGCGGACATTGGCAAAGAAGTATCGCTACTTAAGAAACAAGCCAAGCGATCTGACACCAATGCCACAATAAATCTTCGTATCATAAACCGTGACTGAATCACCGCACATTCTCTATTCCGTCATGCCGGAAACGCCTCAGGTGTCCTGCGGCTATCCAGTCAACACAATTGTGTCGTAAACCGACTTCTCCCTTACTACTACAAGTCCCTTATCCGGTGCGCTCTTCAAGCTCGATTTTTTAACTAGACTCCTGCCTGCGCAGGAGTGACAACCTTCCAAGATTCTGCTCATCGAAATTCGTCGCTTCTATTGCCGCCTGAAATCACTCATTTCCCTATTTACAAGCGTGAAAAAAAGAGTAAATTTCCCGTTAATTCAGTTCTTACCTAACAGGGAGTCTACCGGTGCAAGCAACACAGAATTCCGGTACAACATTTTCGCAGCTCATGGGATTGCCCGAAGAGCAGGTCGTGCATTACCGTGAGCATGGCTATCTTGTCGTTGAGGATGTCGTCGACAAAGAATCCCTCGATAAACTACGGAAAGTCACCGCGGAATTTATCGAAAACTCACGCGCTATAAGCCAAAGCGACAACGTTTATGACATCGGCAACGGTCACTGCCCAGAGTCACCCATTGTTCGCCGCATAAAAGATCCCGTTAACCAACATCACGTTTACGATAAGTTAATGCGCTCGGATGCGATAGTCAGCATCATTGCTGATCTGATCGGAGCAGACGTGCGGTTTGATCATTCCAAACTCAACTTCAAACCACCGGGTGGTGGCGCAGCTATCGAATGGCATCAGGATTGGGCTTTTTATCCACATACAAACCAGGACATTCTGGCGGTTGGTGTTTTGTTGGAAGACTGTGACATCGAAAACGGCCCGCTGATGGTATTGCCCGGTTCGCACAGAGGGCTAGTTTATAACCATCACCATGATGGCGTGTTTGTTGGCGCGATTGATCTCGCCGGTGAGACGCTCGATACAAGTAACGCCGTCGCGTTAACTGGTAAGGCGGGTTCCATTACTATTCATCATGTACGCACGGTGCATGGCTCGCGAGAAAATTTTTCAAACACGACACGTCCGCTGCTCTTGTTGTCTTATGCCGCAGTGGATGCCTGGCCTATGGTCGAGAAACCGGACTGGGACGAATTTAACAGTCGTATTCTTACCGGCAAAACCACCTGGGCACCACGTCAGGAGGCGGTTCCTGTACGTATTCCCCTGCCTGGCGTACCAAACAGTGATTCAATTTTTGATGATCAACAGAATGTTCGCGGACGTTCGTTTGCACACAAGGTTTAACGATTCATGACGCACTCTTTATCCGCCGCGCAAATTGATCAGTTCGAGAATGATGGAATTGTTTATCCCATTCGTGTTCTGGGACAAAGCGAAGCCGTTTCTTTGCAACCGCGTTACGAAGCGCTACGTGACCGTATGGCTGAGTGGTCTACGGCAAAACAATTACCGAAATCGTATTTGGTATCCCGCTGGGTAAACGATCTTATGCGTCATCCCACAATTCTGGATGCAGTCGAAAGTTTGCTCGGGCCGGACATTTTATGTTGGGCAGCGACTTTCTTTGCCAAAGAACCCAATAACGCGGGATTCGTCGGCTGGCATCAAGACATCACTTATTGGGGACTGGAACCCGGCGACAAAGTCGTTACCGCTTGGCTGGCATTGACCGATGCCAAATCCGACAACGGCTGCATGTGCACCATTCCAGGTACACATAAATCGAGCTTGCGTAAGCACGAATTCAAACCCGGCAGTGGCAATCTGCTGGCCGGGGATCAGGAAGTCGTACTCAACGCCGGGGAAGAAAAAATGAGTCAGCACATCGAACTCGAACCGGGTGAGATGTCGATTCATCATTCGCATTTGCTGCATGGTTCGGTTGCGAATTCCTCATCACGTCCGCGTATTGGCTTATCGATCAATTATTTCGCGGCACAAGTACGGCAAACCATACCTAACATCAGTGACTCAGCTACGCTGGTGCGGGGACAAGATCGAGGGCATTTTGAGCTGGAACCACGACCCAAAGCCGAATTTGACGCCGATTCTATTGCCGCGTACAAGAAATTCATTCAAAGTCAGAGCGGTTTGGGTGCTTACGACGACCGCGCAGCCAGTGCTTATGCGCGACTTGAAGCCATCGCCTGACAAGCCAGACAATACAAAATAAACTATCGCACTATCAGCACAACCGAGGTCAAATCATGCAAACGGTCAATTTCATCAACATGGCAGACGGCACCAGGGAAGACTACGAATTTCTGCACCAACAAGAGCAGCCGTTTATTGATTCCCTGCCTGATCGCATCATGGATGCACTAAGGCAACTGGACGGTTCTTTCGGTGGCTATAAAGTCAGTCGTCTGGAACATTCATTGCAATCGGCAACCCACGCGCATCGCAACAACGAAGACGAGGAGATGGTCGTCGCTGCATTAGTACACGACATCGGCGATACACTGGCACCACTGGCACACAGTGAATTAGCTGCCAGCATTTTGCGGCCTTATGTGTCGGAAAAGACTTATTGGATAATCAAGCACCACGGCATTTTCCAGATGTATTACTACGCGCATCATTTTGGCAATGACCGCAACGCCCGTGATCGTTTTAAAGATCATCCTTACTACACGGATACCGCGCGATTTTGTGAAGT
>Ga0224508_10001629_pt1 | contig 19986 bp, 16 predicted proteins | sample SF_Jan12_sed_USG_4_FD_170157 | JGI IMG/M metagenome (GOLD analysis project Ga0224508, IMG submission 170157) | Sediment microbial communities from San Francisco Bay, California, United States - SF_Jan12_sed_USGS_21 | ecosystem: Environmental > Aquatic > Marine > Sediment | place: USA... | reverse complement strand
GTCGAACTCTACCGTCACATCCGCGCGGGTGGCACCAGGGCGGATGGTGTCGGTGTCGGCGCGATCGCCTAACACCAGTCCAAGGGCACCCAGCAGGATGGACTTGCCGGCCCCGGATTCGCCGGTAATCACAGTCAGCCCTGGTTGCAGGGTAATGCCGAGCGACTCGACCAGCGCAAAGTCGCGAACGATGAGCTCTTTAAGCATGGCTTGACGCGGGGTGATTAATGGCCATATTTCTGTATTGTGGTGGCGGGCCGGTACAACGCCGATGTAACCAAGCGAAGGCGTCAGCATTAGCCAACGAAATTTATGAGAAAGCAAGCCGAAGATACCGTAGACGAGCGTGCGCAGTTGCTGTTCAAGTTGCTGGTGGAACGTTATTTAGCCGATGGCGCGCCGGTCGCCTCCAAGATGCTCGCGTCGAGCCCCGAGATTGAGGTCAGCTCTGCCACGGTGCGCAACATCATGGCGGAGCTCGAGGATCGCGGCTTCGTCCGCTCACCTCATACCTCCGCTGGCAAGGTGCCCACCAATATGGGCCTGCGCTTTTTTGTCGACAGCCTGCTTTCGGTGCGGCCGCTGGATGAAGCGCGCGTGCACCAGCTGGAGCACGAGCTGAACCCCGACCTGTCGCCCAAAGAGCTGGTGGAGTCAGCCTCCAACCTGCTTTCGCACCTCACCAGAATGACCTGCATCGTGACGCTGCCACGCCGCGACCAGGTGGCTCTCCGGCAGGTCGAATTTCTGCCGCTGTCCGGTGATCGGGTGCTGGTGATCCTGGTTCTCAACGATCGTGAAGTACAAAACCGGGTCATCCACGTGGATCGCGTCTACGACGACACGGAGCTGACCCAGGCTGCCAACTTCATCAACCGCGAGTTTGGTGGGTTGTCGTTGTTGAGCATCCGCCATGCATTGCTGGAAAGCATGCAGGACGACAAGGACAGCATGAACGAGCTGATGCAGACGGCCCTCAACGTTGCCAGTCGAGCGTTTGCCGAGACTGATGAACAATCCGGCCAGCAGCTGGTAGTGGCCGGCGAAACCAATCTTCTCGATATGAGCGGCGACACCACAACGGCTCGTACGCTGTTGGATGCCTTTTCCCGCAAAGGCAGCATCCTGCACCTGTTGGATCGCTGTCTCGAGTCCCAGGGCATTCAGCTGTTTATCGGCGATGAATCCGGATACAAGCTTCTCGACGACGTCAGCCTGGTCACCTCACCCTACGAGGTCAACGGCGAGCTCGCTGGCGTGCTCGGCGTGGTGGGACCGACCCGTATGGCCTATCAGGAGGTCATCCCGGTGGTCGATGTCACCGCCCGGGTGCTGGGCGCTGCGCTGAATTATCTCTGACGGGAACCTCAAAGGTTCCCCCCCGGACCACATCCGGTCGGCCTTGAAAACTCCCCGGGTTAACCCCATATCGGCCACTGGCTTGGTTTAGGAATCGAGGATGTTAAATGGCGGATGACAAATCCGAAGAGACGAATCCGGACGCGCACTCCGAGGTGATCGAGACTCCGCCGGAACCGGAGGAAGACGCCGAGTCGCCTGCGCAGCAAGCGACAACCGACGACCCGCTGGCTGCAGCGCAGAACCAGGTTGCTGGGCTGAAAGACCAGGCATTGCGGGCCCAGGCTGAGATGGAGAATGTCAGGCGCCGCGCTGCGCGCGATGTCGAGCACGCCCACAAGTTTGCGCTGGATAAGTTTGCCGCCGATCTGCTGCCGGTGATCGACAGCCTCGAAAAGGCGCTGGAAGCCACCGCAGCAAGCGGCGCCGATGGGGTCGACGCGCTGGTGGAGGGTGTGGAGCTGTCGCTGAAGCTTTTCCTTTCCTCCTGCGAGAAAGCCGGGATCAGCCAGCTCGATCCCCTGGGTGAGCCGTTCAACCCCGAAGAGCACGAGGCCATGGCCATGGTTCCCAACCCCGATGCAGAGCCGAATTCGGTAATGGAAGTAATGCAGAAGGGTTACGCGCTCAACGGTCGCCTGGTGCGTGCCGCCAAGGTCATCGTGGTCAAAGCGCAGGATAACTGACAGGGCGCACCGGGCGAGAAAGAGCGAGAAAGGGCGAGAACGGGCGAGATAGGGGTTGAACTCGCGCCAACAGGCCAAATATAGCGGGTAGACAATATTCAGCGGCCGGGAAGGCCGACTTTTAAGACTGGAGAACTGAACAATGGGCAAGATCATCGGTATCGACTTGGGCACCACCAACTCGTGTGTGGCGGTGCTGGAAGGTAGTGATGCCAAGGTCATCGAGAACGCCGAGGGTGATCGCACCACGCCGTCCATCGTGGCGTACACCGAAGACGGCGAGATCCTCGTCGGCCAGAGCGCCAAACGGCAGGCGGTCACCAACCCCGACAACACGTTATTCGCAGTGAAGCGTTTGATTGGACGGCAGTTCAAAGACGACGTTGTGCAGAAAGACATCAAGATGGTGCCTTACAAGATCTGCGAAGCCAGCAACGGCGATGCCTGGATTGACGTGAAGGGCGAGCAGCTGGCACCTCCCCAGGTCTCCGCGGAAACCCTCAAGAAAATGAAGAAGACGGCCGAGGAGTATCTGGGCGAGGCGGTCACCGAGGCGGTGATCACGGTGCCCGCGTACTTCAACGACTCCCAGCGCCAGGCGACCAAAGATGCCGGGCGCATTGCCGGCCTGGAGGTCAAGCGGATCATCAACGAACCCACCGCCGCAGCCCTTGCCTACGGAATGGACAAGCAGCGCGGTGATTCCAAGATCGTGGTTTATGACCTCGGCGGCGGCACGTTCGACGTGTCCATCATCGAGATCGCCGAGATCGACGGCGAGCACCAGTTCGAGGTGCTGTCGACCAACGGTGATACGTTCCTGGGCGGAGAAGATTTCGACCTGCGGGTGATCGATTACCTGGCCGATGAGTTCAAGAAAGAAAACAGCGTCGATCTGCACAACGACCCGCTGGCCCTGCAGCGGCTAAAGGAAGCTGCCGAGAAAGCAAAAATCGAGCTGTCCTCCAGCCAGCAGACCGAAATCAACCTGCCCTACATTACCGCAGACCAGACCGGTCCCAAGCACCTGGTGTTGAAGCTCACCCGAGCGAAGCTCGAATCCCTGGTCGAAGAACTCGTCGAGCGCACCATTGGCCCATGCCGAACGGCGCTGGAAGATGCTGGATTGAACGCATCCGACATCGACGATGTGATCCTGGTCGGCGGCCAGACTCGCATGCCTCTGGTGCAGGAAAAGGTGAAGGACTTCTTCAACAAGGAAGCGCGCAAGGACGTCAACCCCGACGAAGCCGTCGCCATCGGTGCTGCCATCCAGGCCGCCGTGCTTTCGGGCGACGTCACAGATGTGTTGCTGCTTGATGTGACGCCGTTGTCACTGGGCATCGAGACCTTGGGCGGCGTGATGAGCGCGTTGATCGAGAAGAACACCACCATCCCGACCAAGAAGCAGCAGGTCTTCTCAACAGCGGACGACAATCAGACCGCGGTGACGATCCACGTGCTGCAGGGCGAGCGCAAGCAGGCGACGTCCAACAAATCGCTGGGCCGCTTCGATCTCGCCGACATTCCACCGGCACCGCGAGGCATGCCGCAGATCGAGGTCAGTTTCGACATCGACGCCAACGGCATCCTCAACGTGTCCGCCAAGGACAAGGCCACCGGCAAAGAGCAGTCCATCGAGATCAAGGCATCCAGCGGTCTGGCTGATGACGAGATCGACCAGATGGTTCGCGATGCCGAGGCCCACAGCGAGGAAGACGCGAAGTTCGAAGAGATGGTTACGCTTCGCAATCAGGCCGACGGTCTCATCCACGCCGCCCGCAAAGCGGTAACCGATGCCGGCGACAAGGCCACCGACGCAGAGAAGGAAGCGATCGAAACCGCCGCCGCGGCCCTGGAGGAGGCGATCAAGACCGACGACCAGGCTGACATCGAGGCGAAGATGCAGGCGTTGTCCGAGGCCTCGGCTACGCTTGCGCAAAAGATGTACGAAGAGCAGGCTCAGGCCGCACCGGACGGCGACGGCGCTGCCGGCGAACCCGCCGATGGCGATACCGTGGACGCTGAGTTCGAAGAGGTCGACGGCAAGGAAGACAAGTAGTCCTTGCTTCGGCGAGGTAGTGTCATTACTTTGCGGGGCGCACTCCGACGGGGTGCGCCCTTCTTTGTATCGAAGCTTTGTATAAAAAGTCTGTACGAATGGTGAAATGGCGAAACGAGATTACTACGAAGTTCTAGGCGTAGACCGCGACGCGGCGGAAGGCGACGTCAAGAAAGCCTACCGGCGTCTTGCCATGAAATTTCACCCTGACCGCAACCCCGACGACGAGTCGGCCGAGGAGAAGTTCAAGGAGGCCACCGAGGCCTACGAGGTGCTGGCCGACGACGAAAAGCGTGAGGCCTATGATCGCTTTGGCCACGCGGGCGTTGATCCTAGCGCGGGCGGCATGGGTGCTGGCTTTGAAGGCGGCAGCTTCAGCGACATCTTCAGCGACGTCTTTGGCGACATATTCGGCGGTGCCGGTGGGCGCGGTGGCGGCCGCAGCTCTGTGCAGCGCGGCGCCGATTTGCGCTACGCGCTTGATCTCAATCTCGAGCAGGCCGTTGCCGGCGACTCCGTGGAGATCAACGTTCCGGTGCTATCCGCCTGTGAGGTATGCGACGGCTCCGGCGCCAAGCCGGGCACTACCTCCAGCAGCTGCCCCGACTGTGGTGGCGCCGGGCAGATTCGTGTTGCCCAGGGATTTTTCTCGCTACAACAGACTTGCCCCCGCTGTCGTGGCGCGGGCCGGGTCATTACCGATCCGTGCGCAGATTGTGGCGGCAGCGGCCGCAAGGAAAAGCGCAAGACCCTGTCGGTAAGAATTCCCGCGGGCGTTGATACCGGCGATCGAATTCGCCTGGCCGGTGAGGGCGAAGCGGGGTTCAGCGGCGGCCCGCCGGGAGACCTCTACGTTCAGATCGAGGTGCGCGAGCATCCGATCTTCGTGCGTGATGGCAAGAACCTGTACTGCGAGGTCCCCATCAGCTTCGTCGATGCCGCCCTGGGTGGTGAGCTTGAGGTGCCTACCCTGGATGGTCGGGTCAAGCTCAAGATCCCTTCGGAAACGCAGACCGGCAAGCTGTTCCGCCTGCGCGGCAAGGGCGTGACGCCCGTGCGTGGTGGCGGGGTGGGTGACCTGTTGTGTCGGGTTCAGGTGGAAACCCCGGTGAAGCTTGCAGAGGGCCAGAAGCAACTGCTGCGGGACTTCAAAGTCAGCCTCGAAGAGGGAGACGGCAAGCACTCACCCAGGGAAAATTCCTGGTTCAAAGGCGTGAAGGACTTCTTCGAAGGGCTGAAGCCCTGAAGCCCAGAAAAACAGACTAGGTGTAACCAATGACGCGTGTTGCTGTGACCGGGGCCGCAGGAAGGATGGGCAAAACCCTGATCGAGGCTCTGCACAGCGCCGACGATCTGGTTCTGGGTGCTGCTCTGGAACGTGAAGGTTTGAGCCTGCTCGGCGCTGATGCTGGAGAGCTCGCCGGTGTAGGCCGGCTCGGAGTCGCGCTGACCAGCGACCTCGCCGACGCCGTTGACGCTTTCGATGTGCTCATCGATTTCAGCATTCCCGGGGCAACCCTTGCGAATCTCGAGATCTGTCGGTCAGCCGGCAGAAAGCTGGTGATTGGCACCACCGGATTCGAACCCGATGGGCTGGCAGCAATCCAGGCCGCAGCCGGCGATATCGCTATCCTGATGGCGCCGAACATGAGCGTCGGGGTGAACCTCTGTTTCAAGCTGATCGAGATCGCCGCCAGCGTGCTGGGCGACGAAGTCGACGTGGAGGTCATTGAGGCTCATCACCGCGACAAGATCGACGCGCCGTCGGGAACCGCCGTGCGCATGGGAGAGATTCTGGCCGGCACACTCGAGCGTGACCTCGGCAAGGTGGCCGTTTATGGACGCGAAGGGGTGACCGGCGCCCGCGACCGGCAGACCATCGGATTTGAGACGATCCGCGCCGGCGACATCGTTGGCGAGCACACGGTGATGTTTGCCGGCAACGGCGAGCGCATCGAGATCACCCACCGCGCCCAGAGTCGCATGAATTTCGCCCAGGGCGCGCTGCGCGCAGCGCGATTCCTCGAAGAACATGGCACCGGGCTGTTCGACATGCAGGATGTGCTGGGCTTTAAAGGGGCACTTGGGTAGACTACGCCACCGAAATAAGGCGGGATCGATGATAGTCGATCTCGCCTTTTTGTAGGCCGCCGCAAGCGGTTTTATCAGGCGCCGCAGGCGCTTGCACGGCTCTCCTTATAATAAGTACCTGAAGTTGGGAAGCGAATTGGTTCCGGCACTGCTGGCTCTCGAAGACGGGAGCGTGTTTCACGGTCAGTCAATCGGTGTTGAAGGAACATCGGTCGGGGAAGTCGTTTTCAATACTGCTATCACGGGTTATCAGGAAATCCTCACCGACCCGTCCTACGCCAGGCAGATCATCACCTTTACCTATCCCCAGATCGGCAACACCGGGGTTAATCCGGAGGACGTCGAGTCCGACGCCATCTGGGCCAGCGGCATGATCATCCGCCAGACGCCGCGTCGCGCGAGCAGCTGGCGCATGCGCGAAACCCTGCAGGATTATCTGATAGGCCACAACGTGGTCGCGGTGGCCGACGTCGACACTCGCAAGCTGACTCGGGTGATCCGTGAAAAAGGCGCGTTGGCAGGCTGCATCCTTGCCGGCAGCGAGGCCGCAGGTGCAGAAGGCGAAGCCCAGGCGCTGGCAGCCGCCAAAGCGTTTCCCGGACTTGCCGGCATGGACCTGGCCCGTGAGGTGACCCGCAAAGACAATGCGCCTTGGACCGAGACCGAATGGTCGCTGGGTTCCGGCTACGGCGAACAAGTCGATTCACGCTTCCATGTCGTCGCCTACGATTTCGGGGTGAAGCGGAACATTCTGCGGCTGCTGGCGACCCGCGGTTGCCGACTGACCGTGGTACCCGCCACCACCCCGGCCCAGGCGGTGCTGGATTTGCAGCCGGACGGCGTGTTTCTTTCCAACGGCCCGGGCGATCCCGAGCCTTGCACCTACGCGGTCGATGCCATTCGCACGCTACTCGACAGCCAGGTGCCGATTTTCGGGATCTGCCTCGGCCATCAACTGCTGGCACTCGCCAGCGGCGCACGCACGGTGAAGATGCCCCATGGTCATCACGGTGCTAATCATCCTGTGAAAGATCTGCGCACCGATCAGGTTGTGATCACCAGCCAGAACCACGGTTTCGCGGTAGACGGCGAGAGCTTGCCGAACTGCCTGACGGCCACCCATCGGTCGCTGTTCGACGGCACGTTGCAGGGCATTCGCCGCACCGATCGACCCGCCTTCGGGTTTCAGGGTCATCCCGAGGCGAGCCCGGGCCCCCAGGACTGCCAGTATCTGTTCGATGAGTTCATCGAGCTGATGGAGGCGGCCCATGCCTAAGCGCACCGACATCCAGTCTGTGCTCATTCTCGGCGCTGGCCCCATCATCATCGGCCAGGCGTGCGAGTTCGACTACTCGGGCGCGCAGGCATGCAAGGCGCTCCGCGATGAGGGCTATCGGGTCATCCTGGTGAACTCCAATCCAGCCACGATCATGACCGACCCGGCCATGGCCGATGCCACTTATGTGGAGCCCGTGGAGTGGGCGACGGTTGCACGCATCATTGCCAAGGAACGACCGGACGCGCTGCTGCCCACCATGGGTGGCCAGACGGCGCTGAACTGCGCGTTGGATCTGGTGCGTGAGGGCGTGCTCGAGGAGTTTGGTGTCGAGCTCATCGGCGCCAGTCAAGACGCCATCGACAAGGCCGAAGACCGCGAGCGCTTCGATAAGGCCATGAAACGGATCGGCTTGAGCACGCCGCGCTCGGCCATCGCACACAGCATGGAAGAGGCGCTGCAGGTTCAAAGTCAGCTGGGCTTTCCATGCGTGATCCGGCCGTCGTTCACCCTCGGCGGCAGCGGCGGCGGCATTGCCTACAACAACGAAGAGTTTGCCGAGATCTGCGCGCGCGGCCTGGATCTGTCGCCAACCAGCGAGCTGTTGATCGATGAAAGCCTGCTCGGTTGGAAAGAGTACGAGATGGAAGTGGTGCGCGACCCCGCGGACAACTGCATCATCATCTGCTCCATCGAGAATCTCGATCCGATGGGTGTGCACACCGGCGACAGCATCACGGTGGCACCAGCGCAGACGCTCACCGACAAGGAATATCAGCTGCTGCGTAACGCATCCATCGCGGTGCTGCGTGAGATCGGCGTGGATACGGGCGGCTCCAACGTGCAGTTCGCTATTCATCCAGACACCGGCCAGCTGGTGGTGATCGAAATGAACCCCAGGGTGTCGCGCTCATCGGCACTTGCCTCCAAGGCTACGGGCTTTCCCATCGCCAAGATTGCCGCCAAGCTTGCGGTGGGCTACACCCTCGATGAGCTGGGCAATGATGTAACCGGGGTCACCCCGGCGTCGTTCGAGCCAAGCATCGACTACGTGGTGACCAAGATTCCGCGATTCACCTTCGAGAAATTCGAGCAGGCCGACCCCCGGCTCACCACCCAGATGAAATCGGTGGGCGAAGTCATGGCCATCGGCAGGACGTTTCAGGAGTCGTTGCAGAAGGCGTTGCGCGGCCTCGAAACCGGCATGAGCGGATTTGACCCGGTGGTCAGTGGCGAAGGCGATGACGCCATGGCGGAGCTGCGCCGCGAGCTCGCCTCCCCGGGCGCGGAGCGGATCTGGTACGTGGCCGATGCGTTTCGCATGGGCTTGTCACTCGAGGACATCTGGGAGCTGACGGCCATCGATCCCTGGTTTCTCGCGGAAATTGAGGATCTGCTGCATACAGAGGCCCGCATCGTGGGCCAGCCGCTTACCGCGTTGAATCATGCCGAGATGTACGATCTGAAGCGCAAGGGTTTTTCCGATGCGCGGTTGGCATGCTTGTTAGAAACCTCTGAATCGGAGCTGCGCGAGCACCGGTTGGCGCTCGGCGTGAAGCCCGTGTACCGCCGGGTAGACACCTGTGCCGCGGAGTTTCCGGCCGCGACCGCCTACATGTATTCCACCTACGAGGAAGAATGCGAAGCGGCGCCATCCGGACGCGACAAGATAATGGTACTCGGCGGTGGGCCCAACCGTATCGGCCAGGGCATCGAGTTCGACTACTGCTGTGTGCACGCAGCACTCGCCATGCGTGAGGATGGTTACGAGACCATCATGGTCAACTGCAACCCTGAGACGGTATCCACCGACTACGACACATCGGATCGCTTGTATTTCGAGCCGGTCACCCTGGAAGACGTGCTCGCGATTGCCGATGTCGAGAAGCCAAAAGGCGTCATCGTGCAATTTGGCGGTCAAACGCCCCTTAAGCTCGTCGAGCATCTCGAGCAGGCGGGCGTGCCGATCATTGGCACCACTGCCGACGCCATTGACCGGGCCGAGGATCGTCAGCGATTTCAAGGGCTGATCGAGAAGCTCGGATTGCGGCAACCGTCCAACGCAACGGCCGTAGACGCCGAGACCGGTATCGCCGGCGCTCGAGAGATCGGCTTTCCCATCGTGGTGCGACCGTCCTATGTGCTGGGTGGCCGGGCCATGGAAATCGTCTTCAACGAGGAAGAACTCGGCCGCTATCTGCAGCAGGCGGTGACCGTTTCCAACGATTCTCCGGTATTGCTCGATCGCTTTCTCGATCAGGCCGTGGAGGTAGACGTGGACGCGGTCAGCGATGGCCGACTGGTTGTGATCGGCGCCATCATGCAGCACATCGAGCAGGCGGGCGTGCACAGCGGCGACTCGGCCTGCTCGCTGCCTCCGTATCAGTTACCCAACGACGTGCAGGACCGCATTCGCGAGCAGGTAAAAGCCATGGCCCTGGAGCTGGGCGTGGTGGGGCTGATGAACGTGCAACTGGCCGTGCAGGAGAAAGAGATCTTCGTGCTCGAGGTCAATCCGCGGGCGTCGCGGACGGTACCGTTCGTGTCCAAGTGCATCGGGGTCTCGCTTGCCAAGATCGCGGCGCGCTGCATGGCTGGTACATCGCTCGAGGAGCAGGGCTTCACCGAAGAGATCATCCCGGGTCATGTGAACGTCAAGGAGTCGGTGTTCCCCTTCACCAAGTTCCCCGGCGTGGATCCCATTCTCGGCCCGGAGATGAAATCCACCGGTGAGGTAATGGGCGTGGGCGACAGCTTCGGCGAGGCGTTTGCCAAAGCCGCGGTGGGCGCTGGGGTGACGCTGCCCGACGGCGGACGAGCATTCCTCAGCGTGAAAGAGTCCGACAAGCCCGGGCTCGCAGCCCTGGGTCGCGAGCTGGTCGAGCTGGGATTCAACCTGGTCGGGACTCGCGGCACCGCCAAATGCCTGGAAGACGCCGGTATCGAAACCGAGGTCATAAAGAAGGTGGGACAAGGCCGGCCGCACGTGGCAGACCTGTTGAAAAACGAGCAGATCGACCTGATCGTGAATACCACCGAAGGCCATCAGTCCATTGCCGATTCCGCGGTAATCCGGCGGCTCGCACTGCAGAACAAAGTGTGCTACACCACCACACTCACGGGTGGCGAGGCTTACTGCATAGCGATCCGCTACTCCAGAGACAATCAGGGAGAGACCGTGCGCCGACTGCAGGATCTGTACGAAAGAGCATCTCCATAACAAGCCGTCCATAACTTACTGTCTATTACTAACGAAGACCCGCATGCCTATTCCAATGACCGTGGAAGGCGCAGAAGCGCTGCGCGAAGAGCTCAAGGAGCGCAAATCGGTGCTGCGTCCCACCATCACCCAGGCGATTGCCGAAGCGCGCGAGCACGGCGATCTCAAGGAAAACGCCGAGTACCATGCTGCGCGCGAGCAGGCAGGTTTCAACGAAGGGCGAATCCAGGACATCGAAAGCAAGCTGGCGGACGCGCAGATCATCGATGTCACCAAAATCACACCGAGCGGCAAGGTGATATTCGGAGCCACCGTCACTCTCATCGATTCCGAGAGCGGCGCCGAGCAGCGCTACCAGATCGTCGGCGAAGACGAGGCGGATCTGAAGGCCGGCAAGATCTCGGTTATGTCACCCATCGCCCGAGCGGTGATCGGCAAAGCCGTTGGCGACATTGGCGTGGTGCAAGCTCCCAGCGGTGACATCGAATACGAGATCGACGCAGTCGAGCACATCTGACCATTGGATCCTGGCGGCGCCTCAGCCGTACCGCGACAGGTTCGATAACGCCTTGTTGGGCTCGGGATTGGCCCGATACAGCACGATCACCTTGCCGATCTTTTGCACCACCTCTGCGGCGCAGCGGCGGGCCAGTTCGGCTCCCACCTCGGCCCGTTGTTCCCGGTCTGCCGAGTGGATGCGCACTTTGATAAGTTCATGGTCCGTAAGCGCCCGCTCTGCTTCGGCGAGCAGGTTGTCGCTCAAGCCCTGGTCGCCCACGCTCACCACCGGGTCCAGATGGTGGGCGATCTGCTTCATGCGCTTGCGGGTCTTGGGATCCATCAGGGTACCTCGGTTACGGCGAACGGTCGGGAGGGACGGTTGCGGCCGCGCATTCTATTCTCAGGGTGTGCGATAGTGAATCGATGAGTGAGCGCGGTCGGCAAAAAAACAGCCAGAGGAAAACCAAGCAGAAGCGGCGCGGTTCCAGCGAGCGCTGGCTACAGCGCCAGCGTAAGGATCCGTTTGCCCGCAAGGCGGCGGACGAAGGCCTGGGGTCCAGGGCGCATTTCAAGCTGCAGCAGCTCGATGAGCGCCTCGGCCTGCTGCGTCCCGGCATGCGCGTGCTGGAACTCGGAGCCGCCCCGGGTGGCTGGACCGCCTACCTGGAATCGCGGCTGAAAGGCGGGCAATTGATCGTGTGCGATTCGCGGCCAATCCAAACCAACCTGGAAACGGTGGTCATTGAAGGGCTTTTTGGCGAGGCCGAGACGGACGCCCGGATTGCTGAGCTCCTGACGGGCCGTGACCTTGACCTTGTATTGTCGGATATGGCCCCCAATATTACCGGGGTGCGGGCGACCGATCAGGCCCGGGTGATGGATCTGGCCGATCTCGCGCTGGAGGCGGCAGAATCCTGGCTCAAGCCTGGTGGGAGTCTGGTGGTGAAGCTGTTTCAGGGCGAAGGCGTTGATGACTGGATGGGTGACTTACGAAAAGGCAAGCAGTTTGCCAAAATACGGCTGGTCAAACCGAAGGCCTCACGGCCCGATTCCCGGGAAGTTTACGCCGTTGGGCAGCAGTTCCTTGTCACCGGGTAGTGGTGTAGGCTACTAAGTCCATTCGACTATTCAAAGCCAGCACAAAGTCATCACCTGGGCTGATGCACGTCACGGTCGCGCGGTTTGCGGCCGGTTCAAGAGGACAAATCCTTGACTGATATGGGTAAAAATTTGCTGCTCTGGCTGATCATCGCAGCCGTGCTGCTGACGGTGTTCAACAACTTCAACGTCAAGCCAGAGCCCGAGACCGTTAGCTACTCCGACTTCATCGAACTGGTGCGTAATGATGGCGTCCGGCAGGTGAAGATCGACGGTCTGATCATCCACGGTATGCGTGACAGCGGCGAAGAATTCCGGGTCATCCGTCCCGACGTATACGACCAGAAACTGCTCGATGATCTGTACAACCACAGCGTCGAGATTGTCGGCATGCTGCCTGAGCAGCAGAGCATCTGGGCGCAGCTGCTGATCGCCAGCTTCCCCATTCTCATCATCATCGCCGTGTTCATGCTGTTCATGCGCCAGATGCAGGGCGGGGGTGGCGGCCGTGGCGGCCCCATGGCGTTCGGCAAGAGCAAGGCTCGATTGCTGTCCGAAGATCAGATCAAGACCACCTTTGCCGATGTGGCGGGGGTGGATGAAGCCAAAGACGACGTTCAGGAGCTGGTGGAGTTTCTGCGCGATCCGGGCAAGTTTCAGCGCCTTGGCGGACGTATTCCGCGCGGCATTCTCATGGTCGGTCAGCCTGGTACGGGTAAAACGCTGCTGGCAAAGGCCATCGCCGGCGAGGCCAAAGTTCCGTTCTTCTCTATATCCGGTTCCGACTTCGTCGAGATGTTCGTCGGCGTTGGCGCCTCCCGGGTCCGGGATATGTTCGAGCAGGCCAAGAAGCAGGCGCCGTGCATCATATTCATCGATGAGATAGACGCCGTCGGCCGCCATCGCGGTGCGGGTCTTGGCGGCGGTCACGATGAGCGTGAGCAGACCCTCAACCAGCTGCTCGTGGAAATGGACGGGTTCGAGCCCAACGACGGCATTATCGTCATCGCCGCCACCAACCGCCCGGACGTGCTCGACCCGGCATTGCTGCGGCCTGGTCGGTTCGACCGCCAGGTGGTGGTCAGCCTGCCCGACATCCGTGGTCGCGAGCAGATTCTCAAGGTTCACATGCGCAAGGTACCGTTGGCCGACGATGTCGACCCGGCGATCATCGCGCGCGGCACGCCCGGATTCTCGGGCGCCGATCTCGCCAATCTCGTCAACGAAGCGGCGCTGTTTGCGGCCCGCACCGGCAAGCGTCTGGTGGAGATGGAAGAATTCGACCAGGCCAAAGACAAGATCATGATGGGCGCCGAGCGCAAATCCATGGTCATGTCGGAAAAGGAAAAGCGCAACACCGCCTACCACGAGGCCGGGCACGCCATCATCGGCAACCTGGTGCCAGACCACGATCCGGTCTACAAGGTCTCGATCATTCCCCGCGGCAGGGCGCTGGGCGTGACCATGTTTCTGCCCGAAGAAGATCGCTACAGCTTGAGCCGCCAGGGCGTGCGCAGCCAGATCTGCAGCCTGTTCGGTGGTCGAATCGCTGAGGAGATCATTCTCGGCCCCGAATACGTGACCACCGGTGCGTCCAACGACATCGAGCGCGCCACGTCCCTTGCACGCAATATGGTCACCAAGTGGGGGCTGTCCGAAAAGCTCGGCCCGATCATGTACGACGAGGATGACGGCGAGGTGTTTCTCGGCATGTCCGCGGGCGCGAAGCCGAAACCCCATTCGCCGCAAACGGCCGAGGCCATTGATAGTGAAGTTCGCGCCATCATTGATGATTGCTACGGTATTGCGACCAAGCTGATCGAGGACAATATCGACAAGCTGCACAACATGGCCGATGCGTTGATCGAGTACGAGACGCTGTCCACCGAGCAGATCGACGACATCATGGCGGGCGCCAAACCGCGCCACCCAGGCGACGACAACCCGCCCGCGGGCAAGTCTCCTTCTGGAGAGTCGCCCATTGGCGGTCCAGCCGGGGAGCACTGATACGGCAGCAACGCTCTCCTGTGCCGGCCGCAATCTGAATCTGTCGCACCCCCGCATCATGGGGGTGCTGAATATCACTCCCGATTCGTTTTCGGACGGCGGCAATCTGTTCTCTCGCGGCGCTGTCGATCTGGGCGGGGTCGTGGACGTAGCGCAGGGCATGCTCGAAGAGGGCGCAGCCATCATCGACGTGGGAGGCGAGTCGACCCGGCCAGGCGCGGCCCCGGTCTCCGCGAGCGAAGAGTGCAGGCGTGTTATGCCGGTCATCGAACGACTTCTCGAATTGGATACCATCGTCTCCGTCGACACCAGCAAACCCGAAGTGGCGCGCGCGGCGCTGGCCATGGGATCTCATATGATTAATGACGTCTGCGGCTTGCGCGAACAGGAAATGTTGGAATCACTCGGCGCCGGCGATGCCGCCGTTTGCATCATGCACATGCGCGGTGAGCCTCGCTCCATGCAGGACGATCCGCAATACGCTGACGTGGTGGGTGAGGTGCGCGATTTTCTTGCCGAGCGGGTTAGCGCCTGCCATGCGGCGGGCATTGACGCTGAGCGGTTGCTGGTCGATCCCGGTATAGGCTTTGGTAAAACCCTCGAGCACAATCTTGCTCTGCTGCGCAATCTCAGCGCCTTGAAGGTAGCTGGGTTACCGCTGTTGGTAGGTGTTTCGCGCAAGCGCATGATAGGAACGATCACTGGCCGTGACGTTACGAATCGAATGGTGGGCAGCGCTGTGGCCGCTGCCCTGGTGGCGCAGCAGGGGGCCGATATCGTGCGCGTTCACGATGTGGCAGCCACCGCCGATGCGCTCAAGATGGTTCAGGCATGGAATGCAGAGGAAGGCACTTGAGTAAGCGTAAAAGTTCGCAGAAGAAATATTTCGGCACCGACGGCATCCGTGGCCGCGTGGGCGAGTCTCCGATTACGCCTGAGTTTTGTCTGCGGCTCGGCTGGGCGGTTGGCAAGGTGTTCGCGAGCAAGGGCGAGTGCCACATCCTCATCGGCAAAGACACGCGCATATCCGGCTACATGCTGGAATCAGTGCTGGAGTCCGGCCTGGCGTCCGCCGGTGCCAATGTGAGCCTGCTCACGGTCATGCCCACCCCGGCTATCGCCTATCTGACCCGCACATTGCGGGCCGACGCGGGCATCGTGATCAGCGCATCACACAACCCCTATTTCGACAACGGCATCAAGTTCTTCGACGCCAACGGCAACAAGTTGGGCGACGAGATCGAGCTTGAGATCGAGGCGCAGCTGCAGGCCGACATGGCGTGCGTTGACTCTGACCGGCTTGGCAAGGCGGATCGGATCGAGGATGCGCCCGGGCGCTACATTGAGTTCTGCAAAGCCACGGTAGGCCGATCGTTCCGTTTCGAGGGGATGAAGATAGTTCTGGATTGCGCCAACGGCGCCACTTACCACGTCGCACCCCGGGTCTTCGAAGAGCTTGGTGCGGACATCGTGGTGGTGGGCGCCGAGCCCGATGGCACCAACATCAATGCGGGTTGTGGCTCCACCTCGCCGGAATTGCTGGCAGGCCACGTGCGCACCCACGGTGCAGACGTTGGCGTTGCTTTTGACGGAGACGGTGATCGCGTGATCATGGTCGACGCCAGGGGCGAAGTGGTCGATGGCGACGAGTTGCTGTACATCATTGCCCGCCATCGCGCCGCCGCGGATAGTCTGCAGGGTGGCGTGGTAGGAACGGTGATGAGCAACTTCGGCCTGGAGCGGGCGCTCGGTGAGCTGAATATCCCCTTTGAGCGCGCGGCAGTCGGTGACCGATACGTGCTCGAGGCTTTACGTGGACGCGGTTGGACAGTTGGTGGCGAAGCCTCCGGGCACATCCTGTGTCTGGATCTGACAACCACAGGCGATGCCATAGTCGCCGCACTGCAGGCACTGACACCCATGGTGGAACAACAGGCCTCGTTACACGAGTTGAAGCAGGGCATGAGCAAACTGCCCCAGGTGATGCTCAACGTTGCAGCGCCCGAACCATCGGTGCTGGCCGGCAGCGCCGCAGTTCAGGCGGCAGTCACGGACAAGATGCGGCTTTTAGAAGGGCGCGGTCGGGTGCTGGTGCGGCCATCGGGGACCGAGCCGGTGATCCGGGTGATGGTCGAAGGAGATGACCGCGCCGAGGTTTCCGGTATCGCCGAAGAACTCGCCGCCGCCGTCCAGCAAAACGCCTGAACGCGGCGATCAGCTCTGTTTGCGGGGGTCTGCGCCGGCGTTGTTTGTCCGTGCGTCAGCGTTTAACATTGCGCGCCCTTCGCCAAGGAGCCAAGTATGCCCACACGCCGGCCCCTTATTGCAGGAAACTGGAAAATGAATGGTTCGTTGGCGTTTGTCGACGAATTCGCCGCTCGACTCGCCGAGCTGCAAATGCCCGAGAACGTCACCATCGTGGTGCTGCCGCCGGCCGCTTATCTTGAACCGGTCGCCGGGGCGTTGCGCGATCAGCCGGTTGAGCTGGGCGCGCAGAATGCCCACATCGAATCGGCGGGCGCCTATACCGGCGAGATCGCGCCGGAAATGGTGCGCGATCTGGGCGCGCAATGGCTGCTGGTAGGGCATTCAGAGCGGCGCGAGTACTTCGGCGAAACCGATGAGGTGGTGGCCGACAAATTCGGCGCCGCATTGCGGGCCGGGCTGAGTCCCATACTGTGTGTGGGCGAAACGCTCGATCAGCGGCAGGCGGGCGAAGCCGAAGCCGTGGTTGGCGAGCAGATACGAGCGGTGGCCGCCATGGTTGGGGCGCCGGCGTTTGCTGCGGGCACGATTGCCTACGAACCGGTGTGGGCGATCGGCACAGGACAGACCGCCACGCCGGACCAGGCCCAGGCCATGCACGCGTTCATTCGTGCGCAGCTGGCCAACGTTGATGCGGAGATGGCCGGGCAGATGCGCGTGCTTTATGGCGGCAGCATGAATACGGAAAACGCCGAGCAGCTGCTGGCCGAGCCGGACATTGATGGTGGTTTGATTGGCGGCGCATCGCTCAAGGCCGACGGCTTTGCTGCAATCGCCGTGGTGGCAGGGGCCATGGCCTCCAGCGGAGACAACTGACGGGATTTCTTGTGACGGAATTGATAGATAGGAACGGTAGCTAACAACATGTCAACTTTTGAGACTATTTTGTTGATGTTGCTGGTCGTAGACGCCATCGCCCTGGCGGCGCTGGTGTTGTTGCAGCAGGGTCGCGGTGCGGATGTGGGCGCTGCGTTTGGCAGCGGATCATCCAACACCATGTTTGGCAGTGGAGGTTCTGCGTCGTTTCTGACCAAGCTCACGGTGTGGCTGGCCATCGGTTTCTTTTTGATCGCGTTCGGGCTCGCCTATACCGCCAAAGAACGCGCAGCGGGCACCGATGACATTGGCATACCCACTGTGTCAACGCCTGAGGTCGTCGAGCCCGAGCAGTTGACTCCCGAACCCGAAGGTGTAGATTCCGACATCCCGGACGTTTGATGACTTGCCGAAGTGGTGAAATTGGTAGACACGCTACCTTGAGGGGGTAGTGGGCTTATGCCCGTGCGAGTTCGAGTCTCGCCTTCGGCACCAACCTCAAAACTGGCCCGCAGGCCACTGTATTCCTTAGCGTTGTCCCTCGGTCGGTGCCCGCAATAAGGGCGCTTTTTGCGCTTGCGGCTGCCAGGACCCATCACTATAATCCGCCCCTTGCTGATGCGGGGTGGAGCAGTCTGGTAGCTCGTCGGGCTCATAACCCGAAGGTCGTGGGTTCAAATCCTGCCCCCGCTACCAAAGGATACAAGCCCCTCCTGCATTCGACGCCAGCTGCGAAATGCATAGAAGCGCGAAAGGGTCAGGGGCTTTCTGGTACGTCCCCGGGTGCGCGTTTCGAAGACCGCTACCGACGTATTGGCACGGGTGTTATGACCCCGCGCTGACATCCTTTCAGGTGGCTCGCCACGTAACGGCTGGGTCGCCCTTGGGTTTTGGAAAGGCTGTTTGAAGAAATGGCTGTTTTGAGAAATGGGCGTAAGCCCATTTTTTATTGGCTGGAAGAAAATCGGCCGTTTGACGTTGGGTACTTTTAGAACGCGAAGTGAATACGAAGGAGAAACAGATAGAAGCGCTGCTTACGCCTACGGTGGAATCCCTTGATTGCAAGATCTGGGGAGTCGAGTTGTTGTCCCAGGGGCGACACTCGAGGTTGCGAATCTATATAGACCGTCCAGACGGTGTATCGGTGGAAGATTGTGAGCGCGTGAGCCGGCATGTCAGTGATGTGCTCGATGTGGAAGAAATTCTCGCGCAGAGCTACACCCTGGAAGTCTCTTCTCCTGGAATGGATCGGATTTTGTTTCACGCCGATCAGTATGCGGCGAATGTGGGCGAGCAGGTTGAGGTGCGATTGAACTATCCCTTTGAGGGACACAGGCGCATCGTTGGGTTACTCGCGGGAATAGAGGACGACGAAGCCGAAGGGCAGGTCGTTGTTCAGGTAGATGACGAACAATATCTTCTACCGCTGGAAAACGTTCAGCGGGCAAGGGTTGTTCCGCAGTTTGATTGAGGTTCGACGAACGCTATGAGCAAAGAAGTGCTAATGGTTGTAGAGACCGTGTCGCACGAAAAAGGTGTCCCTAAGGATGTCATTTTCGGCGCGGTTGAGGTTGCGCTCGCCACCGCAACCAAGAAGCGATACACCGAAGATGCAGAATTTCGCGTGGCCATTGATCGCGAAACCGGTGACTACGCGACGTTCCGCGTGTGGACGGTTGCAGAACCCGAAGAAGAAGAGGAGCAGAACCCCGAAGCACAATTCACGCTCGCCGAAGCTCAGGCCCGTGACCCCAGCCTGCAGATGGGGGATGTCATCGAGGAGCCGGTGGACTCCGTGGAGTTCGGGCGAATCGCCGCTCAGACCGCTAAACAGGTTATCGTTCAGAAGGTGCGCGAAGCAGAGCGCGCTCAAGTGGTAGATGCGTATCTGCCGCGCGTGGGAGAGCTTGTCAGCGGCACGGTCAAGAAGCTCGGCCGCGATAGCGCGATTGTAGATCTCGGCAACAACGCCGAAGGCTTGCTGACCCGAGAACACCTGATTCCTCGCGAAACCTTCCGGGTTGGCGACCGCCTGCGGGCGTTGTTGCTTGAAGTCAGGCCCGACAACCGTGGTCCTCAGCTCATCCTCACGCGCACCTCACCGAAGATGCTGGTGGAGCTGTTCAAGATAGAAGTGCCGGAGATCGCCGAGGACGTCATCGAGATTCGCGGAGCGGCTCGTGATCCAGGCTCGCGGGCCAAGATTGCGGTAAAAACCAATGACGGCCGAATCGACCCGGTGGGCGCGTGCGTTGGTATGCGCGGGTCACGGGTTCAGGCGGTGTCCGGTGAGCTTGCCGGCGAGCGGATCGATATCGTCAATTGGGACGAGAATCCAGCGCAGCTGACGGTCAACGCCATGCAGCCCGCCGAGGTTGCGTCTATCGTTCTCGATGAAGAGAGCAACACGATGGACCTTGCCGTGACCGAGGAGAACCTGGCCCAGGCCATCGGTCGTGGCGGGCAGAACGTGCGTCTGGCGAGCGATCTGACCGGTTGGACGCTGAACATCATGACCGAGGAAGAAGCAGCGGCCAAACAGGAAGAAGAGTCCGGCAAATTCATCGAGGAATTCATGGAAGCGCTGGCGGTAGATGAAGATGTT
>Ga0224508_10001628_pt1 | contig 19989 bp, 21 predicted proteins | sample SF_Jan12_sed_USG_4_FD_170157 | JGI IMG/M metagenome (GOLD analysis project Ga0224508, IMG submission 170157) | Sediment microbial communities from San Francisco Bay, California, United States - SF_Jan12_sed_USGS_21 | ecosystem: Environmental > Aquatic > Marine > Sediment | place: USA... | reverse complement strand
GTCGCACCCTAACGCTATGGCCGGCTTGAAGACCATTGTCAAATTCTTATCTATTAAGGTAACGAATGGTTTTAGGCTATTTCAAAAGAGGTATAAAGCAAGTATTTGCCGAAATACGACATGACTCACAGAGTTGGGGTTCTAGATATGGAACTCTGCCAACCAAAAAAATGCGGATTGGAATGCATAAAGTACTGTCCGGTAAACAAGTCTGGAGCAGATTGTATCGTTTTAAACGAAGAAACAAAAAAGGCACGAATTGATGAGGATATTTGTAATGGCTGCGGCATATGTGTAAAGGTATGTCCTTTTGATGCCATCACTATTGTAAATTTAGCAAGTGAGTTAGCAACAGATAAAATTCATCAATATGGCCCAAATTCCTTTCGACTGTACAGACTACCAACTCCAAAGAAAGGAGAGGTGGTAGGTTTACTTGGAAGAAACGGAATGGGTAAAAGTACTGTAGTAAATATTCTATCAGGTAACCTCAAACCAAATCTGGGAAGATATGAAAATCCTCCAGAATGGAATGAGATTTTAAAATATTATAGTGGAACAGAATTAAAAGGACACTTTGAAAAAATTAAAGAAAAACAAATTCGTGCATCAATTAAACCCCAACAGATTCAGCATTTAGCACAATCCTTTGATGGGACTGGAAACGAGTTAATTGAAAAATATGATGAAAGAGGAATTTCACGACATCTTGTTAAAGAATTAGGATTGGAAAATTCTATGGAACAAAACCTCAAAGAACTCAGTGGTGGAGAATTACAAAGATTAGCAATAGCAACTGTAGCCTCAAAGGATACTGACTTTTACTTTTTTGATGAACCCTCATCGTATAACGATGTATTTCAAAGAACAAGTGTTGCAAGAGTAATTCAGAGTTTGGCCAAGCTTGGAAAAAGTGTAATGGTTGTAGAACATGACCTAACACTTTTGGATTTTCTAAGTGATTTTATTGAAGTGCTTTATGGGGAGCCTACAGCATACGGAATTGTTTCAAACGTATTATCCACCAAAATTGGAATTAATGTATTTCTTGATGGGTACCTGCCCACAGAAAATGTTAGATTTAGAGATAAAAAATTCTCTTTTGATGTATCTTCCTCATCCACTGAAGAATTCCAAGCAGGAAGTGAAATTATTACTTATCCAAAACTAGAAAAAAAATTCCCTTCATTTTCCTTAACTGTTGAGCCTGGAAAGGTTAGAAAAGGTGAAGTCTTGGGCATAATGGGTGCCAATGCACTTGGTAAAACAACCATGATGAAAATGATTGCAGGTGCAGAAAAACCAGATTCTGGTAAAGTTGACAAGAAAACAAAAATTGCTTACAAACCCCAATATCTGGAAAATGATATTGATGTAGAGGTAATTGCAGTGTTAGATAAAGCAAATGAATCACCTATTGAGGGAAGTCAAGAAGAAGAGCAAATTGTTGATCCATTAAAAATCAAAAAACTCTACAATAAATCAGTAAAGAATTTGTCCGGCGGAGAATTGCAAAAAGTAGCAGTTGTCTCTTGTCTTTTACAAAAAGTAGATCTCTATGCTTTAGATGAACCATCTGCATTTTTAGATGTGGAGGACCGAATTGCAGTTGCAAAATTTTTGCAAAAATTTGTTCGTTCATTTGGAAAGTCAGCTATTGTAATTGATCATGATATTCAATTAATGGATTTAGTATCGGATTCTATGGTTATTTTTGAAGGAGAGTCTGGATCTAGAGGACATGCCACATCTCCCTTGCCAAAATCAGAAGCTATGAATAGATTCCTAAAATCTCTTGATATGACATTTAGACGAGATGAAAGGACACTTAGACCTCGTGTAAACAAGCTTGAAAGTAGATTAGATAAAAACCAAAAGGTATCTGGTAATTTTTACTACAAGAATTGACACGAATGCTAAAAAAATCACTGGAAAGTATTCTTACAGCTCATGAAAGTGAAGAATTGATTTCAGCTTTTGATCAGATTGGAGAAATTATAATAGTTAGGATACCAGATGCGCTTTTACCAAAGAAAAAACTAATTGGAGAAACTTTGCTAAAAGAAGTAAAAATTGTAAAGAGTGTATTTTATCAAGCCTCTCCTGTTGAAGGAGACTTTAGAACTAGAAACTTGGAGATTCTTGCAGGTGAAGATAAAACTGAAACTGAATACAAGGAATTTGGATGTAGATTTATCGTAGATGTTGCAAATGCATTTTTTTCTCCTCGTTTATCTACGGAAAGAGAAAGAATTGCAAATCTCATTCAAGATGGTGAAACCATGGTCAACATGTTTGCCGGAGTAGGCATGTTTTCGATTATGGCTGCAAAAAAGAAAAAATGCACAGTTTTTAGCATTGATATCAACCCAGTTGCCTCAAAACTTTGTGAAAAAAATATTGAATTAAACAAACTTGTAGGAAAAGTCATATCAATTAATGGAAATACCTCTCAAATTATAGATAAGAAATTGCAAGATACAGCAGATAGAACCTTAATGCTGCTCCCTGAACGGTCTGATGAATTCTTAGAATCCGCAATAAAAACCACAAAAGATGGAGGGATAATTCATTATTATTCTCATATTCATGCAGATAAAAAATCAGACGCAGGAAAATTATCTGAGAAACATTATCTTGATGTTACTTCTATCAAATCAGAGATTTTAACATCAAAAATTGTAAGACCAGTTGGTCCAAGATATTATCAGACAGTAGTTGATGTGAAAATTTCAAAATAGCTTAATCGTCCGAAGATATGGTGGCAGATGTTGGTTTTGTAGTTGCCATGACATAACCAATCCAGGCAATTACTCCAAGAATTCCACCAGTAATCATGAGGATGGATAATTGTAATACTATTGGACTCCATTCAGATAACATCAACAGATATGCGTAAACAAAGAATGCTACAATACATAAAATAAATATCGCAATTCCTGTTCCTTTGCGTTTGTCCATCGCGATGAAATTAGTTGTGATGTATTTATTGGTTTGAACTATTTATCAAACTCTATTGCCATAAGATAAGCATCTTCTCCATCCCGATAATATACGTTCAGTTGTTGTTTTATTACAAATCCCAATTTTTCATACAACCTTACAGCTTCAGTGTTACTACACCTTACCTCAAGATAAAATTCATCACATTTTTTTAGTTTTACACCATTGGTAGATTCTTCAACGAGGGCTTTACCAATTCCCTTTTTTCTAAATTCTTCAAGAACTGCAATTGAAACAACATGTCCTTTTTTTACAAACCCCAGTTTTTTAAAATTAGAAAATCCATATTCTGTTTTGCACATGACATAACCTACATGTTTTCCATGAATTTCTGCAATAATAAAGGCCTCTGGAATTTCTGCCAGTAAGCTTTCATAGAAATAATCCGAATAGTGTTCAGGAAGAGTCTTTAGGTTTATTTCCATGACTGGTATTAGATCGCTAGGTTCTGCTCTACGTATTATACAGTCCTCTAATTGTCGAAGTATTACCTGCATGATTATTGTTATCTATTATTGATATTTAATTTTATGATAGTATGTTCAATTATTACAATAATTGTCTCCAGGGCTTTAATTTTTAATATTCCTTTTTTAGAGTTACAAATCGTTCCGTCAAAGGTATCTACATTTGGTGAATAATACCCATACTTGTTTTTATTTTATCTAATATTTTGCTACGATTTTTAAGAAAAATTACCTATAGAAACTAATCATTGACTACAAAGCCATTTAATGGAAAGATATAGAATTTAAACATAATGAGTGATCCTAACCAAGAAAATGTCATTTCCATTGTAAATTCGTTATTTGAGGTAAATCAATTTACCAAAACATTGTATTCTTTAGAATTCAAGATTGATGATCTTAATTTCAAGTCAAAATTTGAAGAGCTTGCAAGAAGGCTTGAGGATATGCATTATGTATGTAAATTAGAGAAATTGGATGATGGGAATTACCTAATTATTCAAAAATTTTCCCCAAAAAAACCAAGAAAATGGCTTAATGCTTCATGGACTCCAAGAATTTTGTTTGCCGTTGTAGTCACTTTTGTTATGATTGATGGATATTTTAGAACAGACCTTGCAAACTCTATAGTAGAGATTGGAAATCCGTATGAGATGGCAGGAATCTATACTCTTGCTCTTTTAGGGATTTTAGGAATTCACGAGTCAGGACATCTCATAGCAGCCAGAGCTCACAGACTCAAAACTACTTGGCCATATTTTATTCCAGGTTTGCCAATCATTGGAATTCCTACTTTTGGTGCGTTCATACAATCAAGAGGTTTGACGATAAATCGAGAGATTTTATTTGATGTGGCAATTGCAGGTCCTATCGCTGGTTTAGTTATAGCTGTAATAGTTTCTATGGCAGGTGCGTATACTGCACCAATTCTTGAGATAGATGTTGCTCAAGGACTTTATGAAGAATCTAGATTGATCAAATGGGAACTTGGAGAACCCTTACTCATGACTGCAAGTTTGACATTATTTGGAAAGGGGGGTGATGGTCAGGAAGTTTTGATGACCCCGCTTTTGTTTGCAGCGTGGATTGGGTATTTGATTACATTTTTGAATTTATTACCTGCATGGCAATTAGATGGAGGACACCTTGCTAGAACCTTGATTGGACCCAAATTACATAGATACGCAACTTATGGAAGCATGGCAATTTTGGTTTTGTTAGATTTTTGGCTCATGGCAATTTTGATTCTTGTAATGAGTTCTAGAAATCCCAGTGCTAATCCGCTAGATGACATATCAAAACTAACAAAGAATAGAAAACTAGCTTATGTGGCAGTTATAGTATTAGCTATTTTGTGTGCACCTTTGCCTTCTGGACTATTACCTTGGTAATACTCTAGCACCGTCAGATATTACTGAAACTTTTTGTCTTGCTCCTTGAGTTTTTAGTATGTAATCCATCGAATCTTTGATTCCAGATAATGTGATTAGATTTAATTTTTTTGCATAAAATTCAGGTAGGATTGAAACTAGACCAATTTGAAAATTCTTTTGAACTTCGGTAAGGAAAAGTAAATCCTCCATTCCGTCTATGTACTTTGTTGGATTTTGAAGTTTTTCCATTGGAAATCTATCTTCAATGTATTGCTGAAGTGCATTTGAACCTAAACCTCCCTTGCATTCTGCTACCAATATTGCAAGACCTCCATTTTGTATTGCATTTGAGCAGTTCCAAAGAGATGATAAAGAATGGCTCAATGTATCGTTGCTTGAATCCTTTCCAGTACTGATTATCATTGATTTTTGTTTTCCAATATCTTGAATGGCAAAAGATTCCAAAGTTTTGGTGAGAGAGATAGTCTCTGAGGGATGTCCAACTGAAAAATCTACAATACCTTTTGAATTTGCAACAATTTCTATACCTTGAATTTCAAAATTGTTTGAAAATTTTTTTGCCTCGTCCAGACTCTCTGTTGGTTGCCCAGGAGAAGGAAAGTTTCCTTTTCTTTTTGCATATGCTGAAAGCATATCTTCCTGACCAAATTTTTTAATTAATCTAGTAGAAATTGTTTCATATCCAAATAATCCATTAAATTCCATTTCTCCAATAAAGACAAGATTAGAGTTGGAAAGTTCATTATTATCAAATTCATTTACGGAACTTCCTTCTGGCATCCCAGCCTTGACCTGATTCATTATTTTTCTCTCAGCTAGAACATTTGGAAATGGAAGTGATTTTTGCTCACATATTGTAAATAATGATGAGATAATTTTTTGAATAGATTTTGAGTTATGTAAAACTGCTAAATCCATAGGCCTCGATAGATCAATTGAGTTTAGTTTTTCATTGATTGCTGAATCCTCTAATATTGTACCATCAGAGTCAATTTTTTGCTCTAAATTCTCAGCCCTAATGTCTAAAACAACATCAGTAATCCCATAGTTTAACCAGATCTCAGGCACAATATTTCATCCAATACAAACCAAAATAAATCCAGTGTAGTTAATTTTGATATGGATTTTGTAAAAGAGTTTTCAACCTTTTTGCATGAAAAAAAAATAATTAGATTTGGGGATTTTACACTGGCAAGTGGTAAGAAGAGTTCTTACTATGTAGATTTGAGACTTGTTCCTAGCTATCCTCATCAATTTCGAAAGATGGTAAAATATCTCCAAAATGAAATAATCAAAGATGTTGGACTAGATAATTTTGATTCTCTAGTATCTGTTCCAACAGGAGGTTTGGTTATTGCCTCAGCCTTGGCAATAGAAACAGTAAAGCCGTTAATTTATGTAAGAAACAAACCAAAAGATTATGGAACATCAAAATCAATTGAAGGGGAAATTCATGAAGGAATGAAAGTTGTTATGATAGATGATGTTGCCACAACTGGTGGTTCTGTAGTTAATGCCATTAAATCTCTAAAAGAAGCCAAAATCAAAGTAGATGATGCTTATGTGATTGTAAATAGAATGGAGGGAGCTTCGGAGGCCCTAAAAGATGAAGGAGTAACTTTGCACTCTATTGCAAATGTTATTCAAATTACCAAATCTTTGCATGAACAAAATCTTGTCGACGGTGATGTTTTACAAAAAGTAGAAGAACAGATTAGAATAAAATAATATTTGGCAGCTCAGACAAATGCCTTCCAATCATCATTCAGATATAACTCTGATTCTTCATTGCAGCCAATAAATTTTATCTCTGGTCATTTTAAAACTAACGGAATTAGTATGGGCCCGAAGGGCTTCGATCCCTTGGCTCACCGGTTATGAGCCGGTTACTCTACCAAGCTGAGTTACGGGCCCTACAAAAATGGAATAAATCTGCAGTTTAAAATGTTATGAGCTTAACAGTATGCTTCATAGCAACTGTCAAGCAACAAGTTTTGTGCAGAGATAGATTTGTCTGCAATTTGTATCAAGTCATCAGTGTTTGTAGACGCTGTTTCTAGAATATTTCTCCATGCTGCTGCGTGACGGATATCTGCTTCAGTATGTAGTTTGAAATATTCTGTTGCATCATCACTTGACATTCCATAAAACTTTGCCATTCCATCAAGTTTTGTTTGGCTAATCTTTGGAATTTCCTTCTCAAATGCATACATGGCACAAGAGCCGCCCTCATAGGTATTCATCAATTCTTCTAAATCAGATACTGCTTTTTTGGTCTTCTCCAGACCCTCATAAGATGTAAGTTCTTTCTCAGATATTCCTAATTCGTTTGCAAATTTTATCCACGGACGTACATGATCTGCTTCTTCTTGTTGATTATCAATTAATTCGCTAATTGCTGATTCTGGTGCTTTTTCAATAATAGGAGTCATGTAGGTTGGTACTGCTTTTACAAGTTGAAAATATTCTTTTGAATATCCAGCCAAAGATTCAACTGTTAGTTTTCCATCAGACCACATCTCATAGAATGGATGTTTAAGTAAGCTTCTTTCTTCAATCATCTCATCTACTCTTTTTATCAAATTCATACCACAATTTTCTATTTACCAGTAAAAAATCTTTGGTGTTTACAAAAGATTTTATGGATAAAATATAAAATTTGATTGGGTTCCAGTGGTGTAGACCGGTCAAGCATACTGCCCTTTCAAGGCAGTGATCCCGGGTTCAAAATCTTATGATGAAAATCCCGGCTGGAGCACCAAGATTTATTTACTAATGACAAAGTTTTTTGATTAGGCCCCTCTTGGACAGGAAAAATTTAGAGATTAATCCTCTGGTTGAAACCTATGGCAAGTATATTGATAAAATTAATCATTCTCTGGATAAGGAATTAGATCTTTATTCAGAGTCAGAATTCATAGATCCTCTAAAATATTCTTTAGATGGTGGGAAAAGAATTAGGCCAATTATTCTTGTTTTGGCAGCTGAAAGTGTAGGAGAGATTGATGATAATACATTGGCAGCATCTTGTGCTGTTGAATTTCTTCATATGGAATCTATAATTCATGATGATATTATTGATAATGAAACACTGCGAAGACAAAAGGATCCATTTCACATAAAATATGGATACAATACAAGCGTTTTGACAGGTGATTTTGTTTTAGGATTGATTCTCGGAATTTCTTCAAGATTAGACAATGCGAGAATAACAAAAGAATTAGCAAGTACTGCCATGCTAATGAGTGAAGGAGAAATGATTGAAAGTAGGTTAGAAACAAGTGAAGATGTTACATTTGATGATTATCTTAAGGTAATTGAATACAAAACTGCAGTTGCCTTCCAAGCAGCCTCAAGAATTGGAGCTATTATTGGTAAGGGTACTGAAGAGGAAATAGAATCGCTAACGGAATATGGAAAAAATATTGGAATAGCATATCAGATAAGAGATGATTTGTTTGATTGGAGAAATGAAGACAAGTTATTTAATTTCTTAATTAAGAAAAGTTCTGATCCCAGAGATGTATTTGATAAAATGGAAGAGCTTCTAAAATATTATTCTGAAAAAGCTAGAAAGGGATTACGAAAGATTCCTGATAGTGATGCAAAATTGAATCTTGAAAATTTAATTAAATTTACAATGTTTAAGGCATAAGACCTAAACCAACTACAGGAGTTGCAAACTCTACAAATTTGATTATTGGATCTGGATAAACACCAAAGCCTACTAAGAATATAATAGAGAATACTACAACTGCAATTACTGATTTTGGTTCAGATACTCTCTTTTCTGTTTCTCCTTCAAAGTACATTCGTCTCATTATCCAACCATAGTAAGCTAATGATAGAGCACTGTTTAGGACACCAGCTATGGCAAGCCAAGGTGCCCACCATAAAGCAGAGGTTGCATCCAATGCACCACCAAACAGCATTAATTTACTCCAGAAACCTGCAAGAGGAGGAACACCGGCAAGGGCTAATAATGAAATTACTAACCCAAGTGAGGTAATTGGCATTTTTCTGCCCAGTCCTTTCAGTTTATCTAAATTAGTAACTGCAAGAGTTGTAACTATTCCTGCCACTGCAATGAATGCCATTCCTTTCATTACCGCATGGTTTAGTATTTGATAAAGTGAGCCTTGCAATCCAAGTGAACTGTAAGGAGATACTGCGAGTCCAATGAGAATGTATCCTGCATGTGCAATACTTGAATAGGCTAACATTCTTGAGAGATTCTTTTGCATAATGGCTGCAATGTTACCAATTGTCATGGTCATTATAGCAAGAATTCCCAGAGCCAATGTCCAATCAAGATTTAGAACTACCATTCCTAGAACAACTATTCGGATGGTAGCTGCAAATCCTGCTTTCTTTGTTCCCGCTGCTAGCAGTGTTGTAATTGTTGGTGGAGCTCCTTCATAGGTATCTGGCAGCCATTGATGGAAAGGTACCAATCCCATTTTAAATCCAAATCCTGCGATAAACATTCCAACTGATAGTAAAGCAAGTGGAAGAAGTCCAGGATCTAAATTAGAATACCCCTGTATCACTTCACCAATGTTGGTTGATCCAGTTATTCCGTATGTAATTGAAATACCATAAACAATTATTGCAGATGACAATGCTCCAAACATGAAATACTTTAGTGCTGCCTCATTTGATTGAGGATTTCTCTTGATAAATCCAACAAGAGCATATGTTGGGATACTCATTAGTTCCCAGGCAACAAAGAGCATTATCAAATCTGTAGAATATGCAACGAGTACCATGCCGATTGTAGAAAGTAAAATTAACGAATAGTAGATTGCAGGATAGTTTTGCTTTCTCATGTAATTAAAAGAGCCAACTGTTGTGAAGATTGCTACAATAAGCATTGCAATTGCAAAGAATCCCCCAAATGCATCATCTACAATTACATCCTCGGAGAATAATGCAGCTGGTAGAACATTGTCATTTAGGAATTGATAGCCCACATATGCAATTGAGATAATTAATGCGGCAAACGCAATAACAGCATAAAATGAGTTTGAACCCCTTTCTTTTCTGATTACATTAATTACTGGTAAAATGACCCCTGCAACACCAAGAATGGCGATTATTACTAGCGGAGTTGAACTAATTTCTATCATTTCATAACACCTCTAAATTAACAATATCAGAACTACGAATAGTAATCCTGCTCCAAATACGAATAGGTAAGACTGAGTCACACCTGTCTGCGTTCCTTGTACTACTTTGGCACCCCATCTTGTTGCATTATAGAATCCATTATTCATTCCATAATCAATTGCTGTCTTCTCAAAGTATCGGTATACTGCTCGTGCAAGCCAAAGTGGGGCCACAACAAAGCACCAGTAAATTATTGCATTAAGATACCATCTGTTTAAGATAGTTTTGTGAATAGCATAAAAGAAAATATTTGAATTTACAAATTTTGTTGCATCAACCCATCTTCCAATATAGAAAATATATCCCAATCCTATTCCAATTGCAAATGCTGCCAATGATGAACCTAATGCAACAGGATTGAGCCCTTGTAAGAATCCTGGAAGTATTGACTCACCTGATTCGTGATGAATCGTATGGATACCAAAGGAGTGTTCAAGATAATCTGTGAACAAATGATGTATTCCTTCTTCAGCAGATAATCCAATTATACCAATACCAATAGTTAGAACTGCAAGAATTCCATATGGGACCCACATTGAAAGTGGCGCTTCATGAATGTGGTGTCCTTCTTCTTCCATCTTTTCGATGTGTTTACTTTTATTTCCATAGAATACCAAGCCAATCATTCTTGTAGTGTAAAATGCTGTAATGACCGCTGTCAAAACTGCAATTGCATAAATTGGCATTGCCCATTCACTTCCAGATTCAAAAACTGCTGCAAATATTGCATCCTTGCTCCAGAAACCAGTTGTGATAAATGGTGCTCCCATTAGACCAAGACCTGCAGCCCACATGAATGCATACGTCTTTTTCATGTGTTTTCGAAGACCTCCCATATCAGTCATAAACCTAGAACCAACAACATGTAACAAAGAACCTGCAGCCATAAAGAGAGAGGCCTTAAACATTGCATGAGAAATCAGATGGAAAAATCCTGCTGTATATCCATCAACATATTGTTGAGATAAACCTGCAACACCTAATGCCATCATCATATAGCCTATTTGAGAACCAGTAGAATATGCAAGGACTTTTTTAATTTCTGGATTTACCATTCCTTGAGTTGCAAGTAACAATGCGGTGATTGCGCCTACCCACGCTACAATCTCAAAGAACTGGTCAGCTAGTATTCCTGCTGCACCCAATGCAAAAACGATTGGACCTATTCTTGCTACAAGAAAGACACCAGCTTTTACCATCGTTGCTGCGTGAATTAATGCAGAAACTGCAGTTGGACCAGTCATAGCCTCTAAGAGCCATTCATTTAGTGGAAATTGGGCGGATTTTCCTACTGCACCTCCAAATAACAAAACAAATGCAGGGACCAGCAATCCTTGAGCAGACATTGCTTCGGCCCAAGCGAAATCTCCCATTAATTCTTTAAAACCAAAAGTACCAGCAAACAAAAATATCAACAGCATTCCTGCTATCATCATCACGTCTCCAACTTTGGTCATGATGAAGGCCTTCATTCCAGCATGTGTTGGTGCATAGTAATCTAAAAGACCTAAAACGGTTCTTCCTTCAGTACCAACATGGTCTTTCTTTTTGTCACGATACCAAAAGCTAATCAACGCATAAGAGGCAAGTCCTACACCTTCCCAACCAAAGAAGACTTGAAGTAAATTATCAGATAAAACAATTAGCTGCATTGAACCAATAAAGAACATCATCCAGAACCAAAATCGGGTAATGTCCTTATCCCCTTTCATGTATCCAGTACTGTAAATCATAATCAGGAAAGAAATCCATCCAACAACATTTGCCATGATTACTGAAAGTGGATCAGCTAAAACGCCACCCTTTAGACCTATTGATTCGATCCAAGTAATTTGATGATGAATTTCACTAGCATCTAATGTAACTGGCAAAAGCGATGCCGCAGAAAGTGCACTCATCAATGCAAAGGCAACTGCAACATAACCCGTTGCATGCTTTGATGCCTTGCCAATTCCTGGCATTATTAGAGCAGCTGCAAAGGGTAAAATCCAAACTAACCAAGCAGCCGCTGAAGTTGCTTCAAATGGTAAACCTAGTGCTTCAGTTGCCATATACTAAACCCCCAATACTCCATTCATGTACGGAATAATTGTCTTCAGGAAAATATCAGGATAAATTCCAAGAACTATAGTAAAACCTGCAAGTACCATCATAGGGGCTGTCATATACCAACTTCCTTCTTTTACATTCTCAAGATGTTCAGGTGTTTTTCCAAAGAAGATTCGTTTTAGCATCCAGAGGATATAGGACATGGTTAATGCAGTTGCAACAAGACCCAAACCAAATGTGACAGCTCTTACAGTTGAGCCTTCTTCGATGGCAGTTTCTAATGCGCCATAAAATAGAATCCATTCTCCCATAAAGCCACTTGTTGGTGGAACTCCCATGATTGTAAGAGCACCAATTACTGCACAAACTGCAGTGATTGGCATCTTTCCTGCAAGCCCTCCAAGTTTTGTAATACTTCGAGTACCAACTTTGACAATAATTATTCCAGCCATCATGAAGAGAATGCCTTTTCCAAGGGCATGAGTAACATACATCATTTCAGCCCCTGCCAAACCAAGAGCAGACATTGAACCTATACCAAACAGAATGTAACCCATCTGGCTGATACTAGAATAAGCAAGTAATCGTTTGAGGTCGTCTTGCATTAACGCCATAGCTCCGCCGTAAATCATTGTAACAAGTCCCCAAATATGGAACCAAATCGAAAGTTCTGCAAATGTTGAAGGTAAGAATTCTACAATTAATCTAAAGATACCATATGCACCAATGCCGATCATTGCAGGAGACAGCAAAGCACTGATTGGAGTTGGTGCCGAACCGTGGACATAGGGCAGCCAAATATGAAACATAAAAACGGCCAGTTTAACTCCAAGACCAATTGCTATAGCGACTGCTGAGGCCATGACAATATCTTGTGGGATTTCAGATTCCTGAATATCTGCAAAGTCAAAGCTACCAATTGTAAGACCTATCATCAAAAAGCCCAACAACAAAACAACTGCACCAGCATGTGTCCAGAACAAGAACATTAGACCAATCTTTCTTCTTGGACCATCACCCCAAAGAGCAACTAGGAAGAAACCAGGAATCAACATAACTTCAAAGAAAACATAAAATTCAATCAGATTTGTTGAAAGTACCGTTCCCAACATCCCCATTGCAAAGACAAGATATAGTGCAAAGTAAAGTCCAGATTTTGCATTGACATAGTTTGTAAGAGAAGTAGATTCTACAATTGTAGATTGGCCAGCACTTGATTGAATTGTTCTCTGCTCCTCTTCGAACTGTTCATGGAATTTATGAATCATGTATGGTTTTGAATAGAGGGCAAGAATTGTACTTAGCACGTAAATCATTATCGCAAATGGTGAGGCCAAACCATCAAGCAAGAATCCAAATTCTCCGAACATATCTGTCCATGGATAATGCTCTTCAGCTGTTCCGCCTAGTGCAGCACCAATTACTAGAATTGTGGTGTAAAGTAAAATTGCAAATGTAAACCACATTGCAGGAGTTGGCCCCATTTTCCGACCAATGATGTAGGCCACTGGTGATAACAGTAGAGGCAAGAAAACTGCCTGTAAAAGAGCATACTCCATTATCCCTTCAAGCTCCTAAAGTCTGCGATATCGATATTATGATACATGCGGTATGCAACAATAATCAAAGATAGTCCAACTGCAACTTCAGCTGCTGCAATAGCAATTGAAAATAAGGCTAAGGTCTGACCACCGCTATGTGGTAAGAATCGTCCAAATGCAACCATGTTAAGATTTGCAGCATTAATGACAATTTCAATTGCAAACAACATTCGAATAGCATTTCTCTTTACAGAAAGGCCGTAAATTCCAATGCCCAAAAGAGCAACAGATACTAGAACAAACTCAGTTAACTCGTTGGCCATTCTCCTCATCTACCCTTCTTGCTAAAACGAGTGCACCTGTTACTGCACCTGATAAAATTAATCCCATCAAAATTAATGCGGGCCAATAATATGTCAAAAAGTCCTCACCAATTTCTCTAAAATCAACTGCAGGCTCATCTGTAGTGATTTGTTTAATTCCAGAATCTAAAATGACAGCACCTAGGGCAACCATCATAACTAACATTAATGCAATTCCAACAAATTTTCTTCTTTTATCTTCAATTTTTTTGAAGATTAGTTCTCTTTTTACCAGCATGACTGTAAATAGTATCAAGACTGCAATAGAACCAACATAAACTGCAAGCTGAAACATTGCAACAAATGGTGAATCTAAAAGCAAAAAGAATCCTGCTATTCCTCCCAGTGTTCCCATTAATGCAATTGAACCATAAACCAAGGAGCGTAATTCAAGGGCAGCAATTGCGCTTCCAATTGTAATTACAGATAAGGCAAGAAAGGCAGCATCAGCCATGTGTTGCACCTCTAGCAGAAATTTGTATTTCAGAATCTTGAGCAACAGTTGGTTTTACCTGTAATTGAGCAGGAGTGTAAATCAAACCTTCCTTACTAAATGAAGAGAGCTCATAATCATTTGTCATGTATAATGCATAAAATGGACATGCGTCAACACACAATCCACAAAATACACATTTACCGTAATCGATTTGTGGCATGATGGATTTTTTGTTTTGTTTCCATTCCTCTGGAACTTTTACCATCCCAATTGCCTCAGCGACACCTTCACATGCAATAGAACAAAGTTGACATCCTGTACAGTGATCATGGAACAACATGTGTCTTCCTTTGAGACCTGCTATTCCTACTCCCGTGGTTGGATCAAATTGATAACCATCGCCGACAAATTTTAATTTCTCTTCAGGATATCGAAGTGTAAATCGTTTTAGTGCAATGTGTTTAATTCCAGAATTTAATGCCTTGATAATACCAGTAGCTGTTCCCATTAGAATATTCCTCCTGGTCCCAAGATTCCAGCATACAGCAAACCGAGTGCTATAAAGATGTTAACGAATGCAAGTCCTATTAGTTTCTTCCAACCTAAATCCAGTAACATGTCAACTCTAATTCTTGGAAATACACCTCTTGGTAATAGAATAAAGAAAATTACTCCCACAGTTTTAAGTACAAACCAGACAGTACCATTTAGCATTTCTTGAGAAAATACTGGTAGTCCTGGGAATTGGGCGGTAACTGGTCCTAACTCGATTCCTTCTGTTATGATTTCTTCAGGGAAGGGAGGCCAGATCATTGGTCCGCTCCATCCTCCTAGGAATAATACAACAAAGAGACCTGCAAATGCATAAAGTTTCAAATATGTTCCAAGTTGCACTAGCCCATACATCATTCCGGAAAATTCAGTTAACCATCCTGCAACAATCTCACTTTCCGCTTCTGGCAAGTCAAATGGAATTCTTTCTAACTCTGCTAACATTGTAATAAAGAAAACAATTGCTCCGATTGGTAAGAAAATAATCCAGGGGAAGCTTGATTGGCTTGCTGCAATTTCTGAGAGATTTAATGTTCCAGTTAAAATTACAACTCCAAGTAATGAGAGAATCAAAGGAATTTCAAATGAAACCATTTGATACAAAGCTCTAATTCCACCAATGAATGGAAATTTGCTATTTGCAGACCAAGCAGAAAGAATAGTAATGATTGGGAAAAATCCAATTACAGCAAATACTGCAAGTAGCCCAACATCCACATCAGCCACAACCCATCCTGGAGCAACAGGAATTAGGGCAACAAATGCGGCAGCTGTTGCAACAAACAAAACAGGGGCTGCCCAAAATAGAGGCTTGTCAGCTTTTGCAGGAATAATAATTTCCTTTGAGATTAATTTTAGTCCATCTCCCATTAGTTGTAAAATGCCTTCTATTTTTCCGCAATAGAATGGTCCGACCCTAAGTTGAAGTTTTGCTAACATTTTTCTCTCCACAAAAATAGTGCCAGCAGCTATCAAAGCTGCAAATCCAAATCCTGGAAATGCAGCGACTCTAAAGAGATCAGTTGTCATAAAGGCTTTGATAATTGGAAGGGATCTAGATGGATCTATCAACCACGTCAATGCTAGAAATGGTGTCAGTAGTTCGCCATTAATTACTGGCATTTCTATAAAAAATAAAACCAGTTGAATAGCTGGGAAGCCGATTAAGGCCATTATTAGAAGAATCCAAAATAGATTATCTAAGATAGACTTGATGAATTCACTTAGTTTAAAATTTGGTGCAATAACTGACATTTATCGATCTGCCTCCACTGGCCAATAGTTAAGACTCCAATAAACCGAAGGCATGTTTCCAAGCTTTTCTCCAATGAGAAGTTGTGGTAATGCAATGAGATTCCTAAATGATGGAACACTGAGTTTTACTCTGTATGGTTCTGGTTTTTTATCTGAAATAATGTAGCAACCTAATGCTCCTCTTCCTGATTCAACACGTTTGTAAACCGAACCAAGTGCTCCTTTTGGATTGGGTTTTAGTTTAACTCTAACAGAACCGGACTTTGGCATTTTTTGCAATGCATCTCGAATTATTCTACAACTCTCCATCATGTCAAGCCATGGAATCCTTGATCGTGCATAAGAATCACCGCTTTTCATAACATTAGTTTCAAAATCTAATTCATCATAGACATCATATGGTTCCTTCTTTCTAACATCATAATCAACTCCACTTGCTCTAAGAACAGATCCTGTTGTTCCTAATCCAATTGCTTTTTCACGTGAAAGTATTCCAGTTTTTTCTGTCCTTGAAATCAAAATAGGATTTTCATAGAAAACATCTGCATATTCTTTAATTCGTTTTTCAAAGTAATTTACTTGTCTTAAGCATACATCTTCAAAGTTTGCAGGTAAATCATTTCGAATTCCTCCTGGAACAAAATAAGAGTGAGTAACTCTGGCACCTGTCATTTTTTCTAAAAGATCAATTAAGAGTTCACGATCACCTGCAGGCCACATGAACATTGTAGAGTGACCCAAAAATATTCCATAAATTGCAAGCCAGTACTGAGTGTAAACACATCTGTTTAATTCAGATGCAATTACTCTGATGTATTTTGCACGTTCTGGAACTTCTAGTCCGAGGAGTTCTTCTGCACCTAAAACATAAGGATACAAAATATTACAAGAATCATGAATAACTGGTCTTTCTAAGTGAGGAATGTTTAGAACATAATTTCTATACTCTGCCATCTTTTCTTCTCCACGATGAACATAACCTGGGTCAGGATCACATGCAACAATATAATCCCCATCGATTTGTACAATAATTCTCATATGTCCAGAACCTGGATGTTGTGGTCCAACATTGAGAGTCATTATCCTCTCGTCTGCTTTTTGAATTGCCAGTCCCGGTGGTAATGTTGGTGAACTCATTTTTATCGTCCCTTGTTCCTAAAGTCTTTTCGTAATGGTGGTAAATCTGCCCAATCTTCTGGCAAAAGTAATCGTCTGTTATCTGGATGACCTTCAAAGTAAACACCTAACATTTCAAAAACTTCTCTTTCATGAAATTCTACGCTGTAGAATATATCTCTAAGACTGGGAAGTCTTGTAGCATCATTACCAGGAATTGGGTCATCTTCTCTTGGTGCTCTGGTAGCAACTTCGAGGATTTGTCGAGATAAAGTTGGGTCAGTATAAGAACTTAGGTGATAAACCACTTCAATTTCCTTGTCTGCAGGATAATCTACTCCTGAAACAGAGTCCACATGATCGTAATTTAGAACATCTCGTGTAAATTCAGCAACTTCATGCACATCATCTCGTCCAACTTTAATTCCTACTCGGTCTGGCTTTACATAAGTAATAGTGGTTTTTTCACCAAACTTTTCAACTATTTTATCTGCAATTCCTTTTTCAAAGGCGGGTAATTCAGGCTCCTCCTTTGTAGGTGCTGGTTTCTTTGCAGGAGTAGGTTTTTCAGAGACTTTATCAGCAGTCAGTTTAGCATCTTCTGTTTTTTTTTCAACTGTTTCTTTTTCTGACTCTGAACTCATTATACAAACTTCCTAGCCTTCATCCTCTTGATTTTTTCTTGCAATAACATACATCCTTGAATAAGAGTTTCAGGTCTAGGTGGACAACCTGGAACATACACATCTACAGGTAAAATTCCGTCAATTCCAGGAAGAACATTGTATGAATCAAAATACAATCCTCCAGTAATAGCACAAGCTCCCATTGCAATGACATATTTTGGTTCTGGCATTTGATCATAAACTAAACGCAAACGAGGTGCCATCTTTCTGGTAATGGTTCCTTGAACTACAACTAGATCACATTGTCTTAGTGATCCAAATGCTTCAATTATACCAAATCGTTCAACATCATATCTTGGACTAGACGCTGCTCCAAACTCTACACTGCAACAAGCTGTTTCAATGTGTACGGGCCATAGAGACCAAATTCTACCCCAATTGATTGCATAACCTAATGGTTTGTCAATGGCTTTTTCTAAAATATCTCCTAGTTTTCCAACAAACACGTTAGCATTTTGTGGAGTTATCAGATCTTTTAACAATTTAATCCCTCCTCATTGTAAATTTGCTTTGTATAAAAAACTACCAAATGTCTCTCCTACCTGATTGATGTAAGGCGAAGGCCATTGCACCAAATACTATTGCTAAAAAGCCAATGATTGGAAGTGTCGCATCTTTTGGTAGATATAAAATGGTGCTTCCCCATGCATAAAGGAAAATTGCTACAACATCAAAAACAACAAACATCAAAATGTATGCATAATACTGCATCATAAAATGAGTTCGTCCTTCACCGGTGGGGACTTGGCCACATTCCATGGGCAAGAATTTTACTGGATTGCTTCTTTTTCGTGGTGAAAGCATCCGTGAAATAACCAATGCAGGGGCCATTGCTGCTACTGCAAATCCAAACATTAAGACCACGGTACTATAATTGCCCGCTAATTCCCCGACCAATTTAGCTTTGAACCCAAGTTTTTGTATAAAAAGGTATGCACATTTTTTTGATCTAATTTTTTTAAAACTCAAAAATTGTAAAGTACTTTATAGGATACTACCCAAGAGCGATCATGTCATTGAATATAGGAGATATGGCTCCAAATTTTGAGCTTCCTGACACCGAACTAAAAATGCGGACTTTGGATGAATTCAAAGGGAAAAAAATTGTACTATCATTTTTTGTTGCTGCAGGTTCTAATGTATGTGAAAATGAATTATGTACATTTAGAGACTCTTGGGATGAGATATCAAATCTTAACGCTCAGGTAATAGCAATAAGTAATGATGGTCCATTTGCAAACAAAGCTTTTGCCGAAAAACACAACCTAAATTTTCCATTATTGGGAGATTACAATAGTAATACTATTCGTGATTACGGTATTTTGATGAAAGATTTGTTGCATATTAAAGATTACAATGCTGCAAAACGTTCTGTCTTTGTAATAATGGAAGACGGAAAAATTGGATACAAATGGGTCTCTGAAGATCCATTAAAAGAACCAAACTATCAAGAGATTAAGGAATTCCTAAAGTAAGGAATTTTTTTCTTTTTTATTCTATTTCAGCTACCAAGTCGCCTTTTGCGACTGTTCCTGTTTCTTTAATTTTAATCGATTTTACAGTACCATCTTTGTGAGCTTTTACTGCAACTTGCATCTTCATTGATTCTAAAGTACAAATAACATCACCTTGTTTTACAGAATCACCTTCTTGTATTGCAATTGATACAACTTTTCCTGGAATTTGACTTTTTAATGCTAATTCGGAATTACCTTTACCACTACCTCCAGAGTTTTTGTAAACTATTTCATCAAAATTTGTATGCATATTAATTGTAATTGGAATATTATCAATTACTAGATTCATTTCGTTTGTAGTGTTCTCTAAATATTTTGCTTTATGATATTGTTGATCCAGAACAAACTCAATTCCTCTTGCATCCATAGTGAGAATTTTAATTCGGTGATCACTGTTGTTGATTTTGATAACGTATTCGTTATTTCCAAGGTTCTCAGTAATT
>Ga0224508_10001627_pt1 | contig 19990 bp, 23 predicted proteins | sample SF_Jan12_sed_USG_4_FD_170157 | JGI IMG/M metagenome (GOLD analysis project Ga0224508, IMG submission 170157) | Sediment microbial communities from San Francisco Bay, California, United States - SF_Jan12_sed_USGS_21 | ecosystem: Environmental > Aquatic > Marine > Sediment | place: USA... | reverse complement strand
CGATAATATTTAACCTTTTTTTGTTTACATTGGCCAGCTGGCTATGAAAATAGATTTGACAAATAAGCGTATTCTGGTTACCGGGGCAAGTCGGGGGATTGGCAAGGCGATTGCCCTTCAACTACAGCAATCCGGAGCCAGGGTGGCCGCACACTATCAAAAAAATGAGCAGGCTGCTAGATCATTAGCGGAGGCTTCGGACCCTGAAATTCACTTATTCAAAGCCGATTTTAACCAACCGATACAGGTAGCACAATTATTCGAAGAGGTTTTGGATTCATTGGGCGGGCTAGATGTTTTGATCAATAATGCTGGACTAGCCACATATTCACCATTGGCATCTCCCGATCCGGACTGGCTCGGGTGCTGGGAGCACACGCTTCAGGTCAATCTTGCTTCTGCCGCTCTGTTGTGCAAAAAAGCTATTCCGGTATTTCAGAAACAACAAAAAGGGATCATTATTAACATCTCCTCGCGGGCAGCTTTCAGGGGTGACACTCCGGAATACCTGGCTTATGCTGCTTCCAAGGGAGGCTTAGTAAGCCTCACCAGATCCTTAGCACGAGCCTATGGAAAGGAAGGGATAGTAGCTTTTAACGTGGCCCCCGGATTTGTAAGGACCGATATGGCCCAGGATTTTATTGACCAGTATGGTGAAGATCGAGTGGTAAGCGATATAGCCTTGGACGAACTCACTCAGCCTGAGGATGTGGCCCCCACCATTGCTTTTCTAGCCAGTGGTATGGCCAATCATGCCACAGGGGCCACTATTGACATTAATGCCGGAAGTTACGTTCATTGACTATGGCAAGAGACAAAAAACGTTGTGCATGGGTTGGAGAAAGCTCCTCTGATTATGTGGAATATCACGATAAAGAATGGGGCGTCCCAGTTTATAATGATAATGTACTTTTCGAGTTCCTTATCCTGGAGGGTGCACAAGCTGGCCTGAGCTGGAGTACTATTTTAAAAAAGCGCGCCGGTTATGCTATAGCTTTCGCTCACTGGGATTTTGAGAAAGTAGCTAAATACCAGGAAAGCAAAATTCAAAAACTGATGCAAGATCCCAGGATAGTCCGAAACCAGTTGAAGATACGATCGACTGTGACCAACGCCCAGCACTTTATTAAGATCCGGGAATCTCATGGTAGTTTCAGCGACTATCTGTGGGACTTCGTGGGGGGCAAGCCCGTAAGGAATAAATTCAAAAAAATGTCGGACATTCCTGCCAGCACAGAGCTTTCTGATGCCATTAGCAAAGACCTCAAAAAGAGAGGGTTTAAATTTGTGGGGTCTACCATTATATATGCGTATTTACAGGCGGTTGGAGTAGTGAACGATCATACCATGGATTGTTTTCGGTATAAAGAAATAGGCGATTGAAGATTATAGATTGTCGAATAGTGATTAGTGAAGTTAGTTAGATCTCCAATCTCCAATCACCGACCTCCAATTTCTAATCTCTATTCCCTAATCTATTCTCCCAGTTCCAATATGATCCCACTCTTGCTCTGCCAAATACTCCACATTCCATGGAACTGCCCCTGAAGAATTACCGGTGCCGTATAAAGAACCTGATCATCTGTAATCTGGACATTGCTGGCAAGATCCTGACTTTGAGAGAAACTATATTCATAAGCCTCCAGTAGCTGTTGCTCTAATTCCGAAATACCCCGGGTTTGCCGGGTTATTATTGACATGGTGACCTGCTGCTCATGGACTTGGTTTAAGGAGTCGATATAGCGGCGTCCAGCAGGTGACGACCATAGAGCAGAGTCCAGATCGTCTACGGTATTTAGATACCGCACAATACTGTCGCCTCGCTGATAAGCCATTGTGACAATATCATTTTCGGTAGCTCTAATAATTTCGTGTCGCTTCAGTCCCTCCCGAAGTTTCTGGTGATTGGCTTTTTGTTCGGAAAGATCGCCGCACCCTCCTAAAAGAAAAGTTCCGGCAAAGAAGATAAAGAGTAAGCGCATAGCCAAAATTACAAAACCGTCTATTAACCGGAATAAGTTATCAAAAAACCTTCCGCCGGTTGCATTCAAAAACATTTGTTAATTTTGTTACATCTAAAAGTCGCTATGCTGGAAAAGTTAGAAGCAATTGAAGCAAGGTTCGAAGAGGTAGGTCAATTAATCGTACAGCCCGATGCCACCTCCGATATGAAAAGGTACTCCAAATTGTCCAAGGAGTACAAGGATTTGGATAAGATCGTTTCCAAGTACCATGAATACCAAAAGGTCCTCAGCGATATTAAAAGTGCTAAAGAACTGTTGTCTACGGAGAAAGATCCGGAATTCAAGGAAATGGCCAAAGCTGAATTGGACGACTTGCAGCCCCGGCAACAGCGGCTGGAAGAGGAATTAAAGCAGCTACTGATACCTAAAGACCCTAATGACAGTAAAAATGCGGTCCTGGAAATAAGGGCGGGCACCGGTGGGGATGAAGCCGCCATATTTGCGGGTGACTTGTTTAGACTCTATCAAAGATTTGCGGAGAAATCAGGCTGGAAACTGGAGGTGCTGGATCTGACCGAAGGTACCAGTGGTGGCTATAAAGAGATCATTAGTATGGTTTCTGGTGCAGATGTTTACGGCAAACTAAAATTCGAATCGGGTGTTCATCGGGTACAACGAGTGCCTACAACAGAAACTCAAGGCCGGGTCCACACCTCAGCCGCCAGTGTTGCGGTATTGCCGGAAATGGATGAGGTAGATGTTGAGATCAACATGAACGATATCAGGAAGGATACTTTTTGTTCATCCGGTCCTGGCGGACAAAGTGTAAATACGACCTATTCGGCAGTCCGACTAACCCATATCCCTACGGGTTTGGTGGTTTCTTGCCAGGATGAAAAATCCCAACTTAAAAATCTCGATAAGGCACTCAAAGTGTTGAGATCCCGTTTATATGAAATTGAGTTACAGAAACATCAGGATGAGGTTGGAGCACAGCGGCGGTCCATGGTAGGCAGTGGAGATCGATCCGATAAGATCCGTACTTACAATTACCCACAAGGTCGGGTTACCGATCATCGTATCGGGTATTCTGTTCATAATTTACCTACTGTGATGGACGGGGAAATAGGAGATTTCATTGAACAACTGCGAATTGCAGAAAATGCCGAGAGGTTGAAAGAAGGCACCGACTAAAGCTGCAGTGAGAAATTCCATATTTATTGTGTTGATCGTCTGGGGCGCTTTAATCTCCAATTGTACTTTGCAGGAGGAGGATATCACCCCAGATCCTCAGGCTATGTTGTCCTTTTCCGTCGATACCCTTTTTTTTGATACGTTATTCACCGACACCATCAGTCTAACTCGGCGTTTTAGGGTATTTAATCCCCAGAAGAACGCCGTAAATGTTTCCAGTATTGACCTGCAAGAGGGTTTAAGCTCTTCTTTTTCTCTTACCATTAACGGTATACAAGCGGAGTCTTTTCAGGACCAGATCATATTGGGGGAGGACAGTCTGCTGGTGTTGGTGACTGCTACCATTCCTTCCAGAGGTGAGAACATCCCCTTTTTAGTGGAGGACGCTGTGCAGTTTCTGACCAATGGTAACTTACAGCAGGTAAACTTGGTAGCATGGGGGCAGGAGGCCAATTTCTTTAGATCGGACAGTGTATTACTTTGCAATACCGTATGGACCAGCGATAAGCCTTACGTCCTATACGGTTCGGTTTTGGTGGACTCCCTATGTACCTTGACCATTGAAGCCGGTACCGAGGTTTTTGTCAATCAAAATGCGGCCATTTTGGTGGGGGGGACCTTGGAAATTACCGGTTCAGCCGAAGAGCCAGTGATCATAAGAAATGTTCGTCTGGATATTGAGGACGCTCCAGGACAATGGATCGGCATCATATTTCTACAGGGAAGCAAGCACAACAATCTTCAGCATACGGTAATTCGAAATGCGGAGTTTGGGCTACGTATTGGGACTCCCGATAGTGATACTATCCCTGATCTGATTTTAGGTAACAGCGTGGTAGAGAACATGTCAACCTTTGGGATATTGGCTTTTACCTCCGACGTAATGGCTTATAATACCGTAGTGGATAATTGTGTTGACTTTGGAATTGCGCATTTCGCCGGTGGTTATTATCAATACCAACACTGTACTATTGGCAACTACTCCATAGGACAGTTTAGCGAACAACCTGCTGCAATCTTTACAGACAACCTCACCTTAAGCGATGGCAGCGAATTAGTGGAAGACTTATATGTCAGGATCCAAAATAGTATCATTTGGGGTGACCATCAAGATAGTGAAGAATTGATCTTGGACACTGCTGGAGGAGCGTTGAGTGACATCTTCATGCAAAATCTAATGCTGAGATCCAGTAATTCCCTTTTCGATATTAACAATAACATATTGAGTACTGATCCCGACTTTCCAGCCTTTATAGATCCCTTTAATTTCGACTACCGATTAGATACCTTAAGCCCTGCCAAAGATAAAGGAATTGACTTGATGATCAACCGGGATATTTTAGGCAATGACCGCGACACTCAACCGGACTTGGGAGCTTATGAAAGAATAGAGTAATTCAGAATCGATAGTTGAAAAGCCGGATATCTTTTTCTGCCCATCGTGTAACCATTTCTCTGGTAGTGTGGTTGTAGTGCTGCCGATACGGACTGCTATCCCCTAAGCGATTCAGGTGCAGACGGGATAAATCCTTCAAACCAGTGGCAGCGGCAATTTTTTGAAGATCTTGGTGCCTATGCTCATAGCGAGCAACAAAATCAACCATTATTTTACCGTCGATATCTAAAAGGTAGTCCGCACACTGATAATAATGACCGTGGTAACTATAGGGTGACAAATTGTGATGAGTGGGCTCTTCAAAAAACAGCATTAAATAGTGCTCAAAGCTCATGCTTGGAGGCAATTCACCACAAGTTCTGCGATAGCTGAACATCGACCACATCCGGTCCCAGGGATTACGCACCATAGAGAATGTATATAGTTTTTGCCAACATTTCTCACCCAACCGCTGCCGCATATTCCTGGCTGACAAATGACTGGGAATGGCTTGATATTTTAGGTTGTGAGCCGATTCCAATAGATCGGACTTACCGTAAGCTTTGCCAAGTTGGAGTTGCAGTGACACCCGTATACTGCTGGAGCTGGTTCGGGGGATATCAACGAACCACACTCCACCACGACATATCAGATGCAGGGCTTTCCGGTAAAGAGCACTTTGCCAAATTTTCTTTATCATGGAACTGCTACCATAATTGCTATGAAATTTCCAGGTGGTTCGCTGGCTTGCTAAATTGCATTAATCATCTGATCATTTTCAAATCATGGAATTTTACCAAAAAGAGATCACTTTACCCGCATTGTCCCGAGGATTTCATTTAATCACACCTCAAATCGTGTCTCAGTTCCCGGAGATTGGAAGGATACAGTCAGGATTTATTCAGGTTTTCATCAAACACACTTCTGCCAGCTTATGCATTAACGAAAATGCCGATCCTACTGTCCGGCAAGATTTCGAAAGTCACTTTAACAAAATGGTTCCGGAAAATATGTCATATTACAAACATAACTATGAAGGTTCCGATGATATGCCTGCTCACATAAAAGCGGCTCTCTTAGGGTGTCAGCTCCTGATACCCTTAACTGCTGGAAGGTTATCTTTAGGAACTTGGCAGGGTATATATTTATGTGAACATCGGGACCACGGAGGACCAAGGCGCTTAGTTTGTACCGCTTTCGGCAGTACCGGCTAGCGCAGATTAGGAAGAGACAATTTAAAGGTGGATCCTTCGCCCAGTTTAGATTCTACTTCAATGATTCCGTGCAACTTCTCCACCGTTTCCTTAACGATGTATAAGCCCAATCCGGAGCCTTCAGCTTCAGTGGTAGCTCGGAAGAACATTTCAAAAATACTCTCGATGTGGTCCGGGTCAATTCCTTTACCGTTGTCGGCAATAGTAATATGGGCGCGGCCATCCTTTATCTCCACATACATCTTTAAATAAGGATCAGCTTTGTGGGGATCATGATATCTGAAAGCATTGGATATCAGATTATTAAACAGAATGCGAAGCCTTTTAGGATCGGAACGGAATTCCTGGCCATCGCTCACATGGATCTCTGTACGTATACTGTCAGCAGAAGGTAAGTATTTTAAATGTTCGATGGTTTCCTCAGCTAGCTCCTTGAAATCTACTGATTCTGCATGCAGCCCTTGGCGCGCGTTGCGGGATACATTGATGATATCTGAAATCAGACTGTCTAATTTGTTCACACTGCCCTTCATCATTTCCAGATAACTGACCACTTTTTCATTATTTGTCTCCAGCAAGGCAATGTTAACCAAGCCCAATAGTGAAGTTAATGGGGCTCTGAGATCGTGGGAAGCGCTATATACAAAACGGTCCAACTCCGCATTGATCTTCTTGAGCTCACTGTTCCTTTCATGCAGTAAGACTTTGGACCTCTTGATATCGGAAATGTCCACAATGGCTCCGTCGTAGATAAGGTTGCCATTCTCATCGCTGGTCAATAAAGTGCTTAAGTACCCCCAAAATATTTCTCCATTGGACCGCCGAAACTCGATTTGCTCATTCTTTAGAAAACCATCTGTGGCCAATTGTTTTTTAATCCGGCTCCGGTCATCTTCATTGGCATATAGCCTTTCAGGATTAATGACCATGGCCTCTTCCAGGCTAAGACCAAACATTCTGGCAAAGGCTTTGTTGATATAGACGAACCCGTCTTCAGGCGTACTGCGATAGATCCCTTCATTGAGATTTTCATTAATAGAAATGAGCAAATGTTCGTTTGCTTTTAATTTAGCCTGAGTGCGCTTTATTTCAGTTATGTCTTGGATGATAGCCAACAAACATTGCTCTCCGTTGAACTCTACCAGATCAAGGTTAAGTATAGTTTTTATGTCATGGCCATTTTTCAGAGTAAAGCTTACCGGGTAGTTATGTACACTGTTCCTTTCTTTCAAAAGCTGATTAATACGTACGATGTCTCTATCACTTTGAAAGAAGCCAAGCTTCAAGGCGCTGGCTCCCTGGAGTTGATCTTTGGCGAATCCAGAGATTTTAACAAGAGCATCGTTCACATTCAGCATAGTACAATCGTCCATTCGCAATATGGCCAAGGGTAGGGGGGCTGTGTGGAAAGCCTTGGCAAAAATGGACTCGGACTGCTGACCGTCTCCGTTATCAGAACTAGTAGATAGTTCCTTGGAAAAGATCGTTTCAAAAAAGCAAATGTACCGGTTGTCGTGCACTTCGAAAGGTGCAGCTACCACTTGCACGCGGGTAAGGTAATCACCGGATAATTCTTTGAATGTTCCCGATTGTTTAGATCCGCGGATGGCGTCTTCCAAAGCGTCGACCACAGTGGCCCGAATTTCAGGGTGCAAGATTTCCGTAAGAGACATTCCTTCTTCCAGTTTCAAACTGAACACAGGACTGTCCTCCACACCATGATGCCCCAATATCTCCATTTCCTTATTTATTATTACATAAGGATGATCGAATGGGTTGATCAAGGTCTCAGAAATTAGCTCCTTATATCGCAACATTTTCATTCTACAAATCCCCTCCGGAGGTATCCGGGCTCCATTTAAGGGAATCTTTAATATAGAAAAGATCGTATGGTTTAAAATCTAAAAACGTCTGGAAACAGTACACCCAAGAGTTATATGAAGAAATTTTACAGGTTTGCTAAGGGAGTAATGGAGAAAAATCATCTTCTGCGAGCCTAGCTTATTACAATTGTTTAACTTTTCGGCTTGATTATAATACATTTAGAATATGAGAGTACTTACAAAGATTTGGACACTTTTGCTGATAGCCCCTCTGGCATCATCTTGTGGCTATAATAAGATGGTTAGTCTGGATGAAGCCGTCACCAGCCAATGGGCACAGGTTGAAAACGCCTATCAAAGAAGAGCCGATCTAATCCCCAACCTGGTTAATACCGTAAAGGGTGCAGCAGAAACTGAAAAAGAAATTCTGACACAGGTTATTGAGGCCCGGTCGAAAGCTACTTCCACTACCATCGATGCAAACAACCTCACTCCGGAAAATCTCGCCAGGTTTCAACAGGCTCAGGACGCCTTGAGTTCAGCTCTATCCCGGTTACTGGTTACGGTAGAAAGGTACCCCGATATTAAATCTAACCAGAACTTTTTGGATTTACAGGCTCAGTTGGAAGGAACTGAAAACCGCATTTCAGTGGAAAGAAGAAAATTCATTGAATCTGTCCAAAGCCACAATACCTATATCCGTCAGTTTCCGCAGCTTATCTACGCCGGATGGTTTGGCTTTGAGAAGAAAGGACAATTTGAGTCAGCCCCTGGTGCTGATGAGGCTCCTGAAGTTGACTTTGGTGATTAAATGGAAGAGTTCCTGCTTCAATTAGATGAAGACCGAATAGTTACTTCCATTGGAGAGGCAGAATCCAGTACCAGCGGTGAGATACGGGTACACATTGAGAAACATTGTCCCATCGAAGTACTGGATCGCAGTGTGGAGGTTTTTGCCAATTTGCATATGCACCAAACCCGTCAACGAAACGGGGTACTGATCTATATAGCCTGTCATGATCACAAGTTTGCCATCATCGGTGACGCCGGCATCAATGCCAAAGTGGGACCGAATTTCTGGCAAGAGGAAAAACAGATCTTGTCTCACCATTTTCAGGCTTCACAATTTACCGACGGCATTGTGAAAGCTATTCATAAAGTAGGCACGGTGCTTAAGCAACATTTCCCATACCGGCCTGACGACATTAACGAGCTTCCCGATGATATCAGCTATGGGGATTAAAGGATTTAGTTGGGGAGTGATGTTATTTCTGGTGTGTAATGTTTATGCCCAGGAGTTTCCCGATCGCCCGGTCCCGCCTAGGCTGGTCAATGATTTTGCGGAAATATTGTCCAATGATGAAAAACAGTTGTTAGAGAATAAATTGGTAGCTTATAATGACTCCACCAGTACTCAAATTGCCATAGTTACGGTCTCTAGTTTACGCGACTATCCCGCCTCAGATTATAGTTTTCAGCTTGCGGAGATGTGGGGTATAGGACAACAAGGAACGGACAACGGATTGCTGATCTTAGTGGCTCCCAATGAGCGCCGCATCTTCATTGCCACCGGCTACGGATTGGAGCCCTATGTTCCGGATGTGGTGGCCAAGCGCATTATCGAAAAAACCATAAAGCCCAATTTTAGAAACGAAGATTATTATCGGGGGCTTGATCAAGCCACCAACATCTTAATGGGCCTGTTGAGCGGACAGTTTGCCCCTGAGCAATTGGATGAGAGCATTTCCATCTGGCCGCTCTTGCTCCTATTCGGATTCTTCCTGCTGGTGCTGTTTTTAATTTCCAGGGGTAACCGAGGAGGAGGAAGCTACTATGATCCTGACAGCCGCACCTATATGGGCCCTTACCGGGGGTCCAGTACTTGGAGTGACTTCAGCGGTGGTCGCGGTAGTTTTGGCGGAGGTGGTGGCGGTGGCTTTGGCGGCTTTGGCGGCGGCAGTTTCGGCGGCGGCGGTGCCGGCGGCAGCTGGTAATTATTTTTTCACCACCAAGCAGTTAGCAATCATATCATGCAGTCCTTGCTGTTTATCTGTAAAGGCGATCATAATGTACCCGATGTACAGGATAGCTCCTGATATGATCTTACCGAAATACCGGCCTGTAGCCCGGCCAAAAGATATGGGTCCGCCGTTCATATCCGTTACTTTTAGGTTCAACACCATTTTCCCCAAGGTGGCCTGGTTTTTACCGGATTCCATTAAAGCATAATATAACCAAACCACTACCACGGAGCCTATGGATGCGGCAAATATCAGCGATCCAGCCATCATTTCGGCCGCAAAATTTTCGGGGTCGTCAAAATCGGCGAACGCGTCCGTTCCAACGCCTAACACCGCCATCAGGATCACCCAAAATATTCCCAGAGCAAAAGAGAGGATGATGGCATCGATAAAGTAAGCCAATAAGCGCATTAGAAACCCCGCATATTCTACAGGTGTAGATTCGGGATTGTTAACAAGGTCGATAGGTTGATTGGTCTGTTCCATGTGTTTTCTTGATTTGCACAAAATATACGCATTACACCACCTAGAACCAAATAGGGCCCCTTTATCCCGCAACTTTGCCTAAAACTATAGTGGACATGCTTCTTAGCTCCGCAACATGCACAGTCTTAAGAGGTTCGAGATATTCCATATGGTGCTTCTCCATTAATTGAACAAGCATTGCTTTCTCCAGCAAGTATCGTTCAGTGCCATCTGGAAGTAGGAATCGGCCTGCGCCCAACGCCTCGGGGCTAAAGGTTAACCCTATATTGCTGGTCATGCGCATAAATAGGATCCCGGAAGGTTTCAAGCATCTTGCCAATTCCTGAAACATCTTTTGGAAGTGCTGATGGTCATGGGCAAAATGCAGAACAGCACTGGCAATTACCAGGTCGAACTCCTGGTTTTGGTAGGGCATGTTTTCAATCAATCCGTTAACAAAATGACCCTCATCCATATCGGGACGCTTGGAGGCCGCCAGGAACTTTAAGATTCGGATAGCTTCAGGATTCTGGTCTATTCCGTATACTTCATACCCGCTGTTTAGGAAATATGTGAGATTTCGGCCTTCACCACATCCTGCATCCAGTACTTTCATAGAAGGATGAAATCGCTCTTTCAGGATTTGATCCAGCAAATAGATGTCCAGGTTTCCAAAATATTGATTGACCTCTTTGATTTGCATGACGGTTAGTAAATTTAATCCAGATTATTTTAGACACTTTTTCAATATTTTAAAAGCCCTGCGTTCTTAAATCGGTATTTATTGTATTTTTAACCAAATTCTGCTTAAATGCCTCGAGCGGTAATATTTCTAATAATGTGTCTATTCCCACTTTTGGGATGGGCTCAAACTTCCCTGGAAATTGCCTATTTGAATATCAAGCAAGGTTCTACACTACCTGTTGACTTGCTGTCATCACGTACGGCGGTGTTCCTAAAGGTTCCGCCTACTACCACTGACAGCCCAAACTACTGGAAAAACCTGGCTCAGGAATTGCACAGCACGCTGGCGGAGCTTAAAATTGATGCCATAGCCTACTATCAGTGGCAGGACCTGAATTCGGGGATTGATGCCACCAGCTCCTATCTGCAGATACTGACAACCCGGGATATTTCGCAAATCGTATTGGTGGAATTGGACCAGAATAAGTACGCTCTTACTATAGTGCCCACCACAGAAGATCCGGCATTTTTGGATGTGAAAGCTGAAACATGGCATGCCTCCGCAACTGAGTTCTCTCATGTGTTGGAAGGGTTGTCCTTAGCGGTGCGCAGCCGGGGATTAGAGCTGGGGAATTTCCTGGTAGTCGAAAGCCCGGAGTTCTTTACGGACACTCCAATTTTTACCAATAACAGATTTGAAAGTTACCAGCCGGATCTGAAACTGGATAAGTTGGCCATACCGATTTCCGGCGACGACAATCCCCAGGATCTGCAAAGCGCTGATAACCTGCGGTTAAAAACCATCTTCCAGGATTATCCTTTTCAATATGACTTTGTCAATTATCAGCGTGGTGAAGACCTGCTGCGCCAGGCAGGATTTCACTACCTTCTCTTATACCTTTATGCTCCGGAGTCCTCAGTGAAGGATTTGTTGGATTTTCAAGATTCTTCATCACAGACCTCAAGAATGGTCTACAAATTTTACATGAGACACATTATATCCGGAGATATTTACTTGGGCAATGAATGGGATGCTGCAACTACCCGGGATGAAGCGCTCTTAAATCACCTTCGCAACATGAAAAGATCTTTAAAAGTAGAGTAAACATTGAAACTCCCACTTATTTATGGCTCCTTTTTAAGCTCTTGATTTTTGCTTCCTGTACCGAGCAAGCTTCTCAATCCGAGAACCCCGATCAGTATTTGAGCGCCTACCAGGGAAGGAATCACACTTTACCTGAAGCCATTTAATTGATTGGATCTAGGGTTTGACAAACTTTTCTTACCATTATACTACTATTTATTTATTCCGTCCTAAACGTTATCTGTCTGCGATTTTTTAAGCCATAACATTTAGGGAAATCAAATTATTTAGTCTTAAATTTGCTTTTACCCCAACCCTCTTGAATGACTGAAGTAAAAGCAAAGATGTACGATTTGGTAATGTTGGTAGATGACAACGACACCTACAACTTTATCAATCGGCGGATTTTGGAGCAAATGGGATTTGCCAGGTCCGTACAGGTGCAAAGCTCCGGTATTGGTGCACTAAGTTATTTAGAAGAGCATGTTTCCGAACCGGAAAAACTTCCGGATATCATATTTTTGGATATTAAAATGCCGTTGCTAAACGGTCATGAATTCCTGTATAAACTTCAGCGTATTACCCAGTCGGTAACGAATAAATGTAAAGTGGTTATGTTGTCATCGTCGGGAGACGAAAAGGACATTAATCAAACTAAGATGTACGCTAACGTCATTCACTTCATCCAAAAGCCGCTTACCCCCAGCGCTCTGGAGAATTTGTAATTCGTTCTCTACTATTTGTCGGTATAACCACCCTGCACAGGAGTGGATAGCTTGATTTTGGCAACAAATATCCTGGAAAAACAGTCTATATATTATATGTTGTAACGGGATGAAAAAATCGCTTAACAAACTGCTGCTGATATTGCTGGCAGTACTGCTCTTGCCCATGGTCCTTTTCACGGCTTATCAGATAAGTAACCTTAACGAAAATGAAAAGGTGCTCACAGAGATTTACGATAATCAACTGGACGCTATCCTGTTCTCAGTAAATCAATATTCACAAGACTTAGTGGATGCCTGGGGACGAGATTTGACGATGGCCGTGGAAAACGATGCTCTTACCGAAGAAGCAATCGACCTGTTCCTACAGGAGAATGAAGCTATATCCTATATTATGCTGGCCGACACTACCTTGGAAAAGGTACAGCTGTGGACCTTGCTGGAGGACGACCCCGAGATTGTTGAATTGTTACAAGACAGTCTCAGAAGAAATATGCCGCTGATAAAAAAGTTGCAGACATACCGTCGAGGAGGTTATTTCAAAAAAGAGCCATGGGGGCGCATAAATCCTGGAAGTTTAATAGATCAAAGCAGTTTAATGTTTCTATTGAACGCAGACGTCGAATACCAAATCTGCTTATTGGTGATGGATCCCGGGTTGTTCATCACCCAGAATTTAGCCCAAAGGATCCAAGCCGTCACTCAGGAAAACTTTATCATTTCAGCTTACAATGACCGGGACAACACTCAAATAGTGGTTTCGGATACCATCCGCCTGGAGTCTCCGCAAAAGAAACCGCTTTGGTTACTACCCGATTATTCTCTGGGTATCGTTCTGAAAGGGGAAACCATCCAAGCTCTGGCTAGAAAACGTACCACTAATAACCTATTGATCTTATTGGGTGTAAATGCAATTTTGATCTTCGGCCTGTGGTTGATCTACCGAAATATTCAGAAGGAAGTGAAATTGGCTAAGATTAAATCCGATTTTGTCAGTAATGTTTCTCACGAGATACGCACACCACTGGCCCTGATCAGTATGTTTGCAGAAACTCTGGAAATGAACCGAGTGCCGTCTGAAGAAAAACGACAAGAATATTATCATATCATTGGTCAAGAGGCCAATCGTCTGGGAGGTATCGTAAATAAGATCCTAAGCTTTAGCAAAATGGAGGCAGGAAAGGTGCAATACCGCTTGGAGAAGACCAACTTGTCAGAGATTGTAAAAGAAATACTGGATACCTACGAGTACCATTTGAAATCTCAGGGGTTTAGTTGTGATTTCCACCCTAATGGAAGCTTGCCTCAAGTATCTGCAGATAAAGATGCGGTTTCGGAAGCCATCATAAATCTATTGGACAATGCTATAAAGTATAGCGACAAATCCCACACTATCAAAGTTACTTTAGGGATGCAGGATCAATGGGCCTTTGTAGAAGTCCAGGATTTTGGGCTGGGGATTAGCACTCAGGATCAAAAGTACATATTTGATAAATTTTACCGGGTACCCTCAGGATCTGTTCACAATACCAAAGGAACAGGTTTGGGCCTGACCCTGGTATCACATATAATGGAAGCCCATGGAGGTAGTGTCCAGCTGGAAAGCAATCCCGGCAAAGGCAGCAAATTCCGTTTGCTGTTCCCAACCATAACCGACGAATCTATACTATGAAACGAATACTGATTGTAGAAGACGAGCCCAACATGAGGTTGGGACTTAAAGATAACCTGGAATTTGAAGGTTATCAGGTGGAACTGGCTACCGATGGTAAACAAGGATTGTCGGAGATCGAAAATGGCGATTACCACTTGGTGCTGCTGGATGTAATGCTCCCAGAGATGTCTGGATTTGATGTATGCAAAATAGCGCGTGAGCAAGGTATAAAGACTCCTATTATTTTGTTGACCGCTAAAGGAGAAGAAATAGATAAAGTATTGGGACTGGAATTGGGGGCAGACGACTATGTAACAAAACCGTTCGGCCTCCGGGAGTTGCTGGCCCGCATAAAGGCAGTACTGAGGCGTGGAAATGACCTGGACGCCGATACCAAAGAGATCTCTATTGGAAGAATGTGGGTAAACTTCAGTGCGTACTCCGGCAAGGTTGATGGTGAACCGGTAAAAATGTCCCATAAGGAATTCGAGATCCTGAAATACCTTTGGGAAAACCGCAATGATACCGTAAGCCGCTACCAGCTGCTGGAAGATATCTGGGGATATAGTGAACAGCCTACCACTCGTACCGTGGATAACTTTATTTTAAAACTGCGCCAAAAAATAGAAGCAAATCCCGAAGACCCTCAGGTGATACTTACCGTCCATGGGGTAGGCTACAAACTTCTTCACCACTAACAAAAAATAGGTCCGCCCCCAGCCGCATGAAGGGCCGGATTAAACCCTTTTACAGTTTCGTGACATTTGGTTACACTTGTTTACCAACGGGTGACAAAGGTTTTGGAGTTAAACCGTTCAACCTGTTAGAAAGTCAATTAACAAAACCAAAATAAACCTCAAAATGAAACTGTTAGCAAAAACCTTAATCGTATTTATGTCATGGGGTACCCTGAATTCAGTGATGGCCGCTGATCCGACCTTAAGTGCAAAAGTCACCATAAAAGAACTGGGTGAAAGTAAAGTACAACTTATTTACACCGGGTATGAAAATGAAAACATCGTGGTACAGATTTACGACAACATGGATCGCAAGATATTTGGTGAGACCATTCGCAATCGCCGTGGGTTCAAAAAACCTTATAATTTGAGTCAGTTGCCTTATGGACGTTACACCATGCAAGTAAAAGTTGACGATGAAGTAATGAAACATACTATAAATCATACAGCGCCGGCCTTTCCGGGAAATATGAAAGTAAGCCTTAAGGCTACTGATGACAACCAATACCGGCTGCTGGTAATGGGTCCATCAACCAAAGACTTTACCCTGCGCATTTATGATGACCACGACAGGTTAATACTAAGCGAGTCCATTAAAAGCGAGGGCAATTTTGGGAAAGTTTATACTTTCAAAGGCACCAGATCCAAAACCGCTCACTTCGTAATTACCGATAAGATTCAGGTGGTGCATACGAAAAAGGTGGAGTTGTAATACATGGTGAACAGCCCGTAAATTGCGATTTACGGGCTGTGTTTTTACTTTGATGACAATTTATGACATAAGTTTACCCTGAAATGACACATCAAATTTTCATCTATTATACCTTTACACAGACTAAAACCAGCACTATTAATTGGAATATCCACCAAGTGGATTTAGTTTGATTTGGGCATGCCCGTAAACACGGGCATGCTTATTTAGGATTCTACTCATGACCTCTGGTAATAATAAAGTACGATCAAAAGCTTGGGTATGGCTGATTTTATGCTGCCTAACCTTAAGCAGTAAAGCCACTGATCCCGATTGGGACCTGGTCATAAGCCTGGAAGGTCGTTGGAAATTTACCATTGGCGATAAATTGGAATGGGCCAGCCCGGATTATAGAGACGGCAGTTGGGAGACCATCTCGGTTCCCAACAAATGGGAAGATCAGGGATTCAACGGCTATGACGGATATGCCTGGTATCGCAAATACTTCAATGGCACTTATCTTCCCCGCAACAAACCCGTTTATCTTTTCCTGGGATACATTGATGATGTCGATGAAGTTTATGTCAACGGACAATTAGTGGGATTTTCCGGGTCATTTCCCCCCAAATTTTCCACTGCACACCGGGCATTCAGAAAATATATGATTCCCGACGACTTGTTGAATCACGACGGGAACAATCTTATCTCTGTCCGGGTATATGACAAATACGGCGAAGGAGGTATACTTTCAGGTGATGTGGGCATCTATACCTATCGGGGCAGTGATAAAATTGTGCTGAGCCTACAGGGGTTGTGGTCCTTTAAAAGAGGGGATGACAGTCAATGGCGCAACCGGTATTTTAACGACGATGATTGGGATCAGATCACAGTGCCCAGGCCTTGGGAAAATCAGGGATACCGCCGATATGATGGCTATGCCTGGTATCGCAAAACGTTAAAGTTTACAGAACGACAGGTAAGAGAACCCTTGGTATTGGTTCTGGGAAAGATCGATGATTTTGATCAAACCTATTTTAACGGCAAGCTTATAGGATCCACCAATGATGGGCGAGGATATGGCAGCAGTTGGTCGTTCACCAAAATCAGGGCCTATGATATTCCTCCTGATTTGGTAAAAATAGGTCAAACTAATGCCATTGCTATCCGGGTGCTGGATATCGGGAATGTGGGAGGCATTTATGAGGGACCTGTGGCCATTGTGCCCAAATCACAGCTTAAAGAATTTTTGAAAGACTTTCGTTAGCTGTAATCAGTCCTTACTTTGAATTCAAAAACGTCGGGTCTTGAGTAGTGGCCACTCACGTCAAGGGTCATCTGCTCTTCACGGATCCTGGAGAGATCCAGGGTGCCCACCAGTAATAGTTCTTTATTAAACACCGGTTCCTGAACATAGAAACCATCAGGTCCTATAATAGCGCTCCCACCATTCAGCAATAGTTCCTCATCCTTAATACCAGGGATTTGCATGGAGGCAGGTAGTTGAGAGCTGGAGGTGATTTGTCCCACCGCTAACACATAGCACCGTCCTTCAAAAGCGTAATGCCGACTGGCAATTTGGTGCATTTCATGAACTCTGGGCCACAGAGCCACATGAATTTGTTCCCCCAAATTGTGTAATACCTGCCGGCTTAAGGGCATCCAGTGCTCCCAGCAAACCAGGCTCCCCAAATGCCATTCGCCCATGTCGCTGACCTGTAACCCCTTGGCATCACCCAATCCATATACCATTTTTTCCGTAAAGGTGGGCATTAATTTACGATGGTGGTTAACCAGGTCACCTTGATTATTGATGGTTATAATGGCATTGTATAAAGTGCCGTGCCCAGGCCCGGTGGATACCTTTTCATTGATCCCCATGCATATCGCCATTTCATGTTCACGGGCTAGTTGCTGTAATATTGATAACTCCGGCCCTGGTACTGCTATGCTGTTTTCATGCATAAGAGCATAAAGTTCTTTGGTAGGAACATGATCCCATAGTGCAGCTTGTGGAACATAATCCAGCCAAACGGGATAGCCACTCAGCCAGGTTTCACCGAATGCCAACAGCTCGCACTTTTGGGCGGCAGCTTCTTTAATGATGTCAGCAGCTTTGTCCAAGGAAGCACTAAGGTTCAGGTATACCGGGGCGTGCTGCGAAATGGCGACTTTCAGGTTTTTCATGAGCTAGTCGAAAATTATGGTGCGATTTTGATAAACCAGAATTTTATGCTGTAAGTGTAGGTATATGGCTCTGGACAAAACGATCTTCTCCAGATCCTTACCCTTTCGAATGAGTTCATCGATATCATTTTTGTGACTGATCCTCACCACGTCCTGGTCTATTATGGGTCCGGCATCGAGATCCTCGGTTACATAGTGACTGCTGGCTCCAATGATCTTTACACCCCGGTCGTGTGCGGAGTGGTAAGGCTTGGCTCCGGGAAAGGCAGGCAAAAAACTGTGATGAATGTTAATAATTTTGTTTTTAAAAGCTTGTACGAAGTTACCCGTTAGGATCTGCATATAACGGGCCAATACCATAAAGTCGATGTTGAGTTCATTCAAAATTTCCATTTGGCGGAGCTCCTGCTGGACTTTATTTTCCTTGGTAATATCGAAATGTCTGAAGGTTATATCATAGCGTTCTGCTACCTCCTGTAATTTTTCATGGTTACTGATGATCAAGGGGATCTCAACTTGCCACTCTCCCGACTGAAAGCGCCCCAGGATGTCATAAAGGCAGTGGGATAGCTTACTCACAAAAATGGCCATACGGGGAGTTTTCGAGCTGAAATGAAGCACCCAATTCATTTGGTATCTATCTGCGATCTTTTTTTGGAAAATATCTGCGATTTCCTTTCGGGCCAGTTTAAAGGTGGCCAGGTCCCAGGCCACACGCATAAAGAAAATGCGCTCGGTGGGGTCTACATGCTCGTCCAGGTCTAGTATGTTACCGTCATTTTCACTGATGAAGTCGGTTACGGCAGAAATAATACCGCGCCGGTCCTTACAGCTTATCAGAACGATGGCTTGTTCGTTGGAAGGAGTCATGGAAACAGTTTTTTCGAAGTTCGATACACGGTGCCCTTAAAAAAAGCCACTACCTGGTCATGCTGATTGGAAACGGAAATACCATATACTCCGGTTTTTCTACTGAGACTTATTTGGGAAGCTTTGGCTGTTATTTTGTCGCCTTCATTAACCGCATTAGGATACGATATGGAAGCATCTAAGGCCACCGATAGAATATTATAACTATTGCTGGCTATGGCCAGCGCGGTATCTGCCAGTGCAAAGGTCACTCCGCCGTGGGCAATACCGAATCCGTTTAACATTTCTTCCCTTATGGTCATACTAATAATACATTGACCAGGTGATACCTTCTCCAATTCAATTCCCAGCCAGGCACTGAACCTGTCGTTATTCAACATGTGATCGATAACCTCTTTGGTGGAGAACTCCTTCATATCAATTACTGTAAAACCAGAGTTTGACTGCCAGGGCAATAACCGCCACCACTAATACCCGCCTGATCCAAACATCGCCTTTGGATACCGACCATCGGCTTCCCAACCACCCTCCCAAAGCGTTACCCGCCGCCAAGGTGATGCCAAAAGTCCAGTTTATTACACCCTCCAAGATGAACACCAGTAAGGCGGCACAGGTATAGACCAGTGCTACGAAAACTTTAGTGCTGTTGGACTTAACTAGTGAGAATCCGTTTATGGAGGTCAACAAGGCGATCATGATAAACCCTACGCCGGCTTGTATAAATCCTCCATATATCCCAACACCGAAAAATGTGAGAATGCCCAGCACTTGATGTTTAACGTCCAGTCTTTCACCTTCCACCTTACCCATTAGTCTGGAGCCAGGCCTGATAACTATGAATGCTACTACCAACAGCATTACGATGGAAAGGATGCGGTTAAACACCTTATCATCAATATCCACAGCGATTTTAGCTCCCAGCACTGCACCTGCCAATGCAGAAATGCCCAAATACAGGCTATATGGGAATGTACTGACCCCTTTACTGCGGAATCCTGCAACTGCGAATATGTTTTGGCCGATAATGGCTACTCGGTTAGTGGCATTGGCTACTGCCGATGGCAGTCCCATAGTGATCAACAAGGGTAAGGTAATAAGCGAACCTCCTCCCGCAACTACATTTAAAAATCCAGCGGCTACACCAGCACTCATAATGATCAACACATTGAAAAGGTCAACGGAAAGCGATTCGGTCATATCTACTATGATGTGCTGGAAAAGTTAAAGATAAAAATTCAAAGCTACTGGTATAGACCCGGTTTAAATATTTTCTTAATTCTGTATCTTAGGAGTAAGCTACATTAT
>Ga0224508_10001625_pt1 | contig 20012 bp, 10 predicted proteins | sample SF_Jan12_sed_USG_4_FD_170157 | JGI IMG/M metagenome (GOLD analysis project Ga0224508, IMG submission 170157) | Sediment microbial communities from San Francisco Bay, California, United States - SF_Jan12_sed_USGS_21 | ecosystem: Environmental > Aquatic > Marine > Sediment | place: USA... | reverse complement strand
TCGGCCTTCACCCCGCCCTTGTCGTCGAAGAGCACCGGGAAGAAGTCGAGCTTCTCCTCCTTCATGGCGCGCCGCACCTCGGCGGTGCGCCCGGTGATCTCGAGCCCGACCAGCAGGGGCCGCTTGTCGGCGGGCATCTCGGCCAGGGCCTCCTTCAGGAAGCCCAGGGCCTCGTGGCAGTGGGGACAGGTGTGCAGGAAGAAGACCAGCAGCACCGGCTTGCCGCGCTGGGCGGCCAGATCGAAGCGCTCGTCGCCGTCGAGCACGGCGGCGGTGAAGAGCGGGGCCTGGGGCCGCTCCCCGGGCGCGGTTCCCTCGCCGCTGGGGATCCGCAGCTTCTCGCGCAGCTGCTCTGCGATGCGGTCGGGTGCCTCGGCGCCCTCGGTCTCGAAGTGCGCCATCCCCCAGACCACGTAGCCGTCGGCGTCCACCCCGAGCACCATCATCGGCTCGCGCAGGCCGAGGCGGCCGTGGATGCGCCGCGAGGAGTCGTCGATCACCGGGAAGTCGAGACCCAGGCGCTCCACCAGCGACTCGGCCTGGGAGCGGCTGGTGCCCGAGGCCACACCGAGCAGCTCGAAGTTGTGCTCGCCGCGCTGGGAGGCGAGCTTCGCGGCGGCCTTCAGCACCGCGTCGTTGGCTCGGCGAGCCGGATCGAAGAAGATCACCACCGCCCGCTTGCCGAGCAGGTCCGCGGCTCGGAGGCGCGCGCCCTCGAGGGTGAAGCCCGAAAAGGCAGGCAGCGGGCGCTCGGCCCGGCGCGGCGCCGTGGCCGTCTTGCGGGTCTCGGCGCGAGTCGTCTCGCGGGGCGCCGCGGCGCTGGACTCGCCCTTGGGTTCGTCGCTGCCGCAAGCGAAGGAGAGGCCGGATGCCACGGCGATCGCGAGCAGGAAGGCGAGGGCGCGCACCCGGGTCGTCACGGCCGGCAGCTTAGCGCAGGCCCGGCGGGCGCCGCGGGCCATCGCGCCGGGTGGGTTCGCCCTGCGAGCGCCGCTGCGCCCGGCCCGGAGCCCTAGCGGAGCTTCGCCCGCACCTCGCCGAGCATCTGTTGGAAGCTCTGGTTGTCGGGCTCGAAGGTGAGCGCGGTCTGCAGGTTGTTGGCGGCGCTCACCAGGTCCTGGCGGGCCAGCGCGGCCTCGGCCAGCTTGAAGAACTGACGTCCCTGGGGCGTGCGCCCCGCGCGCTGTTGGACCGCTTCGCGCCCCGCCTCGCTGCGCGCTTCGGCGAGCTGGATGCGCACTTCGCGGCCCGCATCGAGCCGCTGGTCGTAGGCGCGCCGCCGGCGTGGGTCGCGCAGCACCGAATAGGCCTCCGAGATCCGCATGGCGATGCGCCGCGCCGCCTCGCCCACGTCGCCCTTCAGGTGGCGATTCACGTCGGGGTGGAAGCTTCTCGAGCTCTGGTGGTACGCGCGCTTGATCGCGCTGACTTCGGCACCGCGTTCGACCTGGAGCAGCTCGTAGTAGTCGAGCTCGTCGAGGATGCGTGCGAGCGCCGAGATCTCCGAGGTCTGGGTCGCGTTGGATCTCATCGGCGCTGCTAGTGCGTGTCGGGATCCGGTTCCGAGTCGTCGGTCGGGGCGTCGTCGAGCAGGATCGCGGAATCGTCGAGCTCTTCGATGCTGCCGAGGTCCAGCTCCGGCTCGCCGTCGCCGTCCGCTTGGCCTTCCTCGGGCTCGAGCCGAACCACATCCACCCCGCCCACGAGATCCACGATCTCGGAGTCCTCGCCGCCGAGCTCATCGCTCGCGGCGCCTCCGAAGGTGGGGTGGGTCTGGGCGGCTTCCACCCGGGTTTCGCACTCGAGATCGAGGTCGATCTCCACCTCGGGCCGGGTGTTCACCTCTTCCGTGCTCACGGCGTCCAGCGTCGGCTGCAGGACGACTTCGGGGTCCTCTTCGGTGAGGTCGGCACTGCCGTCACCGAACAGCGAGTCGGGTTCGTCGTCTCCGGGGGGCGGGGTGCTGGCGTCCAGCTCCTCCACCATGGGTACGATGGCGTCGTCCTCTTCGGCTTCGAGCGCGTCGACTTCGGCCGACGCAACGGCCGCTATCGGCTCGGCGAGGTCTTCCTCGAGACTCGGGGTCGCGCCGTCGATCAGATCCTCTTCGTCGATCTCGAGTTCGTCCTGCGCGAGGTCGGGCGCCGGAGTCGGGGCGGGCTCAGCCGCGGCCGCCGGAGGCATCTTCGGAAGCTCGGGCTCGTCCGCCAACGGCACCGCGGGCTCGGCCGGCGAGGCCGGGGTTCCCACCGCCGCCGCTGCCGCCTCGGCCGGCGCGGTCTCGGTGCGCACCCGCTCGGTGACTCCGCGCTGCTCGATGCGCTCGAGCTCGGTCTGGGAGAGACCCGAAGACAGCGTGATGCTGGTCGAGGCCTGCTGGCCGGTGGCCCGGTCGGAGGCCATGACGTTCACGATGCCGTCGGTGTTGATCTGGAAGGCCACGTCGATGGCCACCTGTCCGCGCTTGGCGGGCTCGAAGCCCGAGAACTCGAACTGCCCCAGCAGGGCGTTGTCGCTGGCTTCGCGCGACTCACCCTGATAGACCTTGATCTTCACCAACTTCTGGCCGTCGCGGGCGGTGGTGAAGCTGCGGCTCTGCTCGATGGGGACCGGCGTGTTGCGCTCGATGATCGGCTCGCAAAGGCCGCCCGCCACACCGACCTGCAGCGAGAGCGGGGTGACGTCGAGCAGGTAGGCGTCGGTGTCCTCTTCGACGAAGGAGGCCGCGTGGATCGCGGCGCCCTTGGCCACGACTTCGTCGGGGTCGACGCCGTCGCGGGGCTCCTGCTGGAAGTATTCCGCCACGGCCTCGCGGATGGCCGGCAGCCGCGTGGGGCCGCCCACCAGGATCACGCCATCGAGGTCGCGGGCCACCACGTTGGCGGCCTGCAGCGCCTCGTCGCAGACCTTGAGGGTGCGCATCACGAGGTCCTGCACCAGCGACCAGAATTCGGTCTTGTCGATGCGGCGCTCGATGGAGTGGCTGGTGCCGTCGGGCGCGGTGATCACGTCGGGAATGCGGATCTCGGCCTCGTCTTCCACCGAGAAGGCCTTCTTGCAGTCCTCGGCCGCGACCTTGAGCTTCTCCAGCGCATAGGGGTCGTTACGGAGGTTGATGTTTTGCGAGGCCTGGAACTCGTCGGCCAACAGGTCGATCACCCGGTCGTCGAAGTCGTCGCCGCCCAGGAAGGTGTCGCCGCTGCTGGAGAGCACCTCGAAGACGTCATTGCCGATCTCGAGCACCGAGATGTCGAAGGTGCCGCCGCCCAGGTCGTAGACGGCCACCTTCTGCTGCAGGTTGCGCCCGAAGCCGTAGGCGAGGGCGGCAGCAGTCGGCTCGTTGAGGATGCGCAGTACCTCGAGGCCGGCGATGCGTCCCGCGTCGCGGGTGGCCTGGCGCTGGTTGTCATTGAAGTAGGCGGGCACGGTGATCACGGCCTTGTCGACCTGCTGGCCCAGCTTTGCCTCGGCGATCGACTTCAGTTCGCGAAGCACCATGGCGCCCACCTCGGGCAGGCTGAAGTTCTCCTCGCGCACCTTGATGCGGACGCTGTGGCTCTCACCCTCGATGATCTCGTAGGAGCAGATCGCCCGCGCCTTCTTCACCTCTTCCGAGAAGAAGTAGCGTCCGATCAGGCGCTTGGCGGAGTAGATGGTGTTGGTGGGGTCGTGGATGATGTTGGCCTTGGCCGCGTTTCCCACCGTGATCGAACCGTCCGCGCCGAGGTTCACGACGCTCGCGGTCGTATTCTCTCCGTACGCGTTGCTGAGCACCTCGATCTCGCTGCCGCGCGCAAAGGACACGCACGAGTTGCTCGTTCCCAGGTCGATTCCGACCGCAACGTCCGCGATCTCAGACTCCGCCATTCGGCCTCCCGCCTCCCGGATTCCGCTCCGTGTATCGGCAGGAGGCAGGTGTGGCTGGAGGGCCGCGAACCCATGGAGTCCGCGGGTCCCGGGGCGGCTTGGTCGTCGTCGGGGCCCGTGCTAAACCCCCTGTAATTTCGGAGGGTTGCGAATGTCGGGCCATTCCAAGTGGTCGACCATCAAGCGCAAGAAGGGCGCCGCGGACGCCAAGCGCGGCAAGATCTTCACCAAGCTGATCCGCGAGATCGCCACCGCCGCCCGCATGGGTGGGGGCGAACCCGACGCCAACCCCCGCCTGCGCCTGGCCATCGAGAAGGCCCGCGGCGCCAACATGCCCAAGGACAACATCGAGCGGGCCATCCAGAAGGGCACCGGCGGCGGCGAGGGCGACGCCTACGAAGAGGTGGTCTACGAGGGCTACGGCCCCGGCGGCACCGCGATCTACGTCGAAACCCTCACCGACAACCGCAACCGCACGGTGGGCGAGGTGCGCCACGTGCTCACCAAGCACGGCGGCAACCTGGGCTCCAGCGGCTGCGTCGCCTATCTCTTCGAGAAGCGCGGCGAGGTGCGCTTCGAGCGGGCCGGCCTCGACGTGGACGCGCTGATGGAGGCCGCCCTGGAGGCCGGCGCCGACGACGTCGAGGAGGCCGAGGACGGCGCCCTGGTGGTGACCCTCCCGCCCCAGCTCACGGCCGTGGTCGAGGCTTTGCGCGAGGGGGGCTTCGAGCCCGCTGAGAGCGGCGTCGCCATGCAGCCCAGCACCACGGTGCGACTCGAGGGATCCGAGGCCGAGACCATGCTGCGGGTGGCCGACGCCCTCGAAGACCTCGACGACGTCCAGAACGTCTTCGCCAACTTCGACATCTCCGACGAGGAGATGCAGCGCATCGCCGGCTAGGACCGGCCGCCGGCCCTCCTCGCCGGCCCCGGTCGAGCGATCGGCGCGAAGCGGCTATTCTCGGGCGCGCGCGGCCACCCTCCGCGCGCCTCATTGCGGTGCCCGGATCCTCTCGCTCGCGCGCGGGCCCGCCAGGAAGCAACCATCGCCACGCGGTCCCCGCTGCGCATCCTGGGTCTCGATCCGGGCTCCCGGGCCACCGGCTACGGCGTCCTCGACCGCGAGGGCGACGAGCTGCGCTGGGTGGCCCACGGCGTGCTGCGGCCGCGCCCGGGCACCCTGGCCAGTCGACTGGGAGCGCTGGCGGGCGAGCTGTCGGCCGTGCTCGAGCAGCACCGCCCCGACGTGGCCAGCGTCGAAGACGTCTTCGTCTCGGTCAGCCCGCGCTCGGCCCTGGTGCTGGGCCAGGCCCGGGGCGCGGCGCTGGCCTGCCTGGGAGCGGCGGGGCTGCCGCTGGCCGAGTATCCGCCGGCGCGGATCAAGCAGGCGGTGTCGGGCAGCGGCCGCGCGCCCAAGGCCCAGGTGCAGCGCATGGTGCGCCGGCTGCTCGAACTCGAGCGCCTGCCGCCCACCGACGCCGCCGACGCCCTGGCGGCCGCCATCTGCCACGCCCACGCCGGTCCGCTCGAGGGCCTGGCCCGACCGAGGCGCCGCGGCAGCCGCAGCCGCGCGGGTTGGAGCCAGCGCGTGAGGCGCGCCCCGTGATCGCGCGGCTCGAGGGGGTACTGGTCGAGAGCACCCCGACGCGGGTGGTGATCGACGTGAGCGGGGTCGGCTACGAGCTATTCGTGCCCTTCTCCACCTTCAGCGCGCTGCCCGACGTGGGCAAGACCGTCGCGCTGCGCGTGTACACCCACGCGCGAGAGGGTGCGCTGCAGCTCTTCGGCTTCGCCAGCGCCGTCGAGAAGACCGCCTTCGAGCTCCTGCTGCGCGCGAGCCGGGTGGGGCCGAAGCTGGCCCAGACCGTGCTCTCGGGCATCGAGCCGGCGGCCCTGCTCGAGGCGATCCGCTCGAGCAAGCCCGCCTTGCTGCGCGCGGTGCCGGGGGTGGGTGCCAAGATGGCCGACCGCATCCTGGTGGAGCTGCGCGACCGCGCCGACGAGCTCGAGGCCGCCGTGCGCGCCTCGGGGGTCGAGGCCAGCGGCGCGCCGGCCGCGTCCGAGGGTCGCGAGCAGGCCCTGTCGGCCCTGCTCAACCTCGGCTACGCCCGGGCCCATGCCGAGCGGGCGCTGGAGGCCCTCGAAGGCGAGCTCGAGCCCGAGGCCGACGTCGAGCGCTGGGTGCGCGGCGCCCTGTTCAGGCTGGCCCGATGAGCCCGCACCCCGAGGGCGAGGAGCGCGGCCCGATCACGTTGCGCGCGCTGCCCGACGACGCCCAGATCGAGGCGAGGCTGCGCCCCCGCAGCCTCGATGAGATGATCGGCCAGGACCGCCTGCGCGAGAACCTCGCGGTCTTCATCCGCGCCGCTCGCGAGCGCGGCGAATGCCTCGACCACCTGCTCTTCCACGGCCCGCCGGGCCTGGGCAAGACCTCGTTGGCCGGAGTGGTGGCCGCCGAGCTCGGGGCCCCGCTGCGCACCACCAGCGGCCCGGCCATCGAGCGCCCCGGCGATCTCGCCGCCCTGCTCTCTGCCCTCGAGGGCGGCGAGGTGCTGTTCATCGACGAGATCCACCGCCTGGCGCCCGCGGTCGAGGAGATCCTCTACCCCGCCATGGAGGACTTCCAGCTCGACCTGCTGATCGGCCAGGGGCCCGGCGCGCGCTCCATGCGCCTCGACCTGCCACGCTTCACCCTGGTGGGCGCGACCACCCGCGCGGGCCTGCTCACCTCGCCGCTGCGCGACCGCTTCGGCTGGACCGCGCGGCTCGAGTACTACCCGCCCGCCGACCTCGAGCGCATCGTCGAGCGATCGGGCCGGGTGCTCGGGGTGGAGCTGGCCGCCGAGGCGCTCTCCGAGCTGGCGCGCCGCTCGCGGGGCACGCCGCGCATCGCCAATCGGCTGCTGCGCCGGGTGCGCGACTTTGCCGAGGTCGCGGAGGGCCCGACGGATCCGATTGGTGCCGACCTGGCGCGCTTCGCCCTCGAGCGTCTCGAGGTCGACCGCGCGGGCTTCGACCGCCTCGACCGGCTGCTGCTGGCCGCCCTGATCGACAAGTTCGGGGGCGGGCCCGTGGGTCTGGAGACGCTCTCGGCCGCCGTCGGCGAAGACAAGGGCACCCTCGAGGACGTGGTGGAGCCCTACCTGATCCATCAGGGCCTGCTGGCCCGGACGCCGCGGGGCCGGGTGGCCACCCCGCTGGCCTACCGCCACCTGGGCCGGCCCGAGCCGGGCGCCAGCGCCGGCGGGCAGGCCAAGCTCTTCTGAGTCTGGCCCGGTTCCGCCGGGTCCATCCGCCGCCAGACCCCGCCCGGTTCCGCCGGGTCCATCCGCCGCTAGACCCCGCCCCGGAACTGCGCCCCGAACCGGCAGGCGAGGGCTCATAGCCGCGCTCCGGCCGGCCGATAGGCCGAACCGTGGGCGCTCTCAAGGCATTGCTGAAATGGGGCTTCGCCGCGCTGGGCCTCGGGCTCTTCGCCGCCGGCGCGATCGCCCTGGCCGGGGTCTACGCGCCCGATGCCCCGGGCGTTGCGGTCGCCGAGGGCCTGCTCGCGTCGGCGCTGCGGATCCTGCTTCCGCAGCTGGGCTTCGAGTCGAGTCCGGGCGACGCGATCGAGTGGCTGCAGGGATTCCCCTGGCGTTTCGGAGTCGCGCCGGTGGGAGCGGTGCTGCTGGTGGCCTCGCTGCTGCCTGGCCGCGAACGCGCTTCGAGGCGCGACGAAGACGCGGCGGAGGACGGCCGTCCCAGCCGCGAAGACCGGCGCGGCATGAAGAAGGCCAAGAAGGAGGCGCGCAAGATCGCGCGCAAGGGCATGCCCCTCGAAGCCGCCGAGCTGTGCATGGCCTGCGGACTGCTCGACGAGGCCGCCCGCTACTTCCTCGCTGCCGACGAGATCGAGCGCGCCGCCGAGATCCGCCACGACCAGAACCGCTTCGTGGAGTCGGCCGAGCTCTACGCCAAGGCGGGGCGCCACGACGCCGCGGGCTCGATCTTCGCCCAGCAGGAGGAGTGGGTGAGCGCGGGCGAGGCCTACAGCGAGGCCGACAACCTGAGCGTGGCCGCCGAGATGTTCGAGAAGGCCGACGAGCACCGGCGCGCCGCCGAGTGCTACCAGCGCTGCGACTTCCCGCGCCAGGCGGCCAAGGCCTACATCCGCTGCGAAGACTGGCTGCACGCCGCCGAGTGCCTCGAGCAGGTGCTGGCGGAGGAGGGCAACGTCTCGCCGGGCGACGAGGCCAAGCACGCCGAGTACGCCAAGCTGGTGCGCATGACGGGCAACCTGCTCGCGCGCGCCGGACAGCGCGAGCGCGCCGTCGACGTGCTCGCCAACGGCGGCGCCTGCATCCCCGCCGCCGAGATGGCCGAGAATGCCGGTCTGCACCAGCGGGCCGCCGAGCTCTTCCTCGAGGGGCGCGACGCGCCGCGCGCGGCCCAGGCCTTCGACGCGCTGGGCGAGTCGGAGCGCGCCGCGCGCATCCTGGCCGAGCACCACCGCGACCGGGGCGAATCCGAAGAGGCCGCGCGCCAGTTCGAGCGCTCCGGCGAGCTATTGGAAGCCGGGGATCTGTACCGCTCGATCGAGCGCTACGACCTGGCCGGAGCGGTCTACGAGCGCTTCGGCGACCACGGCCAGGCTGCCGAGATGTTCGGACTCTCGGGTGAGCCGGAGCGCGCCGCCTCCAACTACGAGCGCGGCGAGCGCTACGCCGAGGCGGCCGAGATCTACGAGCGCAGCGGCAACGATCTGCGTCAGGCCGAGATGCTCGAGAAGGGCGGGCAGTGCCTGCGCGCCGGGCGGATCCATCTGGAGGCGGGCCGGATCGACGAGGCGATCGGCGCGCTGCAGAAGGTCGGCTCGGAGCACGAAGACTTCGCGACCGCCGCGTCGCTGCTCGGGGGCATCTTCCGCGACCGCGAGCAGTACCCGCTGGCGACGGCCAAGCTGCGCGAAGCCCTGGGCGACCGGGACGTCGAGCGCGAGACCCTGGATCTCCACTTCTGTCTGGCGACCGTGCAGGAAGCCACGGGCGAGGCGGCGCAGGCGCTGGAGCTCTACGAGAAGATCCTCGCCGTGGACTACCAGTTCGCCGATGCCGCCGAGCGTCTCGAGCGCGTGGGGGAGCAGGCCGAGGCGCAGGCGGCGGCCGAGGCCCAGGCGGCGCAGGCCGCGACCCCCGCGGCTGCGGCCCCCTCGGCCCAGGGCTCCGACGAGAGCCGCTACATCATCCGCGGCACCCTGGGCCGCGGCGGCATGGGCATCGTCTACAAGGCCGAGGACACCGTGCTCGACCGGATCGTGGCCTTCAAGGTGCTGCCCGAGTCATTCAAGGAGAACGAGAAGGCGCTCGCGAACTTCCTGCGCGAGGCGAAGAGCGCCGCCCAGCTCAACCACCCGAACATCGTCACGGTCTACGACGCGGGAGAGCAGGACGGCGTCTACTACATCGCCATGGAGTACGTCGACGGCAACACGCTCAAGGACATCATCAAGCGCAAGGGGCGGATCGCGCCCCGAGCCCTGGTGCACGTGGCGGGACAGCTCTGCGAAGCGCTGGCCTACGCCCACGAGAAGAAGATCGTGCACCGGGACGTCAAGACGGCCAACGCCATGTGGACCGTCGAGCGCAAGGCGAAGATCATGGACTTCGGCCTGGCGCGGGTGGTGGAAGAAGTGCGCAACCACACCACGGTGGTCTCGGGCACGCCGTTCTACATGAGCCCCGAGCAGACTCTGGGAAAGAACGTCGACCCGCGCACCGACCTCTACTCGCTCGGCGTTTCGATCTTCGAGATGGCGACGGGGACGCTGCCCTTCACGGAAGGCAATCTCCCCTACCACCACGTGCACACGCCGCCGCCCGATCCGCGCGAGATCGTCGCCGATCTGCCGGCGGGGCTGGCCCAGCTGATCCTGCGCTGTTTGCGCAAGGACCCGGACGAGCGCTACGCCACCGCCGGCGAGATCCTGACCGACCTGCGGGCCCTGGATCTCTGATCCCCGCTCGTGACGGCCTCGTCACAGCCGTGACGAAGGCATCACGAAGTCTGGGGGGTTCCCCGGGGGTGGATTTGGGGGATCGTTCGGTGTTGGGCTCGACCCCATTGATTTCATTGGGAAATTATTCTCGTCACCCGAACCCCTGAAACTGGCACGCCGTTTGCTCTGTACAGCTCTGTCGTCTGGCGCGTCCAACCCCTCCGACGCCGCAGACGACAAGGGGGGACGGTTTTGATGTTTCAGCGGACCATCGCGGAGAAGGTGACCTGTACGGGAGTGGGCCTCCACAGCGGGGCTCCGGCCCAGCTCACCCTGCACCCGGCGCGGGCCCACACGGGCCTCGTCTTCAAGCGCACCGATTGCGACGAGCCGATGGAGATCCCGGCCCGCTCGGCCGAGGTGGTCTCGACCTCCCTGGCCACCACCCTGGGCCGCGGCGCCGCCACCGTGGGCACCGTCGAGCACCTGCTCGCCGCGCTGTACGGCCTCGGCATCGACAACGCGATCATCGAGATCGACGGCCCCGAGCTTCCCGTCATGGACGGCAGCTCGGCCTCCTTCGTCTACCTGATCCGCTCGGCCGGCGTCTTCGAGCAGCGCGAGCCGCGGCGCGTGCTGCGCATGCTGCGCCCCCTCGAGGTGGTGGACGGCGACCGGTGCATCCGCATCGATCCGGCCCGCGACTTCCGCGTCTCCTACACGGTCGACTTCGATCACCCGGCCATTGGCCGACAGGCTCTGGAGACCGGTCGGCTGAGCGCCGAGCGCTTCGAGCGCGAGATCGCCGCGGCCCGCACCTTCGGGTTCCTGCGCGACGTGAAGGCCCTCTGGAACGCCGGCTTCGCGCTGGGCGGCTCGCCGGACAACACCATCCTGCTCGACGACGAGAAGGTGGTGAACGAGAGCGGTCTGCGCTGGTCCGACGAGTTCGTGCGCCACAAGGTGCTCGATCTGTGCGGCGACCTGGCGCTGCTGGGCGTGGCGGTCCGCGGGCACGTGACGGTGGTGCGCGGCGGTCACGAGCTGCACCAGCGGCTGGTTTCCGAGATCCTGGCCAACCCCGACGCCTGGACCCTCGCCGACCCCCGCCGCGGATCGCGCCTCGACCTGTCGCGCTTCGCTCCGCTGGCTCGCGCTTCCTAGCCCCGCTCGCGCTTCGCCTCGCGGCTAGCCCTCGCGCTAGAACGGTTCCGGGCCGGCGGGGCCGTCCGCGGCGCTAGAACGGTTCGGGAACGGCGTCGTCCCGGGCGCTTGCCCAGCTCTCGAGCTCGGAGGCGAGCATCGCGCGCGCGTCGGGGTCGACGAATTCGAGGCCCAGTCCCGGATCACCACCGTCCCGTGCACGCCAGGCGACGCGCCCGGCCATCCGCAGCACTGCGGGCTCGCCGGGCAGCTGGAAGCGCGCGATCAGGGGCGTGCCCGGCTCGAGCTCGAAGTCGCCGGCCACGAACAGACCGCCGGCTCCGAGGGTGGTGGCGAGGGTTTCGATCTCGCGCCCCGCGATCTCGAGGGTGAGCTCCACGCGCACCGTCAGGCGCGGATAGCGGCGCATCGGCCGCGGTCGGGGGCGGGCGGGGCTCACAGCCGGCTCATCCAGTCCTGCACCACCCGCGCCAGCAGGTTTCGGGCCACCGGGTCGCCCTCGGCGCGGGGCGCCAGGTGGGAATCGCCATCGAGCTCGAGGGGCTCGCCGGGTTCGGCGAGCAAGGCCACCAGCACGCTGCGCAGGGCAGTCCCGTCGCGGCGCAGCATCTCGGCCGCGGCCAGGGCGCGCAGCTCGACGCGCCAGCTCTCCCAGTCGAAGCACGCGTAGTCGGCGGCGACGGCGCTCTCGGGCAGCATGCGTCGCAGCTTGCGCCGACGGCGCCGGCTCAGGGCGCGGCTGAGGGCGTTGACCAGCTGGCCGTCGCCCTCCACGGCGTCGGGCTCGAGCAGCAGCTGGGCGAGCAGGCCGACGGCCTCGGCGCCCTCCCGACTCGGGCACGCCACCAGGGCCGGGGCCGACAGCTCGCCCTGGATGGCCAGCATGCGCTCGCGGAGTGCGGCCACCGGGTCTTCGGAGCGCGTCTCCCGGGCCGGCGCCGCGGTGCCTTCGAGCGCCGTGGCCAGCTCGTCGGAGGCTTCGACCGCCAGCGCGCGCAGGGTCTCGAAGCGCGCGTCGGCCAGGGTGGGCGGGGACGAGAGGAAGGGCGCGGCCTCGCCCGCTTCCTCGCCCTGCTCGTAGGCGCTGGCGATGCCCAGTGCGCGCTGCAGGCCGATGCCGGTGGCGGCCAGCGAGGGATCGGAGCGGCCGCGCGCCAGGCGCAGCGCCACGCGCAGGCAGCCGGTGTGGGTGGGCTGCAACTGCAGCACCGCGCGCACGTGTTCGAGGGCTTCGTCGCGGTCGCCGGGTCGGTGGCTCAAGAGCTCGGCCAAGGAGGCGCGGGCGTCGAGGCGCTTCGGGTTGAGCTCGATGGCGCGGCGGTAGCTGAGCACGGCCCCGTCCAGGTCTTCCAGGGGCCCGGCGCGCAGGCGACCGAGCTGGTCGAAGACCTCGGCCAGGGCGGGGTCGGAGCGGTCGGGGTGGCGCTCGCCGAAGCGGCTCAGGGTGGCGGCGGCCTCGGACCAGTCGCCGAAGCCGCGCAACAGCCGGGCGTGGGCCAGCGCGGCGTCGGCGCGGCGCGGGTTGCTCTCCCAGGCGATCTCGAAGCATTCGGCGGCCTCGCGCCGGTCGCCGCGGGCCTCCAGGGCCTGGCCCTGCAACGCCGCGAGGGTGGCCAGGTCGCCGGGCTCTGAGGCGCGCGAGGCGCCGCGGTCGCAGCTCTGGATGGCGCCGGCCGTGTCGCCGGTCTCGAGCTGGAGCGTGGCCAGAGCGATCCAGGCGGGGCTCAGGTCGGGGTCGGCGGTGGTGATCTGGCGCAGGTGATACGCGGCCGAAGCGGCGCAGTCGCCGCGGCGCAGCTCCCACTCGGCGGCTCGCATCAGACGGGCCGCGCGCTGGGCACCGTCGGGGGCCGCCCGCGCCCAGCGCTCGATGGCCGCCACGCCGGCTTCGAAGTGCTCCAGGTCTTCGTGGACGCGCGCACAGGCTTCGAGGGCCTCGGCCTGCAGCGGGTCGACGCTCAGGGCTTCGCCGTAGGCGGCCAGCGCGTCCTCGGGGCGGTCGGCGCGCTCGAGGCAGCGGCCGAGCAGCGCGAGGTGGAGGGCGCGCTCGGGATTGGAGGTGTCGAGGGCCAGGCGGCGCTCGAGGACGTCGCGCGCGGCGACGCTGTCGCCCAGCTCGATCAGGGTGACGGCGTGGCCGGCCAGGGCCTCGGCGTGATCGGGCTCGAAGCGCAGCGCTTCGGCATAGAAGCCAGCCGCGGCGTCGTGTCGACCGCGGGTTCGCGCGGCCTCGGCGCCCAACCGCGCCACCGCCGCGGCTTCGGCCGGGTCGAGCTCGCTGGTGCCGGGCAGCGCGAGCGCGGTGGCCGCGGCCAACTCGGCCTCTTCTTCGAGTCCGAGCCGGGCGGCGCTCTGGGCCAGGGCGCACTGGGCGCCCAGGTGGTCGGGGGCGCGCAGCGCGGCCTCGCGCAGCAGCCCGTGGGCCCAGCGGTCTTCGCCGAGCTTCTCGGCGGCTTCGAGCAGCCGCTCGGCGGCCGGCCCCGGTTCGAGCTGTTGGGCGGCGCACTGCAGTGCTTCGGCGCTGGCCGCGAGGTCGCCTTCGGCGGCGCGCAGCCTGGCCAGGGTCTCCCAGGCCAGGGCGTGCTCGGGCTCGGCGGCCAGCGCGCGCTCGGTGCGCTCGGCGGCCTGGGAGACGCGGCCCAGGGCCTCCAGGGCCTCGGCCAGCCGCAGGTGATCGCCGGAGGTGGCGGGCGAGTCCTCTGCGTCGCACCAGAGCGCGAAGTTCTGGACGAACGCCTCGCGGTCGCCGGCGGCGTCCTGCAGATCGGCGAGGTCGCGCAGGGGGTTCGTGTCGAGGCACTCGATCTCGGCGGCTCGCTCCAGGGCACGGCGGGCCCGTTCGGGATCGTTCCCGCCCTGCTGACACAGGGTGGCGACGCGCAGCCAGATCTCGCGACGCCGGTTCGGGTTCGCAGAACCCAGCTCTTCGGCCTCGCTCTCGTAGAGATCGATGGCGCCGCGCCAGTCCTCCATCGACTCGAGCAGGCGTTCCAGAGCGCGCAGCGCCGCGAAGTCGCTGGCGTTGGCCTCGAGGGCGGCCGCATAACAGCGACTGGCCCGGGTGGTCGAGTGCAGGCGGTGCCACGACAGATCGCCGAGGGCGCGCAGCAGGGCGCCGCGTTCGGTGTCGTCGCGCGCGTACTCGATTTCGGTCTCCAGGGCCTCGGCCACCTGGCTCCAGGCGCCCAGCTGCTCGGAGGTGCGTCGCAGGCCGCGCAAGGCCGGGATGGCCTCGCTGTCGCCGGCGACTTCGAGCGCGCACAGGTAGGCGTCGCGGGCCGGCGCCACGCGCCGCAGCGTCTCTTCGCGGAGGCGCGCCAGCTCGAGCCAGGAGGCCGCTTCTCCGCCGTCGCGTTCGAGGCGCTGGGCGAGACGCCGCTCGAGCTCGGCGGGCTGACCGCCGTCGCGCAGCAGTTCGAGGCAGGCCGACTCGAGGTGCAGCTGCTCCTCGCTGCCGAGCCCCGAGGGGTCGTCCGAGTCGAGCAGCTCGCGCAGGTGATCGAGGGCGCGATCGGACTCGGCCAGGCGTTCGCAGTAGGCGAGGGCGAGCTCCCGGCGCAGCTCGCGGCGCCGGTCGTCGAAGACCGGTGCGGGGTCGAGTGCGGCGAGCTCCTGCTCGCTGCGCTCGGCCCAGCGCGCCACACGCCCGAGCCGGGACTCGAGGCCAGCCAGCGAACGCAGCACCTCGATGCGCACGCCGGGATCGCGGGCGAGCCCGAGGGCCGCTTCCAGGTGGCGGATGGCTTCTTCGGGCGCGGCGAGCCGATCGGAGTAGAGCTTCGCGAGCTCGCGTCGCATCTCCAGGCCGCCCCCCGCGCAGGCCAGCAGCGTTTCGAGCGTGGCGGCGCGCTCGGCGTGCAGCCCCAGCTCGCGCTCCATCGTCTCCTTCAGCTTCAGCACTTCGGGCGACGGGCCCGCCTCGGCCAGCGCGGCCAGGGCGCGGCCGGCCTCGCCGTTGGCGCGCAGCAGCTGGGCGCGCTCGAGCTGGCAGCGGCGCGCGTGCTCGGGGTCGGGGCTGGCCTCGGCTTCCTCGGCCAGTGCGCGCAGCAGCGCGTCTTCGCGGCCGAGCTGGCGGCGGGCATGGGAGATGCGCGTTCGCAGGCTCGGTTCGTCGGATCCCTCGCTTCGCAGCCGTTCGAGCCAGGGCAGCGCCGCTTCGGGAGAGATGCGATCCCAGGCGATCTCCGCGGCCCGCTCGATCTTCTCGCGGCGCGTCTCGGGATCGGCATCGCGGCACAGCGCGGCCCAGACCTCGAGCCACTCGGAGTGACGTCCCTGGCGCTCGAGCAGCGCCGCCAGCTCGGAGCGCATGGTGCGCGACAGCACGCCGCCGGGCTCGGTCTCGAGCAGCTCGCGGTAGGCCTCGATGGCGTCGTCGGTGCGAGCCAGCGGCCCGGCCAGCAGGCGCGCGCGCTCGAGGCCGGTGTCGCGACGTTCGCCGGCGGAACGCGCGGCGTCGCGGCGCTCTTCGACGAGCTGCAGCCTGTCTTCATCGGAGTCGCACAGCGATAGCGCCGCGATGTAGGCCTCCTCGTGACGGGGGGCCAGCTCGAGGATGCGGCGCGCGTGGCGCAGCGCGGTGGCGCGATCCCCGTCGCGCAGCAGCTGCACCAGCTCGAGGCGCACCGGGATCTCCGCGCTGCCCGCCAGGTGCTCGAGCTCGGTCTCGAGCAGCTCGGCCAGCGGCTGCTTGCGGGCCAGCGCCCGGTAGAGCTCGCGCAGCGAGGCCTCGACGGCGCGGTCGCCCGGTCGCTCGGTGAGCGCGCGGCGATAGGACTCGGCGGCCTCATCGGCCTCCTCGCGGGCGAGGCGGGCATCTCCCTGGCGCACCCACCAGCCGGCGCGCTCCGAGGATTCGGGGGCGTGGGCCGCGGCGCGCTGGCAGAGCTCGATCAGGTCGGAGTCGTAGCCGGCGCGGCGGTATGCCGTCGCCAGCGGCTCGGCCACCCGCGGGTTGGGGCCGACCTCTTCGAGCGCGACTTCCAGAGCCGAAATGGCGCCCTCGAGGTCGTCGAGCTGGGTCTCGCGGATCTCGGCGATCTGGAGTCGCAGCGCGGTGCGCCGGTCGGGCAGGTGGGAATCCGAGGCCGCAGTCGAATCGGAGCCGGCGAGCCGCGCCTCGAGCAGCCCGATGCGCTCCTCGTGTCGGCCCTCCTGGGCGTAGGCCTCGATCAGGTACTCACCGGCCGTCGAATGGGAGGGGTCGAGCTCGAAGATCCGCTCGTAGTGGCTCCGCACGCGATGGGGCTGGTCGAGCTCGCGCGCGTAGAGCTCGGCGAGCTTCGAGCGCAGTCCCAGCTCCCGGGCCGGGTCGGGACCGCAGGCGAGTTCTGACTCGAGGGCGTGGGCCCAGTCCTCGTGACGGCCCGCGGCCTCGTAGCGCCCGGCCAGTCGCTGCCAGACGTCGACCCGGTCGGGTTCGATCTCGATCACCTGCTCGAGGTGGTGGCAGGCCCCCTCCTCGTCGTCGAGGCGCTCGCCGCAGAGCTGCACCAGCCGCAGGTGCAGCGGGACGCGCTCGCGCTCGTCGGCGCTCTCGAGTCGGCGGCACAGGTGATCGCGCAGCTCCGGCCAGCGCTCGAGGCGCTCGAGCAGGGCCTCGGCGTGGCGCCGCGACTCGCGGCGGATCCGGGCTTCGTCGCTCTCCTCGGCGAGTGCGAGGAACAGATCCAGCGCATCGGCGCCGCGCTCGGGCAGTGCATCCAACGTGACCGCGCACTCGAAGCGCAGGCGATCGCGCTCTTCGGGGCTCGGAGCCCGCGTGGCCCGCTCGGCCAGGAAGTCGGCCAGTCGCTCGGAGTCGTTGCCGGCCCGCAGGGCGCGCTCGAGTCCCTGCGCCGCATCCGGGGCCTCGGGCGCGTCCTCCAGGACGCGTTGGAACAGGGGGACCGCCTCGTCGGGGCGGTCGAGGGCGTCCAGCAGGAGCTTGGCGCGGCGCAGCTCGACGGAGACCGACTCGGCCGAGCCCGGCTCGGCGGCTTCGGCGCGCAGCGTCAGGCGCGCGAGCAGGGCCTCGAGCTGGTTGGCGCGCAGCAGCAGGGCATCGATGCGGTCGGTCACGTCGGAGCCGCAACCGGGCAGGGCCTCGGCCCGCTCGAGGACGTCGATGGCGCCTGCCAGATCGCCCGCGGCCTCCTGGATCTCCGCCATCTCGGAGAGGGTGGTCAGGCGCTCGAGCTCGGGCTGCTGGTCGGCCAGCGCTTCGAGCGCGCCGCTGAGATCGGCCTCGCGACCGCGCTCGCAGCGCAGCACCTCGGCGCGGCCGGCGAGGGACGGCAGGTCGGTCGGTTCGAGCTGCAGCGCGCGTCGGTAGTGCAGCTCGGCCTTCGCCGGTCGCCCCTGGCCGAGGCAGAGCTCGGCCATGCGTCGGCGCAGCGGAAGCTGGGAAGCGGGCTCGAGCAGGCGGTCGAGCGACTCCAGCGTCGCGAGCAGCTCGTCTTCCTGGCCGGCCTGCTCCTGGAGGCGGGACAGGGCGCGCAGCGCCCGCGGGTCCTCGGGCGCCACCTCCACCCAGCGCTCGATCCACGGGATCGCCGCCTCGGGCCGGCCGCGCACCCCGTTGAGTCGCTCGATCTCGCGCGCCATCTCCGCCAGTCGCTCTCGGTCGCAGCAGCCCTCGGCCTCGCGCTCCAGAGCGGCCAGGGCGTCGGCAGCGCGGGCGTCGGAATCGGGATCGTCGGGAGCGCTGTCGTCGAGGCAGGCGTTGAGTCGATCGAGGGCCTCGGCCACGCCCGCTGCGCCCGGGTCCGCGAGCTCGGCGCGCCGGTAGGCGTCGAGTGCCGACTGGGTGTCGAACAGTCGCATCTCGAGCAGCTCGCCGAGCTCGCACAGGGCGGCCGCGTGCTCGCGCGGGTCGGCCTGGGTCTGGGCAGCGCGTCGCTCGAGGGCGTCGCTCAGCTCGAAGATGTGGTCGAGGTCGCGCAGCAGGGCGATTCGCGCGTCGAGCACACCGGTGTGATCGGGATCGAGGGCGCTGGCGCGTTCGAGCAGCTCGAGGGCGGCGGTGCGCTCGCCCTTCGCACTCAGTCTCTTGGCGGTCTCGACCAACAGCGCCACGGGCGCCTCGTCGCGCTGCAGCTGGATCAGCGTCTGTAGATGCTCGACCAGCGTCTCTTCCCGACCGCGCTCACGCTCGAGCTCGATCAGCTCTTCGAGGATGGCAGCGTCGTGGGGCGCCTCCTCGGCGCCGCGCAGAAGCCAGTCGCGGGCGGCGGCGGGGTTGCCGAGCTGGGAGCGCTCGATGCGGGCCAGGCCCCGCGCGATCTCGGCCCGCGCTTCGCCGGGGTCGGCGCTCTCGAAACGGTGCAGGTGCAGCAGCGAGGCCAGCACCCAGTTCTCGTTGGCGGTGGCCTGCTCGAGCAGCGGGCCGATCGCGTCGGGATGCCCGGGGGCATTGGCCAGCGCGCGCCGGCGCAGCAAGGTCGCCTTGCGGGTGTCGCCCCGGGCCTCCAGCGCTTCGGCCCGCCGGATCAGCGCGACTGCGCGCTCCGGCCCCACCGGCGCCTGACCGGCCGCCTCCGCTCCGTGAGCGCCGGGGTCGACTCCCGCGCCGGCTTCCCGTGCCGCGTCCGGCCCTCCGCTTCCCTGCCACGAGTCCGCCAAGTGCCCGCCTCCAAAACGAAAACCGTTCGCACATTCATCGTCCGGCAGGGGGCCGGGCTTGACCCGGAAGCGAGTCGGGCCCAACGGCAATTCGCGTGAGCTTTCGGTAACTTAGGCGCCCAGGTGAAATCGCGGCCCGCGCCGCCCTCGCCCCCGCCGCCCGGATGCCATGCCATGAGCGACCAACCCCAAGGCGAAGCCCGCCCCGACGGCGGCTCCGAGCTGCCGCCCGCCGAGCGCCGGCGGCGCAAGCGCGAATTCTGGATCGCGCTGGTGCTGATCGCGGCGGTCGGCGCCCTGCTGGTGCTCCAGCCGATCAGCGGGCTCACCCAGGGCGTGGGCGATTCGGGCCTGTTCCTGTTCCTGAACGCGGTCACGGTGATCCTGATCGTGATCTTCGGCTTCCTGGTCACGCGCAACTTCTGGAAGCTCGTGGGCGAGCGCCGCCGCGGCATCCTGGGCTCGCACCTCAACCTGAAGTTCGTGGCCGCCTTCGTGCTGATCGCCCTGGTCACGACCTCGGGGCTCTTCATCGTCTCGGCCTTCTTCGTCACCCAGTCGATCGACAAGTGGTTCAGCGTGCAGGTCGACCGGGCCCTCGAAGAGAGCGGTGAGGTGGCCGACAGCTTCTACGAGTCGACCGCCCAGAGCGCGCTGTTCTTCGGTGCGCGCATCGCCGAACGCATCACCGAAGAGCGCCTGCTGCGCGAGGACGCCAAGGACCAGCTCGAGGCGCTCGTGCTCGCCAAGCAGCGCGAGTACAACCTCGGCGTCGTCGAGATCTTCAGCGCCACCGGCGAAGAGCTGGTGAGCGGCATCAACCCCGACATCCCCGCCGCCGGCTTCTCGCGTCCCGAGAGCGATCTGGTGCGCGCGGCCATCGCCGGCGGCTCGGGATGGCAGGTCGACGAGGTGGGCGGCGGCGACGTCGTGCGCGGCGCCGTGCCGATCCCCTCCTCGTTCATGCCCGACGAGGCCGTGGGTGCGGTGGTGGTCAACGTGTTGATCCCGTTCTCGCAGGCGCGCAAGGTCGCGAGCATTCGCAGCACGCTCGACTCCTACCGGCGCCTGCAGCCCACCTCGGGCCACATCCGCAGCGCCTATCTGCTCGAGCTGCTGCTGGCTGCGGCCGTGGTGCTGATGCTGGCGCTGTGGATGGGCTTCCGGCTCGCCAAGGGCGTCACCGGCCCGATCCGCGCGCTGGCCGAGGGCACCGCCGAGGTGGCGCGGGGCAACCTCGACGTGACGGTGAAGGCCTCGACCGACGACGAGGTCGGCCTCCTCGTCGACTCCTTCAACCAGATGATCCGCGACCTGCGCGAGGCCCGCGGGAGTCTCGAGCGCTCGGCCACCGAGCTCGAGCGCCGCCGCCGCTACATGGAGATCGTGCTCGGCACCGTCG
>Ga0224508_10001624_pt1 | contig 20016 bp, 12 predicted proteins | sample SF_Jan12_sed_USG_4_FD_170157 | JGI IMG/M metagenome (GOLD analysis project Ga0224508, IMG submission 170157) | Sediment microbial communities from San Francisco Bay, California, United States - SF_Jan12_sed_USGS_21 | ecosystem: Environmental > Aquatic > Marine > Sediment | place: USA... | reverse complement strand
CTCGCCGATCACAACATCTACGCCGAGGCCGGTGTAGCGTTCGACCGAGTCATGTGGTTCGATTTTCCTGATAATCTGCTGGATTCGCTCCATAACCTCGGCGAAATCAAACTCGGCATCGGCCTGCTTGATGCCGAATTCCCGGCTACGGGCGATATGCGACATGAATTTCGCTGAACGTATGATCGCTTTCGACGGCACGCAACCGTAGTTAAGGCAGTCACCACCCATCTTGTTCTTTTCAATGAGCGTCACCTTGGCCTTTACCGCGGCAGCGATATATGATGTAACCAGTCCCGCTGATCCAGCGCCGATGACAACAAGATTGGTGTCGAAATCATCCGGCTTGTCAAAACCCTCGAGAGCCTTTCGATTGGCGACTAGCGTCACGATTTTCCTACCGACAAATGGCAGTATTGCGAGCAGTAGAAATGAAAATATGATTCCGCCACTGAAAATTCCGCTAGCCGATTCTATCTGGGCCAACTGGGTCCCGGCATTCACATAAACCAAAGTGCCCGCGAACATGCCCAGTTGACTGACCCAGAAAAACGTCCACAGGCGCAAAGTGGTCAAGCCCATCACCAGGTTAATGACGAAAAACGGGAATGCGGGTACCAGGCGCAGTGCAAACAGGTAAAACGGACCGTCCTTTTCAATGCCATCATTGATTGATTTCAGGGATGAGCCAAAGCGGGACTGAACCGTGTCCCTGAACAGATAGCGTGATACCAGGAAGGCAATCGATGCGCCTATCGTGCTGGCAAAGGAAATCAGAATTAGACCGGTGAACAAACCGAAAATTGCTCCCCCGGTCAGGGTCAACACGGCGGCACCGGGAAGCGAAGCACCGGTTATGACGACATACAGCAGAAAGAATCCAATCAGCGTGAGCACACGATTATCAGCATAATACTGGTTGATAACTTGTTGCTGGGACTTGACGTAATCAAGCGTCAGGTATTGTCCCAGGTCAAACTGGAAAAAAATCAACACGATTAGTGCCAACAGGCCCAGCAAAATGATTTTTTTCATAGCGGAGATTCCAGGCTCTTATTTTTGCATAGGAAGCTGTTATTCGTTATTAACCAGTTCGCGCTGTGCAGTATTCTTCAGCCCATTGCAAGTACTCTGCTTCGGCGCCCTCAAAGATTATTTCAGGTTTTTTGTCCTTGATCTGGTAACGGTACATTGGATCGTAATATTGTTCGAGTAAAATTTTAATTCCGTGGTCAAATTCTGCCACGCTGCCATCCTTGAAAAACGTTTTTAAGGCGGATTCAAAGCACTGTTTTACCTGCTGATAACGATCCCCGCCCAGTCGCTTTTGTATTCGTGCCAGGTTGTCCAGTACAAAACGAGTGAACTCTTCCTCGGCACTATCGCCGTATGCCTGCCGGTAACCAGGCCAATTACCCCGGATATAGTCATCGCGGATGAGCACGATACGAGTTTCAATATCATCTTTCAGAATAGCGCGCGGTGCCTTCAACAAAGCGTTGTACAGACAATCAGGCATGTAGACGCGCCCGATCCGTCGCCCTTCATCCTCGACAAAAACAGGCTTGCCCGGATACTTGTCACGATGCTTGATAAACTCGATTGAAACCCTGTTTTCCCAGTCGATAACCGACGGCTGCTGATCCAGGACATCGCGTCCAAAGGCTGAGCCGCGGTGGTTGGCGAGACCTTCGAAATCGAGATGATATCGAATTTTTTGCAATACCCTGGTTTTACCGACCCCTGTCAGACCGCTGACACAAACCAGCGGTACTTCCCTGGCAGACTGTTCCAGTTCGTCGATCAGGAAACGACGCATTGCCTTGTAGCCACCGTGCACCAGCGGATATTCGACGCCTTGCTGTTGCAACCACTGCTGGGTGGTCCGGGAGCGTAAACCACCTCGAAAACAGTACAGAAATCCTTGCGGGTATTCGTTGCAATAGATTGCCCAGGCCTGCAATCGTTGCGCCCGAATGTCCGGGGTAGCCAGTTCGAGCCCCAGTCGAATCGCTTCCTCCTGGCCCGCATGTTTATAGCGAATCCCGATTTGCTCACGTTGCCGATCATCAAGCAGCGGTAAATTAGTCGACGTCGGGAAAGCACCCTGGCCAAATTCAATCGGCGCGCGAACGTCCATCAACGGGACATCGTTCAGAAAAAGCTGTCGGTAGTCGCTGGTATCGTCTCGCATAAGCGTGCTCAAACTTTATTCCGAAATTCCCAGCAACGATGTATTTTCGGGTTTCGCTTGAAGTCTTCGGGCAGGGTCGCATGGCTTATGTCACGAACTTCGCAGGATTGCTGGATCGCGTCGGCAAGCCTGAAACCACGACGATTCGTTGAAAATAACAGTAATCCGTCCGCGGCCAGAAGTTTCATCGTCTGCTTTATTAAATCTTCGTGGTCGCGCTGGATGTCGAGAGTGCGCTGCATCTTGCTGGAGTTCGAAAATGACGGCGGATCAAGGAATATCAAATCATAGTCGCGCGGTATCGAAAACCTGTCGGGATTTTTTAATAACTCAACGATGTCGGCGCGCAGGAACGCGTAGCGGGCTTCATCATCGAGCTGATTCAGTAAAAAGTTTTCGCGCGCCCACTTCGAATAAGTGGCGGACAAATCGACATTCATCACCGTGCTGGCACCGCCCAGGGCCGCTTGCACCCCGACGGCAGCCGTGTAACAGAACAGGTTGAGTACCGATTTATCGCGTGCCTCGTGGAACACCCTTTCGCGCGTAAGGCGATGATCCAGAAACAATCCTGAATCGAGGTAATCACTGAGATTTATCAGCAACGACGCTTTGCCCTCGCGTACCTGGTAAAACTCGCCACGATGATCCTGTTTTTGATATTGCCCGGAGCCGCGCTGGCGGCTGCGAATCTTGCAGAATAGCTGATCCTCCGGGATCGAAAACAAATCCCTGACGACATCGGCTGCAAGACGAATGCGATACTCCGCCTTGTCAGTCTCAATCGAGGTTGGTGCCTGGTATTCCTGCAGGTGAAACCACTCGACCTCTGGCGCAATTTCACTCTGATACCGATCCAGCGCGAACGCAAACTCCGGCAAATCCGCATCATAGATTCGATAACAACTGACGCCATTCCTGTTCGCCCAGCGCTGTATATGCCTGGCATTCTTGCTCAGCCGATTGCGCAACGGACCGGCCGCTTCGTCAGCAATCGCAGGCGTCGAGGATGCCAGCTCCGTATCTGTAACCTCGCCTGCGGTTTCGAAGATTGCAAACAGGCAATCGAGCGGACCATTTTTAACATCCTTTCTGCTGACTCGTTTCAATTTCAAACGATGCAGTAAATCCGGATTAGCCGATATTATCGCAAGTCTCGCAGGCGCCAGGCGCTGCAAGCAGGCACCGATATCACTATACAGCCGACCCAGGTCCTGACCACCTTGTAAACGATGTCCATAGGGTGGATTACAAATTACCAGGGTATCCCCCGGCGTTACCGGTATATCCAGGTCGGCAACCTGTTGGTGGGAGAATTCAATAAACTCCTCAACCCCGGCGCGCTTCGCGTTGGCTCGAGCAATTTCCAGCGCCCCGGCATCGTAGTCGCTGGCATAAATCCTCGCATCGGGATTCATCTCGACTGCCTGGCGCGCCTGTTCAACACAGTCTTGCCAGAGCTCCGGATCATGCAGAGACCATTTATTAAATCCGAAATATCGCCGCTCGAGTCCCGGAGCAATATTGGCAGCCATCATTGCAGCTTCTATCGCAAAGGTGCCCGAACCACACATCGGATCAAGCAATTGCAACAGGATCGAGTCTGGTTGACACCAACCAGCCTGGACCAACAGCGCCGCCGCCAGATGCTCTTTCAGTGGAGCGCCCGAGTGTTCAAGTCGATAGCCACGTCGGTGCAGGCTTTCACCAGACAAATCGAGGCTAATACTCGCCTGGTTGTGGTGTATATTGAAGTGGATCTGGATATCGGGTTGTTTTTTTTCGACCACGGGTCGACTACCACATTTGTCCCGGAATCGGTCGACGATCGCGTCTTTTGACTTGAGCGCTACGAATTGCCCATGATTGAGCGTCGAGCGTGACGTGGTCGCCGATACCGCAATGCTGTCGCGCGCATTCAGATGTGATTCCCAGTCAATTTCGTAAACCGCCTGGTACAGTTGCGCTTCGTCTTCGACCCGGGTCTGGCAAAGTTCACAAAACACACGATTAGCAAGCCTTGAATACAGACAAACCTGGTAAACGGTTTCAATTCCCGCGTTGATCTTTACCCCGCCGTACACTTTCGTCAGCACCGCTGTGGACGAACCCGTAATTCGGCGCAACTCGTGAAACAAAAGGGTTTCAAAGCCCTTGTGGCCGGTAACAAATAGCTTGAGATTTTGCATTGAATGTTGGCTTGCGGGTACCACAGGGGGTTAATTTTACGCCTTATGTCACAAATCTGCTGCAAAACGAATAGTAATGAAAATTGAAGCAGGATTTTAGGTATATTTTCGCCTATATTAAGGATTTTAAACCGCTTTGAAATTCAACCCGGATGACAGCTTCAAACCAGCGCCAGGATTCTACCTCGAAATCAGGTGAGGATGCCTTTGCAGAGAGCGCCAGCCTCAGTAAGAAGTTAATTACTGCAATGCTGGTACGCATGATCGAAAGTGCCGGGAGTTATCATGGTTGGAGCCTGTCTGATCAAGACGGCGCTCGCATGGTCAAACTGATCAAACACAAACAACGTATCATCTGTTCGGCCTTCTGGTTTCAGATGAAAAAGCATTTTTCCGAATTCAAGTCTTCAACTCAAACTCCGTCAAAAGGAAAAGCTGCGGCTGACTGGCAGCACCTGGGCCTTTCCGGTGCAACTGAAAAGGTTGAGATCGATGAATTGAAGGCAATCACCTCTCGCTATAGTGAGGCTTTCGAAGAATTTGATCATGCAATATTGAAACGCCTGCAGACCTGCATCAAGAAATCCCGTGCCAACATCCACCAAAATCCACTGCAGGTTAAGAGGCTGTGCGAGTCCTTCCAGTACGCGATCGACAGCCTCAACCTGGAAGTTAACTATAAGATTGCACTCTACCATTTGTTTGCCGATCGTTTCATCGAGGCACTGGGTCCGACTTACCGACGCATCGACCAGTCTTTATTCGATGCTGGCATACAACCAAAAATTCCGGTGGCACGAATTCATCTGCGTAGCATCGACGGTTTGAGCGAGTCAAAATCTCCAAAAAGTTTCAAACCGAATCAAAGCGCCTGCCTGCTTGTGTTGCTGCAGCGATTCAAGGAAAAATCTCGCCAGGCTTCGAGCAGTTATAAAAACCTGTTCCCGGAACTGAAACAACGCTTCGCCACCTTTGAACTTAACGAGTACGACAAGCAAATCGAACAACTTAACCAAATGTTCAAATTGATTTTCGAAGATGAGGACCTGCCATCGCCGGTCAAGCAACAGTTAGCGCGCCTGCAAATTTACGTATTCATTACCGCGGTCCAGGAAGACGGATTTCTGCGCCGCTCCAGCAACCCGGCACGACGCCTGCTAGACGGCATAATCGGCAGTGAAGTCGAAATTGCAAAAAGCGGTAATTCCGAATTCTCAGGGATTCGATTCATTCGTGAACATATCGATGGCATGGCAAACCACGGATTTATCACCGTCGACAGTTACTCCGAAATGCTCAAGGGCTACCAGGTCTATGTCAAGGAAAACGAGACCTCGATTCGCAAGTCGCGTAAGCTCGAAGCGACTAAAAAGGTTATGCCGCTCGTCACCACTAGTCTTTCCGATCTCACCGCGCCACTCAAGATCCAGGGTACCCGGTTGATTCTGTTCGAAAAAGTCTGGCTGCCGCTGATGGTGCAAATCGCGTTGCGACAGGGAATGGACTCCGATCCCTGGCACAAGGTGATTGCGATGGTAAAGAAACAGGTCTGGTCGCTAATCCCGAAGTCGAACCTGGAAGACCAGGAGAAATTACAGAAGGTATTGCCGCAGGTTGCCCATTCGCTACACCGCGCAATGCGTAGCCTTAAGCTGGCCGAGTCATTGCAGCAATCTTTAAGAGATTATCTCAAGCTCGAGCAGCAAAACGTGGTCGAGGAAACGGCACGCAACATCATCGAGGCTAAGCGCAAGACCCGTTCGCTGTCCGCCCAGTCATTCGCACCGGTGGAAGAAGATACCACCGAGTTTGACGAAATGATGCAGACCGGTATTTTCCAGATCCCGGCAGAAATGGCCGACGCCTTTAAAACAGTTAAACCCGACAAACCCAAAAAGATCAGCCAGGTCGACGCGCTCTCGACCGGCGAATGGGTAAATATGAAACTGGGCGGGACCAAGATGCTGGTCAAGCTGGCCTGGAAGGCAGAGGATTCCAGCCTTTTTATTTTCGTTGACCGCGACGGCAAACGAATTTGCGAACTCGATGCAACCAAACTGACACAGCAGTTTGAATCCGGTGATATATCGCTAATGGACTCGGGATCGGCTGACTCGGAAAAAACCCAGTTCAGCTTTATGAAATCCCTGTAGACCGACGCAGGGTTTATACGCCGAGCAGCAACCTGGCCGGATCTTCCAATACGTTCTTGATAGTCACCAGAAACTGAACTGCTTCCTTGCCATCGATAATGCGATGGTCATAGGTCAGCGCGAGGTACATCATCGGGCGCACCACGATTTCCCCATCGACCACCACGGGGCGCTGCTGGATTGAATGCATCCCAAGAATTGCCGACTGTGGCGGATTCAGGATTGGCGTGGATAGCATCGAGCCGAATATGCCGCCATTGGTGATGCTGAACGTGCCGCCGGTTAATTCTTCAATACCCAGCTTGCCATCGCGCGCACGCATTCCCATGTCCCTGATTGAATTTTCGATCTCGGCATAACTCATTTGATCGGCATCACGCAGGATTGGAACCACCAGTCCACGATCCGAGCTCACTGCGATCCCGATATCAAAATAATCATGGTATACAATATCGTCACCGTCGATGGAGGCGTTAACTGCTGGAAAGCGCTTTAATGCCTCGACCGCTGCACTGGTAAAAAAGGACATCATGCCAAGTTTGACACCATGCGCCTTTTCAAAGGCATCGCGGTACTGGGCGCGGGAATCCATCATCGGCTTTAAATTCACTTCGTTGAAAGTGGTTAGCAGTGCGGCGGTGTTTTGCGCTTGCTTGAGGCGTTCAGCAATCTTTGCACGCAAACGGCTCATCGGCACCCGGCGATCGTTACGCCCAGCTGACGGAACCGACACCGCCGGCGCTGTTACAGCGGCGGGAGCATCAGCCTTGGTGGCAGTTTGCTGTTGTTGCAGGTAGCGCTCGACGTCTACTTTTAGTAGTGCACCTTTTTTACCAGTCGCCGGAATATTGTCAGCGGACAAATTATTTTCGCTGAGTAGTTTACGCACTGCCGGGCTAGCCCTGCTTGCAGCAGTACTTTCTTCCGCAGCGGTTGTGGCATCATCGACCTCACTTGTTTCGACGGTTTCGGGTTGCGTTGCCGCTGCAGCCGGAGCTGACGCCGCGGCCTCGGTATCGATCACGCCAAGAACATCACCATTCTTTACCGTGGCACCCGATTCATATGCAATCGATTCAATCACACCGGCTTTGCTGGCAACGATTTCAAGCACAACCTTGTCGGTTTCAAGGTCAACGATGTTCTCATCGACCGCGACGCTATCCCCTACCTTTTTGTGCCAATCACCCAGAGTCCCCTCGGCTACCGATTCGGGTAGTACCGGTACTTTGATTTCAACCTGCATTGCTTACTCCAGTTTTATTCTTTAGTTGTCGCGTTAATCGAGTTTATCCGAGTAATCGGCTTCGAATGCATCTTTCACCAAATGGGCTTCCTGACTCTGGTGCAACGCCATGTAACCGACCGCGGGTGATGCAGCCGAGATGCGGCCCGCGTATTGTACCTGTATCGGCGTAAAAATCTCGTTCAGTCGACTCTTGAATTCACGGAACATCCCCTGGTTACGAGGTTCATCCTGACACCAGACAACATTCTCCAGAGCCGGGTAGCGCTCGTGTATCGCATTCAGATCCATCTTGGGGAACGGATACAGCTGTTCGATCCTGGCGATTGCTGTGCTGTGATCATATTGCTGTTCGCGTGACTCGTATAGCTTGTAGAATATCTTGCCGCTGCACAGGATCAGGCGTTTGACCTTTTTGTCATCGATTTCATCAATTTCCGGAATGACCTTCATGAATTCGCCGTCACTATAGGCACTCAGTGGCGACACTGCCCGCTCGTGACGTAACAGGCTCTTGGGACTCATCACGATTAATGGCTTGCGGAAGCCACAGACCATTTGGCTGCGAAGCAAGTGGAAGATCTGCTCCGGCAAAGTGGGTTGCACCACACGCATATTATGTTGCGCGCATAACTCCAGGTAGCGCTCTATGCGCGCCGAGGAATGTTCCGGGCCCTGGCCTTCGTACCCGTGGGGCAGCAGCATCACCAGGCCGTTGAGCCGGCCCCATTTCATTTCACCCGAACTGATAAACTGATCGATGACGACCTGGGCACCGTTGGCAAAGTCACCGAACTGTGCTTCCCAGATTACCAGTGAGTGGGGATCAGTCGACGCATATCCATATTCGAAACCAAGTACCGCTTCTTCGGATAAAAACGAGTTGATGACTTCGAAGCGCGGCTGACCTTCGGCGATATGCTTTAGCGGCTTGTAAATCTCCCCGGTGTTCTGTTCGTGTAGTGCGGCGTGACGATGAAAGAATGTGCCACGCTCACTATCCTGTCCCGAAAGCCTTACGCGATAACCATCATTGAGCAGGGTGGCATAGGCAAGGTTCTCCGCGAAACCCCAGTCGCCGGGGATTTCACCGTCAAGCATTTTCTGTCGATTTTCCATGATCTTGGCGACCCGCGGATGGAGCTTGAAGCCTTCCGGCAGGGTCAGAATGCTTTTACCCAGCTGCTGAATCTTGTCAGCCTCGACCGCGGTATTCGGGGTGTTATTGACATCGCCCTCGTTCAGGCCAGCCCAATCACGCGCCGCCGTCGGTTCGAGCCCCGAAATGACATTCAAAGCAACCGCACCACCTTCGTCCAGCGCACGGCGGTAGTCGGCAATCATCTGGTCGACTTTTTCACGCGTTGTAAATCCTTCCTCGATGAGGCGCTCGGCGTGCAGCTCGGCCAGGCGGGGATGCTTTCGAATCGCCTGGTACATCAGTGGCTGGGTTACCGCTGGTTCGTCAGCTTCGTTGTGACCGTAACGACGATAACAAACCATGTCGATGACGACGTCCTTCTGGAAAGTTTCGCGATACTTGACCGCGATCTCGGCGATAAACACGCAGGCTTCAGGATCGTCACCGTTAACATGAAAAATCGGCGCCTGTACGATGCGAGCCACCTCGGTGCAGTAAAACGAGGAACGCATATCACGCGGATTACTGGTGGTAAACCCGATCTGGTTGTTGACGATGATGTGAATCGTGCCACCGGTTTTGTAACCCCGGGTCTCACACATGTTAAAGGTCTCCATCACCACTCCCTGGCCAGCGAAGGCTGAATCGCCATGAATCAACACCGGTAATACGTCATTGGTGGTGCGGTCATCGAGTCGGCGTTGACGGGCACGAACCGAACCCTCGACCACGGGGTCCACGATCTCGAGATGCGATGGATTGAATGCCAGGGCCAGGTGCATCGGACCCGAATCGGTGTAAATATCCGAAGAAAAGCCCTGGTGATATTTAACATCGTAGTTATAGCGTTCATCGAGATCGATATTGCCCTCGAACTCGTCGAACAGGTCGCTGGGCATTTTGCCAAATATATTGGTGAGCACGTTCAGGCGCCCGCGATGAGCCATACCGATCACGACCTCGTGGGTACTGGTGACACCGGCCTGCTGCACCACCCGATCCAGAATCGGGATCAGCGACTCCCCACCTTCCAGGGAAAAGCGCTTTTGCCCGATATAGCGGGTATGCAGGTATTTTTCGAGATTCTCCGCGGCAATGATGCGGTCAAAAATCCGGTTACGGCGCCCTTCCCTGAAATTTGGCTTCGACAGCGTGGTCTCGATCTGTACCTGGATCCAGCGCTTTTCCGCGCGATCCTCGATATGCATGTACTCCAGACCGATTGTTCCGCAATAGATACTCTCGAGGCGGTCGATAATCTGCCGCAGCGGTGCATCCTCGATGCCGAATAAAGAGCCAGAACTAAAAACCGAGTCGAGGTCTGCCTCGGATAAATCGTTTCCGGCAAGTGTCATATCCTTGATTTCGGGGATCCTGGCGAGACCTAATGGATCAAGGCGCGCTTTCTGATGCCCCTTGACGCGGTAAACGTTGATTAACTGGAACACCCTGAGCTGCTTGTCATCGTGTTGATGCAGCTCGGTTTCGCTAATGCCATTGCCACGCCGCTTATTGAGTACCGCAGATCTCATTTGCGCCTGGATTTCGAGGTGATCCTGGTCGGGCGCCAGCTCACCATTCTTTAGTTCCGCGAACCAGTCACGCCAATTTTCATCGACAGCGTTCTCGTCTTTCAGGTACCTCGAGTAGAGTTCCTCGATAAATGCAGCGTTAATCCCGTGAAGATAACTCTGTTGCTGCATCTTTTTCATGCTCATGACGGCTTACCTTTAGGCTGATATGTTGGTCAGTAGTGCGGATTTCATGTGCTACATAATAACTTAAGTCGGGACATTAATAAGCTAAAAATTACGCCACGTTGCGAGGCGAAGAGACAGGCAATTTGTCAATATCATTAGATGCTTCGATTCAATATGCCAATCAACCTGTTTTTAATTATCTAAGCGCTGTTAGAATACGCGAATTCTCAAGCTGGACTGGCCGCATGGCGCAATACATATATACCATGAGCGGAGTAGGCAAAGTGGTGCCTCCGCAAAACGAAATCCTGAAAAATATTTCGCTCAATTTTTTCCCGGGCGCCAAGATTGGCGTACTGGGTTATAACGGCGCGGGTAAATCAACACTGCTGCGAATCATGGCCGGCGTCGATACCGAGCATAGCGGGGAAGCACGACCACAAACTGGAATCAAGATCGGTTACCTGCCGCAGGAACCGGAGCTTGATAACAACCTGGACGTGCGCGGCAACGTTGAACTGGGGGTAGCAGAGACCAAAACCCTGCTCAACCAGTTCAACGAAGTCAACATGAAATTTGCCGAACCCATGTCAGAAGACGAAATGAATGACTTGATAGCGAAGCAGGCTGAATTACAGGAAAAAATAGAATCCGCGGGGGCCTGGGACCTCGATCGCAAGCTGGATGTTGCCGCTGATGCGCTGCGCCTGCCACCCTGGGATGCCGCCGTAGAGCACTTGTCTGGCGGTGAAAAACGGCGCGTAGCACTATGTCGTTTATTACTGTCGAATCCCGATATGTTGATCCTGGACGAACCCACTAACCACCTGGACGCCGAATCGGTCGCCTGGCTCGAACGTTTTCTCAAGGACTTCCCCGGAACCGTGGTCGCGGTAACACATGATCGCTACTTTCTTGATAATGTTGCCGGCTGGATTCTCGAACTCGATCGCGGGCACGGAATTCCCTGGGAAGGGAACTACTCTTCCTGGCTCGAACAAAAGCAGAAACGACTGGAGCACGAGGAACGCTCCGAGAAGGCCCGCCTGAAATCAATGCAGGCCGAACTCGAGTGGGTACATGCAAATCCGAAAGGTCGCCAGTCAAAAAGCAAGGCCCGGCTGAAACGCTTCGAAGAAATGTCTTCGCAGGAATACCAGAAGCGTTCTGAAACACGGGAACTCTATATTCCCCCTGGACCAAGACTCGGTGACGTCGTGGTCGAAATCGATGGCGGCAAAAAATCCTATGGCGACAAGCTGCTGTATCAGGACCTGGAATTCAAACTGCCTCGCGGCGGTATCGTCGGCATCATAGGCCCCAATGGTGCCGGTAAAACCACGCTGTTTCGCATTATCGTGGATCAGGACAGGCTCGATGAAGGCAGCATCAAGGTCGGTGACACGGTAAAAGTCGCATATGTCGATCAATCCCGGGATGATCTCGATGGCAGCAAGACGGTCTGGGAGGAACTGTCCGACGGGCTCGATAATATCGTGGTCGGCAGTTACGAAGTTCCCTCACGTGCCTATGTCTCGCGCTTCAACTTTCGTGGCGCTGCACAGCAGAAGTTAGTCAAGGATCTCTCTGGCGGCGAACGCAATCGGCTGCACCTGGCCAAGCTGCTCAAAAGCGGTGGCAACCTGCTGTTACTGGACGAACCTACCAACGATCTCGATGTCGAGACCCTGCGCGCACTTGAAGAAGCAATTCTGGATTTTCCGGGTTGCGTGGTGGTGATTTCTCACGATCGCTGGTTTCTTGATCGAATCGCAACCCACATTATTGCGTTTGAAGGTAATAGCGAAGTCTATACTTACGAGGGCAACTACACCGAGTATGAATCCCATCGCAAGCAACGCCTGGGCCAGGATGCCGATCAACCGCACCGAATTAAGTACAAAAAGCTTGATGCCTGATACCGATAAACTTTTCAAACGCCTTGGCTTACTGCTCGACCGAATCGAGAAAATTGTTCCCGGTCAAACCGAAATCAAGACCGAGCCGGGTTATTCTGCCTATCGCTGGTCAGCTGGTGGCCTGGATGGAATTGCGCAGTTCGACCAGGTCGATAAAAATGAGCTATTGCATCTTGAACGGCAACAAAACCTGCTGTTTCGGAACACTGCCCAGTTCCTGGACGACAAGATCGCCAACAACGCGTTGTTGTGGGGCGCGCGCGGTACCGGCAAGTCTTCGTTGATCAAGGCACAGTTGACCGAGTTTCAGGACCGCGGGTTGTGCATCGTCGAAATTCCGAAAGCAGCGACGAGTGAACTTTTCGAGGTAATCCGTCACCTGGCCAGTGATGGACGCAAGTTCATCGTCTACCTTGACGATCTATCATTTGAGGCCAATGACGATTCCTACAAGGCGCTTAAAGCCTGCCTCGAGGGCTCGCTGCAACCGCAGCCCGAAAATGTCATTATTTACGCAACTTCGAACCGACGCCACCTGATGCCGGAATCGATGCAGGACAATCTCGACAGCACCATGGTCGATGGTCAGTTACACCCGAGTGACAGCATCGAGGAAAAAATTTCCTTGTCCGACCGTTTTGGGTTATGGCTTTCGTTCCATCCTTTCACCCAGGATCAATACCTGGCGGTAGTCGAGCAAACCCTGAAGGCCAGGGCTTTGGAAATGAATGATGACGCGCGCATTGAAGCGCTGCGCTTTGCGACGCAACGCGGATCACGCAGCGGTCGTATTGCGGTGCAGTTCGTCGCCTACTGGGAAAGCATCAACTAGTTAGCCCCACTTTCGCGGCGGTCCGACGGATCGGGATAATGAAACTATTCAGAACGCTGTTAACGCATGGTGAACGGATTTGCCATCGGTTCACTGGAGATATTAATCCACACTGTCTTGGTACGCGTGTAATCATAAATCGTGTCGATCCCACTTTCACGACCGGGGCCACTGTTTTTGAATCCGCCAAACGGGGCAATCGGTGAAATCACGCGATAGGTGTTAACCCAGACGATCCCCGAATGAATCGCATCGGATACGCGCAACGCGCGCGCGACATTGGAAGTGAAAACACCCGAGCCAAGACCAAAATCGGAGTTGTTCGCCATTTCGATCGCCTCTTCCTCGGTGTCGAAACTCAGTGCCGATAGAATGGGCCCGAACATTTCTTCGCGCACCGTGCGGATATCCTGATGCGGGCAATCAAGTATGGTAGGGCTATAGTACCAACCGCTATCAAATCCTTCGGGTCGCTTACCGCCCAGTAACAGGTTTGCCCCTTCCTTAACCGCATCATTGACTGACTCAGTGATATGGTCGAGTTGTTCCCGGGTGCACAGAGGTCCGACCTGGGTATCTTCGGCGAGCGGGTCGCCGATGCAAATCTGGCCGGCGCGCTCGACCAGCTTTTCAAGCACCTGCTCGCGAATGCCAGACTGAATAAACACCCTCGAACCAGCTACACAACTCTGTCCGGTGGCGCCGAAATTGCCGGCGATTATGCCGTTAACGGCACCTTCGATGTCGGCATCATCAAAAACCAGGATCGGGGATTTGCCACCCAGTTCGAGTGATACCACGGCAAAGTTTTCTGCGGTATTTCGCACAATGTGACGTGCGGTTTCGGGTCCCCCGGTAAACGCAACCCGGGCAACATCCGGATGGCTGGTCAGCAGTCGTCCACAGGGCTCGCCGAAACCGGTAATGACGTTAACCACCCCCGGGGGAAATCCTGCTTCTTCGACGATCCTGGCAAACTCGAACATCGGTGCAGGGGCCATCTCGGACGCTTTTAACACTACCGTATTACCCGCGGCCAATGCCGGACCCAGCTTGGTCGCGGTTAGAAACATTTGCGCATTCCACGGTACTACGGCTGCCACTACGCCGATAGGAACACGCTTGGTGTAGACGTGCATATCGGGTTTATCGATCGGCAGTGTGGCACCCTGAATTTTGTCAGCGAGGCCTGCGAAGTAGTAGTAGTAATCAGAAACATAGCCAGTCTGGGCGCGGGTTTCCCGGGCCAGCTTACCGCTATCGATAGTCTCGATCTCGCCCAGCATCTGTGAATTCTGGGCGATCAAGTCACCCAGGCGATGCAGTAATTTTCCACGCTGGGTCGCGTTCATCTCGGCCCAGGGACCCTTATTCAATGCACGGCTGGCAGCTGCCACTGCCCGGTTTACTTCAGTTTCGCCGGCGATAGCGGCGGTTGCCCATACTTCGCCTGTGGCCGGATTTATTGAGTCGAGTTTTGCTCCGTCCGCCGCATCACACCATTCGCCATCGATATACATTTGGTAGTGCTTCATAAGTTATCATCCCGTTCTTTGGCTGACCTGAAGATTAGCGTTAAATCCCATCGCATAAAAGCAAATTTCAGCAAATAGTGGCTGAATACACCCCACAACTCACAGCTTCAAAAAATTCGAGCTTTATTTCGAGCCTGAAATTTAGAAAAGCTCCAGTCTGTGAGCGGAGTGTTGGCTAGATCGAATCTGGGCAGGTTTGTTCATCCGCGAAGGGAACGCTTCACGAGTCTCAAGTGACTATAAATCAGCCTGGAAAAGCGTGACCTAATCCCGAAAAAGGTGACTTATAGCCCTATTCGGACCGGTAGACATGACTGTAGCGCTTGAAATGTGTGCAATCACGTGCCAATCTTTAGTCATTAACTCAAAAAAAACGTGTGTTAAGCGTTTGGAGCACGTAACTTGGACCTCGCAGAAGAAACCGATTTACTCCGCAAGATTCCATTGTTTGCCAAGATGGAAACCTCGAAGCTGAAGCTGTTGGCTTTTGCCAGCGAGATCGTGGCTTTCGATTCGGGCGATACCGTTTTCCAGAGCGGTGAAAGCGCAGATTATGCCTACGTTATCATGCATGGCTCGGTCGATATCATCACCGAAACCGATTCCGGACCGGTACTCGTCGCTACATTGACACAAAATCAACTTATCGGAGAGCTGGGATTGCTTAATAATGCACCCAGGAACGCAACTCTCATCGCCAATGATGATCTCAGGGCAATGAAAATTACCGGCGATATGTTTTTCCGAATACTCAGGGAAAATGCCGAGGTCGCACTCGATGTCATTCGTATGTTGAGCGACAAGTTATCCACGACCCACAAACAACTCGAAACCTTACAAAAACAGGTGAATAAACAGGGCGAGTCTTAATGGCTTCACCCGCGGTGGACAGTATCATCGGTCTTGACCGCTTTCAGGACTTGTGGCGTCGCTGTTTAGTAGAAGGCGCGAGGGATGACAGCGCCTCTATTCACCAACGATTGATAAATTCTTATTGCGAATCCCAACGCCACTATCACACACTGGCCCATATCGAACACTGTCTTGGCATGTTCGACCAGTGTAAATCTCTGGTCAGCAATCCCGATGCTCTCGAAATCGCGGTCTGGTTTCACGATGTAATATTTGAACCTGGCAGGCACGATAACGAAGCTCTCAGCAAGGAGCTCTACCTTTATCTTTCGATAAAGGTTCATGCGCCGGAATTTAGGGAGTTGGTGGATCGATTGATAATGGCTACCCTGCACGACGGCAGTTCACTTGAAGACGACGATGCGCGTTACATGGTCGATATCGATTTATCCAGTTTCGGTCTGTCCTGGGATGAATTTCTGCAGGATAGCGACAACTTGCGGCTGGAGAATCCACAGCTCAGCGATGCCGAGTATTATTTCAACCAGGGAAACTTTCAGAATCATCTGCTCGGCAGGGAACGTTTTTACCTTTCTGATTTTTTTAGCCAGCGCTACGAATCACGGGCACGTGAAAACCTGGCCCTTTATTTTGAGCGTATTCGTCAGTCATCCTGATCAAACCTTAGTCTTTCGGTGGCGGTAATAAATCCTGGGTAACAGTATAAATCCTGATCGGACGATTTAGCCCTCGCACCTGGACTTCGCCCAGTTCCTGAAACTCGAACATGTTCGAGGGGATCTCGGCCAGGGTACTGTCAGAGACGATAATGCGCGTGCCGTAGTCCTTGTTTAATTGTTCCAGGCGAGCCGTCAAGTTGACGTTATCACCATGCACCGTGTATCCGACCCGGTCTCCAGAACCGACCAGTCCACCCACTACTGATCCAGTATTGATACCGATCCTTGTGTTGAATGATATGCCCTCGCCAAACTCTACGCCGTCCAGCATAGCCTGAATTTCAAGTGCCGCCCTGACCGCGTTGCTGGCATGATTGACATCCGCTTTCGGAACATTAAAAGTAGCCAACACCGCATCCCCCTGGAATTGACTGATAACGCCGCCAAATTGACTTATCGGACCCGCTATCAAGCTGAAATAGCGGTTCAGGGCTTCGATCAATTCTTCCGGGGTCAGTGTTTCGCTGATCGCGGTGAAGCCTTCGATATCGGTAAACAGGATGGTACATTCGCTAACCTCCCCCTTGCCGGTGATGGCGCCCTCTTCTGATTGAATGACCTTTTGTGCGACCTCTTCGGGAACAAATCTCGATAAGTCCCGTGCCGCACTTCCCTCGATAACCGATTCGATGAGCAAGCCCCTGGCGCGGTGCAGTGCCAATGCAAGCACGCCGGTAACCATCAAAATGGACACAATCTTGTCGAACTCCGCGCCGATCAAGACACTATTCGAAGTCATGTATTCGACATAATCTCGTGTAATCATGCTATTGGAGGGATCTACAACCAGCACGTAAACAACCATTAATACCCAGCCGATCGCCGCACTCACACCCGTTGAAATGACAAACCTTGGATCGAAGTGCAACGCACGTATCGCGATAAAGATAAACAGGTAGAGCAGCGTCGGTGCCTTAAGGTAAAAGGATGGCGGTTGCTCGTACTGCAGATGGAAACTCCAGATAAGACCCATTAATAGAGCAATATCGGCAACCGACGAAAGATATAACATCCAGTCGGGAAGTTTACGATTTACCGCCAGTCCCAGGCGTATCAGGCTGAACACAAGGTACAGCGCCAGTACCCAGGGTACCGGGGCAAAGTCAGCCTCTTGGGAGAAGGTTTTAGGCGCTATTGCATAGAGCAGACCGAAGGTGAAGACAATCGCCAACTGGATCACGCTAATCAGAATTTCACTACGTTCCTGCTGATCCTGTATCGACTTGCGTAGTCGCTCGGGTAATATTTGATCCTGGAAATCGCGCCCGAGCAAGGATCGCTGCAATTCGGAACTGTTACTAGTTATTTTATTATTCAATACCGGCTCCAACAGGCGCCTTCTGAGTCATGAGTATGAGACAGATTCGGTCGCCAATAATTCCAATGCTTGCATATAAAATCGCCGAACGACAGTGCGTTTACGGTAATTTCAGTGTAGTCTGCGACAAGTACTCAGCCAGGTACGGATGAAATGACAGAGCGACTGGAACAATCCAGAATACTTATCTACAGCCATGATTCGTTTGGCCTCGGTCACTTGCGACGCTGTCGTTCGATTGCCCATTCACTGGTCGCACGTTACAAGGGGCTATCAGTCCTAATTCTCTCTGGTTCACCGATTATCGGCAGCTTTGACTTTAAGGCACGCGTCGACTTCGTGCGTATTCCAGGTGTCATAAAGTTAAAGGATGGCGAATATACTTCGCTGGCTCTGCATATCGACCTGGAAGAGACACTGGCGATGAGAGAATCGATTATTTACCACACCGCGGCTACTTTTAAACCCGATATATTTCTCGTCGATAAAGAACCCACCGGTCTGAAGGGAGAAGTAACCAGCACCCTCGAAATGCTTAAGCAGCAGGGTACCGTCAACGTACTCGGCTTACGTGACGTTATGGATGAAACTACGTTATTGAAAAACGAATGGGAACGTAAGGAAGTTGCACCGGTGCTCGAACATCTTTACCACGATATCTGGGTCTACGGTTTAAAAGAAATGGGTAGTCCCATTGATGGCCTGGGTATGTCAAACACGATCGAAAACAAGATTTCCTTTACCGGTTACCTGGGACGGGAAATTCCGAGCGATCGTAACTGGATTGCGCCCACTAACTACGATGAACCCTTCATCCTGGTAACAGCTGGCGGTGGTGGTGACGGCATCGATCTTGTCGAATGGGTCATCAGTGCCTACGAGTCTGGCGGGGAGCAACCGCATCGTGCGATCATCGTAACCGGACCCTTCATGCCGGCTTCCGAACAACAGAACTTTCACGATCGCTGCGAAGATTTGCCTAATGTCGAAATTATCACCTTCGACAGTCACATCGAATTACTGATGAAGAAAGCAATCGCGATCGTTGCGATGGGTGGCTATAACACTTTTTGCGAAATCCTGACCCTCGACAAGCCCGCCTTGATCGTGCCGAGATCGGTTCCCCGGCAGGAGCAGTTAATTCGCGCGGAACGGGCAGTTAGCCTGGGCCTTGCCACGATGCTCGATCCCGCGCGGGGACTCGACCCGCTGCTAATCGCCGCTGCGTTACGTGAACTACCACAGCAATCCAGGCCCTCGCTGGCACGCATTCCCGGTTTACTTGCAGGGCACGAAACCATAGCCGAAATGGTCCACGAGTATCTCGAACCTTCCGAGCAGAAAAGCATTACCGCCTGAATTCGGAGTCACCGATTAGTTCTTCGTTGCGAGTCTTGATCTATGTCCAGCATCTGCTCGGTATCGGGCACTTGCAGCGCTCGCTGTACCTGGCAGCCGAGCTTGCGCGGCAAAACTTCCAGGTCGAACTGGTATCCGGTGGCATGCCGCGCGAACTGACGATTCCCGAAACCGTTAAGCTCCGGCAATTACCCCCGGTTTACAGTCCCGATGGTAGCTTCAGTCGCCTGCTTGATGCCAGTGGCAAAGACATTGACGATAACTGGCGGACCCGGCGCAAGCAAAAGCTACTCGCGTTTTTCGAATCCTTCTCGCCACAAGTATTGATTACCGAGACCTTCCCGTTTGGACGACGCATGATGCGTTTCGAGTTGATACCATTACTTGAGTCTGCCAGGCACAGTGTTGATTGTGTTCAAGTCATTACATCGATAAGGGATGTCCTCCAGCCAAAAACAAAACCCGGCCGAAACGAAGAAATTTGTGCGCTGATTGATCAATATTATGATCACGTTCTGGTTCATGGGGACCAAAAGATTGCTCAACTTGCCGATAGCTTTGCCCTCGCCGCATCTATCGATGAAAAGGTCTCGTACAGTGGCTATATCTGTGCGCCTGGTCATGAGTTGGCGCCCACAGGTGAGGGTATCGATGAAGTACTGGTTTCTGCTGGCGGCAGTGTTACCGGCCTCGAAATTTTGAAAACTGCAATCGCGGCGAAGCCTATGTCCGGGTTAAACAAACTGCACTGGCGCCTCCTGGTAAGTCCATCTATTGATGATTCACAGTTTCGAGCACTGCAGCAAATTGCTGGTGAAGGAATTCACATCGAGCGCAA